>Ga0187893_10001055_pt1 | contig 68673 bp, 45 predicted proteins | sample MA1701074metaG_FD_139574 | JGI IMG/M metagenome (GOLD analysis project Ga0187893, IMG submission 139574) | White microbial mat communities from a basaltic lava cave in the Kipuka Kanohina Cave System on the Island of Hawaii, USA - MA170107-4 metaG ...
AAAACAGCCGATGAAAAAACAAAAACAGTCAAACTAATTATTCTAAATCTGTAAATTTCACTTTCAAGATCAAGACAAATGAAAAATATTTGTCATACCATAGATTTTAGAGATGCCCTTAATATAAATCTTACATCTTTCTTACACCCTTATTCTACATCCAAAAAATAATTCACGCTTTTTCCTTTTGCCGCAAAACGCTCCCTGATTAATGGCTTGCATTCACCAAAAAGCTATGTGCAATTCGGTATTGCTATTTCTCCCTTTCACCAAATAATACCCCCGATCAGGAAAAAATTGCAAATTATTTGCATCATAAAGAATATTAATCCCAAATCTGAACCTTTAAGTGTGCTTTCCGTATTGATGAGCTGTATTAGTGTTGAAAACCAATAATCCAACGGAAAAAACATGGAAGAATAAAAAAGCAATACGTATGATAATAAAAGCAATTTCAAAAAAAATAAAATTTCCGGAAATGAATTTGAAATCAATGGTGTTTTCGGCTTTGATGGTGTTTCTGGCCGGACAATCGTTTGCGCAATATGAGCCGCACTTCACTCAATACCTCAACAATGAAATGTTCATCAATCCCGCTTATGCGGGTTCTCGAGGTTATGCTGCTTCATCGCTTCTTTACCGCGACCAGTGGGTAGGAATTGAAGGCGCTCCGCGCACAGCAACATTTAACTTTCACATGCCTTTTATGCGTGAAATGAACGGAGCGGGAATCTGCGTGCTGAATGACCGAATCGGTGTAACCAATCAGACGGCAGTTTTTCTGAATGCCGCTCATCATATTAAGACCAGCGATTACGGAACTTTATCGCTCGGATTGCAGGGGGGCATTATCAATGTAGAAGAAAATCTGCTTGACCTTATCATCATCGAACCAAACGATCCTGAGTTTGCCAATAATATTCACAACAAGCTGATGCCGAATTTCGGTTTCGGTTCATACTATCATACCGACAGGTTCTATGTAGGGCTTTCCGTTCCAAGATTCCTGGAAAATAAAATTGACCCCGTTACATTGAAGTCCGTTGCCAACCGGGTGAATCTGAAATACTGGCATTATTACCTCTACTCAGCGTATGTGTTGGATGTGAGCGATGACATCAAATTGAAACCATCCACCATGGTTAAAGCAGTTTCAGGTGCGCCTCTTGAAGCGGATATAACGGTTAACGCCTTATTTAAAGAATTGTTCTGGATAGGCGCAAGCTATCGCACCGGTGACGCTGTTGCATTGATCACCCAATACCAGTTAACCAAACAACTTCGCTTCGGATACTCCTATGATTACACGCTTACCAAGCTGAATAATTACAGCAGCGGCACCCATGAATTCACTATCGGGTACGATTTCTCATTCGATAAAGCCAAAGTGGTTACACCAAGATACTTTTAAACATCATGAAACAATTTTTTTATATGAAAAACTCCCATTTGCACTTTCTTCTGTTAACCACAGCATTTTCACTGCTGATTCAACTTGCATTCAGCCAGAAAACGCAATTGCAAAAAGCGGATGAGCTGTACAACCGGCTTGCTTACAGCGATGCGATAAATGAATACGAAAACCTGCTGAAAAAGCATCCTGATTTTGTTGCTGCAAAAATAAAGCTGGCTGACTGCTACCGCCTGACCGGCAGAAGTGATAAAGCGGAACAGTGGTACAGCCAGATTGTGAAAACAAAAGAGGCAAAGCCCATTCATAAATATTATTATGCCCAGGCACTGATGAACAACGGCAAATACAAGGAAGCGAAAAGCTGGATGAAAGATTTTGCTGAACTGAACCCCAGTGATAAGAGGGGGGAGTATGGCATGAAAACATTGAACAATATTTCTTCCTATTTCAAAGACACCGCAAATTATTTTGTCTGGAAACTTATCATCAACTCACCGAATGCAGATTTTTCTCCTGCATTTTATGATAACGGAATTGTATTTGCATCCTCGCGTCCGACAAAAGATTTGATTGATAAAAAACATTCCTGGACCAATGAATCATTCCTTAATCTTTATTATTCAAAAGGAAAGGGAAATACGTTTCTTGAAGTCTCCCCATTTAATACCGAAGTGCAGATTAAGTTCAATGATGGACCTGTTTGCTTTACACGCGATGGCAAAGAAATTTATGTGACACGGAATAATATGGTAAAGCGTAAGGTCTATACCAGTGAGGATGATGTGGTGAAGCTTAAAATATTTCATGGCAGGCTGAATGACGGACAATGGAAAAATCTCACATCATTCAGGTACAACAATGACGAATATAATTGCGCACATGCATTTATTTCCTCTGATAACAAAACTTTATTTTTTGCATCGGACATGCCGGGCGGAAAAGGGGGAATGGATTTATACATGTGCAAACGTGATTCAGTGCATAAAGAATGGGAGCCGCCTGTAAATCTCGGAGATAAAATCAACACGGAAGGAAACGAACTCTTTCCATACATACACGATGATGGTACATTCCTTTTCTCATCCAACGGACGTGATGTGCTGGGCGGACTGGATGTTTTTTTTACCAAGAAAAAGGACGGTGAATGGATAGAACCGAAAAATATGGGGGCGCCCATCAACGGAAGCGAAGATGATTTCGGAATCATATTCGACAAAAAAACTCACTATGGCTATTTCAGCTCCAATCGTGAATCAAAAGGTGTGGATGACGATATATACAGTTTCCGCAGGATGCTCAAAGTCCGCGGAATTGTGGTGGAAAAGGGCACAGACATTCCCGTTTCGATGGCAAACGTAAAATTAAAGAACAGCAAGAATGATGCTGTGGAAATTATTACAAAGGATGATGCAAAATTTGAATTTCCTGTTGATTATGATGAAAAATATTCAGTGGAAGGAACCAAGGAAATGTATTCGCGCGACATTAAGGAATTCAATACCATTGATTATTTCCCATCCGAAGATTTTTTTGTAAAACTTGAAATCGAAAAGCAGGCGCGCATTTTTAACCTGATTGTGAATGTCCGCGACTTTGATACGAAAAAGCCGCTGGATAAAGCTACCATCAGCATTGATCAGATGGAAACCATTCTCGGATACACAAATAAGAAAGGTGTGTGGATGCAGCCCCTGGAACGCGATTTACAAATTACTCTGATGGTAACAAAGAATGGATACAATCCAAAAGTAGTTGCCCTGTCCAACTTAGGTAAAATGGTGGATGAAGATTTTGAAGTAACGGTAGAACTCAAGAAGGGTGAGGATGTGGGGGATTATGCGCGCTGGTACAAAATCGTGTATTATGATTTTGACAAATCAAATATCCGCCCTGATGCTGTCAGGACTATGATGGAAGTATTACAATATGTAAAAGATCATCCTGAAGTCCGGCTGCTGATGAATTCGTATTGTGATTCACGCGGAACCAATGCATACAATCAGAAATTATCCGAACGGAGAGCTAAATCTGCAACACAATGGTTAGTAAATAACGGAGCGGATAAAGGGGTGGTTGAAAAAATGGAATGGGGCGGTGAAACCATGCTGATGAATAAATGTGCAGATGGTTCCATTTGTTCGGAGGAGGAACACCAAAAAAACCGCAGAACAGAAATAAGGGTAATTCGTGTTGAAAAAAATCTTACTTCCAAACGAAAATAAAGTTTAATCGGCAAAAATTTATTTGAAGCAGAAAAATATTTGTAATACTATGAATAAAAGCTACTTGACCTTTAATCCGATTCCGGTATGCCTTTTACTGGCTATGTTATTACTGGCATTGCCCTCTGATGTCAAAGCAACCCATGCAGCCGGCTCCGACCTGACATATACTTGCCTGGGCGGAAATCAATATCAAATAGATGTAACATTCTATCGAGACTGTGCCGGTGTTGCAGAACCGAATAATATTACTCTAACTTATAAGTCAGCAAGCTGCGGATATAATCTTACGGCAACAGCTACTAAAATTGCTAATACCGGACAGGAAATCACTATTCCCTGTCAATCTGCAGCAAGCACTTGCACCGGTGGAGCAAATACAGGTATTAGAAAATTTGTTTACAGGGCAACCATTACGTTACCCGCTGCATGTACCGATTGGAAATTCAGTTACCAGGTATGCTGCCGCAACTGCGCTATTACAACCATTTCGGACCCGTGCGCACCTGCTTCGACCATTTATGTTGAAGCCACTTTGAATAACCTGAATGCAGCATGCAACAGCTCTCCTACCTTTTCAAATATTCCGATTGTATTTACATGCCTCGGTCAATTATTCAATTACAACCAAGGAATGATGGATGCAAATGGCGATTCGTTGGCTTATGAACTGATTACTCCGAAAACTACTGAAACCCAAAACGTAAATTTTATCCCACCGCATTCACAAAGCCAGCCGATATTATCGAGCACACCCTTTACTTTGAATCCTATAACCGGACAGCTTACGTTCACTCCAAGCGCAGTTGAAATCGGAATTCTTGCTATTCGCGTAAAAGAATACAGAAACGGATTGTTGATTGGAACCACCATTCGTGATATGCAGGTATATGTTACCGCCTGCCCGAACAGTCTTCCCACGGCTTCAGGAATAAATAACACAAACAATTTTTCAGCTTATGCCTGCCCGAACCAGCAATTATGTTTTACAATTTATTCGGCAGATGCCGATGCTGCACAGAATGTTACATTGACGCATAACAATGGCATTGCCGGAGCCACATATACCATCAGTGCCGGAAACCGGCCCACTTTGCAATTTTGCTGGACGCCTACCACGGCACAAATCAGTTCCACTCCTTATATGTTTACGGTTACTGTTCAGGATAATGCCTGTCCTACGAATGGCGCACAGGTTTACTCTTATAATATAACAGTGCCGGGACCCAACTTTACGGTTTCAGGAACAAATCTTTCATGCTTCGGTAATAATTCCGGAAGCGCTTCAACAAATGTTACGACATCAGGACCGAATACATATTTATGGAGCAATGGCGCAACCACCTCCTCTGTTTCCAGTCTTGCTGCCGGAACTTACACAGTTACAGTTACCCATTCAGCAAGCGGATGCACTTCATCCAAATCAGTTACATTGACTCAGCCGACTGCTCTGAGCGGAACTGCAACGGTCACACAAAATGTGTCATGCTTTGGAGGGACCAATGGTTCTGTCTCACTGAGTGTTTCGGGTGGAACAGGTTCCTATTCTTATCTGTGGAATAACGGAGCCACTTCGCAAAATCTGAATAATGTCGCCTCAGGAAATTATACTGTTACTATTACAGATGCAAACGGATGTACGCTCACAAGGACGGCACCCATATCACAACCTGCGGCAGCATTATCCGGATCCACCTCTGTTTCGCAGCAGGTATCCTGCTATGGCGGAAGCAATGGTTCAGTTTCGCTGACGGTAAGCGGTGGTACTCCCTCCTATTCTTACTTATGGAATAGTGGTGCCACAACACAGAATATTTCAGGTCTATCTACAGGCAGTTATACTGTTACCATAACGGATGCGAACGGATGTACGATTACACGCAATGCAAGTGTAAGCCAGCCGGCTGCTGCACTGAATGCAACGATTAGCGCATCGCAAAACGTTTCCTGCAACAGCGGATCAAACGGTTCGGTCAATTTATCCGTTTCCGGTGGAACTATTCCTTACTCCTATCTGTGGAGCAATGGAGCCACTACTCAGAACATTATGAACCTTTCCGCAGGAGCATATACTGTTACCATTACAGATGCAAACGGATGCACAACTACCAAATCGCAAACCATCACTCAGCCGGCAGCAGCTTTGTCATCATCCGTAAGCTCATCACAAAATGTTTCTTGCTTTGGAATTGCAAATGGTTCTATTAATCTTTCCGTGAATGGGGGAACCCCTGCTTATTCCTTTTTATGGAGCAATAGCGCAACCACACAAAACATAAATAACCTTTCACCGGGAAACTATTCCGTAACGGTAACAGATGCCAATGGATGTACCTCATCCGCTGCTGCTTCCATCACACAACCATCCGCAGCATTAAGTTTATCCGGCAGCTCTACCTCTAATGTGAATTGTTTTGGAAATGCAACCGGTTCGATTACACTGAATATTTCTGGTGGTACATCACCATATACATTTAATTGGAGCAATGGCTCATCATCGCAAAATCTGAATAATATTTCAGCAGGAACCTATACGGTTACCGTTACGGATGCCAACGGCTGTGCTTTAAATTCAAGCTACACCATCAGCCAGCCATCCGCTGCTTTATCAGCCACAAGCAATGCTTCTCAGAATGTTTCGTGCTTTGGCGGTTCAAATGGCAGTGTACAATTGACAGTTTCCGGTGGAACACCCGCATACAGTTATGCATGGAGTAATGGGGCTTCCAGTCAGAATATTTCCGGACTTAATGCAGGAATTTACACCGTTACTGTGACCGATTCCAAAGGATGCACAGTTACACAAAGCCAGCAGATTACACAACCTTCAGCATCATTGTCGTCATCGGTTTCTTCTTTTCAGAACGTATCATGCTATGGCGGTTCAAATGCATCCGTCACCCTCGCAGTTGCGGGCGGAACAACTCCGTATTCATTCCTTTGGAGCAATGGCGCTACCTCTCAAAATTTAAGCAATGTTTCTTCCGGCACTTACTCAGTAACTGTAACTGATGCCAACTCATGCACTTCAACAGCATCTGTATCCATCACCCAACCGGCAGCAGCTTTGAGCTTGTCCGGAAGTTCATCTTCCAATGTGGATTGTTATGGAAATTCAACCGGCTCGGTTAATCTGAATGTAAGCGGGGGAACAACACCTTATTCTTTTAATTGGAGCAATGGCGCATCCACTCAAAACCTGAACAATATTTCTGCCGGAACTTATACCGTAACTGTTACCGATGTCAACGGATGCATCATCAATGCATTTTTCAATATCACCCAACCATCCGCATCATTAACGGCATCTGCAAGTTCTTCACAGCAGGTTTCCTGTAATGGCGGAACGAACGGTTCAATAACATTAAATGTAAGCGGAGGCACTCCTTCCCATTCATTCCAATGGAGCAACGGTGCAACCACACAAAATATTTCCGGGTTATCCTCCGGCACTTATACGGTTACAGTTACAGATGCAAACGGATGCATAACCAATGCAAGCGCAGCCATCACACAGCCCGCAGGCGCTCTTGGCGTTACGGGAACTCAAACGAACATCAACTGTTATGGCAATTCTACCGGTGCAATCAACCTGACTTCATCAGGCGGAACAACACCTTATTCATATTTATGGAGCAACGGTTCAACCAGTCAGAATCAGTCAGGATTATCCTCCGGTTTTTATGCAGTGACTGTAACAGATGCAAACGGATGCACGTCTTCCAATTCATTTACGCTTACACAGCCGTCTGCTGCACTTTCAGCAAGCGCAGGCGTATCACAAAATGTTTCCTGTAATGGAGGAAGCAATGGTTCGGTTATACTGAATGTTTCCGGAGGAACTTCACCCCATACTTTTAATTGGAGCAACGGTTCAACTTCACAAAACCTGAATAATGTATCATCGGGAACTTATACGGTTACCGTTACGGATTCAAAAGGATGCACTGCAACACAATCTGCAACAGTAACGCAGCCATCTGCCGCACTTTCCGGAACAATTTCCGTAAGCCAGAATGTTTCATGCTTCAGAGGAGCCAACGGTTCCATCAATCTGAATCCATCAGGGGGAACATCTCCGTACGTTTATTCGTGGAGCAATGGTTCGACTTCACAAAATCTGACCAATCTTTCATCAGGAACTTATACTGTGACAATTACAGATGCAAACGGATGTACGTTTACAAGCAGCGCCTCTGTTTCGCAACCCGCAGCATCATTATCTGCCACAGCAACGGTAACACAGAATGTTTCATGCAATTCCGGTTCAAACGGTTCAATTGCAGTTTCGGTGAGCGGTGGGACTTCTCCATACTCATATAATTGGAGCAACGGAGCCACATCTCAAAACCTGAGCAATTTGTCAGCCGGAACTTACACCGTAACTGTTACGGATGCTAACGGTTGTACTTCTGTTCAGACAAAAACTGTCACTCAGCCGGCTGCTGCACTTTCAGCTTCTGTGAGCGCCTCTCAAAATGTTTCTTGTCATGGCGGAAACAATGGTTCAATAACTTTGAGTGTATCGGGGGGAACATCTCCATATTCATATCAATGGAGCAATGGCGCTTCTTCTCAAAATCTGACAAATATTCCATCAGGCGCTTATACGGTTACAGTGACGGATGCAAACGGATGTATTGCTGCACAATCAGTAACTATTTCTCAACCTGCTGCTGCATTGTCATCCACAGCAACTGCAACCAGCCAGATTTCATGCTTTGGCGGTTCGAATGGTTCGATAAATCTGAATGTAAATGGAGGAACAACCCCTTACTCATATTTATGGAGCAACGGTTCAACTTCCCAGAATCAGAATAACTTATCCTCCGGAACTTATACTGTAACCATTACCGATGCTAACGGATGTACAGCAAACAATTCTGCCACTGTTACTCAACCCGCGGCAGCACTGAGTGCAAGTACAGCGGTAACTTCAAATATTTCATGTTTTTCAGGAAACAATGGCTCCATTGATTTAACGGTAAGCGGAGGCACAAGCCCCTATACATATATATGGAATACCGGAGCAACCACACAGGATATTTCGGGGGTTTCAGCAGGAACTTATACCGTGTCCATTACAGATGCAAACGGATGTACCAAACAGGTAACAGATACGATTACCCAACCGGCAGGCGCATTGTCAACCAGCATCACAGTAACCCAGGGGGTGCTGTGCTATGGCGGAAATAACGGCTCTATTGATTTAACAGTAAACGGAGGAACGGCACCTTATGCATATATATGGAGCAACGGAGCAACCACAGAAGATATTCAGAATCTGAGCGCAGGGAATTATACTGCTACCATTACAGACCAGAACGGATGTTCGTCCTCCGTTACCGGAACCATTACTCAGCCCAACATGCCGATTAACGTTTCCGCAAACGTTGCGCAGCAGGTTTCATGTCATGGAGGAAGCAACGGTAACATCAACTTAACCATTAATGGGGGAACGTCACCCTATACTTTCTCATGGAGCAACGGTTCTGCTTCACAGAATCAATTCGGACTGTCAGCAGGAACCTATACTGTAACTGTTACGGATGCCAATGGATGTACAGAGCTACAATCAGCCAGCGTTACACAGCCCGCTGCATCGCTTTCATCTTCGGTGAGCGCTACGCAGAACGTAAGCTGCTATGGGGGAAGCAATGGCTCCATCACACTTACCGTCAATGGGGGGACATCACCTTATTCATACAATTGGAGCAATGGCGCAACCACTCAGAACTTAAACAATATTTCATCCGGAACTTATAATGTTACCATAACAGATGCAAACGGTTGTGTTGCTACACAATCAGCAACCATTACGCAACCATCAGGCGCTTTAAATGCAACACTCACCTCATCTCAGAATGTCAGTTGCTATGGCGGGGCTAATGGCTCCATAAATGTAACAGTGATCCAGGGAACTTCTCCCTATACATTTAACTGGAACAATGGCGCTACCACCGAAGATATCAGCAACCTGTCATCAGGAAATTATACGGTTACCGTTACTGATGCCAACGGATGCACCACTTCACTCAGCGCTTCCATTCAGCAGCCGGCAGGAGCGTTGAATGCAACCGTAAGCTCTTCGACCAATGTGAGCTGCTTCGGTGGTTCCAACGGCTCGGTTGATTTGACGGTAACACAGGGTACTTCGCCTTATGCATACAACTGGAGCAACGGTGCAACTTCGGAAGATTTGAACAATGTTTCTTCCGGAACATACACAGTAACAGTAACAGATGCCAACGGCTGCACTACCGTTCAAAGCGCAAGTGTCGGGCAACCCGCGGCAGCGCTATCATCATCCGTCAGCGCTTCACAAAATGTAAATTGCCATTCGGGAAGTGATGGTTCAATTACACTTTCGGTAAACGGTGGAACTTCTCCTTATACTTTTAATTGGAGCAACGGAGCAACCACTCAGAACCTGAGCAACCTGTCTGCCGGAACGTATGCAGTTACCATTACAGATGCCAACGGATGTACCGCTAATCAAAGCGCTACAATTACACAGCCGTCAGCATCACTTGCATCATCAATCAGCGCAATGCAGAATGTAAATTGCTTTGCCGGCTCGGATGGTTCCATTGATTTAACGGTGAACGGGGGGACGGTGCCTTACAGCTTCAATTGGAGCAACGGAGCTACCACAGAGGATATTTCAAATTTGTCATCCGGGAATTATACCGTAACGGTTACGGACGCTAACGGATGCACAGCAGTTCAAAGCGCTTCCATCAGCCAGCCGGGCGCTGCGCTTTCAGGAACAGCAACTGTTACTTCAAACATTTCCTGCTTCTCGGGCAATAATGGTTCCATTGACCTGACCATGTCAGGGGGAACCACACCTTACAATTATCTATGGAGCACAGGAGCAACATCAGAAGACCTGAACAACCTTGCGGCTGGAACTTATACGGTAACAGTTACTGACAATAATGGATGCACATTCAATACTTCGGCAACTATTTCGCAGCCCCCGGGTTCGCTTACCACAAGCATTTCCATTTCCCAGAATGTTTCCTGCTTCGGAGGAAACAATGGCTCAATTGATTTAACTGCAAGCAGTGGAACCCCTCCTTATACTTTCCAGTGGAGCAACGGTGAAACAACAGAAGATATCAGCAATCTGAGTGCAGGAACCTACACAGTTACCGTAACAGATGCTAACGGATGCTTTGCTGTACAGAGCGGAACAATCAATCAGCCGACTGCAGCATTATCAGTAACACTCAACGCTTCACAAAATGCAAACTGCTTTGCCGGCTCTGACGGTTCTATTGATGTAACGGTAGCACAAGGCACTTCTCCATATACTTACATTTGGAGCAATGGAGAATCCACAGAAGACATAAGTAACCTTGCTGCCGGTACTTATACCGTTACCGTTACTGATGCCAATGGATGCACCGAAACATTATCTGCTACAATATCGCAACCATCGGGCGCTTTGAGTGCAACGCTTAATTCTTCACAGAATGTGAATTGCTTTGCAGGTTCAGATGGTCAGATTGACCTTACGGTAACTCAGGGAACACCACCTTACACCTATAACTGGAACAACGGTGAAACCACCGAAGACATCAACAATCTTCCGGCAGGAACTTACACTGTGATTGTTACTGATGCGAACGGTTGTACAGAAACATTATCGGCAACAATTACTCAACCCGCAGGAGCACTCAGCTTATCAATAAATCCTTCACAGAATGTAAGCTGTTTTGGCGGAGCGAACGGCACGCTTGACCTCACCGTTACAATGGGTACAGCTCCTTATACATTTAATTGGAGCAATGGAGATACTACGGAAGACATCATCAATCTTTCAGCAGGAACTTACACGGTAACAGTTACCGATGCCAACGGATGCACCGAGACGATTTCAGAAACTATAAATCAGCCGCAGGGCGCTTTATCTGTGTCATCCAATGTAACACAGCAGGTCAGTTGCTTTGCCGGCTCGAACGGAGAAATTGATTTGACTGTCGCCCAGGGAACACCTCCTTATACATTTAATTGGAGCAACGGAGCTACCTCAGAAGATATAGCCGGGCTTGCTGCGGGAACTTACACAGTTACAGTTACAGACAGCAATGGTTGTTTCGATACGCATACGGTCACCATCACTCAACCACAGGGGGCATTGTCGGTAACACTGAATGCATCTTCGGCTGTTTCCTGCTTTGGCGGAAATAATGGAATGATTGACCTCACGGTTAATCAGGGAACACCACCCTATTCCTACAATTGGAGCAATGGAGAAACAACAGAAGACATCAATAGTCTCGCAGCAGGTACTTACACGGTTACTGTTACAGACGCTAACGGTTGCACCGAAACGCTTTCTGCAACCATCACTCAACCTTCCGGAGCATTATCAGTATCTGCCAATGCCACCCAGAATGTCGGCTGCTTTGGTGGCAATGACGGAAGTATTGATTTGACCGTTACACAGGGAACGCCACCATACACTTTCAATTGGAGCAATGGAGAAACCACGGAGGATATTTCGAATCTTTCAGCCGGAACTTATACTGTTACCGTTACAGATACCAACGGATGTACTGCCACTTACAGTGCAAACATTACTCAACCACAAGGCGCTCTGACCGTAACATCGAATGTGACTTCACAGGTGAGCTGCTTCGGAGGTTCAAACGGTGCCATTGACCTTACGGTATCCAACGGAACACCCCCATACAGCTATCTCTGGAATACCGGGGCAACAACAGAAGATATTTCCAATCTGAGTGCAGGAATTTATACCGTTACTGTTACGGATGTGAACAATTGTTCTGAGCAGCACGAAGCGATAGTATCAGAACCCACAGGCGCTTTGAATGCATCGCTCAACGTAACGCAAAGCGTAAGCTGCTATGCAGGGAATAACGGAAGCATAGACCTTACTGTTTCGATGGGAACGCCTCCCTATGCGATTTTGTGGAGCAATGGCGCTACCACCGAAGATATTTCAAATCTCGCGGCAGGAACTTATACTGTCATGATTACTGATGCAAACGGATGTACCTTCACCGATTCAGTGCTGGTGTCTCAGCCGGCAGGTCAGTTGAATGTAAGCGCCACTGCCTCGCAGCAGGTAAGCTGTAATGGCGGCTCAAACGGAGCTATTGATTTGACCGTTACTTTCGGTACTGCACCTTATTCTTTCGTATGGAGTAATGGCGCAACCACTGAGGACCTTTCAAATCTTCCGGCAGGAATTTATACCGTCACCGTTACAGATGCCAACGGATGCACTGCAATAACCACAGCAACCATTTTCCAGCCATCGGCTTCACTTGCTGTTTCTGGAAATTCAACCAGTTCAAATTGCTTGCAGAATACAGGGGGAACTGTTTCCATCAGCGCAACTGGCGGAACCTCTCCTTACACGTATTTGTGGAATAACGGAGCAACCTCACAGAATCTTTCAGGACTTTCGCAGGGCAATTATTCGGTTACTGTAACCGATGCAAACGGATGTACAGCAGTATCTTCTTATACTGTGTCAGATGTTTCCGCATTCAATGCAAATGCAAATGGTCCGACTACTGTTTGTGTTGGTGAACTTGTAACGATGGTTGCTGATTCCATTCCGGGCGCAACATACCAGTGGTACCTGAACGGACAAACGCTTGTAGGAGCTACCTACAATGTTTTTGTTACCCCGGCAGCAGGAAATTACACCGTCACCATCAATCATCCGTGCGGAACATACACTTCGGATACCATCCGCGTAACTGTAAATACAATAGCAAGCATTTCGGTCAGCCCGAATGTTATTATCTGTCCGGGCGAAAGCACGCAGCTCACAGCTTCCGGAGGAGTGACCTACACATGGATTCCATATTCAGGACTGGATTATTCCAATGTTCCGAATCCGATTGCAACACCGGATACAACCACAACTTACCAGGTGGAAATCACTAATGAATTCGGATGTAAAGCCACCGGTGAAGTGCTTGTAACTGTGCTGTGCGATACGCTGATTATTCCTTCCGGGTATTCTCCGAACGATGACGGAGTGAATGACGGATTTGTTATCAAAGGCATCGAGCATTATCCCGGAAACAGAATCTGGATTTACAACCGGTGGGGCAACATGGTATTCAAAGCCAAAGGATATAAGAATGAATGGAACGGAATTTCCAACGTAAGCGGAATTTACATCGGAAAGAAAGTGCCGAATGGTACATATTATTATGTGCTTGATTTGAATAACGGAACCAAACCGCTTAACGGATATGTGGTTGTGAGGCAGTAAGAGCCGGCTTGATTTCCCGACCTGATATTGACCAAACATGAAATGCTTTTATCAAATAATATATCAGAACGAAAATTATTAGTTTCTGCTTTTCTTATTTTTTCATTCTCATTTGTAAGCAATCGCTTATCAGCAACACATTCTGCCGGTGCGGATTTGACTTATAAATGTATCGGTGGGAATAATTATTTAATCGAAGTTACTTTTTACCGCGACTGTGCCGGAATCAATGAGCCGGTTTCAATTCCTGTGATGTATAAATCGGCAGCGTGCGGTTACAATTTAACGGCAATGGCTAATAAAGTCACGGGAACGGGGCAGGAAATCACTTCACCTTGTACATCGGCAGCTACTACATGCAACGGGGGTAGCATCACCGGAATTCAGAAATTTGTTTACCAAACCATCATTACTCTCCCTGCCGCCTGTGCCGATTGGGTGTTCAGTTACCAGGTTTGCTGCCGTAATTGCGCCATCAACACTATTCAGAATCCATGTGCAGCCGGCTCTTACTTGTATGTGGAATCAACACTTAATAATGTTGCAGCACCTTGCAATAATTCCCCCTACTTCACCAATGTACCGGTTGCCTTCGTTTGCACGGGACAAACATTTAATTACAACCCATCTGTTCAGGAAGAAGATGGTGATTCGCTGAGCTTCGCGCTGATATCGCCAAAGACAGGGGGAACAACAGATGTTACGTTTGTTTCACCTTTTTCTGCCAATTCACCCGTCAGCACTTCCGCTCCATTTGAACTGAATGCAGTCTCGGGACAACTTTCTTTTACGCCAACACAAACGCAGATTGGTGTAGTGACCATCAGGATAAAAGAATTCCGCAACGGGCAATTAATCGGAAGCATCATCCGCGATATGCAGGTTTATATTTCGCCTTGCTCCAACACACTTCCGTCAGCAAGCGGAATTAACGGAACGAATGATTATTCCATTAATGCAATGGAGGGGGAACCGATTTGCTTCGATATTTTTACTTCTGATAATAATCCTGCGCAAAACATAACTGCAACTTACAATTCCAATATTTCAGGAAGTACGATTACCATTTCATCCAGCACACGTCCGGTTATTCATTTCTGCTGGACACCGGGTGCTGCGTCTGCCGGAAATACACAACATTCATTTACAGTCACTGTCCGTGACGATGCCTGTCCGGTTAATGGCATACAGATTTTCACTTATAACATTATTGTAAAGCCAATTTCGCCCGGAATAACTTCAACAGATATAAAATGCTTTGGTGCAAACGATGGCATTGCAAGGGTTACAGGAGTATCGGGGGGATGCAGCTTTCTGTGGAATAATGGAGCAACCACACAGCAAATTGCAGGACTCAGTGCAGGAACTTACTCCGTCAGCGTAACTCACAACGGCATCACCGAATCCTTCACAACTCAAATTCATCAGCCGGATTCCGTTTCTGCTCAGCTATCCGCAACGAATGTAAAATGCTATGGTGATGCCTCCGGAAAGATTAACCTTGAAATAAACGGTGGGATTCCCCCATACTCATTTTTGTGGAATACAGGTCAAACAACCAAAGACGTATCAGGGATGGTAGCCGGCACTTATACCGTCACGATAACTGATGCAAACGGATGTGCAAAATCAAAAAGCAAATCAGTCACACAGCCATCTGCTGCCTTGTCAGCAGCAATTTCATCGGTTCAAAATGTCAATTGCTTTGGAGAGAATTCGGGAATAATAAGCACCATAGTTTCCGGGGGCACTTCGCCTTATTCTTATAATTGGTCGAACGGAAATTCAAATTCAACACTGCAAAATATCCCGGCAGGAAATTATTCTCTGACCGTAACTGATGCAAACGGCTGCACGAAACTCGTCACTTCATCCGTATCACAACCCCAGTCTGCCCTCTCCGTCACCTTTGATTCAATCCATCACATCAATTGCTTTGGCGGTACAAACGGTTTTATTTCAATCAAGCCGGCAGGAGGTACTTCTCCTTATGCCTATGAATGGAACAACGGAACATGGCAAAACAATCTTTCCAATTTAAAATCCGGAAGCTACACTTGCAATGTTACCGATGCAAAAGGTTGTAGGAAAGTAGAAACAGTAGCATTGACTCAGCCCGCTTCGCCTGTCAGCTTATCCATTTCGGTTGCAAATCATGTTAGCTGCTTCGGTGGAAATGATGGTGCCATAAATCTTTCTGCATCCAGCGGAACTCCGCCCTATCAGTTTGCATGGAGTAATGGAGCAGTTTCTCAGAATATTCAGCAGCTTGGATACGGAACCTATACCGTAACCGTTACTGATGCCCATCAATGTGCGCAGACAGTTTCAGCAAATATTACACAGCCGGCATCCCCCCTTTCTGTAACAAGTGAAGTTAAAAATATTACAGGATGCGGAAATGAATCAAATGGTGAAATTGACATTACAGCTTTATCAGGAACTGCACCTTATAAATATTTATGGAGCAACCAGTCAACCTCAGAGGATCTGAAAAATATTCCGGCCGGAAATTATTCCGTTATGGTTACCGATGCAAGCGGCTGCACCATAATTCACACCTCAGAAGTTAAATCGCTCACAGCACCTGTTTCAATAAATGCATCCCTGACACAACCGGATTGCCTTAAAAACATTTCCGGAAATGTAATTTTGAATCCATCAGGGGGAATTCCGCCATATACTTACCAATGGAGCAATGGAATGCTGGCCCAAAATCTTTTGAACCTTGAAAAAGGAATTTACGCTGTAACAGTAATGGATGCTGGTGGATGCTCCGCTGCGCAGCAGTTTGAAATAAAAGATTCTGTCGTTTTCAATGCTCATGCGAATGGACCACTTCAAATTTGCACGGGCGAACTGGTGAAACTTATTGCTGATACGGTTTATGACGGAAAGTACCAGTGGTATTATGATGATGAAGAATTAACCGGCTCGGTTCAGAGGATTTATTTTGCACCCAAAGAAGGTTTTTATAAAGTGAAGGTAAAAAATTCCTGCGGCAGCTTTCAGTCTGATAAATTGTTTGTGAAATTATACAGGAACGCTGATATTTCAGTCAGCCCAAACGTAATCCTATGCCCCGGTGAAAGCACACGGCTGAATGCAGCAGGGGGAATGAGTTATAACTGGCATCCTGCGGAATATCTTGACCATGCTGATATTCCAGACCCATTGGCAAGTCCGAAACAAACTACCTTATACCGTGTAGAAGTGCTGGATGATAATAATTGTAGAACCACCGGTGAAGTGCTTGTAACCGTTCTTTGCGATTCGCTGAATATTCCATCCGGATTTTCACCGAACAATGACGGCATTAATGATTATTTTGTTATCGAAGGGCTTGAAAATTATACATGGGTAAAAATCTGGATTTACAACCGCTGGGGAACGCTTGTTTACAAATCCACCGACTACGATAACCGCTGGGAAGGCAAAGCCAATGTTGGCACCACAATAAAAAATGAAACGCTTCCGAACGGAACGTATTATTATGTGCTTGACCTGAATGACAACAGCAAGCCGAGGAATGGGTATGTGGTGATAAAGCAGTGACAAAAACTTTCCTGTTATTCAGGATAGGAAAAATAAATCATGCAAAATTTAATTAATGCATAAATCTCAGCTATCTTATTAAAATGAAATATCCTTTTGCTGTCGCCTCGTTCATGGTCCCATCGGCAGCAGGTGATTTGAATGAAATTAAATAAACATACGTCCCTGAGGGCGCGTCCTTCCCATTAATCATTCCGTCCCATGATGCATCCAATTCGTCAGAATAATATACTATACTCCCCCACCGGCTGAAAATTTTTATATCAATGATTTCTATTCCTGAATTGGAAAAACTGAGTAAGTCATTTTTTCCGTCACCGTTTGGCGTAAATGCATTCGGAACAAATACCAGCGGCTCGCAGATTTCCTTTACCTGCACCGATCCGGATTTTGTGCAGCCATCAGCATGAGTGACCGTCACCAAATAAAATCCTTCTGATTTGGGAATGATTGTTTGTGTTGTTTCATTGGTAGGACTCCACCAATAGGTTGTTCCCCCTCCGGCATCGAGCAGGATAAAATCATTGGTGAGCGAACAGAAAACAGAATCAGTTGCGGGAATAATTTCCGGGTGCTTCAGAACATTCAGCTTCATCGTATCGGAAACAGTACAGCCGCCATTATCCACTTTCACCCAGTAATTTCCGGAATTATAAATCTCAATGAAAGAAGTATTTTCTCCGGTTGACCACAAATATGTTGAATTCGGATTTAAGGCATTCAGGGTAACATAATTTCCATCACAGATAGTCGTATCATTTCCAAGATTCACCACAGGGGGCTGAAGCACCTGTACCGTAATGGAATCTTTCAGAAAAATTCCGTTGAGAATATAAGTAGTTGTTGAAGAGGGGCTGACTGTAATGGAAGAGGCATTCGAAACCGGAAGCGAAGGGTCGCTCTGCACCGACCACCAGGCCGTTGTATTGGTATTTGCATACAGTGTGGTGGACATTCCCTGGCAGATGATGTTATCACCCGAAATGCTTACCGATTCATTCACGGGCTCAACCCTCACATCATCCGTAAAATAATATGCTCCTGCTAAAGCACATGCCGCACCCGCGTTGGATTGAGGAACTGATGCTGTTGCTGCATCATCCCTGAAATTTCCTATTGCAATATTGTTCTCCCCCCCGAATGCCACAATGAAACCACGCACGCGCGTCCATTCATTGCTGTTACTAATCACTGATGATGATTCCACCTGCGGGGGAAATCCGAGCGGTGATGTGCCGAATTGCGTCAGCGCTCCGGATGAAAGCGTGATGCCGATGTTGCTTACCGCTGCATTGCATGATGGCGCTCTCCGGAACCATGCTTCCACCTTGTAAATTTTCCCGGCATTCAGCGGAGCAATTAATGGTGATTGGATGTATTCACGGTAATTCGCTGATGATGATTTTGCCGTAAATCCGGCATAACCGTTTCCGGAATGTGCCGGTGCATTTCCCATATATCCGGTTGGAACATTTACACTTTGGCACACCGGTGATGAATTTGAACAACTGTTAAACAGATCAGGGCTTGCATTGAGCGAATCCCACGGTGATGCAAGAAATAACTGTCCTGTTGCATTCGGACAAACGGCAACCGATTCAAACCCTGCATTGGGAACAAGATTTTGTGCTGCTGTATTTGAGAATAAAAATAAACTGATTACGACTGGTAAAAGCCGGCTTGGTTCCATTGAAACGTTTTACGAAACCGGCAGGAAAATGTTTACTTTAAAATATGGCAAAAATCCAGAAGTAAATTAAGCTTTCGATTTGAAATTTCAAGCTTACCGGATAACCGCTACTTTTCCGGAATACAATTTCTCCTGACAAGTAATAACCATGTAATAATAAATTCCCGGATCAACATTTTTTACAGAAAATACAATTAAGGATTTGCCTTTTGATATTAAAGCTTCCATTCTCACTCTGCCAAAGGCATCATAAATCATTAATGTTGAATTTTCACAATAATTCTTACCGGGAAATCTGATTTCGATTCTTTCATTTGCCGGATTGGGATAAATTTCAATTCCGAAATCTTCCTTGCCGGTTTCAATGCCCATTATTGTATTCATGGGGATGCGGCTTACGAATATTTCGGTGTTTCCTGTACGTAAGTCACTCCAATCTGAAAATACGTAAGCGCTGCCTGCGCACACTCCGAGAAAATCATTTCCTTTTGTCAGGTTGATAGCAGGAGATTGCGCGCTGCTCATATTTTTATTGAAACTGAACGAAGCGCCCCCATCGGTGGAGGCGGAGACAAAAACTTCGAAAGGGGCAGAGCTGCCTGTTCCGCCATTCCTGCGGTCGCGCCATGCACATACATAAATTCCGGATTGTGAAAATGCACCCCAGCACATGTCCTGTCCGATTCCGTTATTAACAGCATCATCATTTACACGCACAGGGTTTGCAAGCCATGAAATGCCCGCATCATCAGAATGCACCGATAAAATATCAGGGTCGCCAAAACGTGCATCAGTGCTGATGAATACGAGATTGGAGGGGTTCTGCGGATTTGCACTCAGACAGTAGGAGGGCTGATACAGTGTATCAGTAATAGCAGAACCTGAAACAAGATTTTCGATTATATAGGGAATAAATGTATTTCCTCCATCAGCGGATTTTGATGCAATAATGCGCGGCAGGGGGCTTGCATTCAAATCCCACGATGCATAAGCAATGTAAAGCGTGCCATCAGCGCTCACTGCCGGAACACCCATCGAATTTGTGATTAAAGAGGTTGCAATGCTGTCGTCAATAAGTTTGAGATTGCTCCAGGTCATTCCGCTGTCGGACGAGCTTTTCATCCACACGTGATGCGGTAATGTGCCAATGTCAACACTTTTGCTCACCACATACAACCTTCCGTCATACGGTCCCCCGCTTCTGTCCATTGCAATCCAGGGTCTGTCCACCGGCAAGTCGGGCGACTCAGTATCACTGATGGCAATTACCGGTGCATTCCATGTCTGTCCCCCCGTTGCCGATTTGGAAACCATCACGAAGCCGGTATCTTTATTAACGGAATAATCAATGTAGCACAAGAAAACCAAGCTTCCTGAAAAATTGAAAACAAGCGAAGGGTCGGCATGAGTGAAATTGGGATAAATATGCGGGATGACGATCGGAGTGCTCCAAGTGATTCCCCCGTCAGTTGAATAAGATGTTGCAATGCTGACCTGCAGAATTCCTGTTACGCGCATCCATGCAGCAACGAGCTTTTGCGAATCAGCAGGATTGATGGCAATGCACGGTTCTGTGTCATGAAAGGGATAATTGGAAATGTTGATGTTTGTCTGAGACAAAACATTGCGTGAAAAAACAATAGCAGCAATCAAAATGAGATGCCTCATGAGGTGATTAGATTATTTAATGTAATGGAATATTGGAAGAGTGGAATAATGGAACATTGGAAAAATGGAATAATGGAATATTGGAAGAGTGGAATAATGGAATATTGGAAGAGTGGAATAATGGAATATTGGAAGAGTGGAATAATGGAACATTGGAAAAATGGAATAATGGAATATTGGAAGAGTGGAATAATGGAACGTTGGAAGAGTGGAATAATGGAACATTGGAAGAATGGAATAATGGGAAATTGGAATGTTGGAATGTTAGGAGATTGGAGGAAGATTTTCATTTTGAAATTATAATTATTTATCATCATTCCACTATTCCATCATTCCAACATTCCGTTTCTCATTCCCCGTAAATCTTCCTGATTAGCTCCTTATTCGATTCCATGATTACTTTTCTTTTAAGACTCATCTTCGGAGTCATTTCGCCCTTTTCGATGGAAAATTCCCTGCCGAGCAATTCAAATTTTTTAATGGTTTCAAATTGCGCCAGCTCTTTATTCACTTTATCAATTTCATTGCGGATTTCATCGCGCACTTTCGGATTCGAAATAATTTCTTCGTTCGATTTCAATGACAGGTTTTGCTTCGCAGCCCAGTCCCTGATGAAGGCAAATGAGGGAACAATCAATGCCGCAGCGAATTTCTGGTTTTCTCCAATCACCAGCGCCTGTTCGATAAAGGTGGATTCTTTCAGCTTATTCTCGATTTTCTGCGGGATGATGTACTTCCCCCCTGATGTTTTGAAAATTTCCTTTTTGCGGTCGGTGATTTTCAGAAATTTTCCTTCCACCATTTCACCGATGTCGCCTGTGTGAAACCAACCATCCCGGTCAATTGCTTCATCCGTAAGAGCCGGTTCTTTGTAATATCCGAGCATCACATTGGGACCCCTGCACAGGATTTCGCCATCTTCTGCAATCCGGACTTCCACATTTTTGATTACTGTCCCTACCGTTCCAAACCGGATGCAACCCGGCTGAAAATTATTTACGGCAATGACAGGTGAAGTTTCGGTTAGCCCGTAACCTTCAAGAATGGGAATTCGCGCTGCATGAAACACCCTTGCCAGTCTTGGCTGCAAGGCAGCCCCCCCCGATGCAACAGCTTTAATATTTCCCCCCAATGCTTCGCGCCATTTGCTGAAAATAATTTTGTTGGCAAGGTTTAATTGGAATTCATACCACCATCCGTTGGCTCCGTTCAATTCGTATTTCAAGCCAAGGTTCAGCGCCCAGAAAAATAATTTGCGCTTGATTCCCGTCAGCTCCTCCCCCCTGGCAACAATTTTATCATAGACTTTTTCGAGCAGGCGGGGAACAGTTACGAAAATATCCGGCTTTACATCTTTCAGGTTGTCACCGATGGTTTCGATGCTTTCGGCATAATAAATGGAAATGCCGTAATACATGTAGAGGTATGTAAGCATGCGTTCATAAATATGGTTGAGCGGAAGAAAGCTCAGCGCCCTCCATGAATGATGAAACGGACAAAGCACATCCGTTGCTTCGCAGTTGCTCAATATGTTTTTGTGCGACAGCATCACCCCCTTAGGCACACCAGTGGTTCCTGATGTATAAATGATGGTGGCAAGGTCGTTTTCCTGAATGGAATTTTTAATTGCGGCAAGCTTATCATCACAGGGATTTTTTTTACCGGCATCCACAACTTCATTCCAATTGCGCGTTTCCGGCTCATCATTGAAAACAAAAACTCCTTTAAAATCCTGTAAATCTTTTGTCATGGGAATAACCCGGTCATGCAATTCCCTGGTGGAAACAAAAACCATTTTTACCTGGGCATGATGGAGGATATAATTCAAATCCTGTTCGCTGACGGTGGGATAAACCGGTGCGGTGTAAATTCCCGCCTGCAATGAACCCATGTCAATGAAATTCCACTCGGGACGGTTGTTGGAAATTAATGCAACCCTGTCCCCCTTATTTAATCCGAAGGCAAGCAGCCCGCAACTGACATGGTTCGCATAATCCACAAACTGTTGCGTGCTGTATTTTACCCATTGACCATTTTCTTTCCCGGCAAGAGCATCGGGCTTGGGATAATTATCAAGCTGGTTGTATATTAAATCGAATAAGCGGGTAACTTTCATAAGGGAATCACCGAAGTACGAATTGAATACGAAAATACGAAGTACGAATTGGAGGGAATCAACGAAGTACGAATTAAGTACGAAAATACGAAGTACGAAATAACGAATTATTATTTGTACGTGTCATCCATAGGCATACAATTAGTATTTTGCCTGGTCAATGTTCTGTTTTGAAAAGCCAAATTACCGGTTAGCATTTATATAAAAAAGAATAATTAAACTTTCGGATACTCAATCAGAGTCCATTTCACGAAAGTTCTATTGAACTCGCGTATTTTTATTTTGGTATATGCTCTATCCAATATTCCCTGGGCGTTACAATTTTTGTTTTCTCAAAAATTTTCATGGTGAAATCATTGAGGTTTCCTGTAATTAAAAAATGCGCTTTGCTTTCTTTCGATAGTTCCAATAACTTATTGTCGTTTTTATCATGAATTAATTCAATTCTGGATTTGGGGTAATACATTTTTGAAATTCTCCTTATCTCCGTTAAAATAAATTGTGCGCTGGAAACAAAATCAGGGAATCGTGAAAACTTTTTCCGGTTTAAAACTTCAAAGTATTCTTTAAACAAATCGTCAGAAATGCAATGGGTCAAATCGGAGCGGGTGAATACCTCATTAAGAATCAGAAATGGAAAGTTTCGCTGAATAATTGCTGATACCAGGACATTGGTATCAATGATTATTTTTTGCATTTTTTCTTGCCGCTTTTACTTCCTTAGAAATTTCAGACATGTTCATTTTTGAAAGTCCGTATTTCTCAGCTAATTCAATCGTATCAGAAATCTTCTGACGGGTGACTTCACGGCTGACAATATCAAGCAGGTCGGAAAAGGTAAATTTAGTTGATTTCAGTCCAAACTTGTTGAACTCCAATTCTGATATAACTACATTAATCGTTCTCATTTAATATTTATTCAGATGTCAAATATAAATCAATTCCGTCAGAATGCAGATTCATGTCAGCAGTTGGATGATGGATAAAATGGCGAAAAGTTTTTCATCGAAGTATAAATTTTAAGGATTCATCGAAGTACGAATTGAATACGAAGGTACGAAGTACGAATTGGAGGGAATCATCGAAGTACGAATTGAATACGAAAATACGAAGTACGAATTTTAAGGAATCACCGAAGTACGAATTGGTACGAAGATACAAAGTATGAACCTTGCTGATTTTATTTTAATAAGTTCGCACTGCTGAATTTTGTAAGCAATTATTTTTTGCAAGGAAATATCAGAAGAATAAAATGACGATTCTGCATAAACCATATTTGATATTTACATTAATTGTTTTGATGCTTGCATCATCCTGCACCATTCAGCCGGTGGCGGTGAAGCGGATTGATAATTTCAGGACGGGAGGGGGAATTGGAAACCCTTCGGTGAATTTTGATGTGATTGTCAGCAATCCGAATGCGTTCGGGCTGAGGTTGTGTGAACTGGAAAGTTCGGTAATTCTGGGAAATGAGGTTGTGTCGAAAGTTACGGTTGAAAAAAATATTCCTGTGAAAGCCGGCAGCGATGTACTTATCCCGCTTTCTGTGACTCCGACAGTAAATAATATCGCTGCAATGATTTTGTCAGGCAGCGGTTCAAAGGATTACCGGGTGAAGGGAAATATCACTGTGGGAAAATTTATTTTCAGGAAGAAGTTTCCGTTTGAAGCGAATGGAAAATTTTAGGAGGGGGCAGATAGATTGTTTCCGGTAAGCAGTAAATTGTTACCGGACATAAATACGCTGTTGCAAGCCAGCGGTAAATTGATGCCAGACGTGGATAAATTTTCTGCGGATGAATGGAAGTTATTTACGGAAGCCGGTAAATTGTTTCCAAAAGACGATAAATTATTGGCGGAAGCCGGTAAATTGTTTCCAGACGCGGGTAAATTGTTTCCGGATTGGCAGAAAATTAGGACAAATTGACTTGTGGATTTGAAATTTATTCTGTAAACTACTGATAATTAGATTTTTAATTTACTTCGCCCCTTGTACCCTCTGCCATAGGACGGATGAGTTATTATAATGAGAGGCAATATGGAAAGATAGGAAATAAAGGATTTGCGCTCAGGTAAAATAGTGACAATCGAATTTGTAAAACAGGTATAAAAGGGCTTGTCCTTTTAATCCGGTACAAAGCCCTATATTTTTGAAGCGGAGAACCGCGCTTAATTTATTAAGCGAGATTTTCCATGTTTAAAAATATAATAAAGAAGAAAAACAGAAATCAATATTTTTCCCAAACTGGTTATGAGTATCAATATTCGTCAAAGAATTCTGATTCAAAGATTGATTCCGGGAATTGTAAATTCAGATTAAATCGGAATGCGATAATTGAAAAAGTTGCTGCAAGCTTAATTTGTTCTGTAATAATCTCAACAATTTATTTTTTTATGAACAGTGTTTGGATATGTCAAAAAAATGATTTATTTCGCTTAATAAATAAGTCAAACCCTAAAACCCAAAACAACATGGCAGACATAGATGGATTAACCAAGGAACAAACACAGGAGTACAATAAGTACAAAAAGATGTTTGAATTTTTTGATGAGCACAGCGCCCAGGTTGGCACTTACCCTCCGCTGCAAGATGAGGTTACGGAGTTTAACAAGAATATTGGCGATGTAGAGGATTTGCTTCCGAAAAAGACGGTGGATACGAGGGGTATAACGGATGAGAAGGAAGTGAGAAAGACGAAAGTGGCGGAATACTGGTTCAGTAAAGTGCTGTCACCTGCAAAGGCATACGCGCTGAAAGTGAGAAATACGGACCTGGCAGTGAACCTGAGGAGAAGCATTTCGGACATTGAGGAAATGCGTGACGGAGATGTGCAGCCGTACTGCAAGCAGATAAATGATGCGCTGACTCCGCTGCTGCCAGACCCCGGTTTTGTTCCTTATGGAATAACGGCAATGACGTTGTCGGACGGGATGCAGGTTGCCAATGATTTCAAGGACTATATCGGAAAGGCGAAGGATGAAAATACGAAGAAGACGGTAGCAGGGGGGAACATTGACCTTGAATTTACGGAGCTTCGGAATAATAACGTACAGTTCCGGCTGCTGATGGAGCATTTCAAAACATCGGATGCTGATTTTTATAGCGGATTCCAGGCAGTGGATGTGGAGGATGATATAGGAATACGGCACAGCGGGATAGAGGGAATAATAAAGAGTAAGAGTGATGGTTCACCGATAAACGGAGCGGTGATAAAAAACCTGACGAAGGACAAAGCAACAAAGTCGGACCTTACGGGAGTGTTCAGCTTAATCAAGCAAATGCCGGGAAATTCGGAGTTTGAAATAACAGCACCGGGAAAGAAAAGGATTAAATTTATCCATAAGGTGAAACGCGGACGGATTGATGAGCTGAATTTTGAGATGGAGGATGAGTAGGTGTTGAGGTTGTCTGAACCGGGATTAAGCGGATTAAAAGATTAAACGGATTAGGAATTGGAACCCCGCGAGGAGCGGGGTTTTTGATTTAGCAAGATGGTATGGGGAAATGGATTAATTTCGGTTGCGATTTGTTCTTAGGATACTGTGCTGGAATATTTTTAAATTTAAACCACTTTATATGCATTTTATATATAGTTTGCTTTTTGGAATATTATGTGCATATTTAAAATTGGGAAATGGACCTTCAATTATCTTGCTTTTATTTTGGATATTTTTATTTAACCTTAAAGACGTAGTATTCAAAAGAAATCTGATAACAGGCGTTCCAAGCGCATTTCAATTATATAAAGCAAAGCAAAAAATTGAAAATAAAAATCATTGGTTAAAGTATATTCAAATTGCAATGCTAATTGATGGAAGCATTTCTATAATTGCATATTTCATAACCAAGTTTTTTATCTGATAACAGCAAGGAGAACTGAAATTTATTTAGGATAAAAAAATATTGTGCTCATGAATTTATTAATGATTTTTTCCAGGGTAATTATTTTATCCTGCTTTGGTGCAGATAAAGAATTTGAAATGCCATTATGTGAAATTGAAATAGAAATATTAAAAATACAATCGTATTGAAAATAAATCGATATGGATGGACTTATGAGGTAATTGACCATCTCAGCCATGGTGAATTTAATGTAATTCCACCGTCAGATATTAAGAAAAAGAGACCCACAACTCTGGTCTGAAAAATATTGAGTGTAAAATAAAAATTAATCTTTTGCAATTACAGATTCACACTTTCACCAGCTTCCATTTTCCTTTTTTGAAAATTATCCAGGCGGCAACGGTGAGCACGGATTCGGAAATGACGATAGCCCAGAAGACGCCAGGCGGTCCAGCCAGCAATGTGATGGCAAGAAAGTAAGCCAGCGGAATCTGCACCACCCAGAAGCCGAAAAAGTTCAGGATGGTGGGGGTGCGCGTATCGCCTGCACCGTTGAATGACTGCGCCAGTATCATTCCGTAGGAGAAGAAAATGTAACCGAAGCTGATGATGGTAAGGCAGCCGGCTGCATATTTTATTACTTCTGCATCGGAAGTGAAAAATGATATAATGGATTTGGAAAGTAAAATAAAAATCACCATCACCATCATCATAAAAATCATATTGAAGAACCCGATACGCCACACGGATTTTTCAGCGCGTTCCGGCTGACCGGCACCGAGATTCTGACCAACCATGGTGGCAGCGGCATTCGACATCCCCCAGGCAGGCAGAATCGTAAAAATGATAATCCGGATGGCAATGGTATAACCTGCAAGAGCCACGCTCCCGAAAGTGGACATGATTCGCATCAGGAAAATCCAGCTCGATGAGGCAATGATAAACTGCCCGGTCCCCCCTGCCGAAACGCGGATGAGATTTTTGACTACGTTAAAGTTGAAACGCCAGTTGCCGGCATGGATTTTAATCTTTCCTTTCCCCGCAAACAAATGATAGAGCTGGAATAATACTCCCGTTGCCCTTCCGATATTTGTGGCAATGGCTGCGCCCTCCACCCCCATTTCGGGAAACGGACCGATGCCGAAAATCAACAGGGGGTCGAGCACGAGGTTGATGCCGTTGGCAATCCAGAGCGACCGCATGGCAAGTGCGGCATCGCCCGCACCGCGGAAAATTCCGTTAATCAGGAAAATGAGCATGATGGAAATGTTTCCCCCCAGCATCCATTTGGTGAATCCTTTACCCTCCTGAACCACTTCTTCGGATGCACCCATGAGCCGGAGCAAATCTTCGGAAAAAATTAATCCGATAATGCCAATGATGAGTGAAACGGCAATGCCGACATAAATTGCCTGAACGGAAGCGACTCTTGCTGCATCAATATTGTTTTCGCCCACCCTCCGGGCAACAACGGCAGTTGCTCCCATGGCAACCCCCCACCCGATGGAATACACGATAGTGAGCATGGATTCGGTAAGACCCACCACTGCCACAGCATCCACTCCTATCCGGCTTACAAAAAATATATCAACAACGGCAAAGAGCGATTCCATCGAAAGTTCAAGAATCATCGGAACGGCAAGCAGCACAATGGCGCGGTCAATGCTTCCGTGTGTGATGTTTGCCTGCTCACCGAGGACGGCTCGTTTGATGAGGGAGAATACTTCTGTGAGTTTGTTCAAGGGTGGGGAAAAGGTTTAAGGTTTAAGGTTTAAGGTTCAAGGTTCAATTTCCAATTGTTTTACCATTTAATCATTCAAATATTTACTCATTCAATCATTCATTCATTCATTCAATCATTCATTCATTCACTCATTCATGCATTCACTTATGAAACGGTCTGCGTTTTATCATCCCCCCGATGGTATCATTGATGGTATGCTGGATGACGAATGCTTCGGGGTCAATCAACTGGATTTCGTGAATCAGCTTTTGTACTTCAAGTCGCGTTACCACACTGAATAAAATTTTGCGCTCGTACTGTTGTATTCCTTTTTTACCATATCCGCTTTCGCCATTATAAACTGTAACGCCTCTTCCGAGGTTGTGGATGATAGAATCTTTGATATCATCCGCTTTTTCGCTGATGATGGTGATGCCGGTGTATTCTTCAATACCGTGAATGATGAAATCAACGGTGCGGCTGGCGGCAAAGTAAGTGAGCATGGAATACAAAGCCGTTTCAAGATTCACCAGCACTGCCGAAACGGAAAACAACACAATATTGAAAACGGCAATCACATCGCCAACGGTCATGCTCGAACGCCTGCTTACATAAATGGCAAGCACTTCGGTTCCGTCAATCACACAGCCCCCCCTGATGGAAAACCCGATTCCGGCTCCGAGAAAAAATCCACCGAAAACAGCAATCAGCAGCTTGTCATCCGTCAGCTTGGGGAATTCAATAAAATTAATGCTGAGTGCAAGCGCCACAATGGCTGCTGCCGTTTTGATGGCAAACATCCAGGATACCTGTTTTGCACCAAGCAAAATAAAGGGCAGGTTAATCACCACGAGCAACAGGGAAATGCTGATTCCGCTCAGCAGATGCGTGAGCAGTGAAATTCCGGTTACTCCGCCATCGAGGAATGAATTGGGAAGCAGAAACCCTTTCAGCCCGATAGTGGCACAGGTAATGCCTGCTGCAATAAGGAAAAAATTTTTTCCGCTGTGGCGAATGTCTTTCCACCGTCTGTTTATTTCCTGTTCCATGATAGATTATTTTTTATGTTCGAAAATTTGAATATTGTGCATTTAGAATAAGTCCAAAATAATTAACACAGAGATTAGCTCCGTGAAACTCTGTTCCCCTGTGCCCCCTCTGTTGTTTTTCTTCATTATTATCAGATATTAGTGCAGCCCTAATCCTTTTGAAATTCCTTCTGCGAAAATCTGCGCATTATTCGAGCAAAAGATTTCCGCAGATAACGATGACAGCCGCAGATTAAATGCAATATTAATTCAGCCAGAATATTTAGAAGAATAAAAGTTCTTAAAGGTAAGGATTCAGATTTTCCTGTACTTTAACCTTAGGGAATTTCCAATGACAATCATGCTGATGAAATTGAAATTTCCATTGTGCAAATTCAATTTCCGTTATAAAAAATCAGCAATTGCACCCGACAGATTTCAATTTACAAGTTCAGGGAATTTATTAATAAATGCTTATCCGGATTGTGTTGAATCTTTCAGAAGAAAAAAGTTCAATACATAATATATTGCGGAGCATTAGGATGCTGAGGATTTACGACCATCTTGCGGGTAGCAGGATGAAGTATCACATCCAACTCTTCCATCGGTACAGCGCCCAGTAAAGGTTCATCACCCAGCACCATCGCACCGGTAAAACAAAAGCGGTTTTCAAAATCTATTCTTATCGGACCAACGAACGGAACACTTTTTATTGAACCGTCTGCAATTTTTACTGAGCGCTTTTCCAATTCAACCAATTGCAATTGTATAAACAGGGTTTCGGTAATGCTCATAAACAATGCTCCCGAATCAACCAATGTATTTACTTCCAATGGAATTAATTCCGGCTTACGCGGATTGCTCAGTTTTATTTTTGCGTAGGTTAAACCCATTGTTTTTATTTCATACAAATATACGCCTTTATCAAATGCTTACTTGCAAAAATGCTTTCCCTTTTGTTGCAGGATTGGGGTGCGTATCAATTTATATACACGCCAGCCAGATTTCTACAACTTGCGCATCCTTTGCAGGATTATTTCAGCGTGAGTACAAACAAATATGATTCAGATTTTCCTGTACTTCAACCGTATGGAATTTCCGATGACGATTACATCTGAAAATGCCATGGACAGCGATGCTACAATCGGACTGAGGAATCCGGCAGCAGCAACTGGGATGGCAAGCACATTATAAAAAAATGCCCAGAATAAATTTTGCCTGATGGTTGCAAAGGTTGCTTTTCCGGTTTTGTATGCTTTTACCATTGACATCAGCTCATCGCTGTTCATCAGGATTATCTGAGCGGAATTCACCGCAATGGCGGATGCATTTCCGAAAGAAACCCCTGCATCGGCAGCAGCAAGAGATGGCGCGTCATTGATGCCGTCACCCACCATCACTACGGCTCCGTCCTTTTTGAGCGATTCAATGATTTGCGTTTTTTCATGAGGGAGCTTTTCAAAAAAAACTTTTTCAATTCCTGTTTGTGCCGCTACCGCCTTGCATTTATCCTCCCTGTCACCGCTGAGCAGAACGGTCCGGATATTTTTTTTATTCAGAAATTGAATCACTTCACGCGCATCTTTCCGGATTTCATCATCCAGCCCGAATGCCGCTGCCGGTTTTTTATTGATGATGAGATATACAGAAAAATTTTTTTCATCCGTAAATTCTTTTGCCATCGCCCATGAGCCAAGCAGGATTTCATCCCCATTCCGTGAAATTGCTTTCATTCCGAACCCTTTTTCTTCCTCCACTTTCTGAAATGAATAATTTGATTCACGACTGATTTCATTTTCAAAAGCTTTTATTAATGCAGCGGCAACAGGATGCGTAGAAAATTTTTCGAGATGATAAACCAGCTTTTTCATTTCAGCCGGATTGTTTCCGAAAAATTCAGCGTTGCTGATTTTTAAGTTGCCGGTCGTAAGCGTTCCGGTTTTATCAAACACCACTGTTTTTGCTTTGCTGAAAATTTCCAGCACATCGCCCCCGCGAATCAGGATTCCATTTCTGGCAGCACGACCCACACCCGCACTCACGGCTGTGGGGGTAGCGAGACCCATTGCACATGGACATGCAATTACAAGAACTGCGACTGCCCTCATCAGAGAACCGGCAGCGCTCACATCCATCAGAAAATGATTTGCAAGAAACGTGATTAAAGCAATGACAATTACTGACGGGACAAATACCGAGCTGACCTTATCGCCCAGCTTCTGAATTTTTGGTTTGGATGATTGTGCTTTCCGGACCAGCTCAATCACGTTGGACAACACGGTCTGGCTTCCGGCTTTTTCAACAAAAATTTTTATTGTTCCTTTTAAAACATAAGCTCCTGCAAACACAGCATCATTCAGCGCTTTTTCTGCGGGGGCTGATTCTCCCGTCAGCATGCTTTCATCCATGCTGGCTTCCCCCTCAAAAATTTTTCCATCAGCGGGAACCTGGTCACCGGTGTTTACAACGAGCAAATCATTCGGTCGGATTTCTTTGGAAGAGATTTCTGAAATATTTTCCCTGCTTGTTCCCCAATCATTAATCCGTCTCGCTTTTAAGGGTTGAAGCTTTGAAAGCTCTTCAAGAGCAGAAACCGTTTTTTTCAGCGAGCGTTTTTCAATGATATTCCCAAGCAGCACAAATGTGATGATGGTGGCAGCGGTTTCAAAAAAAAGATAACGATGCACTTCTTCGGTTCCCGAAAACAGAATCATGCCTGCAATGCTGTATAAAAATGCCATTGTAGAACCCAGCACAATAAGCACATCCATGTTGGGGTCCATGGCACGAAGGGAACCCCATGCACTTTTACCGAAGTAATTCCAGCCGATAAACATCACAGGCATGCAAAGAATAAGCTGCAACACCGGTTCATGCAATATCCCCATTCCGGGAATCATGTGAAGCAGGAGGGGGATGGTGAAAAAGAGGGAAATGAAAAATCTTATTTCAAGATTCGGATGATGATGGACATGATGTGAAGCATTTTCTTTCCCGATAACTTTATATCCGAGCCGGTTGATGCCATTCACTATTTCGCTTAACCCGACTTTTCCGTTTTCAAATTCAACTTCACCGGAAGAAAAATCAACATGAGCATTTTTCACACCCTTTTTTTCAAGCATTCGGGAAATGTTCTGTGCGCAATTGGCGCAAGTCATTCCTTCTACTTGAAGTTTTATCTGTTCTTGCATTGGTAATAGGGAACAAAATTAGAACAGTATTCAGTGAAATAGTGTTAATGGATGGAGAATGATTCAGGAATCATTTACTTTTGCTGCCCGAAAATGGTGATTGTATTCCCTCCTCAGGAGGGATTGGTTAGAGCGGTCCGCCAAAGGCGGACAGGTCGCGGTAGTTTGTGATTTAAATAAAATATGGTCATTGTAGTCCCTCCTCAGCAGGGATTGGTTAGAGCGGTCCGCCAAAGGCGGACAGGTCGCGGTGGTTACTGATTTAAATAAAATATGGTGATTGTAGCTCAGTTGGTTAGAGCGCCAGATTGTGGATCTGGAGGTCGCGGGTTCGAGCCCCGTCTTTCACCCTTAAAAAAGTTAATTGAAAAAGTTTTGAATGTTTTTTCATCAAAGTATTTGATGTTCGAGTGCAGACGAGGCGAAGCCTGTCTGCATGCAGACCGAAGCGTCTGCACCCCGTCTTTCAAATTAAAATATTAATACTGCATTCGCGCATTGGTAAAATAATCTTCGATTTTGAGGATGAGTTTTTTTGTTTACATTCTTTATTCTTTGAAAGCAGATACTTTTTATAAAGGGCAAACAAATAATATTGAGGATAGAGTAAGGAGACATAATCTCGGTTTAGAAAAATTTACATCCAGTGGAAAACCTTGGAAACGGCTTTGGACCACTACTAAATCCAGTCGAAGCAACGCTTTATTACTTGAAAGTAAGCTCAAAAATTTATCGAGAAAAAGGTTGCTTGAATTTATGAAAAAATATTCCGAAGGAATTGTTGGTCATGATGAATTTCTGCTAATTCAGAAATTACATTAACTTAGACCTCCGCATCTGTGTTCGAGTGTAGACGAGGCGAAGCCTGTCTGCATGCAGACCGAAGCGTCTGCACCCCGTCTTTCACCCTTAAAAAATTCCAGGTTAGCTACGCTTCCACTTAATGGTGCAGCCGATTGCTTTCGTAAAGTTGGTAGTTACTTTTTTCCCGGCAAGAATTTCATCAACTGCATCTTCAACATATTTTTTGGTTACGGAGGATTCGTCCTGCGTATTGTTATCAATCGCGCCAATGTATTCCACTTTTAAATCTTTCGCATCCTTTTTGAGAACAAAAACATGCGGGGTACGGGCTGCGCCATACTCCTTAGCATAATATTGCGATTCGTCATACAAGTAAGGAAATGGAAAATTTTTTTCTTTCGCACGCTTGACCATTCCTTCAAATGAATCTTCCGGCTCAATGGATTTATCATTGGGATTTATGGCAATGACAGGAAATCCTTTCGGCTCATATTTTTTGTGTAATGAAATTATGCGGTCTTCATACGCAACAGAAAACGGACAATGGTTGCAGGTGAAAATCACGATGAATCCTTTGGCTTCATTGAAATCAGACAGCGAAACCATTTTGCCGTCCACATTTTTCAATTTAAATTCTTTTGCTTTATCGCCCACTTCATAACCGGGATTGGGTTTGAATGAAGAAAGTGTTACGAATGAAACTATGGAAAACAACGCAATGAGCTTTTTCATAATTTATCTTTTTTAAATGTTTACTAATTAAATGCCAGTTGATTTAATTCTTCATAATTCAGTTCCCCCTCATGAAACTTCCTGAGGTTTTTTTTATTGTTCAACACGAGTGTAGCCGGAATCGCACCGCCCCACTCCGAGCTGATTTTATCAATCCATGAATCATAATCCGGTTCATCGAGAAGCACAACGGTGGATGATATTTTTTTATTGCTGATAAATTTGTTAAGTAAAGAATCCATGTCACGCTTGAAATCGAGACTGACCAGAATCAATTTCACTTTTTCATTTTTGTTTTCATTTTCAAACTTAATCAATTCAGGTAGCTCCTTTACACAGGGCTTGCACCACGTAGCCCAGAAATTTATTACGTAGGTCGTATCATTATCTGAATTCATCAGCGATTGCAGGTATGCAAACTTTACCGCTTCTGCTTTCGGCACTGGCGTGTTGCATGACAACATTAATAATGCAATCGGAAGAACCCTTATTTTTTTTACCATTGATTCAAAGAAAGCAAAACGGTTCTGAAATATTTCTGAATACCGGGAAAGCGGCATTATTATGTGACAAAATTTCAATTTAAATATCCATCGCAAAATGATGGCTCGTGATATTAAAACCTTTATTGAGGTAAAACCGGTGTGCATCAAAACGCTGAACTCCCGAATCGAGATGAATCTGTTTGCAATCGTGCTTTTTTGCAAAGTCAATAATCCAGTCCATCATTTTGCTTCCGTATTTTTTTGAACGGTGCTCAGGCAACGTAACCAAATCATCCACATACACGGATTTACCTCTGAAAAGCATTTCTTCAAAACGGAATCCTGCTACGCAAACTGCTTTACCTTCTGTTTCGATAAATGCAATCATGAACCCCTCCTTCATCATCCTTCTCGCCTGCATGATAAAATTTTCCCTCACCAGTTTGGGACGTAATTCATGCAGTGCATCCCAGCAAAGCATGATTTCGGAATCGGATTGAGCGATGGTAATATTCATTTTACCGGAAGCGCTTTGAAAATTGAAAAATCATAAAAGCAAAAGTAGAATCTACTCCAGAAAAAAATTACCATTTTAATATCCATGCAAAAATCAACGGAGCAACAATGGAAGCATCTGATTCAATGATAAATTTCGGGGTATCAATCCCCAGTTTCCCCCATGTAATTTTTTCGTTCGGAACAGCGCCACTATAAGAACCATAACTTGTAGTGGAATCCGATATCTGACAGAAATAGCTCCAGAACGGAATGTCGTGCATTTGCAAATCCTGGTAAAGCATAGGAACAACACAAATCGGGAAATCCCCTGCAATTCCGCCACCGATCTGAAAAAAGCCGACCCCCTTCCCACGGCAATTCTGCTTGTACCATTCGGCAAGAAAAACCATGTAATCAATTCCGTTTTTCATTACCCGGTTGCTGATCTCCTTTTTATAAACGTAGGAAGCAAAAATATTTCCAAGCGTGCTGTCCTCCCAGCCCGGAACAATGACCGGAATGTTTTTCTCAGCCGCAGCGATCATCCATGAGTTCCTGGGATCAATTTCATAAAATGGCTTAAGCGCTCCGGACGAAATAAGCTTAAAAAGATATTGATGCGGAAAATAACTTTCATTTTTATCCTGCGCTTCTTTCCATAACGAGACAATCAGATTCTGAATTCTTCTGAATGCCTCTTCTTCGGGAATACAGGTATCCGTTACACGATTGTAATGATTCTCCAGCAGGTTCCATTCATCCTGTGGCGACAGATCGCGATAATTCGGAACCCGCTTATAATGGTTATGTGCCACAAGATTCATCACGTCTTCTTCCAGATTCGCACCGGTGCAGGTTATAATCTGAACTTTATCCTGCCGGATCATTTCAGCGAGGGAAATTCCCAATTCACCTGTGCTCATGGCTCCGGCAAGTGTAATCATCATTTTGCCGTTTTCATTGATCAATTGCTCGTACGCTTTCGCAGCATCCATCATTGCCGCTGCATTGAAGTGGAGATAATGCCGCTCCATGAATTGTGAAACCGGTCCTCTTTGCATAGCAGATTTTACTTTTTGAAGTGTGGCGAAGGTAATGATTTTGAAAAATTTTTTTTCAATTTTGAATTTTGAATTTTATGCCCCCCTGATTTTTTAAAAAAAAATACTGAACAGAATATTCAGTTCGATGTTCTGTTGTTCTGAATTTTTTCAGTCCGGTACAAATGAAAAAGCAGCATTGCGGTAAGCAAAACGGATAAGAGCATGATGCTGATATTTTCATCCTGTGTTCCTATTGAATCAGGATTAAACGTTGTCAGATTTTCTTTCAATAAAAAAGCAAAAACCACTGCGGAAGCATTATTAATAAAATGCGCTATTACAGGCAGCCAGATCGTCCGGCTCCAATACAGCATATATCCGAAATATATTCCCAGCATCATGCGAGGAAGAAATCCGTAAAACTGCATGTGAATTGCGCTGAACAGCATTGCAGAAATCAGGATGCCGGCATGATAATTTCCAATGGAATTAACCAGAATGCGTTGTACAATGCCGCGAAACATCAGTTCCTCGCCAATGGCCGGCAACATGGCAATCACCATAAGATTTACAAAAAGTCCGCTTAGGGTGCTTACATTCAAAAATGCATCCGTGATTTGCTCCGCATCCTTTTCCGATTGTTTCATCCAGATTTCAATGGGCTTCATGAATTCAGGCAAAACAAGACGGCTGTTCCATTCCACCATCCAATTGATCAATGGAACAGAGGTAAGGGTGATCAGTAAAAGGGTGATCAGTGAAATGGGCTTTGAAATTTTTCTCAGGGATAAAAAATCATAAATTCTCCTGCTGAATAACAGAGCGCAGATAAAAGAGGGGACAATGAACATACCGATGTGCCCCCCCAATGCCTGGATGATTTTATAAGATGCAATAACATCGGGGTTTTTCAGATTATCAATAGCCGGTTGATCAGAAAAAATATTTATCTGAAAAAAGATATAGGAGATCAGCATTCCGATCAGAGAAAAAATCATGGCAGAAAGTAAGCTGATCCCAAGAGTAATGAGCAGCTTCCGCCATCCGGGCAATTCAGCAAATGCTCCCCCTGTCACCGGTAATTAAAGTTATGAATTGAATTAAGCGGCATATTACATCTCCAAATAAAATCTGTTATTGCTGCAAAATAAATGTCGGGAATAACCAATGGTTTGTAAATTTGCTGCAAATCTAACAATACAGGCACACCCGGAAGAAATGGCGCATATCGGAAAAATAAATCTTGGTGAATTTCCTCTGCTGCTTGCACCCATGGAGGATGTAAGCGATCCACCCTTTCGTGCCGTCTGCAAACAGCACGGGGCTGATCTGATGTTTACCGAATTTATTTCTTCTGAAGGACTAATCCGTCATGCTGCTAAGAGCCGGCAAAAGCTGGACATTTTTGATGAGGAAAAGCCCATCGGAATACAGATTTACGGAAGCGATATTCAATCTATGAGAGAAGCAGCTATCATTTCTTCGCAGGTTCAACCTGATCTGATTGATATAAATTATGGCTGTCCGGTGAAGAATGTGGCGTGCAGAGGAGCAGGCGCAGCATTGCTTCAGGATATTCCGAAAATGGTTGAAATGACCAAGGAGGTGGTTAAGGCAGTTGAAATTCCTGTTACTGTAAAGACCCGCTTAGGGTGGGATGATAAAACTAAAAACGTAGTGGAAGCTGCCGAGCGATTACAGGATACAGGAATTAAAGCCATCACGATTCACGGACGCACCCGATCACAGATGTACAAAGGTCCTGCAGATTGGACGCTGATCGGAGAAATTAAAAATAATCCGAGAATGCATATTCCTGTATTTGGCAATGGCGATATTGATTCACCGGAAAAAGCTCTGTTGATGAAAAATAAATACGGTGTGGATGGTTTGATGATCGGGCGGGCAAGCATCGGAAATCCTTGGATATTCAGCGAGATCAAAAATTATTTAATCCTCGGAAAAATCCAGTCTGTGCCATCGGTTGAAGAACGGGTTGCTGTTTGCCGCACTCATTTGAACTTTTCTGTAAAGTGGAAAGGCGGGAAACTCGGCATTCTTGAAATGCGAAAGCATTATTCAAATTATTTCAAAGGGCTTGATCATTTCAAAGAATACCGTATGATTCTTGTTACTTCCTGCGAGCTGTCATCGGTTTTGCAAACTCTTGATGAAATAGCAGAGCGCTATTCCGTGAGCGAATTCGCCTAATCAATCGCAATCCTTAATTTTGTTATTCACTAAATTCAAAATTTATGTTTACAGGAATGTTGCACACGCATACGCTGGCGGCAGCGTTGTTTTTATTACTTTACCTCATAAAGACCACCTTGCTTGTTCTGAACAGGAAAGAAGCGCTCACGGCATTTTCCGCCAAATCAAAAGTGGCGGAAATTGTAATCAGTTCCTTGTTTTTGCTCACCGGGCTTTATCTTGCTTTTAATTCCGGAAACATCGGAGCATGGTTTTGGGTGAAGATAATAGCGGTGGTCAGCAGCATCCCCCTTGCTGTGCTTGCATTCAAACGGATGAACAAGCCCCTTGCTTTGCTTGCCATGATGTTTATTGTGTATGCGTATGGAATTTCGGAAACTAAAAATCCATTTTTTAAAACTGAAAATCTTTCTGCAAAATTTGAAAGCGCTTCAACGGCAGAGCTTGGCAAAACCATTTTCGAAAATCAATGCATGGGCTGCCATGGTGCGGATGGAAAAGGGGGGCTTAGCGGAGCAAAAGACCTTTCTGCTTCCCAAAAATCCCCGGAAGAAAGAATTGAAATCATCAGAAACGGAAAAAATGCGATGATGGCGTATAAAAATATTTTATCTCCTGAACAGATTGATGCCGTTGCACAATATGTGGAAACATTGAAACAATAATCCCCCGGATTGTTTTATACAATACATTGAAACACCAGTACAACTCACAAAATCATAAAAAAGAATCAGCCGTTCTCATCGGTGTGATTTCGAAAGGTGAAAAAAGGGAACAGCATGAAGAATATCTCGATGAGCTTGAATTCCTCGCTCTGACTGCCGGAGCTGAAACGAAAAAAAAGTTTTTGCAGGGGCTTGAATACCCAGACCCGCGCACCTTTGTGGGCTCAGGAAAGCTGAAAGAAATTTCAGCGTACATTAAAGAAAACAAAATTGACATGGTGGTTTTTGATGATGAGCTTTCCCCCTCTCAAATCCGGAACATTGAAAAGGAATTCAACATCAAAATTCTTGACCGAACCAATTTAATCCTCGACATTTTTGCAAAGCGCGCCCGTACAGCACAGGCAAAAACGCAGGTGGAGCTGGCGCAATATCAGTACCTGATGCCGCGCCTTACACGAATGTGGACACACCTCGAAAAGCAGCAGGGTGGAATCGGAATGCGCGGACCGGGGGAAAAGGAAATTGAAACTGATAAAAGAGCCATTAAGAACAAAATCACCAACCTCAAAGAAGAGCTAAAAAGAATTGACCGCCAGAATTTCCAGCAGCGCAAATCGAGGGGGAATATTGTGAGGGTCGCTTTGGTGGGATATACCAATGTAGGAAAAAGCACCTTGATGAACCTGCTGAGCAAATCGGATGTGTTTGCCGAAAATAAATTGTTCGCCACGCTCGATACTACCGTCAGAAAAGTGGTTTTGCATAATATTCCATTTCTGCTGAGTGATACGGTGGGATTCATCCGCAAGCTGCCGCATGGTTTGGTTGAATCTTTTAAATCCACTCTGGATGAAGTGCGCGAATCGGATATCCTGATTCATATTGCCGATGTATCTCACAAAAATTTTGAAGAACATATTGCAATAGTCAATCAAACTCTGGTGGATATTCATGCTGCCGATAAAGCTACCCTTCTTGTCTTCAATAAAATTGACCTCTTCCATCATGACCAGCCGGAGCCGCAAGAGGATCATGACGAAAGCCATCCGCTTTCACTTTCTGAATTCAAAAATTCTTGGATGGCAAAAAGCAACGGACAATCGGTTTTTATTTCCGCTGCGAAAAATGAAAATATTGATGAGCTGAAAGAGAAGTTATTTGAGCTGGTGAAGCTGGACCATTTCCGGAGGTATCCCCACTACCTGGAAACGCAATGATGATTTATGTTGTTTCCCTTGTTGCAAAAAAATGGTTGAGCTTGCTTACCAGCAGGTCGGGGTCGAAGGGTTTTGAAATGTAATCGTCCATGCCGGCATCAATGCAGTTTTGCTGCTCGGTTTTTAGCGCTGCGGCAGTCATGGCAATTATCCGGATTTTATTTTTTGGTTCCTGCAGCTCTTTACGGATTTTTCGTGTTGCGGTGTATCCATCCATTTCCGGCATCTGCACATCCATCAACACCACATCATAATGGTCGCTCCTGACTTTTTCAAATGCAGCTAATCCGTTGCCGGCAACATCCACCGTTATTCCCGGAATGTAGCTGTGAAGCGTGTCAATGGCGACAAGTTGGTTGAATTCATTGTCTTCAGCAAGTAATATTTTCAAATGACTTAGCTGAGGAAGAGCTTCGGCTTTGCGGTGTGCTGCATCGTCAAGAACGGAAGCGAGCGTAATTTTAAATGGGATTACAAATGAAAATACCGAGCCGCTGCCGGGTTTGCTGCTAACGGTAATTTTCCCCCCGTGAAGTTCCACAAGATGTTTTGAAATGGTTAATCCCAATCCTGTTCCACCGAATTTTCGTGACGTTTCGCTTGTGGCTTGCGAAAAGCTTTCAAATATTTTCTCAATTTTATCTTCCGGAATTCCGATTCCGGTATCGGTCACTTTGAATTGAATGTTGTACATACCTGTGTTTGCATTGCCGTTTGCATCCGTATAATTTCCGAGGTTGCGGCATAATATCCTTACGCTTCCTTTGGGAGTAAATTTGATGGAATTTCCAGTGAGGTTAATCAGAATTTCGCTCAGCCGAACGGGATCACCGATGACGGCAGGGGGAATGCCCGGTTCGGTGTTCACGGTGAATTCAAGATTTTTTTCCTGCGCTTTCAGCGACATGGTCTGGAGAACTGATTCGAGCAGCTTTTCAATGCTGAACGGAATCAATTCCAGTTCCATTTTACCGGCTTCAATTTTTGAAAAATCAAGAATATCGTTGATGATGACAAGGAGATTATCGGATGATTGCCGGATGGCATTCAGATATTTTTTCTGGTCATCGCGGGGGGTCTTGTCAATAAGCAGCCGGGTGATTCCCACAATGGCATTCATCGGAGTGCGTATTTCATGACTCATGTTGGCAAGAAACCGTTCTTTCATTGCGGCTGCATGACGAATCAATTCTTTTTGCTTCTGTTCCTGAATGGTTCGGATGCGCATATAGGTAATCAGGTAAATAAGAGAAGCCAGAATAGAGGCAGCCGTGATTTTAAACCACCATGTTTTATACCAGGGCGGCATGATGTAAAAAGAAACGGTTTCGCCTTTCATGTTCCATATTCCGTCATTGTTGGAGCCAATCACACTGAAAGCATATTTTCCGGGAGCAAGATTGGTATAAGATGCAAACCGGAAATTTTTTGAATGAACCCATTTATCGTCATATCCATCCAGCTTATATTGATACTGATTTTTACCAGTGTTCACATAATTTAAAGCGGCAAACTCGAAAGAAATCTGATTCCTGAAATACGGAAGCTCGATTAACTTTCTTTCAAAATAACTATCTCTTACCTCTGGAAATTCATCTTCAAAAATGGATTTGTCACCAATTTTAATGTCGGTAATCCAAACAGGGGGGATGAAATTGTTTTTGCTGATATCATCCGGACTAAAAACATTGAGTCCGCTGGTGGAACCGATAAAAATTCTCCCGGAAGAATTGATAAATGCTGCATTTCCCATGCATTGATTGCTGTACAGCCCGTCTTTGCTGTCATAATTATCAAACGTTTTGGCGTAAAGATTCAGACGGCAAACCCCCTTATTAGTTGTAATCCAGATGTTCCTGGAATGGTCGGTAATGATTGCATTTACAACATTATTCGGTAAGCCGTCTGTGACTGAAAGGTAAGTAAATGACCTGTTTTTCTTATCAAAAATATTAATTCCCCCTCCGTGGGTTCCAATCAGCAGGGTATCCTTATTAAACGGGGCAATACAGTTAATGCGGTTATTGCTTAAACTGCTGCTGTTACCGGCAATATTTTTATAGCGTGTGAAAGTTCCGTCCATCCGGTTGAGCATATTAAGCCCGTCATCCGTTCCAACCCATAATTCTCTGTTGGATTCTGCAAAAAGCGACAGCACAATATTACTGCTGATGCTTGCATCATCAGAGTCGGAATATTGGTAAACATTCCATTTGTTTTCTGCCGGAGAAAATGCGCTCAGTCCTTTGCCGGTTCCAATCCATATCCATCCGTCATCCGATTCGCAAAGTGAAAGAATGACCGGGCTTTTCATCTTGTCATCCGGTACATTGGCGCGGTGATAATGTTCAAAGCTGATATTTCCCTTACGGATGCGACTGACGGAAATTTCCGAACCTTTTATTCTGTTCACCCCGTTTTCAGTTCCAATCCAAAGGTCTCCGTTTCTCCCTTTAATAATACATGAAATTGAATTGTATGAAATGGATGCCGGCTTTGTACGGTCATTTACAAACTGATAAAATTCCTTCCCCTGCCTGATGAATGCGAAAAGACCTTCACGAGTGGTTCCTACCCAAAGTATGCTGTCCCCCATTTCGAAGATGGATGCAACAGCCATGGGCTTGAAATTTTCCCTAAGGTAGGTTTGAATATTCTCTAGATTGAATTTTTCCTTCTGCGGAAGGTATTTGGCAACTCCGTCATCTGTACCCACCCAAATGATTCCGGAGTTATCCTGAAATAGTGAATAGACAATATCGTTCGGAAGACTGTTGGTGATGGAAGGAATGTTATAGTAATGATTCAACCCTTTTGCATCGAGGTTATCCGGATGCGGATACTTGTCAAAGGAGATTATTCCGGTGGTTCCTGTACCAACCCATAATATTCCTTTCTTGTCAATAAGCATAGAATAAACGGGCAGCCGGTTTTGCTGCATCAGGGTGTTTAGCTTTGGACCATATTTAATGATATCAATCGAAGCGCTTTGATTAAGATTGCGCGGAGTAATCTTGTCAAGACAACCCTGATAAGAGGCAACCCAAATGTTTTTCCCGTCTTTCAGTAATCTGAATATTTCCATCTTGCTCAGCGAACCGGGGTCATCTGGATTATGCGAGAAATTATCAAAATGAAGTTTCAATTTTTCTGTATTCACCCCTGAAATCTGCATCCTGCTGATACCTGCTTTGGTGGCAAGCCATGCTTCGAGCGAATCGGTAAAGAGAATGTCCCAGATAGTATTGCTTACAATAGAATTGTCATTATTATTAATATTGTGATGTTCAAAAACAACATTTCCGGATTTTGGTTGCAGATATTTTTCACGGATGCAGTTTAATCCTGCCCCATCAGTACCAACCCAAACGTTTCCTGCACCATCCTGAGCAAGGGAAAAAATTTTATTTCCGCTGATTGAATTACGGCTTTTCGAAGAATTTAAAAAAGATTCAAAACCATTTTTAGCAGGAATGAACCGGTTTAAGCCGTTATTGGTCCCCACCCAGAAATTTCCAAAGGAATCCTCAAATAACCGTGTGGCATAGCTGTCGGAAATGGAGTTGGAATCATTTGGAAGATGGCTAAAAACGGTGATGGAGTATCCATCGTATCGGTTTAGTCCGTCAAGGGTGGCAAACCAGATAAATCCTTTGCTGTCCTGGAAAATATCCATCACCACATTATTCGAAAGCCCCTGCTCAAGTCCGAGCTTTTCAAATTCATTCACCTGGCAGAATGCAGCAATAGACAGTGTAAATAAAAAAACAAACTGAATCAGGGTGGCTAATTTCAACATAGGATGGAAGTAAAAAGTAAAAATACTGAATTAACAGTCATAACAAAACAGCCCCGGCAATTGCCGGGACTGCTATGAGCTCAATTAACAGCTTTTACTTCCTGAAATAAGGGATGTCTTTAAAAATCACTTTGCTTGCGGGTGTAGTATCGGTGTCACAGAAGGGTGGACAGGGCGGACGTTGTGTGAACCTTAGATTTCCCTCATCATCCATGCAGTAAGGCAGACAGGGAAGTTCCTCCTCAGGCCAACCTTCGCTGCACCGCGGAATATAATATTCTCCGCCTTCTGACCTCATCATCATTTTCTGTGTCGAGTCATGCATACAGAAGGGGGGGCATGGTGGCTTATAATAAACGGCTTCCTGATAAATTTCAGGATTATCACTCAGGTTGTCTGCCGATATCAAGCTCACGGTTCCTTTATCATCCAAGCCGATGGCAATAACAATGGAATCCGTATTGATGTTGGACATAAGCTTTTTTAATACGGTAACCGGAACATAAATGGTTTTAAATCTTGACGGATGCCTGACTTCGTATGCTTTAATCATTTTAACGGCATCGCTGTCGCTGACCATAGTTCCTGTTGGAGTTCCTCCGGTGCGATTTTGCTTTTTATTATTACATGAATAATGAATTAATGCAATTGCCATTAATACAATCGTAATAAAAACTAAACTGATTTTTGGTTTCATAGGATTGTGGGTTTTGAATTTCAGCGCAAGGTAGCAGAAATTCGCAGATTTATAAAAATTATTCTGTATAATAAGTAAAACACACCATTCCGGTTGGTAAAGGGGGTCAGTCCGGTGGTTAAAAGCTATTTTTTCAGTTGGAATTTTTCCGCGTATTTTCTGTACAACTGACTCTGCACATTATCCAGATTAATTTCCTTCCCCCTGATAAAAGCCATTGAGACTTCGCTGGTGCGCATATCGAGGATGTCGCCATCGGAAGCAAACAGCGTGGCATCTTTGCCTTCTTCGAGTGAGCCAACCGTGGAGTCAATGCCAAGGATTCTGGCTGGCGACAGGGTGATTGCCGCTAATGCTTCTTCTTTGGTTAATCCATAAGCAACATCTGTTCCTGTATTGTAGGACAAATTGCGCACCTGCCAGAAACCCTCCACACTGTTGCAGAATAAAATTCCTGCTTTATGCAACAGGAAAGGAAGCTTAAAAGCGATATCCACATCCTCATCCTGCCGGTGTGGCAGCGCATGGGTTCTTCCGATGACAACTGGAATTTTGTTTTCGGCAAGCAAACCAGTTACACGCCAGGCATCATCGCCCCCGACCAACACAAATGACATTTTATACTCTTTACAGAAATTTACAGCAGCAACAATCTGTTTGATATTGTTTGCATGAATAAAAAGTTTTTTAGTGCCATCAAATATTCCTTTCATAGCTTCGAGATGAAGGTTTTTTTCATCGGTCTTTCCGGACAGAAAATAAGAACGCGCATCATCAAAAAGCTTTTTTAAATCAGCCAGATCCTTTTCAATATTTTTTTTCTGTTCTTCTTCTGTCGGCTCCTTCATCATTTTGTTTGTATTCATGTTGGGCCAGTTCAGGTGAATTCCCGCATCGGTTTTGTAAGCGGCATCTTCCCAGTTCCATCCATCCAGTTCAACCACGGAGGACTGACCTGAAATCAATCCCCCCTGCGGAACAATTTGCGCCAACAGCACACCGTTGCACCGCACAGTTGGAATTACTTTCGAGTCGGTATTATATGCAATAATAGAACGCGCAGAAGGATTGAGTTTCCCGGTTTCATTGAAATCGCGGGTGGCGCGCACCAGCTCAATTTCACTCAAACCAAGATTTGTATTAAGCGCAATCAGTCCCGGATAAACATGTTTTCCGCTGGCATTAATGATGGTATCATATGCTCCCTTTTGCAGTTTGATTAAGGTTGCATCAGCCACCAGCGTGATTTTTCCATCCTTAAAACCGATTACGGAATTTTCAATCACTTTGCCGTTACCAATGTGTGCAGTTGCACTTGCGATGAGGATGCTTTTGGATTGCGGTGATGCAGGAGGGGGATTCTGGGCATTGACAGCGTGGGTCAGCGTGCAAAACAAAGCCGATAAAATAAAATTACCGCAGACCTTGCCTGCCGGCAGGCAGGGACGCAATGACGCAGAGGGGGAAACATTTTTCATATTCATTCGATAATTTCAATATCCATACAATGTTTGATGATTTCATTTTGCTTCGATGGTTTCTGAACCGGAGCGCCTTTGTTTTTTTCGGAATTCATTTTCTGAATCAGCCGGGCGCGTTCCTGCTGAATATACATTCTATTCCGGCTATCCGATTCCATATCAAAATATTTCACCCCATCCACATAAGTCTGCAATGGCATTGCATAAACCGAAAGCGGGTTGTCGGACCATAAAACCACATCGGCATCCTTTCCTTCTTTAATGCTGCCGGTGCGGTTATCAACCTGCAACAGTTTTGCCGGGTTGAGCGTGACAAACTTTAATGCTTCTTCCTCCGAAACATTTCCGTACCGGATGGCTTTCGCTGCTTCCTGGTTCAGGCGCCTTGCCATCTCAGCATCATCGGAATTGAATGCCACTGTAATTCCCATGTTGTGCATAATGGCTCCGTTGTGCGGAATCGCTTCATAAACCTCAAATTTATACGCCCACCAATCCGAAAATGATGACGCACCCGCACCATGCTTTTTCATTTTGTCCGCTACTTTATATCCTTCGAGGATATGTGTAAATGTTTGAACCATGAAACCAAATGAATCTGCCACGTGCATCAGCATATTGATTTCACTTTGCTCATAAGAGTGGCAGGTAATAAACCGTTTTGCATTCAGGATTTCAACCAATGCATCCAGTTCCAGGTCCTTTCTTGGTTTAACGGTTCCGGCTTTTTTCTTTGCATCGGAATCATATTTTTTCCTGGCAGATTCATATTCACGCGCAAGGGTAAAGGCATTTACATAAACCTGCTCCACTCCCATGCGGGTTTGCGGATAACGTGAGGTTTGTAAATCACCCCAATTGCTTTGTTTTACATTTTCGCCCAAAGCAAATTTGATGTAGCCGGGCCAGTTTTCAAATTTCATTTCTTCCGGTGACTTCCCCCATCGGAGTTTTATCAATTGCGTTTGCCCCCCAATCGGATTGCAGGAGCCATGAAGCAGATGGGAGGATGTTACTCCCCCGGCAAGCTGCCGGTAAATATTCACATCATCGGCATCCACCACATCGCCAATCCTGACTTCGGAAGTCACTCCCTGCGTACATTCATTTACATCCCCGCTGATGGCAATGTGCGAATGTTCATCAATGATTCCGGCTGTAAGGTGCTTGCCGGTGCCATCCACCTGCTGCACATCTTTCAAGCTTCCGGTTTCAAGATTTTTGCCGACTTTCAGAATCTTTCCATCTTTAATCATCACATCGGCATTTTCCAAAATACCCTCCTGCCCATTGGTCCATACCGTTGCATTTTTTATCAAAACTGTTTTTGCCGTTGGCAATTCTTTAAATCCATACGCCATGTTCGGATACAATAAATCCCCCATCGAAAATTTCTCTTCTTTCACGGTATCCTTTTTTTCTTCGGGCTTAAAGGAGGAAACATAGCGGGTATTCCATTTCACCCATTGCCCGTCACTTAATTGTCCCTCTCCTGAAAATGATTTGGCGCTGTCTGAAAATATTCCGTTAATCCGGACAAATCCGGTGGGTGCAATTTTTTTCAGTTCAAATAGGAGCACATACTGATTCAATGAATAGGAAAAAGAAACTTTTGTTTTTAAGGTGTCCTCTTTAATCATCAGTTCCGGGTTATAGCTTTCTCCTTTTATTTCGAGCGGAATGGAAGGCATGCCGCTGATAAGCAATTCATAATTCCCCCTCACATCGGAAGGCGGAATATTTTTCACCACATAGCGTTTTCCCTGCACCCAGTTTTCGAGAATGATGTTGTCTTTATCAAAAATCTTTTTGGTGCTGATTATAAAATTCGCCATCATTCCTTTATTCAACGAACCGGTTTTCATTTGCATGCCAATCAGTTCAGCGGGGATGAATGTGCAAGCTTTAAGCGCTGTTTCTTCCGGCAACCCGGCATCAATGGCTTTGCGGATATTTTTCAGAAAATCTTTTTTGTCTTTAAGGTCGACAGCGGTGAAAGCAAATGGGATATTTTCTTTATACAGAAAATATGCATTGGCAGGCGCCATTTCCCATTGTTTCATTTCTCGCAGGGAAATATTTAATGCATCGTAAGGGTCGGAAACATCATACGCTTCCGGAAAATTCAATGGAATAATCAGCGGAACACCGGCTGCTTTTACTTCTTTCAGCCGCTGGTATTCATCCCCCCCTCCTTTAATTATATATCGCACTCCGAATTCGTCACCGATTTTATCAGCGCGAAGCAATGAGTATTTGTCATTTACTTCAAAAATCTGCGGAAGCGATTGAATTTTATTCCAGGCATCGAGTGAAATGTTGAATTCTTTTGCATTGCCCCCTTCCCTGTACCATTGTGCATCAAGGAAAGTCTGTCTTATCAGGGCAATACATCCCATCAGCGAGCCGGGATAATCCTGCGTTGATGAACCTTTATCAAAAGAATAAAATACTGCTGCATTATCTTTAAGAATTATCTCGTTCTCTTTATCATTTGTCAAAGCCACAAACACGCCCGTTCCCCGTGCAATGCCATCGCGGCTGTGGGCAAGCACACTACCGAATCCCATGTTGCGAAGTTCTTCCGCTTTTTTTTCATCAGCATTAAACTGTCTGAATGCTTCCGATTCCGGTTTTATCGCCTGATTCCATCCATAAGCCCCTTTGGTGTCGGACAAAAACTGAGGACCTTTTCGTTCACGTTTTTTCTCAGCAGGCTTTACCTCGCCAGGTAAACCATAATCGGTAAACAAATCAATAAAAGAAGGATAAATATATTTTCCTTTTAAATCATAAATCACCGCTCCGCTGGGAACTGCAATCTTTTTCCCCGCTTCCAGAATTTTTCCATCACGGATGATGAGGGTAGCACTGTCAAGAAAGGTCTTATAATCCGTGTAAATTTTTGCATTGATAAATGCATAAGTAATGTTGCGTTCATCGGGAATGCCGTTTACGGGAAATGTTTTTTGAGCAAATAATCCGTTTCCGGAAATTAAAATACATGTCAATAAAAATGTTAGTATGTTTTTCATAGAGATGAAAAAAGTCAGGTTTCGAAAATAATACTTTTATCTCCTGATATTTTTAATTACCAATTAACATTATAATGTATTGAAATGAGCACTACCGAAGTAAAACCACTAGTATTTGAATATTTGAAACAGCTTCCGCGAAATAAAAACCTTTTGGAGTTTATTAAAGCTAAGCTGACAACACACAAAAGTGAAGATCGAAATGAAATTATCAATGAATTGCTCGAAATGCATCGGACTTCAGAAGGATTCGACCCGCTTAGCTTATGCAAGGGACGGGTTCATCGGGTGAAAAGCACAGTGATCAAAAAAATTCTGGCGCAGCTGGATGCTGAAGTCGGTTTGATATTGCAGTCTATGGAATTCAAGGAATTTGTATCCAAAGGCGAAAGCAGCAGTGGTTTGTTCGAACTGTTTCAGAACATAAGGAGTAAGATTCAAAAGAACGATTTTCAAGAACTGGAAAAGTCTGTAACAGAGCTGAAAGAGCGAATAAGCTTTTGCAGCAATCAGGATTTTCTGATCACTTTATATAAGGTGTTTAACCTGAAGCAGCGCGACCGCAACATTGATCCTGAAATTTTTCTAAGAAATATAAAAATGTAAACCGGTTCAGATCAATTCGGATACGGATGCTTTTTCCACAATTTCTGCATTGAAAACATTTCCAAAATGCCTGAGCAGCTTTTCCTTAACATCGGCTAAGTTCACTAACCTGCCCGTTTCCGCTTTTACAGAGGTTACGGATTTATCACTGATTCCGCACGGAATGATGTGATCGAAATATTTTAAGTCAGTATTTACATTGAATGCAAAACCATGCATGGTAACCCATCGTGAACAACGGACTCCGAATGCACAGATTTTTCGGGCTTTCTTTTTGATCCCGGCATCAAGCCAAACGCCTGTGCATTTTTCAATCCGTTCACCCCGGATTCCGAATTCTGCCAGCGTCCGAATAATTACCTCTTCAAGACTCCGCATGTATTTATGAATATCATTGAAAAAATTATCAAGGTCTAAAATAGGATAACCGACAATCTGACCAGGTCCATGATAAGTAATATCTCCCCCCCGGTTGATTTTATGAAATGATGCTGCCTTGCTTACCAGCTCTGATTGCGTGATCAGCAGGTTTTTTTCATTTCCGCTTTTACCCAAAGTAAATACATGAGGGTGTTCGCACAAAAGAAGATAGTTGGGTGTGGGTGATGGAACAGAATCTTTCCGGTTATGGAGCTTGATATCCACAATTTGGTTCAGCAGATTCTCCTGAAAAGCCCATGCTTCATGGAAACTGATTTTACCCAGATCGCAATATTGAATCTGCTGCATGCTGCAAAATTATCTATTTAGTTGCTGCAGTGGTGCAGCCGGTGATATTTTCCAATCTGCTCTGCCGTTTGTCCTTCGGCAATCAGCATTCTGTCAGGAACGCCTTGCTGTCATATTCCTGCATTCATAAAATAAAAAAAACACTTACGTTTGTTTCCATGCAAGAGTACAATGTATCAGGAGTTTTTTGAAACGAAAATTGAGTTTCTAAAAGGCGTTGGTCCCAAGCGCGCAGAGGTACTGAAGAAAGAATTCGGAATCGAAAAGTTCGGTGATCTGATTCAGCATTATCCCTTCCGGTATGTTGACCGTACGCGAATTTACCGGATCAGCGAAGTCAATGAACTGATGCAATACATACAGGTAAAAGGAAAAATCACAAATGTTACCTCAGTGGGAAAGCTTCGTGCCACACGGCTGGTGGCAAAACTTAAGGATGATTCCGGCAGCATGGAACTGGTTTGGTTTCGCGGAATTACCTATATGCGCGAGTTTTTAAAAGCCGGAACCGAATATATTGTCTTCGGAAAGCCCACCATGTTTCAAAACCAGCTAAACCTGATTCACCCTGAAATAGAAGAATCGTCTGAAGCGCATGAAACGATAAATACCTCTCTTCAGGCATATTATCTTTCCACTGAAAAAAGCAAAACAAAAGGAATAGACAGCAAAGCCATTCTAAGGTTCCAGCGCCAGTTATATCATCGGCTTCAATCCGAAGCGGTAGCTGAAACTCTTCCGGAATCAATTCTAAACACTTTTAACCTTGTTTCCCGTAAAACGGCATTGCTGCAGATACACTTCCCCCCTGATGAGCAGTCGCTGGCACGGGCGCAATTCCGGCTAAAGTTTGAAGAATTGTTTTTCCTGCAATTGAAGCTGCTGCGTATGAAATGGCTCCGCTCTGAGAAGCCGGGCGGAAAGATTTTTAAAAATGTGGGTGAAATATTCAATGATTTTTACCGCCATCATCTGCCTTTTTCGCTCACGGATGCTCAAAAAAAAGTGCTCCGGGAAATCAGGCATGACTGCGGATCGGGAAAGCAAATGAATCGGCTTTTGCAGGGAGATGTGGGCAGCGGCAAAACTATTGTGGCTTTTATGTCCATGCTATTAGCTGCCGATAATGGATTCCAATCATGCCTGATGGCGCCTACTGAAATTCTTGCATTGCAACATTTTCAAACCATCAGCCGGCTGGCTGCAGGCCTCAATATGCAAGTCGCATTGCTTACGGGTTCCACCCGAAGCAAGGAAAGGAGCGCCATTGCACAAGCGCTGAATAACGGATCGCTTCACTTCCTCATTGGCACTCATGCACTGATTGAAGAAGATGTTCGCCTTTTCAATCCGGGATTAGTGGTTATTGATGAGCAGCACCGGTTCGGGGTGGAGCAACGGGCAAGGTTATGGCAGCGTGATGATGTGCACCCGCATGTGCTTGTAATGACGGCAACTCCCATACCGCGCACGCTTGCCATGACTTTTTATGGCGATCTCGATGTGTCAGTAATTGATGAATTGCCTCCCGGTCGCAAGCCGGTTATCACCCGCCACATTTTTGAATCGCAACGATTGAAGCTTAACGGATTTTTAAAACAGCAGATTCGCAGCGGAAGGCAGGTTTTTATCGTATATCCACTCATTGAAGAATCCGAAAAACTCGATTTTAAAAACCTCGAAGAAGGATATTCTTCAGTGTGTCGTGATTTCCCCATGCCGGAATTTTACACCAGCATTATCCACGGCAGGATGAAACCGGCAGACCGCGAAGCGGAAATGAAGCGGTTTGCCGAAGGCAAAACGCAAATCATGGTGGCAACTACTGTAATCGAGGTGGGCGTTGATATTCCCAATGCATCTGTAATGGTGGTCGAAAGCGCTGAACGGTTCGGGCTTTCGCAGTTGCACCAGTTGCGCGGAAGAGTAGGTCGCGGAGCGCGGCAATCTTATTGCATTCTTATTTCGGGAAATAAGCTGAGCGATGAGGCACGTGAGCGTCTGCGCACAATGGTTCGCACCCAGGATGGTTTCGAAATTGCTGAAGTAGATTTAAAGCTGCGGGGACCAGGCGATATTCAGGGAACCCGTCAAAGCGGATTACCGGAGCTGAAAATTGCAGATATTGCAAGGGATGCTCCTATACTTTCGCTTGCCCGAACGGCAGCCGAACAAATCCTGCGGACTGATCCGCATTTGCAGCTCCCCCATCATGTCATGCTGCCGCGCCTTATGTCTGAATTTGAAAAAACAGCGAGGAGATGGGAAAAGGTCAGTTGAAATTTATTTTCAAAAATCAGCTTCCGGCTCCGTAATTATTCTTCAAGCTGAATTTCTGCATCAGCAAAAAAAATGAACCGGAATTAAAAGAAATCATCGTTTACGAATTGGCAGTTAACCCTATCAGATCAATTCAAAAATTTTTCCGGGAAGAGATTTTAATACACCTTTAAATTCAAGATTCAGAAGGGTGGATGAAACCCTGCTAACCGGCAGGGAACTGTTGTTACAGATGGAATCAATATCCAGGCGTCCTTTAGTGCTGAGCAGTGCAACCAGGTTTTTTTCTTCTTCATCCAGCTCAATAAAAAGTGAACTCTGCCTTACCGGAATTTTTGAATCCCTCTTCTCTTCCCATCCCATGATGTATTCAATGTCCTTGGCGGATTCAATCAATGCCGCCTTATTTTTTTTTATCAGATGATTGCATCCCTCCGAATAATTATCACCGATTTTTCCGGGCAATGCAAATACATCCCGGTTATAGATATTCGCAATTTCTGCCGTAATTAATGCTCCCCCTGTTGAAGCTGCCTCTATCACAACCACTGCATCGCTGATGCCGGCAACGATACGGTTACGTGCCGGAAAATTTTCTTTGTCCGGATTGGTTTCGGAAATGTATTCGGTAAGCAAGCCCCCGCTGGTCAGCATTTTCTCCGCGATACTATTGTGCACGGGCGGATAAATACGATCCAGTCCATGACCGAGAACACCAATTGTTGCCATTTCATTTTTTAAAGCTGCTTTATGTGCTGAAACGTCTATTCCATACGCCAGTCCGCTGACTATGCAAACATTTAGATTCTTTAAATCCGAAATTAGCTTTAATGTAAAATCTTTTCCATAATCAGTGGCGCTCCTGGTTCCTACAATTGCCACCATGCGTTGCGAATTCAAATCGGCAGTGCCTTTATAATAAAGCATCACTGGTGCATCCATGCAATTTTTAAGACGCTTGGGATAGTCTGGGTGAGTATAAAAGAGGGGAATAATTTGGTTCTTTTCAATAAATCGAATTTCCTCTTCAGCGCGTTGAAAATCACTGAAGGATGAAATGGAAAGCGCAGTTTTTTCACCAATGCCTGGAATTTTTTCAAGCTTGCGCTTGGACTCTTTAAATACACTTTCCGCACTGCCGCAATAGCTCACCAGATTTTTGGCAAGCACATCTCCAATGCCATCAATTAAAGTAAGAGAAATCTCATAAAGAAGCATCTTGGTAAAATAAAACGGAAAAAAACTTAAATCAACAAAAGATACTTTTGCCGCATAACAGGCGGGCAAATTTAACTGAAAAATTATATGCCGGAATTAAATCGCATTCTTACATTTTATCTGTTGAATTTTATTGTTTGCCATGTAACTATGGCACAGCAACCGGTTATTATCGGCATGGTACGCGATGCCCAAACCAAGGAAGCGCTGCCGGGCGTAAACATTTCAACGGAAAGCTTTATCGGAACCGTTTCTGATTCGGCAGGAAAATACAGATTGCAGCTTTCTGCAGGCAAATACCGGATTACTTTCCGGTTTGTAGGATACGCTTCCGAAACAAAAAATGCCGCTCTTTCGGAAAGCGATGCATTAATAATGAATGTGGATATGATTCCGGAATCCAGAGAGCTTCGCACGGTGGTGGTGAGTGCCGGAAAATTTGAACAGCGCATTGAAGAAGTTACCGTTTCCATGGATGTTATAAAACCTCAATTGATTGAAAACACGAACGCCTCTACTATGGAAAGCGCTATGGAACAAGTGCCAGGAGTAACCGTCATTGACGGTCAGGCAAACATCAGGGGGGGGAGCGGATTCAGCTATGGTGCGGGTAGTCGTGTACTTCTTCTGGTGGACGACCTGCCGATGATGGCTGCCGATGCCAATGATGTGAAATGGACTTTTCTGCCGGTAGAAAATATTTCACAGGTAGAAGTGCTTAAAGGAGCTTCTTCCGCATTATTCGGATCATCTGCAATGAATGGGGTCATTAACATCCGTACAGCTTACCCGAAGGATAAGCCTGAAACGCGATTTTCAACATTTTATGGAATCTACGATTCGCCATCTAACAAAGCATATAAATGGTGGGGAAGCATTTCACCGGAACAATACGGAATGAGTTTTTTTCACAGCAGAAAAATAAGCCGGCTCGACTTTGTGCTTGGCGCTAACTCGTTTACTGATAACAGCTACCGCCAGCTTGAATATGAAGCACGGAACCGGATGAACATGAATCTGAGATACCGGGTGCTCCCTGAAAAAAATTTATATGCCGGGCTTAGCATAAACCTGATGCAAACCGATGGCAGATTATTTTTTCTATGGCAGGACGATTCCACCGGTGCCTTGATTCCGATGAATGGCACCTTATCGGGATATACAACTCTCAGGGCAAGCTTTGATCCTTATGTCACCTTCCTTTCAGAAAACGGGGGATCGCATAAATTGAGAACCCGCTATTTCCGGACAGAAAACCATAACAACACCAGCCAGGAATCATTTGCCGGACTTTATTATGGTGAATACCAGTTTCAGAAAAAGTTTTTCAATATGCTTACATGGACTGCAGGCGTTGCTGATATTTATTCGGATATTAAGAGTGAGCTTTACGGTAATCACACTGCAAATAATATTGCAGGGTTCATGCAGTCGGATTTAACCTGGCGAAGATGGAATTTTTCTGCGGGCGGAAGAACCGAGCAAAACAGGACTGACACGGTGAACAGCGGATTTATTACAGTGGCACGCGCAGGACTGAACTACCGGCTTCTTTCACATACTCACCTGCGTGCTTCTTTCGGACAGGGTTACCGTTTTCCATCCATTGCTGAAAAATTTATCCGAACGCAGGTGGGATTGATCGTAGTTTATCCCAACGATTCGCTGGAACCTGAATCGGGATACACTGCAGAAATCGGATTGAACCAGGGGTTTAAAATCAGCAGGTGGAAAGGGCTGTTTGACATATCAGTATTCCAAAGCGATTACAATGATATGATGGAATTCCGGTTTGGACAATGGGGGAAAATATTTGTTGACCCCCTTTTCGGGGCGGGATTCAAGTCGGTGAACGTGGGCAATACGCGCATTCAGGGGCTTGAACTTACATTAAACGGTGAGGGTATGTTCGGAAATATATTGGTGCGTACATTATCCGGAATCACCATCATTTATCCAATCAGCAAGGACTTTGATGCAAAAATTGATACGCTCCGGAATTCTGCGAATTACAACATACTGAAATACCGTTACCGCAGATTATTCAAAAGTGATATTGAGCTGGAATTCCGGAATATTTTATTCGGCACCAGTATTCGCTACAACAGCTTCATGGAAAACGTGGATGCATATTTTGAAGATGAATTTGCTGTGCCCGGAGTGAAACATTATCGTCAGACGCATCCGAATGGCGATTGGATTTTCGATGTCCGGTTTTTCGTTAAGTTTTTAAAATATTTTGATGCCGGCATCATCATTAAAAATCTGGCCAATCATGAATATGTGAATCGCCCTGCTGACATGCAGCCCCCGCGCACCTTCATATTGCAGGGAAGAACCAGATTTTAGTTTCTGTTTCAATAATTGAAATCAGCCGGCTCATTCAGCTTTCTTCTTCCTTCCAGGATTCTGATTTTGTATTGGTTGATTTTCTGCCTCAATAAGTCGAGGAGCATGTCATCAGCTTTGAAGGCAAACGGAATTTTGGAATTGATCCGAAGCAGGTAATCACTAAAAACTTCATGCAGCGCATCCGAAATTTTTTTCTTTTTTATGCATTCTGCTGCCTGAATAATTCCATGCTTCCAATCGGATGATTTTTTGATGCGTACCGGTTCATCACACAAATTCAGAATAAAAATTGCTTCCTGCAGTTCGCGGTTCCGGTTTATGTCGGGATGATCTTTTTCCACAGCATAAAAATATTTTGCAACAGATTTATCTTCGAATGTATGAACAAAAAATTCTATGGATTTATAATCAGGTTTCAATTCATTTTTGTCTCCTTCTGTTTCAGAATTTCGACAAGGAAGTTCTGATGCTGCGTCTGACAGATTCAGATATTTTGATTCGGATTCGGATTTCATATCGGGCAAGGCATACAGCTCGCCTGAACCAATGGCTTTATCATAAAAGGAGTACCAGCCGGGAACAGTGCTCGCAAAGGAATGATTCCAACCCGAACAGATGGCATCGTAATCCTGCCACCTGGTGTCATGGTCATCGGGTGAATAATCCTCCGAATTCAGGTAATCCATATAAATATTAAGCTCCTGCCGGCTAACGGGTTTTAAAAAAGTCAGTTTCGGAATTTCAAATTCCATCAAAAAAAACTCTTTTGTTACGTCCGCTTCCGGAATTTTCATTTTTCCTGCACGCCAGAGGCACTGATAATCGAACAGTTTTTTTTGTTGAATTTCCCAAAACCATTTTTCAGCCATATTTCTGAAAAAGAACTGGGAAAATTCTTCTTCCACGCAAGCAGATGTTCCGCAGATCATATATTCTGCTTTCCGCATAGCATATTCGTTAATGAATTCCGCTACTGATTCGTGGGAATAATGGCTGAAGAAGCGGTTGTATCTTGAATTATGGATCAGATCGTCTCTGAGTGCACGGAATATCCGGTCGCGTTTAAGGATAAATTCAATTTCTTCTCTTGCTGTTTCGGAAATTTCTTCTTCCGGCTTCATTAGTGCCAATGATTTCATAATTGTCAGGAATCATGGGTTATTACGCATATCGTAATTGCCGGGTTGCAAATTTGTTCCCGGATTCATAAAAATGATTCACCAAAAGCAACTTCATGCGGGGACGTGAAGTAATTTCCGCTTTTTTTCAACAGCCGCTTACAGCGTCTTTATAAATCCGTTTACTTTGGCTTTTCATGACCATCCGCGAACAGATAAAAAACATCACACCGATTCTGATCATTGCTTTTGCTGCAACCATTGCTTTATTGTCAGCCGTGGTATTGCTTGGTATTGAGTCGGGGGTTGATCTCGATAATTTCACTCAGGATCCGACCGCCATCATGATGGCACCGTTTTACCTCGGTTTTTTTTCAAACATCGGTATTGTGCTTTGGTGTGCCAGTGCGGCTATTTGTTTTCTGAGCGCTTCTGTCCTTCCGAAATCCGGTCCGGCATACCCGATAAGTTCCTACCTCGTCAGCTCGGGGCTTATCACTACTTTGCTCATGTTTGATGATTTCCTGTTGCTGCATGAGGAAGTGTTTCCTAATTATTTTCATATTCCGGAGAACAGCGTATTACTGGTGTACATTAATTTCATTTTGATTCACATCATCGTTTTCAGATACATGATTTTGAAAACTGAATATATTTTAATTGCTCTTGCAATTGCAATGGTAGGAATTTCCAAAGCCGTTGCTTTTGTGCCAATGCCAATTCCTGAAGATTCATTCCTTGAAGATGCTGTAAAGTTTTTTGGTATTGTTGCCTGGTTCATTTATTTTACCCGTCTGGGATATTTCGAAATAATAAAAAGAAAAACGGCTGAAAGTGAAAATTAACATCATTAACCGGTCATCGCATCCGGTTCCGGAATATGCATCTTCCCACGCAGCAGGAATGGACCTGCGTGCCAATCTCTCAGATTCCGTTACGCTCACTTCCGGCAAAAGAGCTTTAATCCCAACCGGGATTTTTATTGAACTTCCTGTCGGTTATGAAGCGCAGATCCGACCCCGCAGCGGACTTGCAAACAAATCAGGAATCACGGTATTGAACACCCCCGGCACCGTTGATGCCGATTACCGCGGTGAAATAAAAGTACTGCTGATAAACCTTTCGGATCAGCCATTTCAGATTCATGATGGCGACCGCATTGCTCAAATGATTATTGCAAAACATGAGAGAGCAGAATGGAAATTGGTTGAAACTCTCGAAGAAAGCAGCCGGGGTGCCGGAGGATTCGGAAGCACCGGAAGCAACTAAGGTATGGGGAAAAACTACTTCCATGGAGCAAAAAATATTTTTTCCAATTCAGAATTTCATGCTAAATTGCAGCGGTTTTCAAACATAAACATACCTAATTGAGCTGACTTTTACGCTTTTTCAGAATTCTCCACGGATTTAATCCGGCAAATGTTAGTTTAAACTGTTGTGAATATTTATACACGCAAACAACGCTGGAAGCTATTATTGCTGATAGCAGCCCTTTTGATCGGAATCAGCTCGCTGTGGTACACCAACACGCTGGTTGAAAAATTGTCGGAACAGGAAAAAATAAAAGTTGAATTGTGGGCGCAGGCGGAGCGTCATTTATCAGATGTTTCGACCAATTCGGGCGACCTCACTTTTGCCCTCAATGTGTTGCAGAGCAATACAACCATTCCTGTAATTCATACCGACAGCAAGGATGTACTCAAAAATTTTATTAATCTCGATTCGGCAAAAATGTCGGATCCCCGATATGTTGAAGAGCAAATCCGGGTCATGAAATCGCAGCATGAACCTATCACCGTCCGGTATGACAAGGAAAAATTTGATTATATCTATTATAAAGATTCCGTACTACTTAAAAAGCTTCAGTATTATCCATATTTCCAGTTAGGGGTAATTACACTTTTTCTGCTGGTTTCATACCTTGCTTTCAGCTCTTCACGGAAGGCGGAACAAAACCAGGTTTGGGTGGGAATGGCAAAAGAGACCGCACACCAGCTTGGTACCCCATTGTCGTCATTGGTTGCCTGGATTGAATATTTTAAATCGCAACACAGCCGTGATGACCATATCGGGGAAATAGAAAAGGATGTGAGCCGCCTTCAAACCATTACTGAAAGGTTTTCAAAAATAGGTTCAGCGCCTTCATTGCAGAAAGAAAACCTTAAAGAAGTGATTGAGCGATCCATTGACTATATACGGTCGAGAACTTCTTCAAAAGTTTCGTTTTCGCTTTCATCCATTCCTAATCATACCCATATCATTTATGCTCACATTAATGTTGCATTATTTGAATGGGTGCTTGAAAACATTTTCAAAAATGCAATTGATGCCATGGAAGGCGAAGGAAGCATTTCTGTCCATCTTACCAATCAGCAGCAATTTGTTTACATTGATATAGCAGATAACGGAAAAGGCATCCCCAAATCAAAATTCAAAACGGTATTTAAGCCGGGCTATACTTCTAAAAGCAGGGGTTGGGGCCTCGGGCTTTCTTTATCCAAACGGATCGTTGAAGAATATCATGCAGGGCAGATTTTCGTTAAAAGCTCGGAATTGAATAAAGGAACAACCTTCAGAATTGTGCTGCAAAAACAATCCTGAATTATATTTTCAAAGCATTTTGCCTGATGATTGGATGAGGGAACAATGGTAAATTTCATCAGGAAATTTTTTGAATACTTATTCGTTGAAAATAAGTCCGTTCAGATTATTACAATGAATGTACTTATTTTTAAAATGCCGGTTGATTTTGCGATGAGAATAAATCTCTAAATTTGTACAAATGCCATGATTCATGGAATTTAAAGCAGGACCACTCCTTTCAAAGATTGAATATCCCGCAGATATCAGGAAACTGAAGAAAAATCAGTTAAAGGATTTGTGCAGGGAGCTTCGTGAATACATTATTGATGTCGTTTCGGTCAATGGCGGACATTTTGGAGCCAGTCTCGGAGTTGTAGAACTTACGGTTGCCATTCATTATGTTTTTAACACTCCCGATGATCAGCTTGTTTGGGATGTCGGCCACCAGGCATACGGTCATAAAATACTAACCGGAAGAAGAAAAGTTTTTCACACCAACAGAATTTACAATGGAATCAGTGGATTTCCCAAACGTTCCGAAAGCGAGTATGATACTTTCGGGGTAGGGCATTCTTCCACCTCTGTTTCGGCTGCATTGGGCATGTCGGTTGCCTCACGGCTTAAATCCGAAAAAAACAAGCAGCATATTGCAGTAATAGGTGATGGTGCAATGACAGCAGGGCTCGCATTTGAAGCATTGAATCATGCCGGTGTAGAAAATTCCAATTTGCTGGTGGTGCTTAATGATAACTGCATGAGCATTGATCCTAATGTTGGTGCACTGAAAGAGTATTTGACAGACATCACCACTTCACAAACCTATAACAAAGTAAAAGATGAAGTGTGGAACATGCTTGGCAAAATTTCAAAATTCGGTCCCAACGCCCGGTTAATTGCACAAAAAATAGAACACGGACTAAAAGCAACGCTGCTTCGTCAAAGCAACCTGTTTGAGTCATTGCGAATGCGCTACTTCGGACCCATTGATGGACACGATGTGGAGCATTTGGTACAGGTACTGAAAGATCTGAAAAAAATAAAAGGTCCTAAAATCCTTCATTGTATAACGGTAAAGGGAAAAGGATATAATCTTGCTGAAAAAGATCAGACGAAATGGCATGCACCGGGATTGTTCGATAAAATATCAGGAGAAATATTCAAGCCGAAAAATAATAATCCGCAGCCCCCGAAATACCAGGATGTTTTCGGTCATACCATTGTGGAATTAGCGGAAAAGAATCCGGATATTGTAGGGATTACTCCGGCTATGCCCTCAGGATGTTCTCTGAATATAATGATGAAAGCGATGCCTGATCGCGCCTTTGATGTAGGCATTGCCGAACAACATGCTGTTACATTTTCTGCAGGATTGGCAACGCAAGGTCTGATACCGTTTTGCAATATCTATTCAACTTTTCTGCAGCGCGGTTACGATCAGGTTATTCATGATGTTGCATTGCAAAATCTTCCGGTAATTTTTTGCCTCGACCGGGGCGGACTTGCCGGTGCCGATGGTCCCACGCATCATGGTGCATTTGATTATGCTTACCTGCGCTGCATCCCTAATATGATTGTTGCCGCACCAATGAATGAGGAAGAATTGCGCAATCTTATGTACACAGCACAACTGCGGAATCATGGACCCTTTTCAATCCGTTATCCGCGTGGAAATGGAGTTATGATTGATTGGCGCACACCCATGAAAGAAATTAAGATTGGCACCGGCCGGCAGATTAAAGATGGTGACGAAGCAGCGATCCTTACCATAGGGCATCCGGGAAATTTTGCCGTAGAAGCATGCAGAAAGTTATTGCCCGAAGGGTTTAATCCGGCTCATTTTGATTTAAGATTTGTCAAACCGCTTGACGATGATCTGCTTCATCGCATATTCAAAAAATTCAGGAAAATTCTAACCGTTGAAGATCATGTCCTGCAGGGCGGTTTTGGGAGTGCTGTTCTCGAATTTATGGCCGATCATAATTATAATGCCTCCGTTATACGCCTCGGAATTCCCGACCGCTTTATAGAACATGGCGAACAAAAGGAGCTTTATAGAGAATGTAATTTTGATTCTCAGGCAATTATGCAAGCGCTGAGGCAGATGATCGGAGAACCTCAATTGAGTTATTCATAAAAAAATTTCCGATTCATTTGAATATTATTTAAATATGAATTACCTTAGCAACTTGAAAATATTTAATCCCACCAAAAACAATTTATAAAATGAAAAAACACTTTCAACCAATTCAAATTATGGCTGCAATGCTTATGTTACTTTTTATTTCAGCCGCTCAATTACATGCACAATCTGCCGCTCCGGTGAATCTTGATGGAAAAACATTTGTTTTAAAATTAACAGATGATCAGGACAAACCCTATACTGATGAAATTACTTTCCAGCAGCACACGTTCAGTTGCAATGCCATCAAAAATTCCACTTTTGCAAACACACGGTATGCAGCACAGAATGATGCAAACGGCAAATTGTTTCTGCTGGCAACAGCCGTATCTGAAACAGAAGGCACGATGACATGGAAAGGACATATTGATGGTAATACCATTGAAGGGGGCGTAATCATTGAAAAGCCCGGACAACAGCCCACCAAGCACATGTTTAAAGGCGAAACAAAAGCGGAATCAAACGAATAAAAACACACTGAAATAATCATTTGCCGGAAGTGCATTCAAATGGCTTCCGGCATTTTTTTTTCAAAAAACCGCTTTACGGGATTTTTTCAATCAGCCATGAAAAAGAAATATTTATACCTGTTAATCGCCATAATTACCTGTTCTGTAATTTTAGTGCGCGCTCAGTCATCTCATCGCCCCCCGGAACGGATGAAATTGCTTTCGGCATTCAATGGCGAATGGAAAGGGGAAATGGCCGAAATGAAAAACGGTAAAAAGATAAAAACCAAAATTTCACACCAATCTATGAAGGTGGCCGGTGGATGGGGGGTTCAGGTGACAGAAACTGCCAGCATACCCAATGAAGAAAAATATCAGTCGGTGCGCGTTTTCAGTTACAGTCCCGGTGGAGATTACACATATATGTATGTGGTGGACAATCGCGGTGAAACTTTTTTTTATACCGGCAACTGGACAGGCAATAAAACCCTGATTTTAAAATGTGCCTTTGAAAATAATTCCCGTCAGACTATTAAAAAGGAAGTCCAATATCAATTCAAAACCCTCCGGGAATATGACTACAAATACATCACTTCGGTAGGTGATTCCATTGATAAGATTATTGAAATGAATATGAAAAAGGAGTAAAACAAATAAAAAAGCTGCCCGTTTGTGAGCAGCTTTTTCATGTTAGCAATTTTGTTTTACCTAATTTTTATGATTCACAACCAGTCTTGCGGTAGAAATAACTGCATTATCAGCAATAAGCGAATAAAAATATAAGCCCGATTGCAAGCCCGATGTATTTAATAAAAATGTTTTGCGCTGACCATCCATTCGAAACTCCTTTACTTTAGCTCCAAGCATGTTATTCAAAACTATTCGGACATCCGAAGAGGGTTTGGAAAGATTGTAGCTGATTTTGGCAAAAGCATCACATGGATTCGGAACGGCATGTGACAAAAAGTTTTCCTGAGTAACATTTTCATTAATGCCTACCGTGGTGAAATCATACACAAACTCAAGGCATACTGAATCGCTGTTATTTGATTGATCAAAAAAGCAATAGGTTACCCTGGTTAAGCCCGGATAGCCATTGGCAACCGCATCCCCCCGAAATGTTGAATTTACAGTTCCGGAAATAATAAACTCCGGGCTTGGCGAAAGGCTAGTCGCAGGTCCATAGCATGTAGGACCCCAGCAGAAATAACTGAAATGGTTAGGCGCTGTATTATTAATCACCCGCTCCACCAAAACATTTAAGTCATTCGTACTGGTGTTAAAAATATCTACTAAACCCACCAGCGTGGTGTTTGCATCACCGGAAAGGTAAGGAGTTGCGTTTTGAGCAGCAAGACTTTGCGACTTCACGCTGTTGCCCAAAACAATCACCATTAAAATAATTAAGTAAAATCTTTTCATTGGTATTTTTATTTTATGCAAATATATTCTTAAAATCTTCAAAATAAAAATTTAAATAGCATCAGTTTTTTAATCGGATGAAATATAACCGGTTTCATTGTTCATGTGAGGATATAAACAATGAAAATCACTCATTTTACCGGTCTTTATCTGAAATAATAAATGCGTGACTTTATCATAAATTTTGAGGTATTATCCGGGACAAGAAATGAAAATTTAAAAATACATTATATTGAAAAAATTATTTTCTAAAATGATTTTGCTTTCTGATTTAAAGACAGGCAAGGGACCCAATTTAAAAAAATGAATCTCCTGGGGTTGATTTCCTAAAAAACCGGATCAACCATTATTTATTCTTTCTCAATCAGCTTTGATGGGCATATTTACATATTTCTCCTGTACTGACCTCCCACTTCAAATAATGCATTCGTAATCTGTCCGAGAGAACAGTATTTGCACACTTCCATCAGTTGTTCAAACATGTTTTCATTGGCAATGGCTGCATGCTGCAAATCATGCAGCAGCTTATCAGCCGAATCAGAATTTCTTTTGTGCAACTGCTTCAGCGTTTCAATCTGTTGTTCTTTTTCTTCGGTAGTTGCCCGTATTACTTCTCTCGGCAAAATGGTGGGCGAACCTTTGCTTGATAAAAATGTGTTCACCCCTATCAATGGATATTCCCCGGTGTGCTTCAATGTTTCGTAATACAAGCTTTCTTCCTGTATTTTTCCGCGCTGGTACATGGTTTCCATCGCACCAAGCACGCCTCCCCGTTCGGTGATGTTGTCAAATTCCTTCAGCACGGCTTCTTCCACCAGATCGGTTAATTCTTCAATGATGAACGAACCCTGCAAAGGGTTTTCATTTTTTGCAAGCCCCAATTCTTTGTTAATGATTAACTGAATTGCCATTGCCCTCCGCACACTTTCTTCAGTGGGAGTAGTGATAGCTTCGTCATAAGCATTGGTGTGCAGCGAATTGCAGTTGTCATAAATGGCATACAATGCCTGCAGGGTGGTGCGTATGTCATTAAAATCAATTTCCTGCGCATGAAGCGAACGACCAGATGTTTGAATATGGTACTTGAGCATCTGCGAGCGCTCATTGGCTTTGTATTTAAGCTTCATCGCTTTCGCCCAGATTCTTCGTGCCACTCTTCCGATAACTGAATATTCAGGGTCAATGCCATTGGAAAAGAAAAATGAAAGGTTGGGTGCAAAAGCATTTACATCCATTCCTCTGCTTATGTAATACTCCACATAAGTAAATCCGTTGGCGAGCGTGAATGCAAGCTGCGAAATCGGATTGGCACCCGCTTCGGCAATATGATATCCGCTGATGGAAACAGAATAAAAATTGCGGATGCCCTTTTCAATAAAATACTGCTGCATATCGCCCATCAGCCGGAGCGAAAATTCGGTAGAGAAAATGCATGTGTTCTGCGCTTGGTCTTCTTTCAGAATATCTGCCTGCACCGTACCTCGCACTTTTTTTAATGTGTCTGTTTTAATTTTTTGGTAAACATCTTCAGGCAATACCTTGTCCCCTGTTGTACCCAGCAGCATCAGCCCCAGTCCGTCATTTCCTTCAGGGATGGGATAATTGTATTTCGGCTGCGTTTGGTTCCGCTCTTTGTATTCCTTCTCAATTTTTTCTTCAACTTCTTTTACAAGATTATTCTGGCTAATGTACAGCTCGCATTGCTGGTCAATGGCTGCATTCATAAAATATGCAGCAATGATAGAAGCCGGACCATTGATGGTCATGGAAACGGAAGTTGCGGGGTCGCAAAGGTTAAATCCGCTGTAAAGTTTTTTGGCATCATCGAGGCAGCATACGCTTACACCGCTGTTGCCGATTTTGCCGTAAATGTCAGGACGGTAATCGGGGTTGTGTCCGTAAAGGGTTACACTGTCGAAGGCAGTGGATAATCTTTTTGCCGGCATTCCGAACGAAACATAATGAAACCGCTTATTGGTTCTTTCAGGACACCCTTCCCCGGCAAACATGCGGGTGGGATCTTCGTTTTCACGCTTGAAACGGAAAACCCCCGCAGTAAACGGAAATTCTCCCGGCACATTTTCCTGCAATATCCAACGTAGCAAATCGCCCCATGCTTTGAATTTAGGAAACGCAACTTTAGGAATCCTTTTCCGCGAAAGCGATTCCGAAAATGTTTTAATCTTCAATACTTTTTCGCGCACTTTGAATTCGAAGTAATCTTCCCCGTACGCTCGTGCTTTCTCCGGGAATTCTTCTAAAAGCATTCTATTGTTAGAATCAAATTTCTGTTCAATTTGAGAAAAAGCAGATTTAAGTTCTGTAATTAATTGAGAATTCTGAATGGAGAATTGTGAATCATTGCACAATTGAATAGTTTTATTCAACGAATAAAGTTGCTGCGCCAGTTCACATTGTTCATCCACCCAACGGTCGTAGTTGCGGTTGTTCTCCGAAATTTCAGACAGGTAACGGGTACGTTCAGGGGGTATGATATAAATCTTTTCACTCATCTCCTCAGTCACCTTAAAATCACTTTTTAAATCCGACCCGGTTTTTTCAGCCAACTTATTCATCACGGCTTTGTAAAGCTGATTCATTCCCGGGTCGTTAAACTGCGAAGCGATGGTGCCGAACACTGGAATTTTCCCATCCGGGATATTAAACATTTTATGATTGCGTTTATATTGTTTTTTTACATCGCGCAAAGCATCTATTGCCCCTCTTTTGTCGAATTTATTTAAGGCAATTACGTCAGCAAAGTCAAGCATATCAATTTTTTCAAGCTGTGAAGCAGCACCGTATTCCGGAGTCATCACATAAAGTGAAACATCGCTGTGATCTACAATTTCAGTGTCGCTCTGTCCAATGCCTGAAGTTTCGAGGATGATTAAATCATAGCCGGCAGCTTTCACAATTTCTGCTGCTTCTTTCACATGTGCGCTAAGCGCAAGATTGCTCTGCCGGGTTGCCAACGAGCGCATATAAACACGCGGATTACGGATGCTGTTCATTCGGATGCGGTCGCCAAGCAAAGCTCCTCCGGTTTTCCTTTTCGAAGGGTCCACCGAAATAATGGCTATGGTCTTGCTCTTGAATTCGACTAAAAATCTGCGGACCAATTCATCAATTAAGGATGACTTGCCTGATCCGCCAGTTCCGGTGATTCCAAGTACAGGGGGGCTTGAATCCTGTTTCCTGCTGTTTGCAGTGGTGATTTCAGAAAAAACATTTTCAAAAACCTTATGATTATTTTCTGCGCATGAAATCAGCCGGGCAATGGCTTTCGGATTTTTTTTAATCACTTCATTCACTTCTCCATTCAGACTATTCCCCGTAGCAAAGTCACATTTCATCAGCATGTCGTTAATCATCCCCTGCAAACCCATGGCTCTGCCATCATCAGGATGATAAATGCGGGCAATGCCGTAAGCATGCAGTTCTTTAATTTCTTCAGGAAGAATGGTTCCTCCCCCTCCTCCGAAAATTTTGATATGGCTGCATCCGCGCTCCTTCAGCAAATCGAACATGTATTTGAAATACTCAATGTGTCCCCCCTGGTAACTGGTCATCGCTATGCCATTTGCATCTTCCTGGATGGCGCATTCCACAACTTCCTGCGCACTGCGGTCGTGGCCAAGATGAATCACTTCCGCTCCGCTTGCCTGGATAATCCTGCGCATAATGTTGATGGCGGCATCATGCCCGTCAAAAAGCGATGCTGCAGTAACTATCCTGATTTTGTTTTTGGGTTTGTAGGGAGCGATAGTTTCCATATTTTGATCTGCAGGAAAAATGTTACGCAAAGATAAAAAACCCAATGCCTTGCTTTATGATCCTGCTTCAGATTTTGGATGACTGCTTAAACCTTATTGAATTATTAAAATCCTGAGCAAAATTAAACTGTCTTTTTCCCCCTGTTTTTTCTTAGAATAATATGATTACTAACCCGATAAAATTTAACATTTGCTTTTGCAGTCATTATTCTTTGCTATACTTTTACCATTCTTGGTAAAAGACTTATCCTAATTTATTTTTCTTACTAATCCGAAACATTATGAAAAAGAAACTTCTTTTCTTTATTTCATCGCTCTTTCTGTTGCAGACCATTTCTGTAAAATTATTTGCCACGCATATTATGGGCGGTAACCTGAGCTATTCTTATCTCGGTATCGATTCAGCCACCGGCAATTACCGCTACCGCATTACAATTGACCTTTTCCGGCTGTGTGATCCTGGTTCTTCGCTGTTGCCTGTTGATATGAATCTGGGGGTTTATCAGGATAATCCCGCAAACCCAACCGGCAACAAGCTGCTTATACTGAGCACCGTTATTCCGTTGA
>Ga0187893_10001056_pt1 | contig 68613 bp, 37 predicted proteins | sample MA1701074metaG_FD_139574 | JGI IMG/M metagenome (GOLD analysis project Ga0187893, IMG submission 139574) | White microbial mat communities from a basaltic lava cave in the Kipuka Kanohina Cave System on the Island of Hawaii, USA - MA170107-4 metaG ...
AACCGACGCATTGCGCTCCTCCTGGCTGCCGCGAAAAGTTGTCTTCAAGGCAATCGAAGCAAACAGGAGCGCGGGCACAATTCCCCCAAGCTGAATGAGGATGTGGGCAGGCGTCCAAAACGTATCCCGTCCGATGGTCGAGTGATGCGAAATATCCCAGAGCAATCCAATGGGCAGACAGGCCAGTCCGGCAACGGCCAGGTAAACCGACCGGGGCAATTCCTCTGTGCAGGCAGATGCTGCTTGTGTCCCAGCCGGCGCCAGAATCCCGCTCGTCGCATTCATAGTTTCAGGTGACAACGCAACTGAAGGATCCTCACGCTAGAGATCCAGGGTTCCAAAGTCACGTATCTCTTTTGGCGGTGGGGCCAGTGACTGCCGCTTCGCTGGCGCTCCGCCCGAGCGCGGGAGGAATTCCTCACGCCCTTCGTCTAACGGATTGTGAAACGTTTAACCTGGCTCATTCTCAGCGTGGCATGGCCGATGGCCGCGCAGACGGCCTCGACCAACCACTATGACACTTTGAGGCAATCCAGTTGGTTTGCCATTTCCGGCGGCATCGCCAATGCCCCGACATCTGAGGCCCAGGCGATCGCCGCCATTTGCGGACAAACCAATGCCGTCGCTACTTTCCAACGCTTGCTTGGAGAGAAAGGCGCGGCCCAGCAACTCTACGGACTGCTCGGTCTGCAGGTTCTGGCCACCCTCTCCGCCTCGAACGGGGAGAAGGACAAAGCGTCGATCGCATTTTCAACTGCGCTACCCTCGTTGCTGAATAGCAAAGCGAAGGTGCGCGTTCTCGATGGGTGTATCGCTGGCGAACGGGACGTCGCGCAAGCAGCCAGGCAAATACGAGACAAGCAATGGAGCCTTCGCACGATGCCAGTGCCCGGCGGCAAGTACGCCCCCACCCTGATTGAACGCTGAATTCACTCCGGGTTTCTTTCCCGGAAAGGCCAAGGGCTGGAGGAAGCCAGAACGCCTGCCGCAAAAGTCTTTGTGCATGAGCGGGTCGAGATTCCTTTCCTAGCTGTAATTTGCGTCCAACGCGGGCGGGCATAGGCTAGTTGTGAAAAGCCGGGATGCCACCGGCCCCGAGAATGACATGAAAGCTCTAACAAAGACCGCACCGGCTGGAAATCGAGTGAGGACGCCATGTTTCCTGGCCCTTTTGGTTGCGTTCGTCCTTGGGTGGGGCCCCAGCCAGACAGCCTTCGGGGTCGAACAGGATGTGGAGGGCACCGAAGTGCAAACTCGTGGGCCGGTCCACGAAGCGTTTGCGGGTATCGTAACCTTCAATCCCGAACCAGGAGTTGTGGTGGTCAAACCGCCGCCGGAACCGATCGAAGAAATGCCGCCTGAAGAGAAGCCGGAGGGGGAAAATGTGACTTGGATTCCCGGTTATTGGGCGTGGGACGATGAGCGTAAAGATTACCTGTGGATTAGCGGCACTTGGAGGGCGCTTCCCCCCGGCCGGGCCTGGATCGCTGGCTACTGGGCGCAGACGGCCCAAGGCTATCAATGGACCTCGGGGTATTGGGCAGACGCGGCGCAACAGGAATCAACATACTTGCCTCCGCCTCCCGCCACCATCGAGGCCGGCCCTAACGTCGCTGCTCCATCTTCAGATTACGTCTGGATGCCGGGCTGTTGGATGTGGACTCACGACCACTATGCGTGGCGGCCCGGTTACTGGACGATAGGCCGCGCGGACTGGGATTGGGTCCCGGCGCATTATGTTTGGACCCCGCGCGGCTACATTATGGCCGGTGGCTATTGGGACTATCCCGTGCATCGCCGGGGCATCCTGTTTGCGCCGGTTTATTTTGCCCCTCATCTGCACGCGCGGAGGCATTTTGTATATTCGCCATCGATTGTCATCGATCTCGGTGTATTTCCCGATCACCTCTTTTGCCGGCCGCGCTACCACCACTACTACTTTGGGGATTACTACGCGCCCGCGTATCGGCACAGCGGTTTTCATGCTTCGTTTTCATTTCATATCGGCCGGCACGGCTATGATCCCATCTATTCCCATCACCGGTGGCACCACCGGCACGATCGGGATTGGCATCATCGACTGGTGGTTTCCCATCGCCATCGCCGGGATCATGAGGATGCACGGCCGCCTCGCACCTGGAGCCAGCAAAGAAACTTAACCGTCACGAAAACGCGGGTGGAAAACCGCCCTGTCGTCGCGAACACGTACGATCAGTATCGCAGCAGACCCGACCGTCCGGTCCGTTTCCAGACTGTTGACCGCAACGAAAGGCAAGCGCTCGTCCAGCGCAACCGCGAAGTCCAGACCTCTCGTGAACAGCGCCGAACCCTGGAAGCCACCACGCGAGAGAATGCCGGTGCTCGTATAAATGAAGGCCGGGCAGTCAGGGCACAAATCCCGAAATCCACGATTGTCTCCAAACCGGTTCGCGAAATGGCGCCGCAAAATGCCCCGCCTACCGCGCTCCGAGCCCCTCGGCGAGATTCCGCCATTCAGCCAAATCGTCAGGAGACTAGAGACAATCGAGGGGAAGTTCGCGACCGTGATCGAAATCGGATCGTGCCTCGAGCATCCCAGTCCAGTCCTGCAACGAAGCCAGGAATACCAGAACGCCAACTCAACACGCGGACCGAGCGCCGCGAGTCCACTGCTCCGCAACAACCGGGGCGTCAGGGACTGATTCCGACTCCGCAAAAACGCCGCGTCCCTTCTGCTCCTTCACGGCAGCAATCGGCACCTTCAGCGCCCGCGCCAGAGCGCCGGGTCCCGACGCCACCTCAACGGGAGCAACGTGACCCCGCAGCGTCACCACAGAGCCAGGTTATCCAGCCACAGGCGGTGCGACCTGTTCCGTCTTCACCACCACAGGAGCGTCGCATTCCGCGAGTTGAGCGACCGAGACAATCCGCCCCGGCACCAGCCGCCATTCCCAACCAATCGCAACGGAACTTCAGGTCTGGGGACAGCGGGCGAGTTTCACCCCAACGCCCGGCGAATACGAGGCAGTCCGATAGGAAAGGCGCCGAGCAGTTGAAGGGTGGGCGAAAAGACCGCTGATCCTGAGATGGTCGATGCCAGCTATCCTTCCGATGCTGGCCACGACGATGACTCACCGGTTTGGGGCTTCACACCGTTGATAGTTTGTGCCGTCCAACATTCGACGGATTGATACCATCTGAATCGCTTGCTCTCGCCACGGACGCGGGATTATGGCAAACAGGGCGCTGTGAAGCGCAGAAACGTTCTGATTGTCGCCGTCCTCACATTGGCCGCGGCCATTGTAGTATTTTTGGCAATCAGCCTGCGCAGGCCGACGCCGCAAGCGACTCTTCCGAACCCAAACGGCTATGACGATTTCGCCGCGGCGGCTCAATGGCTGGTCAAGTGGAGCGGGGACCTGTTCGCGCTGTCGCCGGAAGAACTCCGCGCTGTCGTGGACCAGAACTCGAAGGCATTGGAGACGGTTCACGCCGGGTTGAGAAAGCAAAGCGCGGTGCCGGTGCAAAATGACATAAACTGGTTCAACCGGCACATGGCCCACGTGGGCGCGCATAAATCGATGGCGCAGTTGCTGGTCGCCGAAGGATTGATTCACCTTCAGAAAGGACGCACCAATGAAGCCGCGCGCAGTTTCGCCGATTGCATTGTTTTCGCGCACGCAGCGCATCGCCGCGGCCTGATGATTGACGAACTGGTGGGCATCGCGTGTCAGGCCATTGGCGCTCAACGACTCGTTCAGGTGGCGCCTCACGTTTCGTCAGACGCGCTGCGTGAGATCCTTCCCGGATTGCTTGCGCTGGATCAAGCGCGCGAACCAGTGTCTGCGATTCTGCAGCGGGACCGCGAGTGGAGCCGCGGCGCCTACGGGTTCCTGCGCTCGACCTGGATGACGATTGTCATGCGCAACAACCTTCGTGACGCGGAAGCGACCTTCGAGAAAAAGCGGGCCCGTTCTGTCGCAGCGTTGCGGCTGGTGATGACGGAGTTGGCCGTGCGAGGTTACGCAGCAAAGAACGGAAAACCGCCGCCGACTCTGGCGGAGCTTGTTCCGGCCTGGCTGCCCGCTCTTCCCCTCGATCCATTCAGCAAGGCGCCCCTGGTCTATCGGGTGACCACGAATTCTTTCCTCATCTACAGCCTGGGCCCTGACGGCAAGGATGATCAGGGCACGCCACTCCAGGGAGGAGGGATGGACGCGGGGGATTTAATTCCAACGGCACTTTAAGCCCGCGGATCTTATCTTTTGTCGCTCCGGTTGTGCGGTATTTGCCCTCTGGAGATTTGCGGCATTCACCACATTGTGAGGCGCACCCCCCCCTTACAAAAAGCGCGTATGCAAAATACGCTTCATATTCTCGCATGTGCGACGGTGGGCTGGTGTGTGTTCTCCACTACAGCCGCAGGCGCCGGATCGGTTACGCGGCGTGGTCCGGATAGCTTACATTATCTCGTCCGCAACAACACCGGAGCGCGTGCATCCTTCAGATTTGATTCGCCTGAATATGCCAGAAACGAGGCATCTATCACGCCTGGATCCTCTCTCTCTGGGCGCCGTCCGCACACACTGGCGCTATGGACGGCACCAAAGAAGATCACAGAGTTGCAGAAGGCCATTCAATCTAACCGGGTGTTGACCGTGAGTCATCCGAACGTCGGCACGAAACGGGATATCGGCACAATAGGTTTTCAAACAAGGCCCGGTATCGAGCTACCTGATTTTTCCCCGACGGCTTCAGGCCGACGAAGGCCGGTCCGTGATTGGAATCAACTACGCACTGCTCGACGAAGAGTCGGCGTAGCTTCCGTCGGTCGCGCCGCGTTCTTTTTGGCAACTCGAATCGGCTCTTGGTAGCCATGCCGGTGAGTTTGAGGATGGATATACTGGCCATCTTTACGAAATGGAGAACGTCGCCGTCAATTTGACACGTCTCAATTGTTGACAGCACCGCACCCAACTCACCGTCCAGATTTGGCCAGATAGCGCGCCAAATGTGCCGTGTCAAGACTCCTTGCTCAGCTCTTTCGCCTTGGTTGGCCCACTGGCACATAAGCTGCCTCCCGGTCGATCCGTGACTAGCTCCTCGCAGTTAATGGCAAATAGTGGTCGTCTCGAACCCTACGAGGCGGGTGCAAAAAGATATCCTCGAATGGCCGGCGGCTGACCCCGCGGCCTTAGAATGCTATTTATGAAGAATCCGAACTCAACGAATTCGCAAAGTCCCACCGATTCGGCGGCCCCGCAGGGTGTTATGGGGTTCTCCCCGTGGCAGTGGTTGAAAAGTAAACGCATTTCCTACTTAACCCTGCCGTTGATCGCGATGGCGACGGTGGTGGAATTCGTCATCCTGGCAACCGGGTGGAGGTATCAGCAAGTGGTCTGCGTGCCCCAGGGTATGGGGGTCCTCTTCTTTGGCATCGGCCCGATCGGCGCGACCATCCTCGCGGTGGAGTTACTCAAGTTGCCCCTGGCCATTTGGACTGCCTCTCGTTATGGCTGGCAAAAGACGTTCATGCTGATTGTGGGGTTGCCTCTGATTTGCGTGCTGACGTTCCAACTGGTGAAGGACATGGCGGTCTATGAAATGGGCGCCGCTATGAAACCGGCGAGCGAGCTTCTGGAAAAGGCGGCCACGGAGGAAATCAAAATTGCCCAACTCAACACCGAGTTGGCAGCCATCGAGCAAAAGAAAGCGGATCGCGAACGCAAACTCGCCGACCTGACTGCGAGGCAGGCCAAGGTCAAAGCCGACCTTGAGGAATCGCTCAAACACAATGAAAGCACGCGTAAAGACGCAATTACGCTGACAGAATATCAAAAGAACGAGTTATCCGAGGTGGAAGCCCGCCAGGCCGCCATCATCAAGCAGTTTGATGCCGATACCGCACAACTCACAAAAGCCCTTGCCGATCTTCGCGCCCGCCGCGAAGTCGAGGTAGGCCGCGCATCCAGATGGAACGCCGAGGAGGCTCGCATTGAAAATGCCTATAAACCGAAATTGGCTGACTACACGAACAAGAAGGCGGCCTATGAAAAGGACAAGGCGGAGTATGACAACGCCAATTTTCTCAAGCGTCAGTTGATGAGAGAGCCCGTTGATCCCGGTGTGCCACCGGTTCGCGAGTCCAACACGGTTCTTAAGCCAGTTGAGATCGCGGAGATTGACGCTCAAATCAAAGCCAAAGAAACGGAATTGCTCGCCGTCAATAACAAGCGCCGTGAGCGTGTTGCGCAGGTGGATGCTGATGCCCGTCGCGTGCGCGAGGAATTCGACCGCCGCTCCAGCACCAAGCGCCAGGAAACAGACCGCAAGCGCGAAGAATTGTTGGCGCAACAGGCCGCGTTGGCCACGCAGTGGACAGTGGAAGCGAAACAGGCGGATCAGCAGTTGGCCGGAGCCGTTCTAAAGGTTGACGGGATCCGCGCGGAAGTGGATGCCTGCCGCAAGAAGGCGGAGGGATTTTACGAAGCACGCGAAGCTGCCATTAGAAACACTCAGGTGCATCGTATCGCCACCACGGTGGAAATTGTGCGCGGCTTGCTGATGGGCGAGCGCCCCATGTCGATTAAGGCGACCGCCAAGGAACGCGGCGACATACTCACCGACCAGATCAGTATGGTGCGCATCTGGGTTTATCCGGTGCTGGCTTTCATCGTCGCTTTCCTGCCAACGTTGATGGTTGAAATTGGTTTCTCCACCGTTTTCCAACCGGAACAACAGCGCCCAGCTCATCGCCTTGGCTTCTTTGGCCGCCGATTGCACTGGCTCTACACTCGGGCGGGCCGCCAAAAGATTTTGCGTGCCGAGCGGATGGCCAGCGAAGCATCCAACGAGGTTGTCATGCGAGAGACGGAATTGGCGGCCGCGAACGCTGCCACCGCCGCATATGGCTTACAATTGAAGCAGAAAGAAAGGGAGTGGGAGGCCAAGTTCGCCGGCCTGAATGATTCGCTCCACAAGGCGCAGGCTGAAAAGGACACCTTGCGCGATTTCCAACAGACAGAAATCGATCGACAGATCCAGTCGCGCCAGAAAGTCTGGTCTGATCGCCTGGCTGAAATGGCTAAGCAATTGGAGGCTCAACATGCCGCCCATGAGGAAGAACGCGTTGCCGTCGCCGAGGAACATCACAAGAAGTTGACGGAGGTGTCTGAGGATTGCAGAACCCAGGTGGCTCAGCTCCGCCGGCAAATGGCTAATGCCGCGTTGGCCGCAGAGGAAACATCGGCCAAGCTGGGGTTGGAGGCGAAGGAGGCCTTGGACGCTCGCGAGTTAGCGTGCTCTCAGTTGCAGCTACAAGTAGAAGCCCTTTCCCTCAAATTGACACAAGCCAAGGAAGAAGCCGCTCGTGAAAATGACAAAGCGGCCCGCCAAGGGAAGCATCATTTGGAGCGACAACAGTTGGAGTTCGCCAAGACGCTGCGCCAGCGTAATGAAGAGCTCGAACATCAATTGAAGCTGCGCGAGCAGGAATTAGCTCTCGAATCTGACACCCGCGTTGCGCAAGAACAGGCCAGGATTGAACACCAGGCCCGGGAGCGTGAGGAAAAATTTGATCGTCAGTTGGAGGCCCGTGTCCGGGAAGTGGAAGCACGCTGGAGCCAGGAGGTGCAGCAGCGGGAAGAGGCCGCCCAAGTCAGGCTTAAACAACGGGAGCAGCAATTGCAGGCGCAGGCGGAGGCTCGTTTGCGGGACATGCAAACGCAGGCGGAGGAGCAGTTGCACCGTCTGGACTCCGAGTTGGAACGCCAGCGCGACGCCAAATCGCGCGAAGCCGAAGTGCGCTTGAGGGAGGAATTGCAACAAAAGGAACTCGCCTATCTCGCAAAGCTCAAGCAACGCGAAGCGGAACTGACGGATCGGGCCGCGGCGAGGGAAACCGAATTGAAAAAACAGTGGGCCGCGGATTTGCGCGCCAGAGACGAGGAAGGGGAACGCGAGGCCGAATCGCGCGTCCGCGCCACCGAGACCCGCTTGGCTCACGAGGCGCAGCAGAAAGAAGAACTTTTCCAATCTCAATCGCTCCAGCGTGACCAACAATGGCAGGTGAAGTTGGACGCTGTCCGAACTGAGTTGCAGGCCCAGAATGACCAGGTTCTTCGACGCCGCGAGACGGAAGCGGAGGCTCGTCTGCGGGGGTTGGAAACAAACCTTCGCAAGGAAATGCAGCAGAAGGACGAGGCTGCCCAGACCAACGCCAGGCAGCGCGAGCAGGACTTGATCGCCCAGTTGGCAGCACAAACCGAGGCGCACAAGGTGGCCACGCAGCAGTGGGAGGCGGAGTCCGACAAGCGAACGCGGGCCGCCATCGAACCTCTAGAAGAGCTGTTGGCTCGCACCGAGAAAGAGCGCGACGCCGCGGTCAGCCAGGTGCAGAACCTGGAGAGCAAATTGACGGAAGTATCCGCGTTCCTCAATGGGTGGAAAAATGGAAAACAATCGGACGCCACTAGAAATGGGAGGAATACACTTGAGGTTGCACCTGGTGGATTGGAAGCCCCAGGCGAACTTTGGTCGCCGGTTGCACCGCCGGAAAAAGGCAAACAAAGTTTTTAAGAATCATCATTCGAGGGGCACGCGCGGTGGGGAATCGATTTGTGCCTGGATTTATGGGGGTTCGAATCCCCTCTCTCCGTCCGTTATTTTGGGCGCACCAATGAGCCGTCCGTCCTGGCGGTTGTGCGGTCTTTGCCCTCCAAAGATTGCGGCGTTCACCCCATTGTGAGGCATGGTTCCGCTGTTACAACAAGAAGCGTATGAAAAATACACTTCATGTTCTCGCATGGGCGACGGTGGGCTGGTTTGTCTTCTCCACTACAGCCGAAGGCGCCGGATCGGTTACGCGGCGTGGTCCGGATAGCTTACATTATCTCGTCCGCAACAACGTTGGGCCGATGGAATTCGGACCCCAAACGGTCAATGGCACGTTCCAATTCCATTTCGACGAGCGCGGAGAAAAGATTCGAGAGACTTTGACTCTGAGCGTGTCGGGACTGGAGACTAACGCGACGGTGAGCCTCACCGCCGGCATCGGCGACGATCCGGCCAATGTGGTGACGGCTGCCCACCTGCCCACCGATCGCAAAGGACGATTGCGCGCCACTTTCGTCACGAAAGTGCCGGCGCCGGCGCGGGCGAGCCGGACACCACCAGTGCCGGAGTTGATGTCGCCTTTGACCGACGTCGGCGCTATCTGCGTTGAGGACAGCACCGGACAACTCGTCGCCAATGCGGGAGTGCAGGACGCCTACAAGTTCCAGTACATCGTGAAGCGCAATTTGGTTCCGGCTGATCCCGGCGGAACGGCCGCTGGCTCGTTCAGCCTCACCGCCAGCCAGCGTCGCGCCAGTTTTACGCTGGTCGCCGGGGGATTGACCCCGAACACCGATTACGTTCTGGCCTTGAACGCGGTGCCGGTGGGCGTTGTGACTTCCAACGAAGACGGCTACTTGCGCATTCGCGGCTGGCCTGCTGATGCGCCGCCAGTGTTGACATTACGTTCTTTGGCGTTGACCGACTCTGGAGGAACAGTCGTGTTGAGCACAACCTTGCCCAGGTAATCCTTTCCATCTGGCCGAGCACCTGCCGCCGGCACGCCGGTTAACGCGTGCCGGCGGTTCTTTTTCTGTAAACACTGAAGCAAGACGCCCGATTTAATGAAAGCCGAAAGCGGATCACTGCCTGTCCATCGGCTGCCACTTCCAAGCATTGACGCGCAGTTGGCGGCCTCGTGGAAGAGCGACCGCGCCCACGTAAGCCGCCGCAGGAGCCAGTGATTCAAGCAGCCAGTGGGTGGGAGCCTGTGAGTCGCCGACGATGCCGACCAGGCCAGCGGGCTGGCCTGGAATGAGAGACACTTCGATTTGAGTCAAAAACTCGCTGATCCCCTGGCCGGTCGCTTTCAGGCAGGCCTCTTTGCGGGTCCAGCAGTTGAAAAACGCTTCTGCCTGCTGCGGGCGCGGTACAGAACGCCACTGGGCTGCTTCTCTTTCGGAGAACACCCGCTCAACGAGCTGTTCGGCGCCCTCTATTTCGCGGAGGCGCTCCAAGTCAATCCCCACTTCGTGTTCCAGTGTCACGGCATAAACCGCGCAGGAACCGGCGTGAGCCAGGTTGAAATGCACGGACTGTCCGCGCGGCGGCGTGGTCAGTATCGGCTTTCCCGAGGCAGTGTAGGAGAAAACGAGCCTGCTCGCTTCCACACGCAGCAAGCGGCCAAGAATCTCTCTGAGCAAGCCCCGGCCCGCGATGAATCGCTTGCGATCCCGGTCGAAACGAAATCCCGACGCGCGCGCCCGTTCATCTTCCGACAACGTGGCCATCAACCGCTCCAGCCGCACATCATCCACATCAAGCGAGGAGCAGAAGATCTGAACTTCTTCGCGGCCAAGGCCCAAATCATCTGGCGCTGGAGGCCAGATGATTTGGGGCCTGGCGGATTCTGGCGTTATGCTTCTTTGCATAGTTCGAGCGGCGGAAGTCGCCTGCACCAAAGCGCCGGCACGTCGGGGTACTCCCGATCACGCCGGTTGTAACGCTGCCAGATCGGGCTCGGTGCGTTTTGGCGTTTCATTGGACGGCCTCCCGGAGACCAACTGGCCGTAGTCTAGTTTGATGACACGGTCCGCAAGCGCGAAATATTTGTCGTCATGGGTGATGACCACGACGGTCTTGCCGCGCGCCTTCAGTTCGGGAACCAGTTCGCGGTAGAAGAGGTCTTTGAACTGCGGGTCCTGGTCGGAAGCCCACTCATCGAAGAAATAGAAGGGGCGCTCTTCCAGATACGCGGTGAGCAGGGCGAGCCGCTTCCGCTGGCCTTGGGAAAGATCGATGGTTGAGAACCGACCGTCGCGAACTTTCACTTTGTGGTCGAGATGGAGTTGGGCCAGAAAATCCTGCGCGCGCTTGTCGAGGTTGGTGGCGCGCAAGCCGAGCAGATTTTCGAAGAGATAGAAATCGGCGAAGACGGCGGAAAAGAGTTGCCGGTAGTCGTCGCGATTTTTGTCGGTGATAGGCCGCCCGTTCAGGCGAATCTCTCCCTCTTCCGGCGGATACAGGCCGGTGATGATTTTTCCGAGCGTGGACTTACCGCTGCCATTGCCGCCAACGAGAAAGACCACTTCGCCCGGATGGAACGTGAGGCTCATCGGGCCAAGCAGAAACCGGCTGTCGTCTTTTTCGTTGTGATAGGAATGAGTCACGGCGCGCAGTTGGAGTTCCTCAAACGCCATCGTCTGCTCCGGTTGGTCCAGCGGGCATTCCTCGGTGACGTGCGAAGCGAGTGACAACCCCAGTTCATCGATCTTCTTCAACGACACGCTCGCGCGGCTGAAGGGCGACAGACTGCCCAGCAGTCCGGCCAGAGGCCCCATCAGATACAGCGTGGTAATGACGTAACCCGTGAGCACGGCGGGACTGACGGGTTGCCAGGCGGGGAGCGCAAACAGAATCAACCCCAACAGTGTGAAGAAGAGCAAGTGGCCCCAGCTTTGCGCGACATTGAAATGAATTTCAGCGCCCACGTTGTGACGTTGAAACTTCGCCATCGCCGCGCTGACTTCCGTGTGCACGAATTGCGCGCGCCGATCGCGGTGGAGTTTCAATTCCTTGACCCCTTCGGTCAGCGCGCGGAAATGTTTGAACAGCCGGTCTTCCGCTTCGCGCGCGTCATTGAGGTGACGAAATCCGCCGGCGACGAACAGCCGATAGCCTACGGCCCCGAACACGATGAAGCCGACCAGGCCGAGCGCGATCTTCCATGAAAGCCACGCCAGATAGACGCCGCCGCCCAGGAGGATCGCCAGGTTCACCACGAACGCCGGAATGCACAGCAGCGCGTAAGTGATCGTCAGCACGTCGTCCGTCAACGCGACCATCAGCCGGGGCGCTCCAATCTTTTCCAAATGCCGGAGGGGGACCGCGAGAATCTTTTCGATCAGTTCACGCCGAAGATTCGCAAGCGCCGCCTGAGAAAAACGCGCGAGCAATACCTGCGAACCGTAATTCGTGGCGAGCTTGCCCAGGCCAAGCGCGATAAAGCTCCAGAGGATCAGTTGGGTCGAAGCTCCGGGCCGAGTAAGAGCGATATTGACCAAAGCAATCAGACCTGCGGCACATGCGCCGCTGAGCAGCGCGGCCAGTCCGGTAAGCATCGCCAGTCCCGGCGCGTTGCGAAGGAGGAAACGGAGAAGGTTTTTCATGTTATCTTCTGATCAACTGGCCTCGATATCGCGCAAGCAACTTTGCAGCGCGTCCGCGGCATTTTTAACGTGCGGCTCGTCGAGAATGCTTTCATGCGCGCCCGGCACGAGGTGGACACTTACGCCGCCGGAGGCGAGTTCGCGCCAGCCGCACGCATGGTCGAATGAACAGAACAATGGATGCACGGGCGTGCGAAAGAGCGTCACCCGTCCGGAGTAAGGTTTGGGCCGATGCCGAAGATAGGCCTGCATATGCGTCGCCCACAGTTCGTGCCGCTCCTCCGGCTGCGCGGACAGGTCCACCCACTCGTCCACGTCAAACTCAGGCGCGTTTTGCGAACCATGGAAAAAGCAGCTCCACTTCTTCGCCAAAGCTCGCGCTTTCCATTGGAACATTCCGCGGCGCTGCTCGGGAGCCAGTTCCATGACGTGCGCCGTCCAATGGCCGAGGTTCCTGAGAAATCTCCAGCAGAACGCCGGAGTCGGCCGGATTCGATCGTAACTCGAGTTCTGCGCCGGGCAGTTGAACAAGGCGAGCAGCGCGACCCGCTCGCCCTGGGCATCAAGCTGACGCGCCATCTCGTAGGCGACATTGCCGCCAAAGCAATAACCGCCCAGGCGATAAGGCCCGTGAGGCCGGAACGCCCGCAGATCGGCTACGTATTGGGTCGCCATCTCTTCGATCGTGCTGAACTCCTCCAGTCCGTCCAGGCCGCGCGATTTGAACGCAAAGATGGGCTGCTCCGTTCCGAGATAACGCGCCAGATTCGCGTAGCCCCAGAACATTCCCCCGCCAATCCCATGCACCAAAAAGAGCGGCGGCGCCGAGCCGTGTGGCTGGATTTCGACAATGGAGAAGCTGGCGGGTGACGGGCCTTGTGGTTCGCCATCGCGCAGAAGCGCCGCCAGTTGCTCCACGGTGGGCGACCGAAAGATCGCCGCAACAGAAAGGTCTTTCGAGAATTGCTGATCAATAAGCGCCACGATACGCGCCGCGAGCAGCGAGTTGCCGCCCAATTCGAAGAAATGTTGCCGGAGCCCGATCGGCCGGACGTTGAGCGCCTCTTCCCAAATCGCAGCCAGCTGGCGCTCGAAGTCGTCGCGAGGCGCGATGAATTCGTCGTTCGGCCCGGTTATTTCGGGAGCGGGAAGGCCGTTGCGATCCACTTTGCCGTTCGGTGTCCGCGGCATTTCCTCCAGTCGGACGAAGTGAGCAGGCACCATGTAGTCGGGTAGTTTCTCCCTCAGGAACGCGCGCAACTCCTGAGCGTTGGTCGATTGACCGGACGCCGGAACGAAATACGCGACCAGCCGTTTATCGCCTGGCTGATCTTCCCGCGCCACCACCGCCGCCTGGCTGATGGATGGATGGGCAAGTAGAGCCAACTCGACTTCACCGGGTTCAATACGAAAGCCGCGGATTTTTATCTGCTCATCGATGCGGCCAATGAACTCAAGATTCCCATCGGGCAATACCCGCGCGCGATCGCCGGTTTTGTAGAGACGTGCGCCCGGTTCATCGCTGAACGGATTCCTGATGAACTTCGCCGCGGTCAACTCCGGCCGATTAAGATAGCCGCGCGCCAATCCCGCGCCGCCCAGGTGCAATTCGCCGGGTTCACCGTCCGGGACCGCGCGCAATTGCTCATCGAGCAGCAGCGCGTGGACATTGGCGATGGGCCGGCCAATGGGCACCGAAGAAGTTTCGGGAAGCGGCGAGGAAAATTCCGGCTCGTAGAGCGTCGCGGTAATAGTTGCTTCGGTCGGCCCGTAAGCGTTGAGCCAGCGCACCCGGCCACTGGTAAGCTTGCGCCAGCGAGTGAGCGCGTCGGGCAGGACCCGTTCATTGCCGGTCACCACGAGCCGAACCGACGGAGGTAGTGGCGCCTGGGAGCGTTCAAGTTCATCGACCAGCTCATGCCACCACGACGCGGGCAGGTTCAGCACGCTGATACGTTCGCGCTCGACGAAATGTAGAAAGCGGTCAATGGAGTCGGTGCAATTCTCAGAACGCAGCACCACGGTGGCGCCGCGGAGCCAGGCCGGAAACAATTCTTCGGCGGCGACATCGAAGCTGAGCGAAGCGAATTGCAGAACGCGGTCACCGGGCGAGAGTTGATAGGCTTGGCTGACCGCGACACTGTGATTCACCAGCGCGGCATGCGAGATCAGCACGCCTTTGGGCCGGCCGGTGGAGCCGGAAGTATAAATTACGTAGGCCAGAGAGGTAGCAGAAGGCGCGCGATTCACGATTTGTGGTTCGTGGTTTGCGAGACGGGAGGCGTGGGCTGGATCGTCCAGGCACACCAGTTGGCAGTGGCCCGTTGGTTTCGGCAAACGCGAACGCAACGATTCATCTGTCACCAGCACGCGCATCTGCGCGCCCTCAATCATCGCTTGCAACCGTTCGCGCGGGTAGGCCGGATCCATGGGGACATAAGCGCCGCCGGCTTTAAGGACGCCAAGGACTGCCAGAGCCATTCGGCACGAGCGGTTCAGGCAGATGCCCACCATCGTTTCCGGCCCCACGCCCAGCGCACGCAAATGGCCGGCCAATTGGTCCGCCCGCAGATTGAGTTCGCGATAGGTGAGGGATGTTCGGCGGCCGGCCACCGCCACCGCGTCCGGTGTGCGCGCAGATTGTGCTTCAATCAATTCAACAACCGAGGCCGCGCTCCAATCACCTTTGGGCGCCATCGGCCCGCGCGCGTCGCGCGTCTGGACATTCTGCCTGCTATCGTTGCGGCTGGAGGTTCGCAACTGCGATTGAATCAAGCCTGCGAGGACTTTGGAGCGAAAGCCCTGGCGGATTCGCGCTCGCAACAAGGCCGGGAAAATGACGATCAGCAACAGAATGAAGATGAGCAACGCCGCCTTGTTCCGAGTGCGATGAAGATGACGCGTGGGCGAACGGGTGGTGCTGTCAGGCTGAGATGGAGATGCCTGCTCCCCATCTGCCATGAGCGGCAGAGCCGGTTTGTCCAGAGAGGAACGAGATCCATTGCCGACAGAAAGGGTCACCGGCGGGTGGCCCGTGTCTTTAGTCTTCGGCTCGTCTTCCGTCGCTTCAAGCTCCCGTTTCAATTCCCTGGCCAGCGGCGCCACATGCGGCTCATCCAGCACGCTTTCATGCGCGCCCGGGACGACGTGAACCGTGACGCCACTGCCAGCCAGGTCGCGCCAACCACAAGCATCGTCGAACGAACAGAACAACGGGTGGCAGCGCGTTCGGAACAGAGTAAGATGCCCGCGAAAAGGTTTGGGATGATGCTCCAGATAGGCGCGGATGTGCGTGGCCCACAGTTCGTGCCGGTCTTCGGGTTGGGCTGAGAGGTCCACCCACTCGGCTACATCAATGTCTGGAGCCGCCGCGCGGAGACGGTTGGCGAAGCGGAGCCATTTCCTGCCGGCGGCTCGCGCTTTCCAAATCAGAAGCTCGCGCTGCTGCTCGGGTTTTAGCCGGAGCACGTAACCCGCCCAGTAGCGGAGATTCTTCAGAAATCTGAAGCAAAACGCCGGCGTGACCCGGGCGCGGGTGTAACTGGAATTGGGCGGCCAGGCATTGAACACGGCCAGCAATGCAACTTTCTGGCCTTGCGCCTCAAGCTGCCGCGCCATTTCGTAGGCCACGTTGCCGCCGAAACAGTAGCCGCCCAGGCGATAGGGACCCTCGGGCTGAAACGCGCGCAGGTCCGTGACATATTGCGCTGCCATCTCTTCAATCGTTCCCATCTCTTCCCTGCCATCCAGCCCGCGTGAGTTGCAGACGTAGATTGGCTGATCGGCTCCAAGGTGCCGCGACAGATTCGTATAGCCCCAGAACATTCCGCCTCCTGCGCCGTGAACCAGATAGAGGGGCGGCTTCGAACCATTCGGTTGAATCTCGACAATCGAGGTCGCGGACGGCGTCCGCCCTTCACCTTGTTCGAGCACTGCCGCCAGCTTCTCAATGGTGGGTGACTGGAAGATCGTTGCGACGGACAGTTGCCGGCCAAACGCGCTTTCGATCCGCTTCACCATTTGCACCGCCAGGAGGGAGTGCCCACCTACTTCAAAAAAATTGTGCCGAACACCAACCCGTTCGAGTCCGAGCACGGCCCTCCAGATCTCAGCGAGCGACTTCTCGGTCGGCGTTCGCGGCGCCGCGCCCAAGTCATCGCACTGGAACGAAGGTCTTGGCGCAGGTAACGCGCGGCGATTCACCTTGCCAGTCGGCGTGAGCGGCAGCGCGTCCAGGAAGACGAACGCCGAAGGCAGCATGTACTCCGGCAGCCGCTGTTGTAGAGACGCACGCAAGTCTTGTTCGATGGCGCTCGTCTCTTTCTCGCCGACGACTACGTAAGCCACCAGCCGTTTCTCACCAGGCGTGTCTTCCCGAGCGGCCACCGCGCACTCACGCACCGACGGATGCTGGCTCAATGCCGCCTCGATCTCCTGCAACTCGATGCGATAGCCGCGAATCTTCACCTGATGATCCATCCGCCCGAGGTACTCAATGTTGCCATCCGGCAACCAACGCCCGCGATCTCCGGTCTTGTAGAGCTTTGCGTTTGAGTCAGTGCTGAAAGGATTGGGAATGAATCGCTCCGCTGTTAAATCAGGACGATGGAGATAGCCTCGCGCCAAACAATCTCCGCCAATGTACAATTCGCCTTCCGCGCCGATCGCCACAGGCCGCCGGTCTGGATCCAGCAAATGGATTTGCGTGTTGGCAATCGGGCGGCCAATGGGCGGCAGAGCCGGCCATTGACTCGGCGGGCCACTCAAAGTGAACGCCGTGACGACGTGGCTTTCGGTCGGGCCATATTGGTTGTGCAGTGTGCAGTCCGGCAGTCCCTCGAACAGCTTCACAATCGCCGGAGTGATCTGCAATTGTTCGCCGGCCGTGATGACTTCGCGCAAACAGGGGGCCGGAGCATTCTCGCGATAAGCCTCGGCCAGTTGCTGCAAGCCGACGAAGGGCAGGAACAACCTTTCGATCTTCTGCTCTGCGATGAAGCGCAGCAGCGCGAATGGATCGCGGCGCAATTCGTCATCCACCAGCACGAGCGTGCCTCCGGCACACCACGTCGAAAACAGTTCCTGGAAAGAAACGTCGAAACTCAGCGAAGTGAACTGGAGTGTTCTGGCGCCGGGCGCGAGCCGGGAATTCTTGAGTTGCCAGGTGATGAGGTTGACGAGCGGCTGGTGCGGCATCGCCACACCTTTCGGCGTGCCGGTGGAGCCGGAGGTATGGATGACGTAGGCAAGGCTGATTGGGGGTTGAGAGTTGATGGCTGAGGCGTGGTGCGTGGTGCGTGGCGCGTGGTCCGTGTCGTCCACACAGAGCACCTGGCAATCGGCGAGCGGCTGTTGGAAATGACCGCGCAACGACTGCCGGGTGAGCAGCACGGGCGCGCGGGAGTTTTCCAGCATCAGTTGCAGCCGTTCGCGCGGATAGGCGGGGTCGAGCGGAACATAGGCTCCGCCAGCTTTCAGAATTGCCAGCACGCCGATCACCATTTCCAACGAGCGATCCAGGCAAAGGCCCACTGGCGCATCTGGCCGCACGCCGAGCGTTTGCAGCGCGCCGGCGAGTTGATTGGCGCGCTGATCCAGTTCGCGATATGTCAGGCGTTCTTCGCCGAAGAGGACAGCCACCGCATTGGGAGTTCGCTCGACTTGTTCCTCGAACAAATGATGCACGCACTTTTCGCGGGGGTAATCCGCATGAGTGTCGTTCCACTCTGCCAAGGGAACGCGGACTTCAGCCCGCTTCACCGGCGAACCGTTCCGAGCGCTCGCTTTGTCTTCATGCTCCTTAAGTTCGTGAAGCGAAGCGGCCTTAAGGCCGCGCTCCGCATAGACTTCCTCCAGGCATTTGGCCAGTTCCTCCGCCAGCGTTTCGGCGTGAGGTTCGTCGAGAATCTGTTCGTGCGCGCCGGAGACGAAGCGGACGGCGACACGGTTGGCGAACCCGTTCCATCCATAAGTGTAGTCCAGCGGGACTCCAAAGTGATGACCGCGGCTGCGGAACAGTGTCACTGGGCCGGAGTAGGGTTGAGTGTGGTGCTCGACCAGGGCGCGAATGTGCGCTTCCCAAAGCCACCGTTGCTCCGGTGAATAGATCGAAAGGTCCACCAGCTCCTCGACATCGAATCCAGATGGCGCCGGCTGTCTCCGGAGCCAGCGGGAAATCCTCCGCGTGAGTGCCCGCGCGCGCCAGGTCAGGAATCGTCGCTGCTCGGCCAGGGGCCGGCTGAAAAAGCAGCGGGCGTGATAAACGAGGTTTGAGCAGAAACGCGCCAACTGTTTCAGTTTCGGGCCGCCCGCCGAGGGAGTGGGATCGGTAGGCGTGGAATTCATCAATGCCAGCAGCGCGACTTCTTCGCTCTGGGCCTGAAGTTGCCGGGCCATTTCGTAAGCGACATTGCCGCCGAAACAGTAGCCGCCGAGATGATACGGCCCGCGCGGTTGAAACGCGCGCAGGTCGCAAACGAACCGCGCCGCCATGTCTTCAATGGTTGCGAATCCTTCAGGGAAGTCCCGCCCGCCGGATTTGAAACTATAAACCGGCTGATCTGATCCAAGATAACGGGCCAGGTTCGAGTAACCCCAGAGCATGCCGCCACCCGCGCCATGAACGAGGAACAACGGCGGCTTCGAACCTCGGGGTTGAATTTCTACAATCGACGATTCGGGTCGCGCGTGCTCCGCCTTCCGCTCGCCCAGGATCGTCGCGAGTTGCGCAATCGTGGGCGATTGGAAGATGGCAGAGACCGGGATGGACTTGTCAAAAATCTTCTCGATGCGAGCGAGCAATCGAATCGCCAGCAACGAGTGGCCGCCGAGGTCAAAGAAATTATCCAGCGCGCCAATGGGACGGACCGTTAACAGCTCTTCCCAGATTCTGATCAGTTGCGATTCCATCTGGTTGCGGGCAGCCACGAATGTCTTCTGCCCGGATCGCGCTGCCTCCGGCGCGGGCAACGCGTGGCGATCGACTTTGCCATTGGCGTTCAGTGGCAGAGCGGACAGAAAGACGAAGGCGGACGGCACCATGTAATCTGGCAGTTTCATCCGGAGGAAGTCCCGCAGCTCCTCCTGCGTCGGCGAAGCCGATTTCGCCACGAGGTAAGCGGCCAGGCGTTTGTCCCCGGAACTGTCCTGGAACACGGCCACCGCGCACTCGCGCACTCCCGGATGCTGGTTGAGGGCCGTCTCGATTTCTCCCAACTCCACCCGGAACCCGCGCAACTTCACCTGGCCATCCGCACGTCCGACAAATTCGAGATTTCCATCCGCGCGATAGCGAACCAAATCGCCGGTCTTGTAGAGCCGCGCGGCGACGTCATTGGTGAAGGGGTGTGGAACGAATCTCTCTGCGGTCAACTCCGGCCGGTTCAGGTAGCCACGCGCCAATCCATCGCCCCCGATGTAAAGCTCGCCCGTCACACCCATCGGCACTGGCTGGCGAAGTTCGTCCAGGACGTATAACTCCGTGTTGGCAATGGGCCGCCCGATCGGGATGGACGCGGCGTCGGCTTCCACTTCCCGCACCTCGTGCCGGGTCGTAAAGGTCGTCGCCTCGGTCGGCCCATACACGTGCAACAGCCGGGAGGGCGGCCCATTCTTTAACACGTCTCGAACGCAGGCAGGATTTGCTGCTTCGCCGCCGAACAGCAAACAGCGCACTGGGCGGAAGATCTCCGGCGCTTCACGCGAAAGCTGGTTGAACAGTGCGGTCGTGACAAACATCGCCGTGATTCGCCAGTCGCGAATTTCTCGCGCCAACGCCTGAGCCGAGAGCACGGTCTGTTGCGGGAGAATCACCAGACGTCCTCCGTGCAGCAGCGCGCCCCAAATCTCAAACGTCGAGGCGTCGAAGGCACAGTTGGAGATTTGCGCGACGGTGTCGGATGCGTTGAGCTGGAGGTAATCGGTGTTGAACAACAGCCGGACCACGGCGCGATGCGGGATGCATACGCCTTTGGGCTGGCCAGTCGAACCCGACGTGTAGCTCACATAAGCCAGATCCGTCGGACCCGGTGGCTGACCATCGAAATCCGGTGGCGCGGTGCTTTCGTCGGTGACGGCCGCGCTGTCGCTATCGAGGCAAATAACTTTAAGAGGCGCCGCGGGTTCGTCGGCCTGGAAAACGCCTTTCAGTTTCTGTTGTGTCAACAGGACCGTCGCGCGCGCATCCTCGAGCATGAATGCCAGCCGTTCGCGCGGATACGAGGCGTCGAGCGAGAGGTAAGCTCCGCCGGCCTTCAAGATGCCCAGCAATGCCACGGCCATCTCGGCAGACCGATCCAGGCATACAGCCACCAGCACGTTCGGACCCACGCCCAGCTTTCGCAGGAGATTGCCCAACTGATTGGCGCGTTGGTCGAGCTGGCGATAGGTCAGTCGCTGGCCTTCAAAAATAACCGCGGCGGCAGCAGGATTTCGCGCTGCCTGCGCGGCGAACAGTTCCGGAATGGTTTTGTCCCGCGGATAACGAGTGCGCGTCTCGTTCCAATCCACGAGCAGCCGCTGGCGCTCCGCGGGAGCCAAGAATGGCAGCGTGGCCACGGACTGGTTCGGATTGGCCACGATTCCTTCCAGCAACACCTCAAAGCTTTCCAGAAGCCGGTCAATGGTCGTTTCGTCGAACAGATCGGTATTGTATTCCACGACCGCGCCGAGGCCCGCTTCGCTGTCTTCCATTTGAAACGTCAGATCGAATTTCGCGGTGCCAGTGTCCACCTCGCGCTCGGGGATGACCGTGACGGCCAAACCTCGTGGAGCGAGCAAATGTCCAGGCGCGTTTTGCAGAGAGAACACCACCTGAATCAGCGGTGAGTAGCCGGGTTTCCGTTCCGGGCGCAACTCCTCGACCAGTTTCTCGAAGGGGAGGTCCTGGTGCGCGAAGGCTTCCAGCGTTTCGTCGCGGGTACGGCGCAGGAATTCCAGGAACGTGGGCTCGCCGGAATGCCGGCTGCGCAACGGGAGCATGTTTACGAACAGCCCGATCAATCCTTCGGTTTCGCTGCGGTTGCGTCCAGCCACGGGCGTGCCGATCAGAACGTCGGCCTGGCGGGTGAAGCGATGGACGAGCGTTTGAAAAGCGGCAAGCAACGTCATGAAAAGCGTGGTTCCCTCCCGGCTGCTCAACGCCTTGAGCGCGTCGCTCAAAGGCTGGGGAAACGTTTTCCAACGGCAATGACCTCGGAACGACTGCACCGGGGGTCTCGGTCGGTCCGCGGGCAATTCCAAAAGATCAGGCGCGCCGGCGATCTGTCGCTTCCACCATTCGAGTTGCGATTCCAAAACATCACCTTGCATCCATCGGCGCTGCCAGACGGCAAAGTCAGGATATTGAATCGGCAATGGGGATAGTGCCGCGTGCTTTCCAGCGACCGATGCTTCATAGGCCGCCATCAGTTCACGGGCGAGCAGTCCCATCGACCAGCCATCCGACACAATATGATGCACCGTCATCAGCAACGCGTGCTCCGCCGGCCCTAATTTCACGAGCAGCGCTCGCAACGGAAGGTCCGTCGATAAGTCGAAGGCTTTGCCGATCTCGTTCTTGAACAACCGCAGCAGTTCGGAATCTTGATCAGTGCCGGCTGGCCCGGTCAGTTCCGTCGGGGGCAAAACCAACGCAGCCGACGGAGCCACGACTTGGACGGGCTCTTCGTCGTGGCAGATGAAACGGGTCCGCAGCGATTCGTGACGGGCAACGATGATGTTGAGCGCTCGCTCAAGGGCATGGCGGTCCAGCGGCCCCTGAATCCGCAGCGCCAGAGAAATGTGATACAGCGGGCTGTCCGGCGCCAGTTGCTGGGCGAACCAAAGCCGGCGCTGCGCGAAGGACAAGGGCGCGGGACCATTGGTCGCTCGACGCGGGATACTTCCGCCTTTCGCGACGCCGCCCTTCGCGTCGCCCCGGAGACGTCTTTCCAGGAGCGCGCGTTTGACCGGCGACAACTCAGACCGACGCGTCTGTTCAGTTTCCAACATCATGTTTCATGCCTGCGAGGGCCTGGCGGCCCGAACGCAGAATTCCAACTGCAATTCGTGCGGCAAAGAACTCGCCTTTGCTGCATCGCTGCAAAAATGTTTCGCTATTGTTAAACCGTGTCTGGACGGCCGAATGTTCATTATTGAACTGGCCTCAATTAAGTCCCTGTCGGGCTATCCGGATAAGTGGGTGAACCCTCCATCCGACCGGGGGATAAACCCCACGACTCCGAGTGCGGCGCCAGGCATCGCACTCCCAGCGCCGAGCGTTAACGCTCTCAAAGTGCATTGGCCAGGCGGCGCGCTTCCTCTTCACTGAGCTGTTGCACCTGCTCGACCAGGAGTTCCTCAACGGCTGCCGCCGTCGCGGCGATGGTCGGCTGCTCGAAGATGCGTCGCATGGGCAGTTCCACCTCGAACGTGTCGCGAATTCGTGCCACCGCCTGGGTCACCAGCAACGAATGGCCGCCAAGCTCGAAGAAATTGTCATTCACGCCGGCCTGTTTGAGGCGCAGCACTTCACACCAGATTCGCGCCACCGTCGTCTCCGCGGGCGTGCGCGGCGCGACATAGGAATCATTCGGCCCGGTTTGCGCGAAGTCCGGCGCCGGCAGCGCGCGCCGATCCGTCTTGCCGTTGGGCGTCAACGGCAGCGCCTCCAGCAATACAAACGCGGACGGCACCATGTAACCCGGCAATTTCTTTTGCAGAAAGGCGCGCAACTCAGGGACCAATTCCCGAGCGAGCTTCGCATGCAACGGATTGCTCGTGCAGGAACGCGGCGGTTTCTCCGTGGCGGCTGGCGCCGTCGGGACACCGGGTTCGCCTCTCTGCCCACGATGAAAGATTACGTCACAGCATCCGGCGGGCGCAGAGTGGGACCACGCGACCTCCGCCGTAAAAGGCGGCTGCTCGCAAGCTTTGAGCAATTCTTCCAGGCCCGGTTCCGGCACTTCCACCGACAGGGTCTTTCGCAGTTCTCCAATTGCTGTTGCCGGGCCTCCCAACTGCTCGACCGCCCGCAGCCGTCGCTGCATCCGTTCATGCGGAACACCAAGGATGCCCACCGCGTCGGCGCGGCTTGCCTGCAACCGCTCCGCCACCTTCCGCGCGTCGAGCTTGTCTTTTTGCCACTCCAACCAGTCAACGCGTTTTGACTCAAACCCACCGCCAAGCTGAAGGATCACGTCGTAATAAGTGTCGGCGATCAGCTTGCTGGCTTCGTTCTCGAAACGGCCCCGCAGCGTCGCGATTCGTATCCCGCACAGCGCGGGAATTGTCCTGGCAAACGCGTGGAAGAACTCGGGCGACACCGTGAGGCGCTGGTCCTCCGCCATCCGTTTTCGGGCGCGTTGCCTGACCGAGGTGGGGTCGTCCGTGTCAGTGGCGCGAAGGAGTTGTTCCCAGACGTGGAAGACTTCCTGTGCTGCGAGATTCGGAACCGCACCGACAAAGATGAATCCGCCCGGCCTGACGGCATTGGCGGCGCCTTTGAGGACACGCCGCAAATAGTCGGCGCTGGGAAAGTATTCGAGGACCGCGTTCAGAATCACGCCATCAAACGCGCCGGCGGGCAGGCCGTCGAAATTGTCCGCCATCTGACAGCGCAGCTTCACCTTGGGCGTGAGGTCGGCCGCCTGTTGCAATCGCTGCTGAATATTGTCGATGGCCACCTGCGACAGATCGGTCGCCCAATATTCGGTGACTTCCGGAGCGAGGCGGAAAAGCACCAGCCCGGTGCCGCAACCGATCTCCAGCAATCGCTTCGGCTTGAACGGAAGAACTCGCGATGCCACCTGTTCGATCCATTCGCGCACCTCCTCTTCGGTTTTCTCAAGCCCGCTCCATCCGTAGATATTCAGCGTCGGATCGTGGGCCGGTGAGGATTCGCGGCTCGCTTCCTGAATGGCGGCGCTGTAGCCGGACTCGAATTGCGAGACGATCCCGGAAAGCCATTCGCTTTCGCCCTGCCCGGCGTCTGCCGTGTTGGGCGAACGCGGAACAACATAGGCGACCAACCGCTTGTCGCCCGGCAAATCCTCGCGGACAGCCACCACGCTTTGGGCCACCGCCGGATGTTGTCGCAACACGGCTTCGATTTCGCCGAGTTCGATCCGATGGCCTCGGACTTTCACTTGTTGGTCGAGACGCCCCAAGAATTCGATGCGCCCGTCAGGAAGGAAACGAGCTTGATCTCCGGTCCGGTAGAGCCGGGCGGGCGAGTCGGCACTGAATGGATCGGAAATAAACTTCTCTGCGTTCAACTCCGGCCGGTTCAGGTAGCCGCGCGCCAATCCTTCTCCACCGATGAAAATCTCGCCCGGCACTCCGATGGGCACTGGCTGGAGATGCGAATCGAAGAGGTAAACCTGCGTGTTGGCAATCGGCCGGCCGATGGTCGCCGGGCCGTTTGGCTCGCGCAGCGCAAAGGTTGAGTAAGTAGTCGATTCCGATGGCCCGTAGAGATCGTAAACCTTCTTCACTCCCGGCAATTCGTACAATTGTTCGACGAGCTTCGGAACAAGCGGCTCACCGGCCAGGTTGACCGTTCGCACCGAGTTCGGAACGCCGCCGAGACGCAACAGTTCGGTCATCGCGGAGGGAACGGTGTTGATCAATGTCACATCGCTGCGTGCCGGAAGCTCCGCCAACTGCAACGCGTTTTCCGCCAGGATTACCGTTCCACCGCAACTCAACGGCGCGAACAATTCGAACACCGACAGGTCAAAACAAATCGAGGTCGAGGCCAGGACACCCGCCAGTTCCTCGGCGCTGAAGACGCCCTTGGCCCAATGAATGAAGGCAACCGCGCTGCGATGTTCGATGGCAACGCCTTTGGGTTTGCCGGTCGAGCCGGAGGTGTAGATGACGTAGGCCAGGTTGTTGGAGTGTTGCGTCGCGCGTGCTGCGTGCTGCGTGATGCGTGATGCGTTGGGCGGAGCATCGAGGCAAAACAATTGGCAATGGGTGGTTGGCAATTGGCCATTCGTCCGCAGCGCCTCCGTCGTCATCAAGACGCGCGCGCCCGAGTCCTCGAGAATGAATGCCAGGCGCTCTTTGGGATATGCCAGGTCGAGCGGCACGTAGGCGCCACCGGCTTTTAGAATTCCAAGGAGGCCGGCGACCATCAGCGGCGAACGGTCCACGCAAAGGCCCACCAACGCTTCCGGTCCAACGCCCAGTTCGCGCAGATGGTTCGCGATGGCGTCTGCTTGTTCATTCAACTCGCGATAACTCCATGTCTCGCTCTGCCAGACCAGAGCCTTGGCGTCAGGCGTGCGAGCAGCCTGCTCTTCAAAAAGTTCATGAAGGCAGCGGTCACGCGGGAATTCGAGCGGGGTGTCGTTCCAGTCCTCAACCAACTGCCGCCGCTCCTCCTTCGTCAGCAACGGCAGTTGGGAAACGGGCTGGTCGGCGCTGGAGACAATGCCTTCGAGCAACGTCTGATAGTGGCGTAGCCAGCGTTGGATGGTCGTGGCTTCAAACCGCGACGAGTTGTATTCCAAATCGAGCGTCAGTTGATTCGCCCCTTCGCGGATGTTCAGGAACAGATCGAAAAGCACGAACTGATGAGGGTTCTGATCCACCTCCACTTCCAGGCCGTGAAACAACACATCCTCGTTTCCCTGCCGTTCGAGATTGAAAACAGCCTGGACGAGCGGAGCGCGGTTTGTGTCGCGCGCCAACTGGAGTTTCTGCACCAGACGGCCGTAGGTGTAATTGCCGTGCTCGTGCGCATCGAGCAGGAGCGCTTTGAGCCGTTTGAGATAATTCTGGAACGTCGGCTCGTCCGCGAGACTGCTCCGAATCGGCAGCATGTTCACGCAATGGCCGATCAGATTGTCCCAGCCGAGCATGGCCTGGCCGGAGGCGAAGATGCCAACTGCCATCTGTTCCTGGCGGCTCAAGCGATGGAGCAGCACGTTGAAACCAGCCAGCAGCGCGGAGAACAGCGTGCCCCCCGCCCGCGCCGCGGCACGTTTGAGGGCGCCAAGCAATTCGACGGGAATGACGACACGCTCGGTTCCCGCCCTGGCGGTCCGCCCGCTGGAACGTGAATGGTCCACCGGCAATTCGAGGACCGGAACCGGTTCCCCGAATTGTTGCAGCCACCAGGCTTCATCCTCCGTCCCTTCCGGGCTATTGAGCCGGCTCTCCTGTGCGCGCGCGAATTCGCTGAACCGAGGCGAGGTCTCCAGCGAACAGTTCTCGCCCCTGCAGCGGGCCGAATAGAACTTGCCCAATTCAGATAGGAGAACACCGGACGACCAGCCATCGCAAATGAGGTGATGGGCCGTGAAAATGAAAAGGTGCAATTGGTCCTCGACTCTGACGATCTGCGCCCTCGCGAGCGGACCCTTGACCAGATCGAACGGCGTGGCTGCTTCGTGCGTGTTGATTTCCGCAAGCCGTTTTCGCCGCTCGGTCTTGGTGAAGTCTGAAAGGTCGATGACCCGCACATCGAGATTGACCTCCGTCGGCGGTAAAAACTGTTGCGTGTCTCCGCCAGGGCTGAAGACCGCCCGCAACGCCTGATGGCGGGCGACAACATCGCCAACGGCGCTGTGAAGCGCTTCGACGTTTAGCGGGCCTTGCAGTCGGGCGGTAAACGATTCGTTGTAGGCGCAGGAGGCCTCCGGGCCGAGTTGGGCGGCGAGCCAGATTTCCTTCTGTGACTCGGTCAATGGCACCGATTCGTAGCGCAGACTTCCAGTCTGCTGTGTCGCAGTGCTTCCAGTCTGCGAGCCATCCGAAGTTTCGACGCGTTCGTATTTGTCCGCGCTCTGCCGACTGGAAGTCGGCGAAACGGCAGACTGGAAGTCTGCGCTACAGGAACTGGGCAGTAATTCGGCCTCCTGCAGTTCAAGCACGCTCTCCTTCACCACCTCGATGAAACGATCGATGTCCGTCGCCGTGTGCGCTGTGGACAGGAAACAGTTTTGGTGCGCTTCGCGGACGTAAATGCCCTTCTCCAGCATCCGCCAGATGAGCAGCGGCGCGAAGGGCCATTCGTTCGGAAAATGGAACCGGAACTGCGAACCAAAATGCATAAGGCGAATCGGAGCGCCGCGCTGTTCGAAGAACGCGTTCAACAACGTCACCATCTCCGTCGTCTTACGGTTCAAGTCCTCTTGCAGCGCCGGGCCTCCCTCCTTCAAGTGAAGCAAGGAAGCCTTGGCTGCCGCCAGCGCGAGCGGGTGCCGCACAAAGGTTCCCGCGAAAAACGTCATGTCCGCTTCTGGTGATGAATCATCGCCGAATTGCCAGAAGCCGCCGTCGAGCGCGTCCATGCAACTCGCTTTCCCCGCCAGGACGCCAATCGGAAAACCGCCACCGACCACTTTGCCGTAAGTGGAGAGATCCGGTTGAACTCCGAACATCGCCTGCGCGCCGCGCGGATGAACGCGGAAGCCCGTGATGACTTCGTCGAAAACCAAAATCGTGCCGGACTGCTCAGTCAGCCGACGGAGTTCGTGCAGGAATTCCTTTGGCTGCAAGTCCGGATTCCGGCTCTGCACTGGCTCGACCAATACGGCCGCCAGTTCGCTCGCGTGCGCGCGAAGAGTGTCGAGCGCCCCCGCCGAGCCGTAGTCGAGAATCAAAACCTCTTCGCCGACCTTTTGGGGTATGCCCGGAGCGACCGGCAGGGAGCGAAACGTTCCATTCACATTGTTCGGTCGCAGGAGCACTTCATCGAACATGCCGTGGTAGTCGCCGGAGAAGTAAGCGATGCGGCTGCGGCCCGTCACCGTGCGCGCGATACGCAACGCGGCCATGACCGCTTCGGACCCGGTGTTGCAGAAAGTGACGCGCTCCGTTCCGGTGAATTCGCGAATCAAGTCCGCAACTTTGCCAGCCAGTGGCGATTGCGGGCCAATCTGCACGCCTTTCTTGAGTTGCTCCGTTACGGCTTCCAGAACGAACGAAGGCGAATGGCCAAACAGGTTCACGCCGAAGCCCATCGTCACGTCGATATATTCGTTACCGTCGATGTCCCGGAGCCGGGAGCCGGAGGCCTGCTCAACGACGATTTGATAGACCAGTTCCTTCCAGAGTGATCGGAATCCCGCAATCGAGCGTGGGTCCGCCAGACTCTGGCGATGGGCCTCAGCCAGCCGTTTTGAATTGGCAGTGCGCTGCGTGTAGCGGGCCGTGAACTCGTCGAGCCATTTCTTCTGCCGGGGCGTCAGACCGCTGTTGCTTCCTTTCTGCACGGGACGATACGGGCCGAAGGGTTTTGACTCAATGGTAGGGCGCGTCACTCCGCGCGCGCCGCATTCGATCACCCCTGACAGCGCGCGCGGAGCGACGCGCCCTACCTGAACATCCGGCTGACCGTTACGCAAGACGGCCAATTGCCCGGCGATAAGTTGCGACATCGCCTGAAGCTGTTGGTTCATGATTCGCTCGAGCAATGTCCCGTTGCGGTCGCGGGCGGAACCCTCGCGCAGTTCGCCATTGCCTTGCGGTGTACTGCCGGAGGACCCGTCTGCCGAAGACGCTGCCGGAGCGACGGATTCTTGCGGGGCGGGCAATGCCTCTGGCGGTAACTGCTGGTCGATGTAGGCTGCCAGCGCCGTGAGGCTCGGCGCGTCTTCCATCAACTGCCGGTAAGTAACCTTCACGCCGAATTTGCTTTGGAGTGACTGCCGCGCCTGTGTGAGGAAAAGCGAGTCGAATCCTAATTCGAGAAAAGTGGCGCATGGATCGGTGTTCGAGAGATCGATGCCGGACATTTCGTGGAACATGGCTCTGAGCGTCGTCAGGACTCGCTCCTGGCGGCTACTGGCGAGTTCATTGTGCTCGGACCGCGCTCGGTCTCCCAGCGCAGCGGTCCCAACAGGGCAAGCGTGTGGTTCTTCGACGAGATTCTTCTCATTCGGGCGCGCTGCGTCCGGGGACCGGACGCGGGCCGGCGGCTCGACCCAGTAACGTTTGCGCTCGAATGGATACGCCGGCAGCGGCACGCGCCGCCGCCGTTCATGCTCGTAGAACCCCTTCCAGTCCACGTTCACTCCGGCCAGCCACAGTTTTCCCAATGCGGTCAGCATTGAATGCGTCTCGTCGGCGCCGGGTGTGGAAAGCGAGGCAAGGACGGTCTGCTCTGCGGCGTGGGCCGGATGTTGGCGCGCCAATGTGGCCAGCGTCTGGCCCGGTCCAACTTCGAGCAGAACGTATCGAGTGTCTTTGAAGAATTCACCGATGCCTTCCGCAAAACGCACGGACTGCCGCACATGGCTTGCCCAGTAGGCCGGATCGGTCGCCTCAGCCTCCGTCACCGAGCGCCCCGTGACGTTGGAGACGTAAGGAATCCGGGGCGGGTTGAGCGGAGTCTGCGTGAGCAGTTCGGTAAATGGTGCAAGCACGGGATCCATCATGGCCGAATGAAACGCGTGCGACGTTTTCAAACGTCGACCGGCAATCCCCTTTTCCCCAAGCTGCTTCTCGAAAGCTTCGATGGCATCGAATGCGCCGGAGACCACGCAAAGGTTGGGTGCATTGATGGCGGCGAGGGAGAGATGGGAACCGAGCAGCGATTGAACGTCCTTTTCCGACAGACGCACGGCGACCATCGCCCCGCGCGGCTGTTCCTGCACCAGCCTTGCGCGCGCCGCGACAAGGCGCAGCGCGTCTTCCAGTGAGAAGACGCCGGCTAGACAACCCGCGACGTACTCACCGACACTGTGGCCAATCATCGCCGAAGGTTTGACACCCCACGACATCCACAGCTTCGCCATTGCATATTCAACTGCGAACAACGCCGGCTGAGTGATGCGGGTTTGAAGCAATTGTTCTTCAGCAGTATCGGTATGGCCGTCGCCAGGATAGAGCACCTGCCTGAGATCGAGTTCCAGTTCGGCATGCAACAATTCCGAGCAACGGTCGATCTCTTCGCGAAAGACCGGCGCGGTCCGATACAATCCAGCGCCCATGTTGACGCACTGCGCACCTTGCCCGGGGAACATGAACGCGACCGGCTGGTCCCTGAGTTCCTGCGCTTGAGTAAAGACGCGTTTGGGATCGAGCCTCTCCAACGCGGCCACGGCTTCGGCGGCGTCCTGGCAGACCAACATGCGGCGGTGCTTGAAATCACGCCGACCGGTTTGAAGCGTGTACGCAACGTCCGCAAGATTCAGCTCGGTTTCACTTTTCAGATGCTCAGCCAGGTTTTTCGTCGCGCTCTCCAGCGCCGAATCGCTGCGAGCGGAGAACAACAGCAATTGCGCCGGGCGCGATGGGCCGGAGGGTTCTACTGCAGGCGCTTCTTCGAGCACGACGTGAGCGTTGGTGCCGCCCACTCCAAATGAACTCACTCCCGCGCGGCGCGGGTGGCCATTGATGTTCCACTCGCTCAGACGCGTGTTGACGTAAAACGGGCTGTTCTCGAAATCGATTTTGGGATTCGGATGTGTGAAGTTAAGGCTTGGCGGAAGAAGTTTGTGCTTGAGTGCGAGCGTGGTCTTGATCAGCCCGGCAACTCCAGCAGCCACGTCCAAATGGCCGATGTTCGTTTTGACCGAACCGATGGCGCAAAAGCTCTTCTTGTCTGTGCTCTGGCGAAACGCCTGCGTGAGTCCGGCGATTTCAATCGGGTCACCCAGCGGCGTGGCGGTTCCGTGAGCCTCGACATAAGTGATCGTGCCGGCGCTCACACCGGCCAGCGCTTGGGCAAGCGCGATCACTTCGGCCTGTCCGTCCACGCTGGGCGCGGTGTAGCTGACTTTCACCGATCCATCATTGTTCAGCGCCGATCCTTTGATGACGGCGTGGATGTTATCACCGTCCGCGACCGCCTCTTCGAGCCGCTTCAATACGACAAGCCCGATGCCGCTGCCGAAAACCGTTCCCTGCGCATTCGAGTCGAACGCGCGGCAATGGCCGTCAGGCGAAAGCATTCCGCCTTCCTGATACAAATAACCCTTCTTCTGCGGAAACGTGATGGTCGCCCCGCCCGCCAATGCCATGTCGCACTGGCCTTGCAGCAGGCTTTGGCAGGCCTGACAAATCGCCACCAACGACGTGGAACAGGCGGTTTGAACCGTGATGGCCGGGCCTTTCAGGTTCAATTTGTACGCAACGCGCGAAGTGAGATAATCCTTGTCGTTGCCGAGAAAGGTCTGGAACGCGCCGACCTTCTTGAAATTGAGCAGCTCTTCGATGAACTCCCGATCCGAGCAGAGGTTGGCGAGCAGATACGTGTCGAGGTAACATCCGGCGAAAACTCCGATGGCGCCGTCGTATTTCTCTCCGTCGTAGCCGGCGTTCTCCAGCGCTTTCCACGCGGTTTCCAAAAACACCCGCTGCTGCGGGTCCATGCTCTCCGCTTCCTTCGGACTGAACCCAAAGAATTCCGCGTCGAACAAATCGACATCCTCCAACAAGGAGCGGGCTTTGACGTAACCAGGGTTTCGCAACAGCTCGGGGTCGGCGCCCGCGGCCGCCAACTCTTCGTCGGAAAAAAACGAGATGGATTCGACGCCATTCTTCAGGTTTTCCCAGAAGGCCGCTGCGTTTCCAGCTCCGGGGAAACGGCAATCCAGCCCGATGATGGCGATGCCTTGCGGCCTGGTCATACGGCTTCCTGTAGCTCGCGAATGCGTTGGATTCGCTCCTGCACTTTTTTTGGTGGCGGCGCGGCGGAGTTCTCCAGATGACTGGTGAGAGCGCTCACCGTGGGATACTGGAACAGCGCGGTAATCGGCACATCACGATGAAGAAGCGCTTGCAACCGATAGTGTAACTGCACCAGCAGCAGCGAGTGGCCACCCATCTCAAAAAAGTTATCGTGGAGGCCCACCTTGTTTACGCCGAGTAGTTCCTGCCACGCACCCGCCACGGTTCGTTCGAGTTTCGTGCGCGGCGCGATAAAATCGTTTCGCGTTTCCTGCTGATCCGGCGCCGGCAATGCCCGCCGGTCGAGTTTGCCGTTGGTGGTCAGGGGCAGTCTGTCCAGCGTGACCACCGCGGATGGCATCATATAGTCAGGCAGTCGATCCTGGAGAAAACTTCGGAGTTCGCCGGGCGCGGGCGCCGGTGAATGTGTCACGACATAGGCCACCAGCCGCTGGTCTCCCGGCTTGTTCTCGCAAAGCAGCACCACGGCTTCGCGAACGGTTGGATGCTGGCAGAGGACGGTCTCGATTTCGCCAGGCTCGATGCGAAAGCCGCGAATCTTGATCTGGTTGTCCACGCGGCCGAGATACTCAATATCGCGCCGCGGCAGAAATCGCGCCCGATCACCGGTCTTGTAAAGCCGCGCGCCAGGTTCGCTGCTGAATGGATGCGGGACGAATCTCTCCGCCGTCAGCTCGGGTCGATTCAGATAACCTCGCGCCAGCCCGGCTCCGCCAACGTAAATCTCGCCGGGAACACCGATGGGCACCGGCTGCCGGCGCGCATCAAGAATGTAGAGTTGCAGGTCGGGAATCGGCGTGCCGATCACGCTGCCGCGATTGACATCGTCTCTGGTCAACGGGCGATACGTCACATGCACGGTGGTCTCCGTGATGCCGTACATGTTGACGAGTTGCGGCTCCTCGTCGCCGTGCCGGTCGAACCACGGCTTCAGACTGTGCAGATCCAGCGCTTCTCCACCGAAGATGATCCAACGCAAAGCCAGTGGCGTGCCCGAGGCAAATTCCTGTTCAACTCGGATAAGCTGGCGGAAAGCCGATGGTGTTTGATTCAGCACCGTGACGCGCTCTCGCAGCAGCAACTCGTAAAAGGCTTCAGGCGAGCGGCTCACCGGGTGCGGAACGATCACCAGCTTTCCTCCGTGCAAGAGCGCGCCCCACATCTCCCAAACCGAGAAGTCGAAGGCAGACGAATGGAACAAGGTCCACACATCGGTATGATCAAAATGAAACCGATCTTGCGTCGCTTGAAAAAGCCGGACGACATTGTGGTGAGTCACCATCACACCCTTGGGCTTTCCGGTTGAGCCGGACGTGTAAATCACATAGGCAAGGTTGTCCGGATGCGCATGGCTCCGACGATCCGGCGTCGGCAGCACGGCTCCATTGGTCGCAGCCGATGCGTCGATGCAAACCACATCCGTCTCGTAAGAGGGGAAATGTGAGAGGAGAGCTTGTTGGGTCAGCAGCACGGGAGCGCGGCTGTCTTCAAGCAGCAGCGACACACGCTCGCGGGGACAGGACGAGTCGATGGGCAAATAAGCGCCGCCCGCCTTAAGGATGCCGATGATGCCGGCAATCAAATCCACCGAACGCTCCATGCAAATGGCCACCAGTGTTTCCTCACGGACGCCGTGCTTTCGCAAGCGCTCCGCGACCCGGCCCGCACGCTGATTTAGCTCTTCATAGGTAACCCGCTCGCTGCCGGAGACGATGGCGACAGCGTGCGGAGTCCGCTCCGCCTGCGCTTCGAACAATTGATGAAGGCGGGCGGCGGAGCGCGGACGGTCCCCGTCCGCAGCGGCCAAGATAGGCGATGACGCGACAAATCTATGTTCGCAACGGGCAGAGTCAGCCGCTGCGACCGGGGACCGGTCGCGGTCCGCAAGGGGCTGGTTCCATTCGACCAGCAACTGATGTCGTTCCTCGTCAGTCAGAAGGGGAAGCTCACAAAGCCGCTGCCGGGGGTTGGCGGCCATCGCGTTCAGCAGCGTTTTCAAATGGCCGAGCATTCGCCCGATGGTCGAATCATCAAAGCGCGCCCGATCAAACAGAATCTTGAGCAGCAGTTCGTCTCCGCCGTAGGCCGCGAGAGTCAGGGGATAATTGGGCTGCTCGATCAGCCGGAACTCGCGGTTGAGCCAGGCGCCGCCGGCGGAGCGCAACTGCGCGTTGAGGGAAGCATTTTCGAACACCACGAGACTTTCAAAGAGGGGCATCTCGGCGGGCACTTCGCTCCAGCCCTGCACTTTCACCAGGGGCGTGTGTTCAAATTCGCGGAGGGCAACCCATTGCGAGCGCACTTCCTTGAGCCACGGCAGCAGTTCGCTCTCCGACTTCACTTCGACGCGCACCGGCAGCGTGTTGATGAAAAGGCCGACCATCGAGTCGGCTCCCTCCACTGAGGAATGCCGGCAGGCCCGCGTGGCGCCGAACACCACGTCATCCTCTCCGCTGTAACGACTCAACAGCAAACCCCAGGCTGCCTGAACAAGGGTGTTCAAAGTCAGGTCGTTTGTTTGGGCCAGCGATTGCAGCGCGGCGGTTTCCGGGCGCGAAAGCGTGGTTTCGCGCGCGCCCTGCCGGTTGAGCGAGTTTTCGTTCCGCCCCACAAGCCCGGCGATGAGCGGCGTAGGTGCGTTAAAACCTTTCAGCCGTTCGCGCCAAAAAATCTCCGCGCCTTCAAAATCTTGCTCCTGCAGCCAGTTGACATGATCGCGATACGGGCGGGGTGCTGGCAGTTCAGGACGCTGACCATTTTGGAAGGCTTCGGAGAGAGCGAACACCTCACGAAGCACCGTTGAGAATGAACGTCCGTCGAGTAATGCATGATGAAACGTCCAGACAAAGCGGAAGGCCGTCTCGTCGAGTTGCAACAAGGTCAAACGCATCAAGGGCGCTTGAGACGGATCGAAACCGCGCGCCCGATCGCTTTGCAAAAAAGCCGCAAACGCTTCTTCGCGCTCCCGTCCCGACAAGCCGATCCAGTCGCGCTCTGTCCACGGCAAAGCCACGCGCGCCTGCGCTTGTTGCATGGGCGCCGTAAACCCAGTCCAACGGAAACTGGTTCGAAGAACCTCGTGCCTGCCAAGCACACATTCCCACGCGCGCTTGAAAGCCGCCACATCCAACGATTCGTTCAAGTCGCAAATGATCTGCTCGATCTCAAATCCATCATGGGGCGCGCGGAGCGTATGAAACAACATGCCCTCCTGCAGCGGGGAAAGCGGATAGGGTTTCAGCATTGGTTGCTGAACAGTCGGCACACTCGTTGTCGCCATGCTGCGCACTCTAAGACAACTGCCGCGCGCGCGTCAGGTGGGTGTGAACCTGAGAGATTGCGAGCAACAGACCCCAAGCGCCGCATGAGTAGGTGAACCTCGTAGCCAGGGCCGGGAGATAACCCCAGCTATCGAAAGGAGGGCGACCCGGCGGAACGATTTGGAAGGGACATAACCCATTTCGCCGCGATGCGATACACGGTTGATTGTCCCGTATGTTGGCCATTGAACTGACTACCAGGACGGAAACGCTGCCTCATCCGTTTGCGGCTCCATCAATTGAACCATTCGCCGAGGACAAAGACTCGTCCGGCCAGGTCATCGCTCTGCTCGGCATTCCCATTGAGCACATCACGCTCGCTGGCGCCGTCAAACGGATTGAAGAAATGATCGCATCGCGCCGGCCACACTACGTCGTGACGCCCAATGTGGATTTTCTCGTGCAGGCCCGGTGCGACGCGGTGCTAAGGCGAATTCTCATTGATGCCGATCTGGCGGTTTGCGACGGAACGCCGTTGCGGTGGGCTTCGCGCCTGCTGGAAAACGCCCTGCCCGAACGCGTCGCCGGCGCGGATTTGGTGCCGCGACTGATTCAAGTGGCCGCGGAGAAGAATTACCGCCTGTTCTTTCTCGGAGCGACACCCGAAGCGAATGCGCAGGCGGTTGCCAATCTGCGCGCGCAATTTCCAGACCTCAACATCGTCGGGCACTACTCGCCGCCGTTCCGACCGCTACATCAGATGGACAACGAAGACATCGCGGCACGAATTCGCGCAGCGCAACCCGACCTTCTATTCGTCGCGTTCGGATGTCCCAAGGCGGAAAAGTGGATTGCCATGAATTACCAGTCGCTGGGCGTGCCGGTCAGCATTGGCGTCGGAGCAACCATTGATTTTCTGGCGGGACGCGTGAAGCGAGCGCCCGTCTGGATGCAGCGCACGGGTGCGGAGTGGCTCTTTCGCCTTTGCCAGGAGCCTCGGAGGCTGTTCCGGCGCTACGCGGCGGATTTGTGGCACTTCAGCCGGGCCATCACCGGCCAGTGGTGGCGCACGCGATCTTTCCGCAAGGCGAGGCGCGCTCCGGACGCGGTGCAGAGCCTGGTCGCGCCGACCTGGCAGCGAATTCAATTGCCTGAGCGGCTGGACGTCGAAGCCATCCGGCAAGGCCAGCGGGTTTGGGAACGGGCGGCTAGCCGGCACTGTCTTCTGGATCTGAACGATGTGCGATTCATCGACAGCACGGGCGTGGGGCTGCTGCTGAATCTGCGAAAGAAAGTTCGCGCGGCGGGCAAGTGCCTGGTGCTGGTGGCGCCCAGCCCGATCGTACGGCGGATATTGAACTGGATGCGGATTCTGGACTTGTTCGTGACCGCGGAAGGCGCCGTCGAGGCACGGCGTGCCATCGAAGCGGAACCGCATGAACCGGCGGATGCTTCTTTAACCGGTGATACACGGGACAAGCTCTGCTGGTCGAAGCTCGAATCGTCCTTGATGGAGGGGGCCGTGTGAGAATCGGCCTGTCCACTTCGGTCATCCAAGGCGGGAAAACTGGCATTGCGGAATATGTTTTTGAACTGGTTCGAGGGTTTGCCTCGGCCACCACTGAGCATGAGTTTGTTCTGTTCGTCCTGGAAAATGATCTCCCGTTATTCGCCGGTGTGGAGAAGGCAATGAAACTCGTGCCCGTTGCGGAGCGGTTCCGTCCGCCGGTGAAAGACATTCTTTGGCATCAGCGAGTGCTGCCTGGTCTCGTTCGCGAACATCGATTGGATGTCCTGCACGTGCCGAGTTATCGGCGGATGCTCTGGCCCAGGCCCTGCGCGTTGGTGGCGACCGTCCACGATTTGGCGGCGTTCCGAGTGAAAAAAAAATACGATTGGAAGCGGATGTTCTATGGGCGCGTCGTGGCCAGTCTTCTTGCCCGGCGCCAGGACGGCATCATCGCCATCAGCCATGCCACCGCGCGGGACATCACACAGTTCTGGAAGCTGCCTCGTGGGCGCATCACGGTGATCCATCATGGAGTCGATCGACAGCGATTCGCGCCCGGCCCTCACGGCATCGCCAAGGCCGTCGGCCGGCAACGGTTTGGACTGGACCAGCCGTTTTTCCTGTACGTGGCGCGGTTGGAGCATCCGGCGAAGAATCATCTCCGGCTCATCAGCGCCTTTGAGCGCTTCAAGGCGGAAACCCGTTTGCCCTGGCAACTCGTATTCGCGGGCAGCGATTGGCACGGGGCGGAAGCCATTCATGCGGCGATCCAGCGCTCGCCCTGCGCCTCGGATATCCGCCGGCTTGGGTTCGTGGCGGAGGAAGATTTGCCCATGTTGTACCGGGCGGCGGACGCGTTCGTTTATCCATCGCTCTATGAAGGCTTCGGATTGCCACCGCTAGAAGCGATGGCTTGCGGCTGCCCGGTGCTCTGTTCGGCGCGTGGCGCCCTGCGCGAAGTGGTGGGCGATGCGGCAGTCATTGTCGATCCTGAAGATGTCACTGGATTGGCGCTTGCCTTATCACAGATTGCCGCGAACGAAGAAGCGCGGGACGGTTTGCGCACGGCGGGCCTGGAGCGGGCCGCCCAATTTGATTGGCAGCAGACGGTCGCGCGCACTTTGGAGGTGTACGAGCGTGTCGCACGGCAGCAAGGCCGAGTGCAATCGTTCGCGCTCACCGTTGGAACGCTGCAGCCTGGAACCACGGATGGACATCGATGAATTCAGCGGCGCAAATCAGCAGCAAAACGGTGACAAAACACCGCCCTAATCTCTACCGTCGAGTTTTGGGGTTATCACCCTACTTACGCCGGCAGCCGGCGGGCCGTACCATGTTAACATTCGGAACACCCTGGATGCGCACGTGAAAAAAGAGATTCGCATTCTCTACGTCGAAGACGTCCCCGCGGACGTAGTGATTGTGAATCATGAATTGCGCAAGGCAGGACTGGCGTTTTGCTCCCGGCGCGTGGACACCAAGGAAGCTTTCCTCTCCGAGTTGCAGCACAACCCGCCCGATTTGATTCTGTCCGATCACGGCCTGCCTTGTTTCGACGGTTTCACCGCGCTGGCCATCGCCAAGGACAGATGTCCCGATGTGCCGTTCATTTTTGTCACCAACTCACTGGGCGAAGAAACAACAATCGCCACGTTCGAGGGAGGAGCCACGGACTACGTCCTGAAAAAAAACCTCTCGAAGCTCGCGCCTGCCGTCTCACGGGCGTTGCGCGAAGCGGAGGAACGCGGCGCCCTGAAGCAAAAAGAACAGGCGCTGCGGGAAAGCGAGGAGCGCTTTCGCATGTTGGTTGAAGGGGTCAAGGACTACGCCATCTTCATGCTGGATCCCCGCGGCCACGTGACGAGTTGGAACAGCGGCGCGCAATGGCTTCACGGCTACGGGGCGGAGGAAGTCAATGGCCGCCATTTCTCGGCGTTCTACACTCGCGCGGACATCGCGGCCAATCGGCCGGAGATCGGCCTGAAAACCGCCGTGGCCGAAGGCCGCTTCGAAGAAGAGGGGCCGCGCCTGGGCAAGAGCGAAAAGGAATTCTGGGCCAATGTCGTCATCACGGCCTTGCGCGACGCCAATGGAAAGTTGCGCGGTTTTACCGTGGTCACGCGCGACATCACTGAGCGTGTCAAGACCCAGGAAGCCCTGCAAAAGAGCGAGGCGCTGAAAGGGATCATTCTCGAAACCGCTCTCGACGCCATCATTTCGATCGACCACCAGGGTCTGGTCCAGGAGTGGAATCCGGCGGCGGAAAGGATTTTCGGCTACACGCGCGCGCAGGCCGTCGGGCGGCCCATGGACGAATTGATCATCCCTCCGTCCTTGCGCGAAGCATACCAGGATGGCGTGGCCAACTACCTGATGACCGGCGTGGGCAGTTTGCTCGGGCGTCCCCTTGAATTGACATTGCGGCGAGCCGACGGCAGCGAGTTTCGCGCGGATTTCGCCGTGAGCCGCATTCCTACCGAAGAACCACCGCGCTGCACGGTGCTCGTTCGTGACATCACCGAACGCAAGCGTGCCGAAGCCGCGTTACGCGAAAGCGAGGAACGGTTCCGCCTGCTCGTCGAAGGCGTGAAGGATTACGCCATTTACATGCTGGATACTGAAGGCCGCGTCACCACCTGGAACGCCGGTGCCGAACGCATTGAAGGTTTTCAGGAGGAAGAAATCCTCGGCCAGCACTTCTCACGCTTCTTCACGCCCGAAGATCTGGACGCGCGCATCCCCGAACTGGAATTGAAGGCCGCCGCGGAGCAAGGCCGATTCGAAGCCGAAGGCTGGCGCGTTCGCAAGGATGGCTCGCGTTTTTGGGCCGACGTAATCCTCACCGCCGTGCATGACGAATCCGGCCGGATCTGTGGATTCTCCAAAGTCGCACGCGACGTCACCGAACAGAAACGGGCTGGGGAGGAAATTCGCCGGCTCAACGCCAGCCTGGAGCAACGAGTGCTCGAACGCACAGCACAACTCGAGGCCGCCAATCAGGAGTTGGAAGCCTTCAGCTATTCGGTGTCCCACGATTTGCGCGCTCCACTGCGGCACATCGCGGCTTACGTCGAGATTTTAGAATCGGACGCGGCGGACCAATTGGATCAAAACAGCCGGCAGCATCTTCAAACGATCGCCAGCTCCGCCGCCCATTTGGGCCAACTGATCGATGCCTTGCTGGCATTCTCGCGAATGGGCCGCGGCGAAATGCGCCGGCAAAAAGTCAGTCTCGCCACGCTCGTCAAGGAAGCCCGGCGCGAATTGCGCCACGACAGCGCAGGCCGCGACATCCACTGGCGGATTGGCGCCTTGCCGGAAGTCGAGGGTGACCCGCTCATGCTCCGGCAGGTTTTCGTCAACCTCCTCTCCAACGCCCTCAAATACACCCGGCCCCGTTCCCAGGCCCAAATTGAAATCGGCATGCAGGATTCGGATAAGGAGGCCGTCGTCTTCGTCCGTGACAACGGCGTTGGCTTCGATCCGGCGTATGGAAACAAACTCTTTGGCGTTTTCCAACGGCTGCATTCGGCCAGCGAATTCGAAGGCACCGGCATCGGCCTGGCCAATGTTCGGCGCATCATCCATCGGCACGACGGCCGCACCTGGGCCGAAGGCACCGTCGATGGCGGCGCCACGTTTTATTTTTCCCTCCCCAAACTATCGAAAGGATAAATATGACCAAACCAAAATGGATTTTGCTGGCTGAGGACAATGCCATCGATGCCGACCTGGCCCTCCGCGCCCTGGCCGTCAACGAGGCAGAAGACAGAATCGTTCTCGCCCCCGATGGCGCCGAGGCGCTGGATTGTCTGTATCGGCGAGGCGCGCACGAAGAGCGCACTTCCGGCAATCCCGCGCTCGTGCTCCTCGACTTGAAGATGCCGAAAGTGGACGGCCTGGAAGTGTTGCGGCAAATCAAAGCCGATTCTCGCCTCAAACACATCCCAGTCGTGGTATTCACCTCTTCTTGCGAAGAATCCGATCTCACGCGGTGCTATCAATTGGGCGTGAATGCCTACGTGGTCAAGCCAGTGGCTTTCCAGGAATACCGCGCGGTGCTCCAGCACGTCAGGTCGTTTTGGATGACCATCAACGAACCGCCCTCCGATGGCCGGGTGGCGCCCAGGCCGCCGGCGCGCCAACTGGTCACGGCAGCCTGAGCCATGTCCGCTTCGCCGCCGATTGCAAACCTTAACGAACAGGCTGCCCTGCGCCGTTTCCGCCGCCACCTGCCGTGAAAAACGAAATCCGTATCCTGTTGCTTGAAGACAGCGCTACTGACGCCGACCTCGTCCGTCACGCGCTGCGCAAGGGTGGAGTGGTGTTCTCGCTCGACCATGTGGACCACAAAGCCGCCTTCATCCAACGGATCGAGCAGGCTCGTCCCAATCTGATCCTTTCGGATTTCTCCCTCCCATCGCTTGACGGCTACGCGGCGCTGGCCATCGCGCGGGAGAAATGTCCGGACCTTCCCTTCATCTTCGTCACCGGCACGCTGGGCGAAGAAGTGGCCATTGAAACGCTGAAGCAGGGCGCCACCGATTACGTGCTGAAACAACGCCTTTCGCGGCTGGTGCCATCGGTGCATCGCGCCTTGCGGGAAGCAAAAGAACGCGCCGACCGCAAACGCGCGCAGGAGCAACTCCGCCAGTCGCACGAGCAACTGCGCGCGCTGTCCGTTTATTTACAGCACGTGCGCGAAGAGGAACGGACCGTGATCGCCCGCGAAGTCCACGACGAATTGGGCCAGGCGTTGACCGGCCTGAAACTCGAACTGACCTGGCTCACCGGCCGTTTGCCGCCGGGCCTGAAATCCCTTCGCGCCAAAGCCAGATCGATGGCTGAGCATATTGACGAAACCATTCACGCCGTCCGGCGCATCGCCACCGAACTGCGTCCCGGCCTCCTCGATACTGTCGGACTGCTGGCGGCGCTCGAATGGCAGGCCAATGAATTCCAGACTCAAACCGGCATTCAATGCCGCGTGAAAGCCGCCATCAAGGAAACGCTCTGGGACCAGGATCTCAACACTGCCTTCTTCCGCATCTTTCAGGAAACGCTCACCAACATCATCCGGCACGCCCACGCGACCAAAGTGAACGTGCGCCTGGCCGAGATGTCCGGCTATCTCATCCTCGAAGTGAAAGACAACGGCCGCGGCATTTCCGAAGCGGAGATCCACAACACCCGCTCGATCGGGCTGCTCGGCATGCGGGAGCGAGCGGCGCTCCTCGGCGGCGAGGTGCGCGTCAGCGGCGAACCCGGCAAAGGCACCGCCGTACGTGTGCGCATTCCGCTCACGCCTCGCGGCAAAAATAATCAGCATGAAAATTCTGCTCACCGACGATCACGCGGTGGTGCGGCAAGGGTTGAAACTCATCCTCGCTGACCACTTCAAGAAGTCTGTCTTTGGCGAAGCCCGCAATGCCCACGAGGCGTTAACCCGGACCGCCAAAGAGAAGTGGGATGTCGTCTTGCTCGACATCACCATGCCAGGCCGCAGCGGACTGGAAGTGCTCCGCGAAATCAAACGATTGCGCCCCAAACTGCCCGTGCTGATCCTGAGCATGCACCCCGAAGACCAATTCGCTGTGCGTCTGCTCAAAGCCGGCGCCGCGGGTTACCTCACCAAGGAAAGCGCCGGCGCTGAACTCGTCGGCGCCATCGAAAAAGTCACCACCGGCGGCCGCTACATCAGCCCATCGCTGGCCGAGCGGATGGCTTCCTATCTGGACATGGATGTGCAGAAGGCTCCGCATGAACGACTGTCGGACCGCGAATTTCTGATTCTGCGCATGATCGCGTCCGGCAAAACGGTGAGCCAGATCGCCAGGGAGCTTTCCCTCAGCGTCAAGACCATCAGCACTTACCGCGCGCGCATGTTGGAAAAGATGGACATGAAGACCAATGCCGAAGTCACCCACTACGCCATTCAGAATCAAGTGGTGAGTTGAAGCCGATTCACACTTTCACTGCTTATTCTGGCAGCGGCTTGTTCTTCGTCTCCGGCGCGAACCAAATCAGGATCATTCCGACCAGATAAACCAGCACAATGGTTTCGCCGGCCCTGGGATAACTCTTGTCAAAAAACGCCATGAGCGCCGGCATCTGCCAGGCTCCCATCGCGGCCAGGATTCGCCCGGCATTGTAAGACAGCCCCTGACCGGTGGCGCGAACGCGCGTTGGGAAAATCTCCGGAAGATAAAGCGGCAGCCACCCATAAAATGACGCCGTAGTCGCCCCGACCAGAAATACCGTGATGAAAAAGCCGGTATTCACTTCGCTGAACGTCCTGAACAAAATCTGCGTGACCAGGAGAGAAGCCGCGCAGAGCAGGAAATAACTCAACCGCCGTCCGAGCGCTCCGCCCAGCAACGCGGCGGCAACACAACCAATCGCGGCCCCCAATGACTGGTAGAACTGGCTCCAGGCTTTTGCCGTCGGCTGCTCCCTGCCGGCCATTTGATCGGTCCAGAGCGGAATCCATTGCACGATTCCCCAGGTCACCACCAGCGCCACAGAGGAAAACGAGATCCCCAGCAATGTGTTCTTGAGCAGCGCCGGCGAGAAGATTTCCAGCACTGGCGAACGTGCATCTGTTCGCCGCGACGCCTTCCATCGTTCCGATTCGGGGACAAAGAGTCGGATCAGGAAGGTCAGCAGAGCGGGCGCAGCGCCAACCACCATCACCCAGCGCCATGATTCCTGAGTGATGGGAAACGCGATCCCAATCACTGCGATGAAGCAGTAGCCGAGGTTAGCCGACGCGCCGATTAACCCGGCCATTAGCGGACGTTTCGACTCCGGCCAGCACTCCATCACCAACGCAACGCCCAAAGCCCACTCACCGCCCATGCCCAGCGCGGCGATGAACCGCAGTGCTCCCAGATGCCAAGGTTCCGTCGCGAAATAACACAGGCCCGTGAAGCCGGAGTAAAAAAGAATGCTCCACGTCATTGCCTTCACGCGTCCGATGCGATCGCCAAGCCAACCGAACACCAGGCCGCCCAAGGCCGCTCCAATCAGAAACAGCGCGGTGATGATTCCCATCCACCGCTGCACGAACCCTTCATCAACAATACCGTGCAGCGCTTGCATTTGTTGCAGGCCCGGCCGCGCCACCAACGGGAAGATGCCCATCTCCATTCCGTCGAACATCCAGCCGAGGAACGCGGCAGCGAGCGCCATCCATGGGCCTTTACCCGAAGCGTTTGAGTTGTGTGTGCTCATCAGTTTGAACCAGGCAAGCCGCGGGAGCGCGTTGCGTGGGAACCTCCGATTGAGGGCTTGTTCGCGCGTGAGGGTCAACAATGAACTTCCCAGCGCTGAAAAAGAAAGGCGGCTAGCTGACTTGTCACCGGACCTGGGACTTCACGCCGGAACGTGGCGCTAACGTCCGGACTGCGGGCCAGGTTGCGCAGGACGCGACCGCAGCCGGGATGGGCCGCGCGAAGCGGACTGCTGCTGGGCCGTGTTTCCCCCGCGCGTTACTTTCCACAGATTACCGCGCCGGCCCGGGCCGTGTCGGACGGACACCGTCAGCTAACCGTTGGCGAACCTCCCCTCGACCGGCGCTCGTGAAAATCGGTGTCCGCCCTCGACGGTTTGTCCGCAAAGCAACGGCGGCGGATTACCGTAACTCCCCGACCAGCCCTTATCGTGTCGGCCATTCGCGCACTTTTTTCTTCATGCTCTGCCTCCCCTCGCTCAATCTCGCCGCATGGAACCGCTGTCCGCCGAAGAAATCCGCCGCGCCGTGCAAGCCGCGCTCGCGGAGGACATCGGCTCCGGCGATGCTACTACGCTGGCCACTGTCCCCGAGACCGCTGTCGCCAAAGCCGCGATGGTCACCCGTGAACCGATCACGCTTGCGGGGCTTGCTTTCGCAGAAGTCGCGTTCCGTGAACTGGCACCTCAAATTGAATTTGAACATCACTCAAAGGACGGCGACCGCATTCCAACTGGCGCAAAGCTGCTGTTTGTTTCTGGCCCGGCCCGCACCATTCTCACAGCAGAACGCGTGGCCTTGAACTTCGTTCAGAGACTCTCCGGCGTCGCCACGCTCACGGCGCAATTCGTCGAGGCCATCCGCGGCACGCGCGCCCGTATTCTCGACACCCGCAAGACCACGCCCGGCTGGCGGCGCTTCGAGAAATATGCTGTCACTTGCGGAGGTGGACAGAATCATCGCCTCGGGCTATTCGACCTCATTCTCATCAAGGACAACCACTTGGCTGCCCTGCGCGATGAAAAGCCCAACGCCATCGCCGCCGCCGTCCAGCGCGCACGAGCGAAGTATCCCGCGCTGAAAGTGGAAGTGGAAGCGGACACGCTCGAACAAGTCGAACAAGCCATCGCTGCCCGCGTGGACATCATCCTGATCGACAACATGTCCCCTGTCCTGCTCCGTTCCGCGGTTGAACTGGTCGCGGGTCGCGCGAAAACCGAGGCCAGCGGCGGCGTCAATCTCTCCACCGTCCGCGCTATCGCCGAAACCGGCGTGGACTTCATCAGCGTCGGCGCCATCACCCACAGCGCTCACGCCGTGGACATCGCGCTGGATTTTGAGCCGTGACCACCGACACTCGCATCCTCTCCGCGCTGCGCCGCTCGACCAATGGTTTTGTATCGGGCGCGGAACTCTCTCAGCAACTCGGCATCACCCGAGCCGCCATCTGGGCGCGCGTTGAGGAATTGCGCTCGCTGGGCTACGACATCGCGGCCAGCCCGCATCAAGGGTACCAACTCCTTGGCGTTCCCGACGCGCTTCACGCCGACGATTTGCTTTCGCTCCTGCAGGGCAACAAGATCGTGGGGCGCGACATTCGCGTCTTCGAGGAAACCAGTTCCACCAACGATGTGGCGGAAAAGCTGGCGCGTGACGGCGTGAAGGAAGGCGTCGTCGTCTTCGCCGAATCCCAGAAACACGGACGCGGACGCCTGGGTCGGAAGTGGGTCTCGCCGCCGCGCAAAGGACTGTGGTTCTCCGTGCTGCTTCGCCCTGACTTGCGTCCGCAGGCCGCCACTCAACTCACCGTTGCCGCCGCCACTTCGCTTCTTCGCTCAATCCGCGATCAAACCGGTCTCGTTCCAGAAATCAAGTGGCCCAACGATATCCTGATTCAAGGCCGAAAAGTCGCCGGCGTCCTGACCGAACTCAGCGCTGAACTCGATCATGTCAAGCACCTGATCCTCGGCATCGGCGTGGACGTAAATCTGACCGCGTCTGAATTCCCCACCGATCTGCGCAAGCTGGCCACTTCCCTGAAAATCGAAACCGGTCGGCACGTTCAGCGTGCAAATCTTGCCGCCGCCATCCTCCGCGAACTCGACCGCGACTACGAACGCATTCGTGACCATCGCTTCCATGAAGTCGCGGATGAGTGGGAGCAACACTGCGGCACGCTCGGCCGTCGCGTCGCCATTCACATCGGCGAGCGCGTCCTTCAGGGCCACGCCGAGGCGCTCGATGAGGACGGCGCTCTGCTTCTGCGCACTCAGCATGGCCGGCTGGAGCGCGTCATTGGCGGCGACGTCACTTTGCAGAAATGAACATCCTTCTTTTCGACATCGGCAATACGCACACGCATCTCGGCCTGGCCAACGCACGACGTGTTTTCCGGCAGGCAAACATCCTGACCACCGCGTGGTTCGATGGAACGGCACCCCGACTGGTCCGCCACTTTGCCGGCAAGACTCTTCTCACAGGCGCCGCCCTCTGCAGCGTGGTACCGCGCGCAACACCTCACGCAATACGCACCACGCAACACGAATGGAAGCTGTCCCCGCTGATTTTGACTTCAGCGACTCTTTTCGGCGTCGGCATCAACTATCCCAAGCCTAAGACCATCGGCCCGGATCGACTGGCGAATGCCGTCGCCGCGCGCTATCACTACGGAGCGCCCACTGTAGTGGTGGACTTCGGGACCGCCGTTACCTTTGATGTGGTGGATCGGCGCGGCGACTACGTGGGAGGTATTATCGCACCCGGACTTGCGGCGATGACCGACTACCTGCACGAGAAGACCGCGTTGCTGCCCAGGATCGAAGTGAGGGAAGTTCAGGCCGTCATCGGCAAGAATACCGAACAAGCCATGCTCATCGGCGCGGTGCATGGCTACCGCGGCTTGATTCACGGGCTGCTGGAAAAGCTGAAGCGTGAATTGAAATGCCCGCGGCTTCCCGTGGTCGCGACGGGCGGCTACGCAAAGCTCATGGCCGCCCGGCTGCCGGACATCACCGCCGTCGAGCCAGCACTCACGCTGGAAGGGCTTCGCCTGATCTGGATGCGAAACGCTCAACCAGACTGACGTTTCCAACTGCAAGTTGGGACACTGCCCCAGACCAGGCTGGGTTGACACGCGCATGGCCGCCTCACTAACCTCGGCAAAACTCCAAAACCCATGCGCCATCCAATTGCTCGTATCGCTCCGCGTTCCATTCAGTTCGCCGCCGCCATCCTGCTTGTCATCGCCCTTGTCAGTTGCGGGAAAAATTCTTCCGACCCTGCATCCTCAAACACCTCACCAGCACGGGGCAACAAGCCCGTCATCGCCATGCTGCCAAAGCTGATCAACATTGACTACTTCGACGCCTGCAAGCGTGGCGCGCAGAAGGCTGCCGACGAACTGAACGTCACGCTTATCTTCGATGGCCCGACCGAGCCGAGCGGCGCGGAGCAAAACAAGTTCATCGACACCTGGATTCGGCAGAAGGTCAGCGCCATCTGCATTGCGCCCAACCAGCCCAAGACCATCCAGCGCTTCGTCGAGAAGGCGCAGACAGCCGGCATCAAGGTGCTCACCTGGGACAGCGACGCGACCGAGAGCGGGCGCGATTTGTTCGTGAATCAGGTCGATGAAAAAGTCCTCGGCGATACCTTGATGGACGACCTCGCCAGGCAAATGGGCGAGGAAGGCGAATGGGCCATTGCCATCGCCAGCCTCGACGCCGCCAACCTCAACACCTGGCGCCGTCACGCCGAGGCTCGCGCGAAAGAGAAGTATCCCCGGCTCAAGCTCGTTGCCACGGAAGTGACCAAGGAGGACGAAAACTTCGCCCGCCAGAAAGTCGAAACGCTCCTCAACGCTTATCCAGGCTTGAAAGGTATCATCGCCTTCGACTCGAATTCCGTCCCCGGCGCAAGCGAAGCCGTGAAACGCACGGGCAAAGTCGGCAAGGTCGCTGTCACCGGCAATTCGACTCCGAACAAGATGCGCCCCTACATCAAGGAAGGCGTGCTCCAATCCTTCTACCTCTGGGATCCTCGCGCGCTCGGCGGCCTTACCGTTCGCCTCGCCAAACATCTTCTCGACGGCAAGCCGGTCACGGACGGTATGGAGGTGCCCGGCCACGGGAAAATCTCGATCAGCAAGCAAGACGGCAAGACCGTAATCATGGCCGACCCGGTTCGTTTCACGAAGGAGAACATCGACAAATACGACTTCGGGATTTGAACCGGCTTCAAACCATGAACTCCAACTGGCAACAGGATTTTTTCAACCGCAGTGTTGTTACGGACCTCTGGAGCAAGTGCGTCCCGTCCGAACACACACGGGCTGAGGCTGATTTTCTGGAGAAGATGCTCGGAGCACGGACACGCTTGCTCGACGTGGCCTGCGGCAACGGCCGTCACGCGCTGGAACTGGCCCGGCGCGGTTGCCACGTCACCGGTCTCGACATCTCCGAGGGCTTCGTCCGCCAGGCGACAGCGGCGGCAAAATCAGAAAAGCTCCCCGCGGACTTTTTCCAAGGCGACATGCGCCAGTTGAAATACCGCGAAGAATTTGAAGGAGCCTATTGCTTCGGGAACGCCTTCGGATACTTCCCGCACGCGGACATGATCGTGTTCCTGAAGGGAGTGGCTGCCGCCTTGAAGCCGGGTGGACGTTTCGTCGTGGATGCCTCATCTGCCGCCGAGTCCTTGTTGCCCAAGCTCCCGGGCCGCGAATGGTGCGAGGTGGATGACATTCTTTTCCTGGAGGATCACCGTTACCTCGCGGAGCAAAGCTGCCTGGAGACACAAGCGGTCTTCCTGCGCAACGGCCAGTCCGAACGCCTGACATGGTGGCACTGGACTTATACGGCGGCCGAGATTCAGCGGATGCTGACGGAGGTGGGATTGAAAGTGACGAAATGCTTCGGCTCGCTCGACCAGCAGCCCTTCACCATCGGCAATCCATTGTTCGTGGTGGCTGTGAAGGGAAGTTGAGACGCTCCTCAACGCCTGTCCCGGACTTGAAAGGCATCATCCCCTTCGATGCCAACTCTGTCCCCGGCGCCGGCGAAGCCTTCAACCCGAAACCGAAGTGGGTAGGGACATCGCGCTGCGAGGTCCCCGCGCCCAAGCGGCGCGGAACAGGTTTGTTCGAAGGCTGCCATTGCACCGTTCAGTTCCGCCCGCTGAACGCGGGCGGGGCCGCCGCAGCGCGGCCGGCCCTACCATTTGCCAAGGATCAACTTCGGTTTTGGGGTTCGAAGATCACGGCGAACGCAGGCGATAGAACCGGGTGGGATGATTCCTCCACTGCGGATCGCTGAAGTAGGACGAGCCATCGGTGAGGGTGTTGGTTCCCACCGGAGACCAGATAGGTTGGGCCAGATCCGTGCATGCTTCCACCACTACGGGGAGGTTCATGGCCCAGGAAATGATGAAGCCAAACCGGTTGGTCTGGACGCCAAAGCGGGGGCCATTGTTTAGGATCAGCGGGGCCGGAAGCACCCACAGTGTGGTCGGACGATAGCCGAACGTCGGATCCCAACCGGTGGTGCCCGGCAAGTAATATACGGTCACAATGGCGCTGCCCTCGAATACTAACACACCTACTCTGGGAGCGTTACCCTGGAAATAGACGCTGTTCAGACTGGCGCAGCTAGCGAACGCTAAAACCCCGATGTCGGTGACGCTGCTGGGGATCGTGACACTCGCTAGGTTGGCGCAGCCTGCGAACGCCGAGCCCCCGATGCCGGTGACGCTGCTGGGGATCTCGACACTCGTCAAGCTGGCGCAATTACCGAACGCCTGGTTATCGATATAGGTGACGCCGTTGGGGATCGTGACAGTTGTCAGGGCGGTGCGAGAGAACGCATTGTACCCGATGCTGGTGACTCCGCTGCCGAACGTGACGTTCGTCAGGTTGACGCAGCGCTCGAACGCAAAGGACCCGATGTAGGTGACGCTGTTGGGGATCGTGACACTCGTCAAACTTGCATTACGGTAGAACGCCTCACCCCCGATGCTCATGACGCCACTGGGGATCGTGTAGTCTCCGGCTTTGCGCATGGGGCCTTGGATCAGCGTGGTCTGATTCTTGTCGAATAGGACCCCATCTACGCTGCTATAGGTAGAATTGTCCGCATCCACGACGAATTCTGTCAGGCTGAAGCAACGATCGAACGCATATTGGCCGATGCTGGTGACGCCGCTGCCAATCGTGACACTCGTCAGGCTGGTGCAGCGATCGAACGCAACCTGCCCGATGCTGGTGACGCTGCTGCCAATCGTGACACTGGTCAGACTGGTGTTGTGATAGAACGCCGCATACCCGATGCCGGTGACCGGCAGGTTATCAATCATGTCCGGGATGACCACCACACCCCCGGGCCCGGTGTAACCCGTGATCGTGATCGTGCCGTTGTTGGTTGTGTAATTGAATTGGGCCTGCGCCACGACGGGCAGCGTCAACAGTAGCAGCACCAGCAACCTCCGGACGCAGCCAGTCCTCGTATTCAGGTGAGCAGAGGGATTCACTATCCATTTACCTATCAGCGAATGGGGAGGACGGCAATCTCAATCGACCTTGCATTCTCGATGTGTAGGTGTCATCCCGCGCTCGACGTCCGGCGCCTCAACGGGAAGGATGGGCGGCCATGATACGAAAAGCATTCGTCATGTCCGTCCACGCCGGGAGCGAGACGGAATATCTGCGCCGTCACCAGCCCATCTGGCCGGAGTTGGAGTCCACGCTTCTCCAGCACGGCGTCTGCACCTACTCGATCTTTCTCCACCCGGAAACGCGCCAGCTCTTCGCCTACGTCGAGTTTGCGAGCGAGGCCCAGTGGGCCGCCATCGCTACAACGGAAGTCTGTCGCCGCTGGTGGGCGCACATGCGCGAACTCATGCCAGCCAACCCGGACAACAGCCCCAAGTCCATCGAACTCCGCGAAGTCTTCCACATCGAATCTCCAAATCCGTAGGAGCCCACGCAAGGATGCTCTGACCTTTTCAACACCCCTCACCATGCCCCGTTCCAAACCCATCACCGCCGCCTTCCGTCTCGCCCGCGAACGCTACGCCGCTCTCGGAGTCAATGTGGACCGCGCGCTCAACGTTCTCGCCAAAATCCCCGTCTCGCTCCACTGCTGGCAGGGCGACGATGTTGGCGGCTTCGAAACGGGCGCGACCGCGCTCGGCGGCGGGCTGGTCGCCACCGGCAACTATCCCGGCAAGGCGCGCACGCCGGACGAACTGCGCGCGGACTTCGAGAAAGCGCTCTCGCTCATCCCCGGCAAACATCGCTTCAACCTTCACGCGATGTATGGCGAGTTCGGCGGCAAGCGCGTGGACCGTGACGAAATTGAGCCAGCACACTTCAACAACTGGATTGCCTGGGCGAAAACGAACGGTCTCGGCCTCGACTTCAATCCCACTTGCTTCTCCCATCCGAAGGCCGCCGACGGGTTCACACTCTCGCACCCCGACAAGGCCATCCGCCGGTTCTGGATCGAGCACTGCCGGCGCTCGCGCGAAGTTGGCGCGGCGATGGGCAAGGCGCTCAACACGCCGTGCATCACCAACATCTGGATCCCTGATGGCTTCAAGGACACGCCCGCTGACCGACAGGCTCCCCGTGAACGCCTCGCACTCGCGCTCGACGACGTGTTCAAAAAGCCGATTCCCGTGAAGCACAACCTGGATGCCGTCGAAGGAAAGCTCTTCGGCATTGGCGCGGAGAGTTGCACGGTTGGATCCCATGAATTCTACTTCGGCTACGCCATTACGCGGCGTAAGCTCCTGTGCCTCGATGCCGGACATTTCCACTCCACCGAGAGCATCGCTGACAAAATCTCCAGCGCCCTGCTCTACCTCCCCGGGCTCCTGCTGCACGTCAGCCGCGGTGTGCGCTGGGACAGCGACCACGTCGTCACTTTCACTGACGACCTCCAGGCCATCGCCCGTGAAGTCGTAGCATGCCGCCAGCATCCTGCTGGCAGTTCAGGGAGAAATCGCCGGCAAGATGCCGACGACACGTTGGGCCGCATCCATATTGGCCTCGACTACTTCGACGCGAGCATCAACCGCATCGCCGCGTGGGTCATCGGCGCGCGCAATCTGCTGCGCGCTCTGCTTTTCGCGCTGCTCGAACCGCCCGCCATCCGCGCCGCCGAGCTCGCCGGCGACAACACCACCCGCCTCGCCCTCCAGGAAGAGAGCAAGTCGCTTCCCTTTAGCGCGGTCTGGGATTACTACTGCGAGACGAAAGGCGTCCCCATCGGTGAAGCATGGCTGGCGGAGGTGAAGGCGTATGAGAAGAACGTGCTGGGCAAACGTCCATGACCAGCAAATAAGCTTGCCGCCGATTCTGATTCCGCAAACCATGCTGCCGCCTTTGCCTGGTGATACGGAAGGGTGGCTGAGTGGTTGAAGGCACCTGACTCGAAATCAGGCGTAGTCGAAAGGCTATCGTGGGTTCGAATCCCACCCCTTCCGCCACCTGTTCAATGCGACCAATCGCTTGATCGGCCTGGATCGAGTAGGTGCTTGCCCCATTGGGCTCACTTATCCTTCAGGCAAAGGCTTGGTCGATGAAAGGTCTGGAAAGGGAATCCTTTTCAATTCCCCAACGGTATGAGCAATGAACTTGAGCAGGCCAAGATTCTGTGGAGGGAATCCGAAAGGTATGTGAGCCTGGCACGCCGGCACCTTTATCTTGAGCAAAAGATTGAACAGATGGCTCGCTTGGGAAAAAAAGTGGCTGATTTCGTAAAGCCTGTGGCCGGCCTGACACTGCCTCCCGGCTATGGGATGGAGCACCAAACGCGCGTGCATTTCCTGTTTCCAAATCTGGAACCAAAAGAGAGAGCAGTGCTCAGCCTTATTCTTTTATGGTCTGATCCAGTTGGCGGAAGACAACCCCGGGCTTTGCACAAACAAAGGATTACTGAGTTGGTGGAGCAATTCCACGAGCTTGAGATCATGAAGAAAGTCACCGCAGTGCAAAGCGTGATTGTCGAAACCAGGATTCTCCCGCACGATTGAGGCAGTGAAAGAAAAAGCCCCGGCCGTGATGGCGAGCGGGCGCGTACTTCGGCCAGGCACCGATGAACCGTGGGTTCAAACCTCGCCCTTCCGCCAATTCGATTTCGTTTCAGTGATGAAGCCAATCCCCTTGCGACGTTTGGGTTACTTCCTAAACTCCGCTCATGCCCGAGCTTGCTGAAGTGGAATATTTTCGTCGCCGGTGGGATGTCGGCGTCGGCCAGAAGATCATCGCAGTCAAAATCAACGCGGGGAAGCGCATCTTCCGCGGCAACGATCTCGATACCCTGCAACGCCTCCTGCCCGGAGCGAAATTGCTTGGTTCCGAAGCGCGCGGCAAGCAGATGCTGTTTCGCTTCTCGAAAGGCGCGTGGCTCGGCGTGCATCTCGGCATGACAGGGAAATTACGCCACGAACCGGCCGGCTTCGCGCCCGACAAGCATGATCATCTGGTGCTGCGCCAGGCCCGGCAGTCGCTCGTGTTCAGCGACCCGCGATTGTTCGGGCGGGTGCTGTTTCACCACGGCGCGAAGGTGCCCGAGTGGTGGAAACGCCTCCCGCCCGCCCTCACCTCGACAGGGTTCACGCTGGAGCGGATGCAGGCATTTCTCCAACGCCGCGCTCGGTCGCCTATCAAGGGCGTGCTGCTCCAGCAGGAATTCTTCATCGGCATTGGCAATTGGATGGCGGATGAAATCCTCTGGCGCGCGAAGATTCATCCGCGCCGACTGGCTGGCGTTCTTTCCGAAACGGAGACGCGAGAAGTGTGGAAGGCGATTCGTTTCGTGTGCAGCGGCGCGCTCAAAATCGTGGCGAAAGATCACTCCGATCCACCGCCCTCGTGGCTGTTCCGTCATCGCTGGGAACAAGGCGGGCGCTGCCCTAAGGACGCCACCCCTCTCGACCGCGCCACCATCGGCGGACGCACGACCGCGTGGTGTCCGAAGTGCCAGCCAAGATGAGGTAGGCGCGCGCTTCGAACGCGCCGGGCTATGCCCAAGGGAATCCCGCTGAACAATTCAACGGTAACGGCGCACCCCCAAGTTGCTGCCCTGCCAACTTACTTCCATCGATTCCTGAACAAGTTAAGATCAAACTGGCTTCTTCCGTCGATCGCCAGGTCACTGAGGATTTCGCCGATGGCGCTGGAAAACTTGAAGCCGTGACCGGAGCACGGGCTGACAATGATCACTTGCGGGTGAGCGGGATGGCGGTCGATCCAGAAGTGTTCGTCGGGTGTATTGGTGTAGAGACAGACCGTGGCGGAGCGAAGGCGGCCCTCGGCTTGCGGAAGGTAGCGGCGCAAGAGGGCGCGCATGGCGTCCACCTCGGCAGGCGTTACCTCGCGCGAGACGAAGTCCGGCGAGACAGTTACGCCATCGTGATGGCCGGCGACTTTCACGCCGTCACCGAGATCGGGGAAGCCGTAGAAGAATTTCCGTTCTTCGCCATCGCCAACCTGCCAGAGGTGGATGGGGCAGTGTTCCGGGTAGAAGAGCTTGGGCGACGCGTTCGGCTCAAACCAGTAGAGCACCTGTCGCTCGACGACGAGCGGCGGGTTTAAATCCGGGAGAAGTTCGCGTGCCCAGCTTCCGGCGGAGAGAATCATTTGGCCGGCCCGATAGGTGCCCCTGGCAGTCGTGACTTCGACGCCGTGCCCGGTTGCGTTCCAGCGCATGATGGGTTCTTCGACGCGAAGGTTTGCGCCGTGCCGGACGGCAAGAGCGAAGTGCGCGGCAATGCAGCGCTCGGGAAAGAGGATCCCGGCGCGCGGTTCAAGCACGGCCATCATCTCTTCGTCGGGATGCAGTACGGAGAATCTCTTTCTCACTTCGCCCGCGGTCAGCACTTCATGCGGCAGGCGATGAGTGTCCGCACTGCGCTTCGCGCCGGTGAAGACGATGCTGTCGGGCGCGCCGATCATGAGTCCGCCGGTCTGGAGCAGGAGCGGCGTGTTCTCGGCGCGGGCGAGTTCGTCCCAGAGCACGTAGGCGCGCTGAACCATTGGGACGTAAACGGGATGCTCGAAGTAGGCTTCACGGATGATGCGGGTTTGTCCGTGCGAGGATCCCATCGTGTGCGGCGGCGAAAAGCGGTCAAGGCCGAGCACGCGCCGGCCGCGCCGCGCGAGATGATACGCCGCCGCGCTGCCCATCGCGCCAAGACCGACGATGATGACGTCGAACTGAGAGGACACGGGCAGAGCGTAGTGAAAAGGGAAGAGGAAGTGAAACCCTGACGTGTTTCGTAGTGCGTAGCGCGGGACATTTGGCAGATGAGGCTTGCCGCTCTCACGCAACACGCTTCACGAATCACGGATCATTTCAGTTGCCTGCAGTTGGCTCTGGCCTAGATTAGCGCCAACAAGCAACCGCGCTTCAACATGCACTTTGGCGTCGATTATTACCCGGAGCATTGGGTCCATCCCTATGCTGGGACCACAGAAAACCCCGAAGCCCGCTGGCAGCGCGACGTCGAGTTGATGGTCGAGGCCGGCGTGAACGTGGTGCGCATGGGAGAATTCGCCTGGGGCCTCTATGAGCCAGAGGAAGGCAAATACAATTTTGAATGGATGCGCCGGGCGATGGATTTGTTCGGCAAGGCCGGCATCAAGGTCGTGCTTGGCACGCCCACGGCCGCGCCACCGGTCTGGCTGGCGAAAAAGCATCCGGAGATTTTGCCGAAGGACGAACGCGGGCAAACACTGCACGAAGGCACGCGCCGAGCCTATTGCATGAACAGCGACGTGTATTGGGAATACTCCCGGCGCATTGTCCGCGCACTGGGGGAGGCCTTGGGCAAGCATCCGCAACTCATCGCCTGGCAGATCGACAACGGTTTGGGCGGACATAACACCGAGTCGTCCTTCAACGAAGAAACCCGGCGCGATTGGATCTCCTGGCTCAAGGCAAAGTATGAAACCATCGAGCGCCTCAACCAAATGATGGGTACGTGCTTCTGGGCGCAGACCGTCACGCGCTTCGAGGACGTGCCCATGCCCTTGCACGCGCCAACCGTCCACAATCCCGCGCTCATTCTCGACTGGATGCGTTTTTGCAGCGACACCATTGTGGCCTACGCGCGCATGCAGGCCGATCTCCTGCGCGAATTGACGCCAAACATTCCCGTGACACAAAACCTGCGCGCGCTCACCCGGCACTTCGATCATTTCGACATGGCGGAGGTCATCGACTTCGTTTCGGTCGATAGCAACGCCGCCATCAAGTCCCGATCCTCCGAACTGGCCTGCGAAATCGACATGATGCGCTCACTCAAAAAGGCTGGCATCAAGACGCCCGATGGCGACAACGGTTTCTGGGTCATCGAACAGAAAGCCGGCGCCGTCGATTGGCAGGACGTGAATTCGCTCGTCCGCCCGGGCGTGGTCCGGATGTTCACTTATCAGCTCATTTCGCGCGGCGCCACGGGCGTGCTTTACTTTCTCTGGCGCCAGCCGCGCATTGGCTCGGAAAAGTTTTACGGGGGCGTCCTGACCCACGATGGACGCGGGCAAAACCGCACTTTTCAGGAGATCAAGGAAATCGGCCAGGAGATCAAGCGACTCGGCCCCGCGCTAAAGGATACGAAGGTGGTCGCGGACGCCTGCATTCTGTTCAGCCACGAAAACGACTGGAACCTCAAGTTCGTTAAACAACCGAACAAACATTTCCACCTGCGCGAGCACATCCAGCTTTATTACAACGCACTGCACGACCGCAACATTCCCGTTGATTTTGCGCGCCCCACGGAAGATTTGTCGAAATACAAGATTGTCATCGCGCCATCGCTGCAACTGCTCGCGGGCGGCGAGGCCGACCTGCTCAAGCTCTACGTCCAAAACGGCGGCACGCTCATCGCCACCTTCAACACCGGATTGGTGGACGAACACCACATCGCGCCCGATTCGGGCTTCCCGCATGACATGATTGATTTGTTCGGACTGGAAGTGTTGGAGTTCGACCCCCTGCCGCCCGGCGAGGAAAACCATCTCACGCTCAAAGGCGCGTTCAGCGCCACGCACCTGCATCCGGCGAAGCTGTGGTGCGACATCATTGAACCCAAGGGCTGCCAAATCATCGGCACGTACGCGAAAGATTTTTACGCGGGACGTCCTGCCGTCACGACCCATCAGTTTGGCAACGGACGCGCGATCTACATCGGCACCATGAGCCACCAGCATTTCTACAACGATTTGGCCGTCTGGCTCCGGCAGTTGTGCGGTATCAATCCACTCCTCAAAGTGCCCGACACCGTTGAAGTCGGCCTGCGACAGAAAGGTGGCGCCAAGGTTTATTTTCTCATCAACCACCAGAATTCTCCAGTGCGCATTCCCTTCTACAAGCCCATGCACGATTTCCTCACCGGCAAGACCTTTACCGGCAACTACGATCTTCCGCCGCACGGCGTGTTGGTGCTGGACGAGAATGTGGCGTCGGCGTAACAAGGTTCATCCGTCGTTAAGAATTCTTGACCCTGATGCTTCCCCGCCCGTCACACTTCATTCCGCCACTCGGCCCGCCGAGATCCTCGGCCCGCCAGCGCGCGCTCGCGGAGTTGCGCGGCGTTGATCTCCGTCCGCTTGAACGCATCCATGAACGCGCGGCCAGGCCCGTCGCCGCGCTCATGCCTCAGATTGCCTCAAGGCTGCGCATGGACAAACGTCAGGGCGAGGCGGAGATCGCGCGAGTGTGGCGCCACCTGATCGATCCAGTCCTCACTGCCCACGCCCAACCGGTCGGCTTGAACAAAGGAACTCTCTTCGTCAACGTGGACAGCAGCGTGTGGCTCGATGAAATCGTCCGGTACCGTCGCAAGGAAATACTGGCCCGTCTCCAGCACAGCTTCGGCAGGGAGATGATCCAGCGGATTTCCTTCCGTGTTGGGTGAGAAGGCGCCGGGTACTTTCGCCTGGGAGTTTGGCGGAGTGCGCCCGTCCCCGGGCGCAGAAAGCCTGACACGCTGACCGCTCCAGGATTTCCCAACCCCCTCAATCACTCCACCTTTCTGCGTCCGGGACGGGCCGCACTCCGACGGCGCGGTGGAACTCTATCCCGACAGCCACGCATCACGATGCGCCGCGACGAAGGCATCGTCCGTCAAGTGCGGGTACGCTTTGCAAACGCGAGCGATCTCCTCGCGTTGGCCAGGACTGAGCGTTTCCTTCGGGTCGAGACACCAGATGCCTTCAAGCAAGCCCTGCTGCCGCAAAATTTCGTGGACGCCCGGAATACAGCCGGCGTAGCCGTTTGCCGTATCGAACAACGCAGCGTTGCAATCAGTGACCTCGATCGCGCGCGACAGCAATTCTGCCTGGATTGGCTCGTTGGCGGCCGCGAGACGGCGGCACCGGGCGTGGAGTTCGACGCCGCGCTGCGTCCATGCCGCCCAGTGTCCGAGCAACCCGCCAATGATGCGGCGTTCGATTGGTCTCCCGTTAACCACGAAACGAAACGGCGTGAGCAAATCTACGACAATGTTGTCGTCATTGCCGGTGTAAAGTGCGATGTCGTCGCGACCTGATTCGGCGACGGCACGGACCACGTCAAGTGTCTGGTAGCGATTGAATGGCGCAATCTTGGTGGCGACGACGTTTCCTATCTCGGCGAATCGACGCCAGAAGGAATACGGCAGCATCCGCCCTCCAGCCGCAGGTTGAAGATAGAAGCCAAAAAGCGGGATGACGTCCGCCACCGCGCGGCAGTGAGCGAGCAATTCGTCATCGGACGCACCGCGCAGTGCGCCTAGACTGAGTAGTCCGGCGTCATAACCGAGCCTGACCGCCAGCCCCGCCTCCGCCACTGCCTGGGGGGTGTCTCCACAGACGCCCGCGACGAGAACCGGGATCCGGCCAGCCTGGCCTGAATGACGACGGGCTTCGATGGCCCCGAGTTCGAGCACTGGCTGCAACAAGCCTATCTTTGGATCGCGGATGGCAAACTGAGTCGTGTGGACGCCTACGGCAAGCCCGCCCGCGCCCGCAGCCAGATAGTATCGGAACAAGGCGCGCTGGCGTCTCTCGTCAAACGCGCGGCGCGCGTTCAGTGCCAGCGGACATGCGGGAATCGCCAGCCCTTCGTTCAACCGCCCGCGCACCTGTTCAATAGTTGCCATCGCGCACTTCGAAATGCGTCGGCCGGCCCAAATCCCGCCCGCCCTGTTTCACCCAATGCGCCATCCAGCGGAGGATTGTCTCCATCGGTGTCTGTGGCGCGCCAAGTTTCGCGCACAGACCCGCGGCATTTCCCAGCAAGGCCGTCGCCGACTCGTTGCCATCGAATATGGGTTCCTGGTCCAGCAGTTCTCCAAACCGGGTGGCGACTTCGCGAACAGAAAAAACTTCCGGTCGGCACAAGTTCCAGACCGATGGTGGCGAAGCCGCCAGGGCCAGTGTCCGAAGAACCATCTCGTTCGCATCGCCCTGCCAGATGCAATTGAAAAAGCCATTCGCCAGCGGGATTCTCTCCTTTGCGTAAACCTTGCGCGCAATGTCCGCCAGAACACCATAACGCAATTCAACGGCGTAAAAAAGCCGCAGCAGCGCCACCGGCGTGCCGTTGCAACGGGAGTGAAACTCGAAGATGCGCTCGCGGGCCACGGCCGCGTTGGCGTATTCGCCCAGCGGCGTGAGCGCATCGGATTCCACTGAACCCCCGCGACTCGCCGGCCCCAACGGATAGACGTTGCCAGTGGAGAGCGCCACAATGCGGCTGCGCGGAAAACGCTCGCACACGCGCGTCGGAACAATCGTGTTGGCCGCCCAGGTGGCAGCAGGGTTTTGAGACGTGCCGAATTTCAACCCGACCAGGTAAACGAGGTTGTCCGCGTCCGGCAGACGGGAAATCGCCTGAGCGTCCAGCAAGTCGCCACTGACCGCTTTAACTCCGCGTTCCTCCAGCCAACGGCGCGATCCCGCGTCGCTGAAGCGGCTGACCGCCACGATCTCAAGTTTATGCCCTGCGGCGTCCGCTGCGCGCCGCGCCAACGCAGCCAGCGTCGGCCCCATCTTGCCGCCCGCGCCAAGAATCAGCAGCGGACTGGAAACCGAGCGGATGAACTCGATCAGAGACGCCGCCGGGCGCGTCAACGCCTCCTCCAAGTCGGACTCGGTTTGGATCATTTCCGGCCGGTTGTTCGCCGGTGGCACAGGTAAATCTGCCGGGGCGTTTTGCACGGCTTTGAGGAATACGCCAATGCGGGCCTCAGGACAATCGTTCTCTTTCGGCGAGATTATCCTTTGATTTTCGACTACCTAAAACCCGGTGTGATGGATACCTTCAGGCGCAGAACTCAATCGCTGAACAACCGTTCGTGACCATTCCCTCCTTCATCCTGCGCAACGCGCTGCGGAACCGGCGGCGGTTTGCGCTCACGGTGACGAGCGTGGCGTTCAGCCTCTTTCTGCTGACGGTTTTGCTCGTGATGCTGCGCGGCCTGACCGATCCGGCGACGACGGATGAAGCCGCCCTGCGCATCGTCGTCCGCCACAAGGTGTCGCTGGCGAACATGCTCTTCTCAAAATACAAGGCGCGCATCGAGGCAATGCCAGGCGTGAAGCATTGCACCAAGCTGCTTTGGTTTGGCGGCATTTATCAGGACGAGAAGAATTTTTTCCCTCAATTCGCCTGCGACGCTGATTCACTGTTCAAAGTACTTTCTGAGGCAACGATCGACCCGAAGCAACATGAGCAATTCATCAAGGAGCGGACCGCATGCGTGGTCGGCATCAAAACGATGCAGCGGTTCAACTGGAAGCTGGGCGACCGCATCACCCTCATGGGCGCAATGTGGCCGTGCAATCTGGAGCTGACCATTCGCGGCGTCTATTCAGGCAGCGTCGATGAAAGCAATCTATTCTTTCATCACGAGTATTTCGACGAGGCGCTGGGCGACCAGGGCATTACCGGATTGATCTGGGTGCGCTGCGAAAACCCCGCCGTTATCTCAGAACTCATCGGGAAGATCGACGCCGAGTTCGCCAACTCCGATGCCGAGACCAAGACCGAAACACAGCAATCGTTTCAACTCGGCTTCGTCTCCATGCTCGGCAACCTCAAGCTGCTCATCGGCTCCATCTGCACCGTCATCGTGTTCACGCTGGTGCTCGTCACCGCCGCCACGATGAGCATGGCCATTCGCGAGCGCGGACGCGAGATCGCTTTGCTCAAGGCGCTGGGCTTTGGCTCACGCACCGTTTTTGGGTTGCTGCTGGCGGAATCGTTCGGCCTGGCCCTGCTGGGCGGCGCGCTCGGTTGCGCCGCCGCCTGGGGGATGCTTCGCGCTGTGGACATCTATCGGCTCTCCCGCGGGTTGTTCGTCAATTTTGATGTGACGCCACAAATCGTGGCGCAGGCATTGGTCGTCGCGGCGTTGCTGGGTGCTGTCAGTTGCCTATGGCCGACTATGGTGAGCATTCGCCGAAGCGTGGTGACTGGTCTTCGGACGGTCGAATGAAGCTGCCGCTCAAATACAATCTGCGCCACTTGCGCGTCCGCTGGACTTCAACGCTCGTCTCCATCGTCAGCATCGCGCTGGTCGTGGCGGTGTTCGTGATGGTGATGTCGCTCGCGCACGGCCTCCGCCACACGTTCGTCAGCACGGGTGACGAGCGAAATCTCCTCGTCCTGCGCAAAGGCGCGCTCGCCGAATCGAGCAGCCAGATCACGGTCGAAGACGTTCGGCGCACGCGGTTCCTCGAAGGTATCTCGCGCACGGCGCAGGACGAGCCTTTGGCCTCCGCGGAAGTGATCGTGCTCATCACACTCGACCGCGCCAGCGGTGGGCAGGCTCACGTTCAGGTGCGCGGCCTGGAGCCGGCTGGGCTTTCGCTGCGTCCGCAGATCAGCCTGGTCGAAGGCCGGATGTTCCAGCGCGGCGTCCGCGAGTGCGTCGTGAGCCGCAAGGTCGCACGGCGCTTCAAGCACTGCGGACTGGGCGAGAGCTTCCGCTCCGGCAAACACACCTGGCATGTCGTCGGCGTGTTCGACGCCGCAAAGACTGCGTTCGAATCGGAAATCTGGGCGGACACCGACGAGGTGCGCGAAGCATTCCGCCGCTCGTTCTATTGCTCCATGACACTTCAAGCGAAAAACGCGAGCGCCGCCGCCACACTCATCCAGCGCATCGAAAGCGACAAAGGCCGTCAACTGCGGGTGTTATCCGAGCCAGAGTATTATCAAAGCCAGACCAGGACCGCCGGTCCGATTCAAACGCTCGGCGTCTGCCTTGCCGCTCTAATGAGCATTGGCGCCGCGTTCTCCGCCATGAACACGATGTATGCGACCGTCGGCGCCCGCACGCGCGAAATTGGGACACTCCGCGCGCTCGGCTTCAAGCCACGCAGCATTTACGTCTCGTTCCTGATTGAATCGGTGATGCTCGCGTTTGTGGCCGGATTGCTCGGCTGCCTGCTGTCGCTGCCGTTGAACGGGCTGGCCACGGGCACCTTCAACTGGTCCACGTTCGCGGAAGTGGCCTTCGAGTTCCGAATCACCAGTGGATTGCTCGTCGCCGGCATGGCCTTCGCACTGGTGATGGGAACCCTGGGCGGACTACTCCCCGCGCGCTGGGCCGCGCGTCAGCCGTTGCTCAGCGCGCTGCGCGCCGCATGAAGTGAAACCATGACCCACTCGCTTCTCGCGCCGCATCGACTCATCGTCGGCTTTTTCGCCGCGCTGGCGCGAAGGTCGATTCGTTCTCCCCGTCTGACGATTTTCGTTGCCGTGGCGCTCACTCTGGCCGTCGCGCCCGGTGCGCTGCGCCTGACACTCCGGACAGACGGCCACGCGCTGGTTTCCCCGGACGCACCGGAAGTCATCTACGACAATGCCGTCCGCGACCAGTTCGGCATCGAGGATCCCGTGGTCGTGGTGATTCGCTCGCCACACCCCGACGGCATCTACAACGCCGGGACGCTGCAACTGGTGCGCGAACTCACCGCCGAGTTCATGCGGATCGAAGGCGTGCGCTCCAACAACGTCTCCAGCCTCGCCACCGAACACGGCTTTCGCAATCGCCCTGGCACGCTCCTCTATCAGACGTTCCTCGAAACACCGCGCCAGACCAGGGAACAACTCGACCAACTGCGCGACGATCTTCGCCGCATCGAACTTTACACAGGAACAGTGGTTTCGTTCGACGGCAAGTCCACCGCCATCCTCATCGGCGCGCCGCCCGGCATCGATCGCACGCGGCTCTACCGCAAAGTCTGTGACATCATCGCCGCCAAATGGCCGCCGCCAGAGGACATCTCGGTGACCGGCCCGCCCGTGGCCGAAGCGCTGCTGGGCACACACATTCTCGAAGACCTCGGCGTGCCGAGAGCTTTGCTCGGCGCGAGCACGCGCTCGACCCTGGATGTCGTGCCGAAGCTTCCTTCCAGCTTCTACAAACTGCGCCTGTTCATCGCGCGGCACATTGGTCTGGTTCCCGTCGCCATGCTGGTGATGGCCGTCGTTTTCCAAATCAGTTTCCGCCGATGGATCGCCACGGCCCTGCCGATGGCCGAAGTCGGCGCGTGTCTAGCGTTCGTGTTCGGTCTGATGGGCTGGCTGGGCGTGCCGATCTATCTCACGATCGCCGTGATGCCTGTGCTGCTCACCGCGATGGCGGTGAGCGACGAAATTCATGTCTATAGCCGTTACTTCGCGCTCCTGCACGAGCGACCGGGCGCGAAACACATCGAACTGGTGCAGTCCGCGATGGACGAGATGGTCAGCCCGGTCGTAAACACGTCGCTGACCACGGCGATTGGTTTTGCTTCCTTCGCATTTTCACCGCTCGTCCCTGTGCAGGCCTTCGGAATCTTCACCGCCATCGGCGTGATGTTTTGCCTGTTCTGGTCGCTGTCGGTGTTGCCTGCGCTCCTGACACTCGTTCCGCCAAAGTGGGTCCGACGGCGCGGAGCGGAGCGCGGCCTTCAGGCCGCTTCAACACATCCAGAGCTAAAGGCACCGAAGCGGCCTGAAGGCCACGCTCCATTCTTCAGCCGCTTTGCACTGTGGATTGTCGCCCGTCGTTTTTGGGTGATTGGCACGGTTGCCGTCGTTGTCGCGCTCACGCCGCTCGGTCTTCGGCGCGTAGTGATTCAGGACAGTTGGATCGACGGCTTCGATCCCGCGAGCGAGTTCAGCCGCACGACGCGACTGGTCAACGAACAATTCCATGGCATGCATCTTCTCTACGTGACCATCGATGCGGGCGAAGTCCTGCACGGACGGCTGCCCTCGACCAACATAGGCAACGCCAAATTCTCCTTTCCCACCAATCTCATTGCCGACCCGCAGAGCCTCGTAGGCCGCTGGCTCTACATCAACATCGACAATGCGTCGAATGATCCGCCGCGGGCGTCGTGGCGTTCGACCATTGAGTCCGCCACGCCCAGTGGCAACAAGCTCATCGTCACGACGCAAATTCGTGACCAGAACTCCGGTGTGTGGCTGGAGTTGCCCAAGGTGCAGAGCGTCGGCTACGAGATCGTTTCCCAGCCGCACCTTCAGCCGAAAATCCTCAAAACGATCTCTGATCTCGGCGCCTTCATCGAACAACGCCGTGCACTCAAGGTGGGCAAAGTCCTCGGCGCCCCCGACTATGTCGCCACGACACGCTTCATGCTGCGCCCGAACGAATCCGGATCGCGTTACGTGCCGGACCATCCGGGCGAGATTAAACTCATGTGGGACTACTACCGGATTGTGCGCGGCCCGGAGCATTTACGCCAACTCGTCGATACGAACTATGCCCAATCACTGCTCACCATTTTCCTGAAGGAAGCCAACTTCGTGGACACGCAGAAGTTGATGGACGACCTCCGCGCCTACGAACGGGAACACCTGACGCCGCTTGGCATCCGGCTCGGCTTCGCCGGCGACGTGGCGGTGAGCCAATCACTGATCCGCGGCATCGTGACCACGCAGACGCAATCGCTCCTCTGGTCGCTGGTGGGCATCTATGCCATTACCGCGCTGCTTGGGCGTTCGCTGCGCTGCGGCCTCTATGCCGTAATCCCTTGCGCGCTGTCGGTCCTGATCAACTTCGCCGTGATGGGCTGGCTGAACATTCCGCTGGGCGTGGCTACGTCGATGTTCGCCGCCATGACGCTGGGCATCGGCGTCGATTTCGCGGTCCACGTGCTGGAGGGATTCAGTTCGTCGCGCAATCGGGGACTATCTCCCGACGCCGCGCTAGCCGAGTCCATGGCCCGCACCGGACCGGCCGTGGCCATCAACACAGCCGCCATCGCGCTGGGTTTCGGGGTGCTTACCCTTTCGCAAGTGCCGGCCAACGCCCGGCTCGGGGGGCTGACGATTCTTGGCCTGGTAAGTTGTCTCGTTGCCTCACTGGTGCTTCTCCCGGTGCTGCTGCACTGGTGGCCGTTGAAACACGCTGAGCCAAAAGTCCCGCGAAGAGGCGAAGGAAGTGAAGGAGAAGGTAAGAGGACTTGAGGCCAAAGCAGTTTTCACTTCGCGCCCTTCGCTCCTTCGCGGGACTCATTGAGCGGCTCACTCCCCGCCATAGGGCCGCAACGCCTCGCGTAACGACTTGGGAACAGGCGTCGGGTTCAGCTTCTCACCTTCGCGGCGCAGACAAGCGACCTCCTGCTCGCCGCGCGCGACAAGTTCCTCGCCCGCCTTCCCGGCGCGCCAATACTCAAACAACAGCGTCATCCGGCTCTGCGTCAATTCGCCGAGCCTCATGCGGATGATCACTTCGTCGAAGGCCATCAACTCAGCGAGGTATTCGCAGGAGACGCGCACCGTGGCCAGGCTGAGCCCGCGAGAGAGTTCGCCAATGATGTCCGGCGCGTGATCGCGCAAGAACATTTCCCGCACCCGCCCCTGCCAGCTCAAATGGTTCACGTAATAGACGTTCCCAACGAGGTTCGTCTCCTCGAAGCCCACTATATGACGGTATTCGTAGGCGCGGCTCATCCGTTTCTGTTCTTAATCCTACTCGTAATCTTAATCCTCCGTCGATGCCGTTCTCGCTCCGCCAGAAATAGCGAGTCACCGTTGAGCAACCAGAACACCCACCACCAGCCTTCCGGGCACACCGGCCACCTCCGCGTCATACGTCGCGATGATTCGCGCCCCAGCGGTCAACACCGTCCAACCGTCTTCGCCCGCCGAAGCCAGCGTCACCGGCGCGTCCGCCATCGCGCCGGCCTTCTTCAAACATTCGATGGCGCACCAAACGCGCGTCGCCGCCGTGTCGAAGTCCTCTTTTGCGGCCAACGCTTCCGCCAGTTGAAACCGTTCAGCGCCAAGCAAGCCTCGCCACACATCCGCGTCTCGCGACGTGATCGCTTCAAGATCACAGCCGACGGCGGCCGTCGCCGCCACCGCCAGTGTCAGGTCGCCCGCGTGCGCTGCCGATACGGCGTGACCGTCGGCAACCTCTGGCCTTCCGTCGGCGCGGCGTCGCACCGTCGCCGGTCTGTCGAGAGCTTGTTCGATAGCGTCACTGCCGGTTACGCCGCGGGCCAGCGCCACCGAAACCTGCGCGCGCGGGGCAAACTCTTCCAGGCGCCGCTCAATATGCGGGCCGAGCAGCGATAACGTCCACGGTTTGCGTCGCGAGATGTCCGCCACTTTGCGCAAGCACAACCCTTCCCATTGCTCCAGCACGGAGCCGTCCTCGCCCAGCAATTCGAGATCGTAATAAAACGTGTCGCCCTCGCGCCTGGTCTCGCGCGCGTGCAAAAGGAGTTCAGGAACGCGCTCCAGCGTTTTCAACTTCTCCAGCAGGCAGGGAACCTTGCCGACAACGATGCGCTTCACGCCCACGGGCAACAGTTGCGCGTGTGGGATGCAGGCCTGGATCGCATGGATGGCCGCATCGCGCACGCCGGTGTCGCCGAGCACCCGGTCTTGCGGCAAATAACGCCCGAACCAGGCGGACTTCATGTCCGGATCAAGCTGCACGACGCATTCCTTCGCGCGCAGCAGCCGGTAGTTCAACACGCGCTGGAAGCGGCCGGTGTGGAAGAGCAGGTCTTCGTAGAGATCGCGGACAGGCTCTAACGCCACTCGCGCAGATTTGAACTCTTGCATCGCAGCAGCCGACGTGAAGAGGCTCTGATCTTTTTCCGCAGCGCCCGCCGTCAGAGAATGGAGAGCCTGCTCACGGCGGCTCCTTTCATTCAACGAATCAAACCGGCACACAGCGCGGAAGTGGTCCACTTGGAATCCGCTCTCCTCGCTGCGCAAGGCCACTTCGATTTCGCCCGCGCGACGAACCAGCGCCGCGACGCGAACCGTGACCTTGCCGTTGCGTGGCACCACGACCGGACGAGTCAGTTTTACGTCCCCGAAGCTCGGCGGGTCCTCCGAACCAGCCAGCGCCATCGCGGCCTGCGCCATCGCTTCCAGCCCCATCACGGCAGGGAAAAGCCTTTCGCCGTGGTAAACGTGATCCTCGACATAAGGATCGCTGTCCGGCGAGAGCACGGAATCCACGATGAGTTCCACGCCGGGATAAAACACGCGCGGCTGTTCGAGGAACCGGAGGAACGGCAGGTCCGGCTTTTGCAGCTTGAGGGTCGGCAGTTCGCCGAAGCGTCCTGTCACGACCACCGCCGTCGCCGGCAGCCTGGAACGCAACAATCGTTCAAGCATCTCGACGCCTGCCTCCGGCGAGATTGGCGTGATGCCTTGCTGGCGCAGCGATTCGATACGGCCCAACCGCGCGCCCATTCCGACGCCGGACCAAACGGACCACTCCGCCGCCAGGCAGCGACAGTTCGGGTGCGCTGCTTGAAACTCCTCGGTCAGACGTGTGAGCCACTCGTTGGCCACCGCGTAATCCGCTTCGCCCGCCAGGCCGGCGCGACCGATGATCGAACTGAATGTGACGAACAGTCGGAGCCGTTCCGTGTTGAGCGCCGCCAGCACATTGCGAGCACCCTGGACCTTGGGCGCGAGTGCTCGACGAAAGGCCGCTTCGTCGAGCGAGTCAATCAACTGGGGAACATTCGTGCCCGCCGCGTGAATGAACGCAGTCACCGAGCCAAACTCGCGTTGAGCCTCGGCCAATGCCGCGCGCATGACCCCTGCGTCCATCACGTCGGCGGCGAAGTAGCGACAACGCACACCGGCGGCCTGGATGCGATCCAGGTTCGCCGCGAGTTCCGCGTCCGATGCCGGCTGCGAACGCCCCACCAATACGAGCCGCGCGCCGGACTTGCGGCCCAGAGACAGTGCGCACTCGGCCGCGATGCCTTTGCCACCACCGGTGACCAGCAGCACGTCGTTGGGGCCGAGCGGGAGTTCAACCGTTGGCTCAAGGGATGGAAGAGACTGAAGTCGCGCTTCGCATCTTTCACCGGAAACGCCGTAGCGCGCTTCGACAAAGCCGTCCGCCGCGAAGGCTTCCTGATACACCCAGGCCGCCGCCTGCGGATGCTCGAACGGCACGTCCACGATGCAAACGGTCGTGCCGGGTGATTCCAAGTGAAGCGTCTTGGCAAAGCCGCTCGCGCCGCCGCCGCTTTGCACGAGCACAAAGAGTGTGGACTTTTTTTTCGCCAGCACGGCCTTTGCGCCTTGCAGGAGCAGGCCCAGGTGTTTCTCGTCTGGTGTTGCGGGAAGACACACCACCACGCCCTCGCCCTGGGCGTCCGAGAAAATCCTGCGCAGCAATTCGGCCAGCGGATGCGCGGTGGGCGCGAGCACCGACCACCCGCCGTCCCGGCGCGACAGTGTGCGGCCAGACGGCGCGCGTGATGGCAAAGGAACTTTGACCCATTCGATCGCGAACGGG
>Ga0187893_10001057_pt1 | contig 68483 bp, 51 predicted proteins | sample MA1701074metaG_FD_139574 | JGI IMG/M metagenome (GOLD analysis project Ga0187893, IMG submission 139574) | White microbial mat communities from a basaltic lava cave in the Kipuka Kanohina Cave System on the Island of Hawaii, USA - MA170107-4 metaG ...
CGGTTGATCTCGCGGACCCGGGCTTCCTCGTCGTGCCTCTCGAGCATGATGCGGGAGCCCCCGAAGCTATTCGTGATGAGGAGATCGGAGCCCGCGTCGACGTACGCCCGCTGGATGGCGAGAACCTTGTCGGGCGCGTCGAGGTTCCAGGCCTCGCCGCATCCGCCGGGGGGAAGGCCCGCGAGCTGGAGCTCAGTCCCCATGGCGCCGTCGCCGAGAAGAACGCGGTCCTTCAACGCGTCGAGAAGCTTCACGCGGCCTTCCTCCGGTAGCTGCACCGCCAGTCACAGCGGGAACAGAGTGAACCCGCGACATCGTCTGCTCCGTACACGGCGAGGAGGGAGTGCACGGGCTTCAGCATTCCCGAGGGAAGGAGCTCGATGCCGGAGGGCTCGACGATCGCGTAGAGCCTCGACTGCTCCACGAGAGGGAACCCTCTGTGTCCGGGGCTCCGCCCGTTACCGATCGAGGCGGCGAGGTGCTCGACGACGGCGGCCGCGAGCCGATCCAGAAAATAGGCTTCATCGACGCGGTCGGCCGCCCAGAGATTCGCGATCTCCTCCTCGACCTCGGAGCCCGCGGTAATGGCGGCGAACGTCTCATTCCCGATGACCTTGGTCTCGATTCGCGGCTTCCCGTGACGGTCGTACCAGGCGATGGCTTCCTCGGCCCGCGCGAGGACGTCGCCCTCGAGAGGTTTTCCCGCGGGATAACCGAGGAGTCGGGCGTATTCGTGGAGGTGAATCAATGCAGGACCTCCGAACCGATGGGGACGAACTGGCAGCCATCGACGAAGTAGTCGAAGAACGTCTCGTGGGTCTCGAGCTCGACGTGCTCCACGCGGAGCGCGAGAGCTTCGAGCTCGCGCTCCCGGCTCTCGGAGAGAAGAATCCTCGACGCGCCCTCGAGAGCGGCGTTCCCCACGCGGACGAGCTTCTCGTCTGGAAGCGGAGGCAGAAGGCCGATGCGACAGCCCGCGTCGAGGTCGATGTGCCGCGCGAACCCTCCCGCGAGATAGAAACGCTCGATGCGCTCGGGAGGAATCCCGAAGACCTCCGTCGCGATGCGAAGGCCAGCGACGTTCGCGCCCTTCGCCTGCGCGAGCTCGTTGACGTCCGCTTCCGTGAAGAAGATCTCGTTCGCCGCATCGACGACGAAGCGAGGGCTTCCCTCGATGAAACGTCCCTGCGCGTTCATCCGTCCCGTGCGCAGAAGCTCCGAAAGAAGGTCCACGAGCCCGGATCCGCAGATTCCCTGAGGGGGGGCGTTGCCAATCACCTGGAACGAGACCCGGCCGTCGTCACCGATCTGGATGCGCTCGATGGCGCCGTCGAGACCGGGCATGCCGCAGAAAACGCCACCACCCTCGAACGCGGGGCCCGCGGGACAGGAGGCGGCGACGATGCGATCGCGATTCCCCACGAGGAGCTCGGTATTGGTGCCGATGTCCATCACCACGGAGACTCCCGAGCGCTCCGCGAGACCGGTCGCCAGGAGACAAGCGGCGGCATCCGCGCCCACATGGCTTCCGAGAAGAGGAAGCCCGTAGACTCGGGCCTCGGGGTGGATGGGAAGCCGGAGGCGCTTCGCCTCGGCGGTGAGCGCGGTCGTCGCTCTCTTCCCCTCCCGGAGCTCGTGCTCGGTCGTAGAGCGATAGGGCTTCTGCCCGATCGAGTGCACGTCGAGACCGAAGAAGAGGTCGCGCATCGTGGTGTTGGCCGCAACCGTCATCTCCAGGATTCTCGTCGGCGCAACGGGGAACCGTTCGATGGCATGAGTGAGGTACCCAAGAAGGGTCCGCTGCAAGAGCCTTCCGGGGTGATGCGTGTCGTAGTGGATGCGAGCCATGATGTCCGATCCCCCGAAGCGCTGAGGATTCTCGAACGACTGGCTTGCGACGAGAGCGCCGGTTTCGAGATGGTGGAGCCGCATCGCGACGGTCGTGGTCCCGAGGTCGAGGGCGATGCCGTAGCCTTCACGGACCCTCGGGTCGAGGCGATTCTCGGCGTCGGGCAGGTCCGTCGCATCGTCGACCACCCGCATGGATCCGCGCCGCATCGTGTGGCAGCGGACGACACCTTCTCGGACGATGCGGGTCCGGCAGGCGAGACGAAATTTCCCATCGAGGTGCGACTCTTGGGGCGTCCGCTCCGAGAGCAAATCCTCACCTTCCTCGACTTCGAGAAGGCACTCGCGGCACTTCCCCTGCTTCACGCAGGAGGTGGGGACCTGGATCCCGATGCTCTCCGCGCAGTCGAAGAGCACAGCACCCGGTGAAACGGGTGCTTCCCGGTGGTCCACGAAAAGACGTGTCATGACGTTAGACCGCTGCGCGCGCTTCTTTCCGAGCGGCGACGAGCCGCTTGAACAGCTCCACGGCGCTCGCGGCATCCGCGGCGTAGCCATCGGCCCCGATGTCGTTGCAGAACTGCTGCGTCACCGGTGCCCCTCCGACAGCGATCTTCACGTCGAGCCCCTTGGCTCGCACCGCATCGACCACCGTCTTCATGTAGATCATGGTGGTCGTGAGAAGGGCGCTCATGCCCAGGATCGCCGCCTCGTTGTCGGTGACAGCGCGCATGAACTCGTCGGCGCTCGTGTCGGTCCCGAGATCGACGATGGTGAACCCGGCCCCCTCCGCCATCATCCCCACGAGGTTCTTCCCGATGTCGTGGAGATCGCCCTTGACCGTGCCCATGACGACGGTCCCCTGGCTTCCCGCGTCCTTGCGCGCGGTCAGAAGGGGCCGCAGCACCGCCATTCCCGCCTTCATCGCCCGTGCCGCGAGGAGCACCTCCGGCACGAAAATTCGGTTGTGCTTGAAGTCCTCGCCCACGACCCTCATCCCGGCGATGAGCCCGTCTTCCAGGACATCGTCGACAGCGAGGCCTGAAGCCAACGCCTGCTCGGTCATGGCCTGGACTTCCTTGTGCTTCCCCTCGTAGAGGAGCTGGTTCATCACGGCGTAGTCGATCATGGCTGGTCTCAGTTGAACGAAGGAAGGCGCACGTCTCTGTCGAGCGCCGTCCTCTGGAACATCTCCCGGATCTCACGATGGAGCTTCTCGTCGAGAGGCTCCACCTCGTAGTTGGAAAGGCATTCGGCGATGACGCCGAGAGCTCGGTCGCGGAACGTCTTCTCCCCTTCGCCCTTCCACTGGTCCCAGTTCGTGCGGTCGATCATCGGTCCCGGAAGATACAGCTCCTCGGGCCAGTGCTCGAGCGTGTGCTCGGACATCATCAGGTGCTTGTCGCGAACGAGCTCGTCGATGAGGGGCTGGGTCGGAAGATCGTCGCGGACTTCGACCGGCCTCACGAAGCGCTTCGCGTGCGCCACCACCTCGTCGTCGAAGGCGAGCTTCTCGAGGCTGAAGCAGTTCACGTAGTCGAGCATTCCCGGGCCCGAGACGGAGTTGATGCCCGCGAGGGCCGCGAGAAAGGCGCCCGTACCCGACTCGAACCCGGCCTGCGGGTCGTTGAACTTGGAGTCTGAAAGCGCCATATAGGCCTGACTGGGGAGCTTCAAGTACTTCGCTACCTGGGCGTAGCCGCAGTAGACCTGGAGCGCTTCGACGGCGGTCATGGGGTTCGTCATGAGCCGCATGTGGAAGCTCGCGGGCGCGCCTCCGAAGAGAACGGGAGTGCCGGGGCGGATCTTCTGCGCGATGGCGAGGCCGCTCACCACCTCCGCGGTGTGGAGCACGAGGGCGCCGACCGTGGTCGCGGGCGAGATCATCCCGAGGAGGAGAACGGGGACGATCTCGATCGGAATCCCCCACTCCGCGCAATCGATGATGTTGCTGATGGGATCCTCACCCCAGCGGAGGGGCGTATTCGGACAGCAGGTGAAGATCGCCATTGGCTTTTTGGCGAGGTGCTCCCGGCTCTCTCGAAAGTAACTCATAAGCTCGCCCATCCGGGGAACGCCGAAATGCGTGAAGGCGCCCGAGACGATGGGACGCTTCGAGAACGAGAGGACCATGTACAAGCGCCAGGCGTCGGCGATGTCCTGCGGGATGTCTCTCGGAATGAATGCCGTTGAGAGATACGAAATGTTCTTGAGGCCGTCCGCGATCTTCACGTAGTCGACGAAGTCCTTGGAATCCCCTTCGCGGATTTCCTGGGTCCTGCGGTCGAGGATTCGAAGCGCGGAGGACGCGGGCACGAAATGCACGTTGTCCCCCTCGAGGGTCGCCGCCGCGTTCCCGTCCCGATCGTGGAGTGTGAGAGAGGACGGCGCCGAAGCGAGCGCCTCTTCCAGGGTTTTTCGGGGAAACGTGATGCGGTGCGTCGCTTCGTTTCCCTCGAACCCGACGTCAACGAGCCGCTTGAACGCGTGCGGGTTCTCCACCAGTACTCCGGTCTTTTCCAGGACCGAGAGCGCCTCGTCGACGATCCTCGAGACCAGGGAGGCCTCGAGGATCTCCATGCGGGCTCTCACGGAACGCTCCGCTTGCGCTCCGGGTCGAAGAAGGGAAGGGGGGCCACCTTGGCGCGGGCGCGCCGCCTCACGTACTCGACGGTGTACTCCAGATCGAGGGGCGTACCCGGAGTCTCGTACCCCCGCTCGACGGTCGCAAGCGCAACGAACTTCTTCAAGAACGGGGACCAGCCGCTGGAGGTGGCCTTACCGACCTGGCGTCCGCCGGAGTAGATCGGAACCCCCACGCGCGAGGCCTCGTTCGTGAGCTGGGGGGCGAGCCCTTCGAGGGAGTAGAGTCGCTCGATCTCGCGGAAGGTGACTTCGATGCCCACGAGGAAGCGCTCTGTCCCCTTCTTCTGCTCTTCGACGAGCGCGCGCTTTCCTACGAAGTACGGCTTTTTGAGATTTACCGCCCAGCCCATGTTGATCTCGTAGGGCGAGGACTTCTGGCTTTCGACGAGGACTTTGTCCGCGTTCCAGAAGTCGACGTCGATGAGAGGAAACCCCGCTTCGATGCGGGAGCGGTCGAGGGCAACCATGCCCGCGGGCTCGAGCCCGAAGCCGTGCCCCGCATCGACGATGGCATCCCAGAGCTTCGCCGCCTGCGTCGCCTCCGCCCAGATCTCGTAGCCGAGATCTCCCGTATAGCCCGTGCGGGTCACGACCGCGGGAACGCCCGAAAGCTCCGTCGTGCCGAGACGGAAGAACCCGAGCTTCGAGAGATCCTTGCTCCAGATTCTCTGGAGGACTTCGCGGGAGCGCGGTCCCTGGAGCGCGAGCCCGGCGTACTTCTCGGAGACGTCTTCGATCTGGACGTTCATCCCTTCCGCGTTGAGCCGGAACCAGACGAGCGACTGCTCGGCGGCGGTCGCCCGGAAGTGATCCTTCGCGAGCCTCTGGAAGCATCCGTCCTGGATGACCTTGCCGAAGTCGTCGCACCAGGCGGCGTAGAGGACCTGCCCGACCTGGCACCTGGTGGCGTCGCGGGTGATGAGGCGGTCGACGAGGCGCTCCGCGTCCGGTCCCTGGATGTCGTACTTATAAAGAGGAGAGACGTCGATGAGCGCGGCGCCGGTGCGAATGGCGTGGTACTCGGGATCGTGGAAGTCGTCGTAGACGACGGCGACAAAGTAGCCCGACCACTGTTTCCAGCGCAGACTGGTGCACAGCGGCTCGGTTCTCGAATGAAAGGGGGTGCCGACGGCCATCAGAACAAACCTCCAATGGATGGAAACAGTGTACTTTGCTTTCTGTCCATAATGCAATATGATGTCCCACAATATGGGCAAGTATGACTGCGTGGTCATTGGTGCGGGCCATAACGGCCTCGTCGCCGCCGCCTATCTCGCCCGTGCGGGGAAAAAAGTCGTGGTCGTCGAGAAGCGCGATCTCGTCGGCGGCGCGACCGTCACCGAAGAGGTCGTCCCCGGGTTCAAGTTCACCGTGTTCTCGTACGTGGTGAGCCTGCTGCGGCCGGAGATCATCGAGGAGCTCGAGCTCGCGAAGCACGGCCTCGAGCTCCTTCCTCTCGACGGTACGTTCACTCCCCTGCCCGATGGGCGCTATCTCGCGCGCTGGCACGACTCCGAGAGGACGCGCATGGAGATCGCGCGCTTCTCGCGAACGGACGCAGACAACTACGGGCGGTTCGGACTCCACATGCACCACATGGCGCGGGCGGTGCGGGAGCTCCTGATGATGCGGCCTCCGGAGCCGACGTCCTTTCGGCCCTCCGACCTCGCGGGGTTCAACCAGCTCGGAAAGCACGTGAAGAGCCTCGGAAACAGGCGATTCTTCGATCTCGCGCGTCTCATGACGACGTCGGCTGCCGACTACCTCGACCGCTGGTTCGAGTGCGACCCGCTGAAGGCCACGATGTCCGCGAGCGGCATCATCGGGACGTTCCTCTCGCCGCGCTCCCCCGGCTCCGCTTACGTGCTCCTCCATCACTACATGGGAGAGATCGACGGGGTCTCCCGCTCGTGGGGATTTGCCAAAGGCGGGATGGGCTCGGTCGCGAACGCGATCGCTTCCGCCGCGCGAAGCCTGGGCGCCGAGGTGCGGACGAGTGCCGGCGTCTCGAGGGTTTTGACGCGCGACGGCCGCGCGACGGGGGTCGTTCTCGAAAGCGGCGAGGAGATCGAAGCCGACCAGGTCGCATCCAGCGCCGACCCCAAGAGGACGTTTCTCAAGCTCGTGGAAGAAAAGGACCTGCCGTCTGAGTTCGTCTCGGACGTGAAGCGTTTCAAGATCCGGGGCTCCTCGGGGAAGGTGAACCTCGCGCTCTCCGAGCTTCCCAACTTCACGTGCCTTCCCGGAGAGGGCCCACACCTGAAGGGCGCCATCTCCATCAGCCCCAGCATGGACTACATCGAGCGGGCCTACGACGAAGCGAAATACGGAGACTTCTCGAGCCGGCCCTACATGGACGTGATGATCCCGACGCTCATCGATCCCTCGCTCGCCCCTCCCGGAAAGCACGTGATGTCCATCTTCGTGCAGTACGCTCCGTACCGGCTGAAGGAAGGGACGACCTGGGAGCAGAAGCGCGAGGCGTTCGGGGACGCGGTCATCGACACGCTCTCGGAGTACGCGCCGAACCTGAAGAAAGCGATCATCGGCCGCATGGTTCTCTCGCCCTGGGACATGGAGCAGAGGATCGGCTTGACCGAAGGAAACATATTCCACGGCGAGCTCTCGCTCGACCAGCTCTTCTTCCTCAGGCCCGTCGCCGGATGGGCCCAGTTCCGAACTCCTCTTTCGGGACTCTACCTCGCGGGCTCGGGCGCCCATCCGGGCGGCGGCGTCATGGGCGCTCCCGGAAAGCTCGCCGCCCTCGAAATGCTGAAGGACGCCTCATGACCGACGCCATCGTCATCGGTTCCGGCGCGAACGGGCTCACCGCGGCTTCCTACCTCGCCCGCGCGGGGATGAAGGTCCTCGTTGTCGAGAAGAGGAGTACCGTCGGCGGACTCGCCTCGACGGAGGAGTTCGCCCCCGGCTTTCGCGCGTCGATCGGCCCGGACAACTGCGGGCTTCTCCAGCCCCAGGTCGTCTCCGACCTCGACCTCGAGAGGCACGGTCTCGAGCTCTTCCCTCTCGATCCGTTCGTGTTCGCGCCCTCGCGCGAGGGATCGGGGCTATCCCTCTATCGGGACGCGCACAGGAGCGCTTCCGAAATCCGCAAATACTCGGCGAAGGATGCCGAGGCGTACCCCCGGTTCGTGGCTCTGGTCGAGAAGATCTCGGAGTTCCTGAAACCTCTCTTCACGAAGCCTGCGCCGCACCCCTCGATCGAGACGGGCGCCGATCTCCTCGAGCTTCTGCGTCTCGGATGGGGATTCCGACAGCTCGGGGCCCGGCCGATGCACGAGCTCCTGCGCATCCTCCCGATGTCGCTCGAGGATTTCCTCAACGAGTGGTTCGAGCACCCGCTCGTGAAAGCGGCGATCGGGGCCGGCGCTCTCGAGGGGGTGTGCTTCGGCACGAAGTCGGCGGGAACGTCCGCGCTCTACCTGTATCAGAACCTGGCCCCGCGAAAACTCGCGCGCGGAGGCGCGGGAGGAGTCACCGAAGCCCTCGCGAAGTCTCTCGAGGCGCGCGGCGGATCGATCCGCACGGGCGCCCGGGTCGCGCGTCTTCTCGTCGAGAGCGGGCGCGCGGTCGGGGTCGCTCTCGAGGGCGGCGAGACCATTCGCGCGTCGATGGTTCTCTCGGGGCTCGCGCCCAGGACCACGTTCCACGAGATTGGAAGCCCGACGGATCTCCCGCCGAGCTTCGTCTCCGAGGTCGACAACATCCGCTACCGCGGCGTCACCGCGAAGCTGAACCTCGCCGTCTCCGAGCTCCCGGATTTCCGCTGCCGGCCGGGGAAGGACGGGGCGGAGCATCACCGGTCGCTGATTCAAATCGGCGAGAGCCTCGACGAGTACGAGCGCGCGTACGACGCCGCGAAGTACGGGAAGATCTCGGAGCGGCCCCTTCTCACCGTCGTTGTTCCGTCGCTCATCGACCGGAGCCTCGCTCCCGAAGGCAAGCATGTGGTGAGCGTCACGGCCCAATTCGCGCCGTATCGCTTGCGCGAGGGAAGCTGGTCGACCCGGAAAGACGCGCTTACCGCGGCGATTGTCGACCGGCTCTCCGAGTACGCTCCCAACGTGAAGGGTGCCGTCGTCCACCATCGCCTCTGGACTCCCGAAGACTACGACCGCGAGCTCGGCCTTCCCGAGGGAAACTGGCACCAGGGCGAGATGGCGCTCGACCAGATGTTCTTCATGCGCCCCGTCCCCGGCTGGTCCCGGTACGAGACCCCCATCGAAGGACTCTATCTCTGCGGGGCCGCCACTCACCCCGGTGGAGGGATCACCGGAGCTTCCGGCGCGAACGCGGCGCATCGGGTGATCAAAGACCGCAACTGACCCCGTCTCATTGACAAACGCGGGACCCGGTGCCACGATGGGGTTTCCCCCCATTTGGAGGCGTGTCGGTTGATGCGGTTGCGGTACTCGCTCGCGGCGTTGGCGCTCGTCTCGAGCGGACTTGCCTTTGGTGCGCAAGGCGAGGTCGAGATCGTCCACGATCCGATCGACTGCTGGCCGGTCGATCAGTTCCTGATGGTCCAGTCCTCCTTCGTGCCGCCCGAGGACATTCAGACCGCGAAGTTCTACTTCCGTTCGACCGCGCACGTCGACTACTACTACGTCGAGCTCACGCTCGGCCGCGGCGGCGGCGGCCGCGGCATCGTTCCGAAAGCCGAGCCCGCGACCCCGGGAGTGTCTTATTACCTCGAGCTCGTGACCCGGAGCTTCAGCGCGGTTCGGACCGAGGAGCGCGTCGTTCCCGTCGACTCGGGCAGCGAATGCAAGAGGCGCGACCCCGAGGCCGCTTTCTACGCCGGCGAGAACCCCGACATCGCCATTGGCGCTACCCGGGGCGGCGTGCCCCAGATGCCCCCGGGATTCCAGGCGGAGGGGATCTCCCGCTTCATCAGCGCGACCGGGGTCCAGGGGGGGCCGGGTGGCGGAGGGGTCAGTGGCAAGACCATCGGCATCATCGCCGGAATCGGAGGAGCGGGCGCCGCCGCCCTGGCTCTCTCAGGAGGCGGGAGCTCGGAGACCACGACGACCGTGATCGGCGGCGTCACGACCACGACACCCTCGAGCACCTCGACCTCGACGGCAATCGGGGGAGGAGGCTCCACCACCACGACGACGGGCGGGGGCGGCGGGGGCTCGACGACGACCACGAGCATTGGCACGAGCTCAAGCACATCAACCGTCGTGGGAGGCACCACGAGCAGTGCGACCACAACTAGCCCAACAACCGGTCCAAGCACCTCGCCGTCAACAAGCCCCTCCACGGCGCCGAGTACCAGCCCTTCCACGTCGCCGTCAACAAGCCCCTCCACCGCGCCGAGTACCAGCCCCTCCACCGCGCCGAGTACCAGCCCCTCCACGGCGCCCAGCAACGCGGACCTTTCCGCGAGCAAGTCGGATTCACCGGATCCGGTCCGGGTGGGCACGAACCTGACCTACACCATCGTGATCCGGAACAACGGGCCGGCGACGGCAACGGGAGTGGTTTTCGAGGACAACTTCTCAACGACGGCGCTCGGAGTTTCGAAAAGTGGCGATGGGAGTTGTTCTTTCAGCACCGGAAGAGTGGTCTGCGGGCTCGGAAACATTCCGCCGGGTGGGGTCCGCACGACCCAGATCGTGGTGCAGCCGCAGCAGGTGGGAACGATCGGCAACAGCGTTCTGGTTCAAGGCGGCCAGCCCGATCCCAACCTGTCCAACAACAGCGCCAACATCAACACGAGTGTCGTTTCCTCGCTGCGCGCCGGAGCCGACGACGGTCCTTTCCTGGTCTCCAACACCACCTTGCAGACGCACGCCGCCGACGAGCTCGTTCACGGACGCGTCGTCGTGAACGGGGAAACGTTCCTCGCCGTGGACAGCTCCTCACCGCAAACCATCCAATCGAGGGCGCGCTCTGGAATGAATCAAATCGAGGCCGCCGTCGAGCCGGGTGGGACGGCCGAGTGCTCCTGGCGTTTCGATTTTTCAGGATCACCCGATTACATCCCCGGTAGCTTACAAGTCCAATCGGGAGAAGTGCTTTCCTTGGAAAGCCATGCGGTGTCCTTCAGCCTCAGAGAAGGCGGGTCGGCACGGTTCAGCGTCCGGCTGAAGGACCCGAGCGATGCAGGCCGTCGCTGACAACCTATCTCCGGTCGTCGGAATCTTTGACAGAGCGTGGTCGGGCTTCAAGCCCTTGGGCAGTCGCGATTTGAGTTTTCACTGCTCGAACGGCTGTCGGTGATGGTTACAGGTGCGGCGACGCGGTTCCCCCCGCCATCTGAGGCTGCTGCTTGATTGTGGCGGCAAGTTACTTAGAATCAAAAACATAGTTCTAATCTGAGCCCTGCGTGGCGACGTGGCATCCGAGTTGCATCATGGGGTCTCGAATCAGGTTGACAGCGACGAAGGAGCAAAGAGGAATGAGACGACGATTCGCGACGAGCGGTTGGATCGCTGCAGGGGTTACGGCGGTCGGACTGGCAGCAAGTCCGGCAATGGCCTCGACCATTACCTTCGACCAGACTTTGGATTCGGGCACGATTTTCTACGGCGGCACGGGCGGAGCGATGACCGGGAGCGGCATTACCATTCAGACGATCTCGCCGAGCCTCGTGGATCCGCCGCCGTTCAACCCGGCAGTGGATCTTGTCTGCGGTGGGTGCGTCCTGGACTTCACCACGGGGACGAACGTCTCGGAAGGACCAGCCGAGTGGGTTTTCAACGGCGGCGGGTCGTTCACGATCATGGGCGGAGTCCTCGCTCTCGGTATCCCCGGGGGCTCGACGCTTTTGTCCGGCTCGTTCATTGGAAACGTGACTGCCGACCTGACGGGAGCGGGAACTCTCATCATCAGCGGGGCGGGGCTCGACTTCAAGCATCCGAAAATCGTCGACTTCTATTTCGGCATCGTCGTGCCACCTCCGCCTGACAACGACATCTTCCTGTTCACGAACACGGAAATCACGGCGACCCCAAGCATGTCGCCGACCGAGCCAGGTGGGTTCACCGCGCTCGTCACCGAGGCGGACGTTACGAACAGGCTCCCGGAGCCTGGATCGGCTCTGCTCCTGCTGCTCGGGCTCGGAAGTCTCGCCGCGTATCGCACGCGCCGCAGCTAACTCATTTCTCTCCGCGCGAAAGAGGGCGCCGTTTTCTTGGGGGGAACGGCGCCCTCGATTTTCTGTCTAGCCGCTCACGTGGGGATTCCCTTCGAAGAAGAACCGGAGCGGCTTTCTTGCCCATTCTTTGGCGTAGGCGACGCCGATGCGGGGGGAACGTCTGATTCTGGAGCGGGAGCGCGGGCCGCGAATGATGTAGAGCTCGCGGCCCTCGACGAGGTCGGCGCCGTCGAGGCTCCCCTCGATGGCGAGGGCCTGCGTGAGCTTCGCGGGGCCGGAGCACAGCTCGAGCTCGCGCTCGCGGCCCCGGAGCCTCTTCATTTCCTCGATTCCCGCGACGGGCTCGAGTGCCCGGATGAGACACGCCGTCGGCACTTCCTCCCGGTCGGAAACCACGTTCAGGCACCAGTGCATGCCGTAGGTAAAGTAGACGTAGGCGTGCCCGGCGTCGCCCCACATGGAGGCATTTCGCGCCGTGCGGCGGCCGCGGAACGTGTGGGCGGCGCGGTCTTCCATGCCGAGGTAGGCCTCGACCTCGACGATCTTCCCGCAAAGCTCCTGGCCGTCCGGAAGCTTTCTCACCAGGATCTGTCCGAGAAGCGCCTGCGCCAGCGTCACCGGGTCGCGGCGAAAGAAACGGCGGGTCAGGCGAGGGGGCTCAGGCAATCCCTTCAATCCCGATGGAGCCACCGGCCTTCCATCCCGCCCGCCAGGGGGAGGATCGTCCCGCTCAAATGTCCCGCGAGGCGTGAGGAGGAGAGGAAGACGATCGCCCGGGCCACGTCCTCCGGTGTGGCGATCTTCTTGAGCGCCATCGTCGCCGTGACTCGTTTCACGGCGGACGGCTCGGCCATGGACGCCCCCGCCATCGGCGTCGACACCCATCCGGGGCACACGCAGTTGACGCGGCCGCGGCGCGCGAGCCTGACGATCTCGTTCTTCAGGCTCCGCGTCATCCCGTAGGCCATCGCTGCCTTCGCTGACGAGTAATCCGTGTGGTTCTCTTCGCCGAAGAGGGCAGCGGTCGAGGCGACGAAGACGATCGAGGCCACCTCCCGCGGAGAGTCCGCGACGTGACGGAGAAACCCCCGGCAGGTGAGGAACGCGCCCGTCAGATCCGTTTCCATCGTCTGCTGCCACTGTGAGAGGGTCATCCGATGGAGCGGGACCTCGTCCGCGATCCAGATCCCGGCGTTCACCACGATTCCGTCGATTCGTGGAAACGACGAGAGCGCCTCTCGGTACATGCGGTCGACGTCGGCTTCCGAGCCCACGTCGGCCTGAATCACCAGAGCGCGAACGGACAGCTCCTTCGCGAGCGCTTCTGCGCCGGCCCTGTTCCGGTGATAGTGCAGAACGAGGTTCGCGCCTTCGGAAGCGAAAGCGCGCGCCGTCTCGGCGCCGATGCCGCCCGCGGCCCCCGTGATGAGGAAGGTCTGGTCTTTGATTCCGGCGTCCATCGATTCTCTCCCGCTCGCGTATCGTCGACGGCCGGAGGCCGGCGACGTGCACCGATCCTACCTCGTTCTCGGAGCGCTCGCGCTCGCTCCCGCGTGCGCGCCGCCTCTGCCTCGACTGGAAGGGCGGTAATGGTTTTTTCCCCTCGATTCGGCGTTGGGAATTCCCCCTAATACGGGGCACAGTCCCGTTTTCGAATTTGCATCAGAATGGAGCCTTCTTCAAGGAGGCAAAGGACATGTGGAAGAAACCGAGCCCGGACGAAACACCGGAAGAGCGTCCGCCTGTTGGCGCTCCCCCACGGATGCAGCCCGCCGCCCCGCCGGTCAGGGGAGCGGCAAGGATCGGCTCGACACTCACCCTCAAGGGAGATCTGCAGGGCGAGGAGGATCTTGTCATCGAGGGCCGCATCGAGGGTAAGATTGCGATCAAACAGGGGAGCGTGACCGTGGGCGAGAAGGGCCGGGTGGAGGCGGACATCGAGGCATCGAACATCCAAGTGGCGGGCGTCGTGAAGGGGAACCTGACGGCCGCCGAGCGCGTCGTGCTCCTCGAGAGCGGGCGCGTCGAAGGCAACATCACGGCGAGAAGTGTGAGCCTCGAGAACGGCTGCCACTTCAAGGGAAGCATCGACATGCAGACGGACTCCCCGGCGCGTCCCGCCGTCAGGACCGCTCCGGTGCTCGCCGCACCGCCTCGCGTGGGAGTCTGACGTTGCCCCTGTTCCCTCGACGCGAGCAAGCCCGGGAGAAGAGCCGGTGCTTCGGGGAAGCGAATCGGCAGCGTTCGCTCGCGCTTCCCAAGATTCTGGAGCCGCTCGCGGGCACGGGCGGAGCGGGTTTCTCCGTCCTCGACCTCGGCCGCGCGAGCCCCGCGAACCTCGACTTCTTCCTCGGACGGGGCGCGCGGCTTACCGTCGCCGATTTCACTCCATCGCGCGTGGACGCGATTTCCGAGCTCGTGCGCGTCGAGCCCGGAACGTATTTCGACCTCGTTCTCGCGTGGGACTTTCTGAACTATCTCCCGCCCGGGAGGCTTTCGGCGCTCCTCGGAAGCCTCGAGCCCTTCTTTCGCCCCGGAACGTCGATTCACGCGTTCGTGGCCACCGCCCGGGAAATGCCCGCAGCGCCGCGGCGCTATCGGATCGAGAATTCGGAAACGCTCCTTTGCGAGGAGGCAACCGAGAGGCTCGTTCCCGCGCCGCGGTACGTGGAGCAGGGCCTCCTGAAATGCATGCCCGGGCTCGTCGTCGAGCACCGCTTCCAGCTCCGGAGCGGAATGCTGGAGTACCTCTTCTCCTACCGGACGCGGCGGCTCACGGTCGCGTACTCCGCTATCGCCGAGCCGTCCCGCTCTCCGTCGGGTGCTGGGCCTCAATTGCGCTCAGCACCTTCGCGATGAACTCGGGGAGGCCCTCCCCGATCCAGCGAACGACCACCACCAGATCGTTGTCCCAATCGATGTAGACGATGTTGGCACCCGCGCCGCGAAACGTCACCGAGGATTCGGGCGCCGCCGGGATGGGCTTCGGCACCGGCTTTCCCTCGTCATCGAGGGGGTGGTTCAGAAACCAGTTCATGAACCCGTAGTTCGGGTTCACTCCCGGCGTGCGGGCCATGCGGATCCATTCCTCGGAGATGATGCGCTTCTCGTTCCAGACCCCGTTTTGCTGGAAGAGGTAGCCGAAGCGCGCGAGGTCGCGGGCGTTGATGTGCATCCCGCCACCCCAGTGGCCGCCACCGCTCACCGACTGCATCCTCTCGCCGTCGAGCTCGACCCATGAGTTCTCGTAGCCGTGCCATCGCCACGTCTTCGAGGCGCCGATGGGCTCCATGACGTGCTCGTTCAACACCTGCGGAAGCGGGCGGCGCCACACGTTCAGGGCTACGAGCGAAAGGAGGTTGACCCGGACGTCGTTGTACTTGTAGTGCGTGCCCGGCTCGTATTTCATACGATTCGGGTAGTCTTCCGGCTTCTCTCCCTCGGGCCGATCGGCCCAGTCGGGCTTGCCCCAGAGAGTGCCCTCCCAGTCGCTCGTCTGGCGGAGGAGATGGTCCCAGGTGATCTTCTCGTTGTGCTCGCTCGAGAAGAGGTCCTGGAACTCGGGACCGACATGATCCTTGGCGCGATCGTTCAGGTTTCCCACGAGGCCCCGGTCGTACGCGAGCCCGACCACCGTCGAGAGAAACGTCTTGGTGACGCTGAACGTCATGTCCACTTTCGACGTCTCGCCCCACTCGGCGACGATGTAGCCGCCGCGCACGACGAGCCCGTTCAGGGGAGCCCGCACGGTCGTCGGCCCGATGCGCTGCCCGAAGGGGGCGCGCGCGAAGTCCGAGAGCTCGTGGGCCAGGGCGAGATCCCTGGGAGCTTTCGATTCGTTCGCGATCGCGAAGTCGATGGCCTCCTTCAGCCGGAGAGAGCTCATCCCCATCTCTTCGGGGGAGCGCTTCTGCCAGTCGTGGCGGCCGGGGAAGTAGGTCTGGGCCGAGGCGGCGGCGGCCACCGTCAGGAGCCACAGGGCCGGGATCGAGCTGCATTTTTTCATCGGCATCGGTGTGCCTCCCGGAAATCCGCCCATCGTAACCCAGGATTTGCCTCGATCGCGCGTCCTTCCTTATGATGCGATTCTCATGAGATGGTCCAGGATCTTCATTCCCACGCTGCGCGACGATCCGGCGGACGCCGAGGCGGTGAGCCACAAGCTCATGCTCCGCGCGGGGCTCGTCCGCCAGCTCTCCGCCGGAATCTACTCCAAGCTTCCCCTCGGACTTCGCGCCGCGCGAAAAGTCGAGGCCATCATCCGCGAGGAGATGGTGCGCATCGGGGGGCAGGAGTTCCACCTTCCGGTGATCCACCCGGGCGAGCTCTGGAAGGAGAGCGGGCGCTGGCAGCAGATCGGGGACGAGATGTTCCGGCTGAAGGATCGCCGCCAGGGCGACTACTGCCTCGGGATGACCCACGAGGAAGTCTTCACCGCCATCGCCCGGGACGAGCTCCGGAGCTACCGGCAGCTTCCCCAGATCTGGTTCCAGATCCAGACGAAGCTCCGTGACGAAGCCCGGCCGAAGTCGGGAGTGCTCCGGGGCCGCGAGTTCACGATGAAGGATTCCTACAGCTTCGACGTCGACTTCGCCGGCCTCGACGTCGCCTTCGATCGGCACGCGGAAGCCTACCGGCGCATCTTCGAGAGGTGCGGCCTTCGCGCGATCGCGGTGCAGGCGTCCTCGGGCGCCATGGGGGGAAGCGAGTCCGTCGAGTTCATGAGCGTCTCCGAGGCGGGGGAGGACTGGACGGCGTTCTGCCTCCGCTGCGACTACGCCGCGAATCTCGAAAAAGCGGTTTCGGTAGCGTCGAAGGTCGACGACCCGAAGGAGGTGGGAGAGGTCGAGAAGTTCCCGACCCCGGGAGTGCGCACCATCGAGGAGCTTTCGCGCTTCGATGGAAAGGCGCGCCCGGAGCGGCAGATCAAGACACTGGTCTACGTCGTCGAGGACGTCCCGACGCTTTTTCTCCTCCGCGGCGACCACGAGCTCAACGAGATCAAGGTCTCCGAAGCCACCGGGACGACGACGTACCGCCCGGCCACTCCCGAGGAGTGCCGGAAGGCTCTCGGAGCGCTTCCGGGAAGCCTGGGAGCGGTCGGCGTGAACGACGTCCCCGTCTATGCGGATGACGCGCTGAAGGGACGCCGCGGCATGGTGACGGGCGCGAACGTGGACGACTTCCACGTGCGAAACGTCGACGTCGCGCGCGACCTTCCTCAGGTGAAGTGGACGAGCCTACGGAACGTCGTCGCCGGCGACGGCTGCACGAAGTGCGGCAACCCCCTCGAGCTCAAGAAGACCATCGAGCTCGGCCACATCTTCAAGCTCGGTCTCCGGTACTCGGAGTCGATGAAGCTCCGGGTCCTCAACGAGCAGGGAAAGGAAGTCCCGGTGGTGATGGGATCCTACGGCATCGGAGTCGAGCGTCTGGTGGCGGCGGTCATCGAGGCCTACCACGATGAAGACGGCATCGCCTGGCCCTTCTCGGTCGCGCCCCTCGAGATCGTGGTGACTCCCGTTTCGATCCAGGACCAGGCGGCGATGCGGAAGGCGGAGGAGATCTACGAAACGCTCAGGGCTTCGGGCTACGAGGTCCTTCTCGACGATCGCGACGAGAGGCCGGGTGTCAAGTTCAAGGACGCGGACCTCGTCGGCTTTCCGCTGCGCATCGTCCCCGGTCCGCGATCCCTGGAGAAGGGGATGGTGGAGCTCGTCGAGCGCGCCGGAAAATTCAAAGTGGAATTGCCTCTCGATCGGCTTTACGAAGAAATCCGGGAGCGCGTCGCCCGTCTCAAGGCCGCGCCTCTCCGGTAGGGACCCTTGCCTCATCGGGGCGTCCGTGCGAGAATCGCTCTCGCAGCCTATGATTGCTTGACCCGCCTTCGACCCTGACGCGCCCACCGCGTCCCCGTCTGCCTTCTAACCAATTCTCGATGAGGGTTTCGGTGTGTCTCTGAACCTCGACGGCTGGAGCGAGTTCTTTCAGAAGTCTTTCACGGATCTCGGTGATCCGGGTCTCGAGCCTGCGGGCGTGATCCTCGCGGCGGGAGGCGCCTTCCGTCTCGCGCGGGCGGAGGGGGAGTGCGCGGCCACGCTTTCGGGCCGGTTTCGGCACGGAGTGGCGGAGGGGGACGACTACCCGACCGTCGGCGATTGGGTCGCGATCGACCCGGTGGGACTCCGGATCGAGTCCCTCCTTCCGCGGCGGACGAAACTGTCCCGGAAGGTCGCGGGAAAGAGGACCCGGGAGCAGGTCGTTGCCGCCAACGTCGACTTCGTGTTCGCGACGATGGGCCTCGATTCCGACTTCAACCCCAGGCGCCTCGAGCGCTTCCTCGCGACGGTTTGGGAGAGTGGAGCGGTTCCCGTCGTCCTCCTGACCAAACTCGACCTCTGCCCGGACGTCGAGACGCGGGTGCGGGAAATCGAGGACATCGCTGCCGGAGTCGATATCGTCGCGCTGAGCGCGCTCGACGGACGCGGGATGGACAGGCTGGAGTCGAGGCTCAAGCCCGGGAAGACGTCCGTTCTCGTGGGGTCCTCGGGCGTGGGGAAGTCGACGATCATCAATCGTCTCCTGGGCCGAGAGGTCCAGAAGACGCTCGAGGTGCGGGCGGGCGACTCACGGGGCCGGCACGCGACGAGCCACCGCGAGCTTTTTCTCCTCCCGGGGGGATCGCTTCTCATCGACAATCCCGGCGTGCGCGAGATCCAGCTCTTCGGCTCCGAAGAGAGCCTCGAGCGCGCGTTCGAGGACGTCTCCGGCCTTGCGGTCGGCTGCCGCTTCTCCGACTGCACGCACACGAGCGAGCCCGGATGCGCGGTGCTCGCGGGGGTCGCGGAGGGGTCCCTATCCCCGGAGAGGCTCGCGAGCTTCCGCGCGCTCCAGAGGGAGCTTCGCTACCTGGAGACCCGGAAGGACGAAACCGCGCAGCGCGCGCAGAAGCAGAAGTGGCGCGCCATTCACCGGGAGATGCGGCGCTCGGGACGGCATCGGAGAACTTAGCGCCGGGGCGCGAAGCGCAGGCTTCCTCCCGGATGCCGGATCCAGAGGCTCGAGCCCGAGCGTTCGAACGAGGCCGCGCCGTCGAGGGCGGACACGTACTCGTTGAAGAGGGACTGGTCGCCGCAGTGCGCCCGCGTGCAGGCGAGGGTCCCGATCTCGAGGCCCGTCCCGGTCCAGGAGTAAGAGCCCGAGCAGCGGTTGCAGTCCGCGCGCGCGGCGACGCGGCCGTCGGCGGTGAAATCCGCGGTGTAGGAGCCGGGCTCGACGAGCTGCGCCGGGCCGGAAGCGATCTGGAGCGACTGGAGCTCCCACGCGCCTTCGAGACCAGCTTCACCCGGGCTGGTTCCGAAGTCAGAACAGGAAAGAGTCAAGAGTGCTGCGATACCCAAGCTGAGGTTTCTCATCGGGAGAGTGTAGCGCGGTCCTTCAGCGCTCGAGCGCGGAACGAATGGCCCGCAGGACCACCAGGGCCGTCTCGAGATCCTCGGGCTCGACGAGATCCTCGACCCCTTGCTCCCACCCCCGCATCGTTCTCTCCATGCGGTCCCGCAGCCTCTGACCTTCCTCGGTCGCTCTCACCATCGGGGACCGCTGATGCTCCGGATTCGGTTCGAACCGGACGAGCCGCTCCTCCGCGAGCAAGTCCACGACGCGCTGAACGCTCTGGCGCGACGTCCCCATCTGGCGCGCCACTTGGGGAACCGTCCGGCCGTTTCCGATGGCCGTCAGAACTTCCCAGCGTGCCCGGGACTGTTTCGCGGAGCTCGCGATCGCCTCCCGTCGACGCCCGTGGCTCCGGGCGAGAAGGATGACTTCTTCCAGCACGTGCAGTACCAGAAATGGCACGATATGACAATATCATGTCATTATGACTTCTAACTGTCATTAGAGGGTGTGGGTAACTTCCTGGCCGATGGGGACGAATTCTTGTCCTATTTTGGCACAGGTGACGCGGGTTACGGATCGCTCCTCCTGCCCATAACAGCAGCGAGTTCTGAGGGTTTGAGGCCCGTCCCTCGGAAGGGGACATCATGGCATGGGGGTTGCAAATCCGCCATCGATCCCCCACAATTTCAGCACACGACAGTACAAGACGCCCAGGAGGAAGATCCTGGGAGGAAAGAGTATGCGAGTACCTTCTCGGATTGCGTTGCGATCGGCGCTGGCGCTCTGCCTCCTTTCGACCGCCTCTCTCGTCGGGGCGGGACCTCCGCCGATCCAGGTCTTCTACATCCCCGTTCCCGAAGACCAGCTTCTCGCGGAGATGCAGACGCTCGCGCCGGCGATGACCGACACGACGGTGCGCACCACCATCGGCATCACCATCGCCGGAAACGGGACGTTCCTCTACTACGACCAGTGGGAGGACGGCTACGAGGTCGACATCGCGAACCCCGTCCAAGCGACGACGCAGACCTGGGGAGACTCGAACCTCGCGAACGGGGCGCCTCCCGGCTGCGCCGCCGTCGCTTGCGACGTCTTGAACCGGGGTCGGGTCATCATCCTCCAGAACGACGTTCCCGCGAGCCCGCGCAACCCCGCGAACTTCTTCTTCGACGGCCACGACAAGATCGGGACCACGCTTCTCGTGGCGATCACGCAGGCGGGCTGGCCCATGCCCGCGGTCAACAGCCTCCTCGGCGACGCCGTCGAAGTCCACTCCACGAACGACTGGGGGACGAGCTTCGAGGCCCCGTCCGGAGAGGGCGTCTCCGCCGCGTTCGAGGACGCCCGCTTCATCATCATGGCCCAGCGGAACGGCACCATCGTGCGCGTCGACATCAACCGAGACGGAATCGACGACATCGTTCAGACCCTGAGCGAAGGCCAGAGCTTCGTCGTCGACGGCGTCCTCCTCGGGACCCGCGCGTTCTCGAACCTCCCCGTGCAGACGACGTTTCTCACGGGCGATATCGGGGCGAACTACGAGAGCCGCTGGTACTCGATGGTCCCGAGGACGTCTTGGACCAACAGCTACATCGCCCCGGTGGCCACGACCGTCGCCGCCAATCCTACGACCGTCACCCTCTACAACCCGAACGCGACCGCCCTCTCGGTGAACGTCACCACCACCGGCGGGACCTCCTCCGTCAGCGTACCCGCGGCCGGGCTCTTCGAGTACACGATGCCTTTGAACTCCGCGGCACGGTTCCAGTCGGCGGACGGCAGAGCCTTCTTCGGGATCGCGAACATCGACGACGAGGGGGCGGCCTACGACTGGGGTCACAGCCTCCTTCCCGCCTCGACTCTCGCGCCGACGGTGAAGGTCGGATGGGCACCGGGAAGCTCCAACGGGACGGCGAATCTCAGCCCGCTCTGGGTCACCGCCGCCGCTCCGACGACTCTGAACATCGACTGGAACGACGATGGGGTCGTCGACCAGACGGTCGCCATCACCACGGCTTTCCAGTCCATTCGGCTCCGCGACGCCGACCTCGATCAGACGGGCGCGCGCGTCTTCACGACCGACGGGACTCTCATTTCCGCCGCCTGGGGAGAGGACCCGAACGGCTCGCCCGCGGGCAACCCCGGCCTCGACCTCGGGACCTCGGTCCTTCCTGCTCCCGACGTTTCGATTCTGAAGAGCAGCGCTCTCGCCCAGGACGTGAACGGAAACGGCCTTCTCGACCCGGGCGACACCCTGCGCTACACGCTCTTCGTCCTCAACACCGGTGTCGTGAACGCGACGAACATCGTCGTCACCGATGCTCCCGACCCCTACACGACGTATGCTCTGAACACCACTCGCCTCAACGGCGTTCTCCAGCCCGATGACACCGTGGGAGCGACGCCCTTTCCTCTCGACGAGGCCGGCATCAACATCGGCACCCTGACTCCCGGGCAGAGCGTCACCATCACCTATGAAAGAGCCGTCGGCGACCCTCTTCCCTCACCCCAGCAGCAGATCATCAATACCGCCCAGGTCACGTACGGCACGGGCGTCCTCGTGTCCTCGACCAACGTCAGCCCTGTCGCTCCGCCGCAGTTCCAGGTGACCAAAACGTCGAACCTCGCGTCGCCGGCGCTCCCCGGACAGACGGTGCAGTACACCATCTCCATTCAGAACACATCGCCGTTCACCCAGACGAACATCGCCGTCACCGACGCCGTCCCGGCGGGAACGACGTACGTCGCCCAGAGCACGTCCGCGACCGGACCGTTTCCCCCGATCACCATCATCGACCTTTTCAACGCGCAGGCGTACAACAACAACAACGGGAACCGGAACTGGTCGACGAACTGGACGGAGGGCGGAGACGACGGCAACGTCACCGGCGGTGATGTCCAGGTTCTCACCGACGGTGGTGCTTTCCGACTCCGCATCCGGGATGACGCCAACAGCGCCACCCGAGGAGCCAATCTCACGGGCTACACCACCGCCACGTTGAGTTTCCTCAGGCGTCGCGACGGCCTCGACGCCGTTGGCGAGTACGTCGCCGTCGAGGTCTCGGCGAACGGGGGGCCTTTCACCGAGGTCGCCCGGTACGCGGGGCCGGCGACGGACGCCGCCTACGCTCTCCAGAACATCAACATCACCGCCTTCATCTCGGCGAATACGCAGATCCGCTTCGCCTCCCCCGCCGGTGGGATGGCGAACGACGACATCGTCTACTTCGACGACGTCCAGATCGTGAGCCAAAACACGCAGACGAAGACGAACCAGCCGGCTGCAGCAAACCCGCTCCTGAACGGAGCGCCCCCGAGCCTCGTCCTCGGAGGCGACGGCTTCGCTCTCGCCCCCACGGAGACGATGACCGTCACCTACAGCGTCGTCGTCGACAACCCCCTGAACCCCTTCCGCCCCGACATCCTCAATGCCGTGAGCGTCACTTCGACCCAGAGCCTCACCCCGACCACCGCCACTCGCCTCGATCTGGTCGCACCCGGCTCCGTCGTCGGCGACCGGGTCTGGCTCGACGTCGACGGCGACGGCGTCCAGGACGTGGGCGAGGTGGGGCTCTCGAACGTGCGCGTGCGCCTCTACCGCGACCCGAACGGCGTTCCCGGAAGCGGAGACGAAGTCGTCGTCGGGACCGTTTTCACCGACGGAAACGGGAACTACCTCTTCGACCGGGTCTATCCCGGCGTCGGAACGTTCTACGCCGAAGTGGACTCGACGACCCTTCCCGTGGGGCTCCTCCCTTCGCCCGGGAACAACAACGGGCGGGGACCGTCCCTCACCATCACCGGAAACGACGTCTTCCTCGCGAACGACTTCGGGTACACCGCCCCCGCCGGAACGGCGGTGGTGGGCGACCGGGTCTGGAGCGACGCGGACGCCGACGGGATTCAGGATCCGGGCGAAGTCGGGATCGGGGGCGTCACCGTTCGCCTCCTCGCCGCGGGAGGGGACGGCCTCTTCGGCACCGGGGACGACGTCACCGTCGCCAACACGACGACGGCCGCCGATGGAACGTATCTCTTCATCGGCGTCGCGCCCGGCATCTACCGGGTCCTGGTCACCGACACGTTCGGCGTGCTCGCGGGATACGTTCTCACTTTCGGCCCCAATCCCACGACTTCGATCCTGCTCGCCGCGGGCAACGTGGACGTCTCGCGCGACTTCGGGTATCGCAACCCGAGCCTGTTCTCCATCGCAAACGCGGTCTGGAACGATGAGGACGGCGACGGGGTGCGCGATTCGGGCGAGCTGGGCATTGCCGGCGTCACCGTCTCTCTTCGAAACTCGGGCGGAAACGTCGTGGGCACGGCCGTCTCGGACGCGAACGGGAACTTCCAGTTCTCCGGCCTCGCAAACGGGAGCTACACCATCGAGGTCACGGACAACGGCGGCGTTCTCGCGAGCCTCCAGACGACGACCGTCGCCGCCGCCGCGGGACAGCTCGCGGTCACCGTTTCCGGGGCGAACGTCACCGGAACGAGCTTCGGCTACCGCGGCCTCGGCATCATCGGGGAGCTGGTGTGGAGCGATTCCAACGGCAACGGGGTCCGCGATGCCAACGAGCCGGGCATCCCGGGTGTGACTCTCCGCCTCGTTCTCGCCGGTCTCGACGGTCTCTTCGGAACGGTGGACGACTCCGTCTTCGCCACCACCACGACGGCAGCGAACGGCACCTACCGTTTCAACGCCCTCCCCAAGGCGTACTACCAGGTCCAGGTCACGGACACCGGGGCCGTTCTCACCGGATTCACCCAGACGGGTGATCCGGATTCCACCATCGACGCGAAGGGAGACGTGCCTCTTCAGGCGGGAGCCACCGAACTCACCATGAACTTCGGCTACCGCAACACCGCGCTCGGGGACGTCTCCGGGAAGGTGTTCGACGACCTCGACCTCGACGGCGTCGCCGACCTCTCCGAGAGCGGCCTCGGGGGAGTCACGCTGAATCTCACCGCCGCCGGGCCGGACGGGATCTTCGGGACCGTCGACGACCTCGTTCTCGCGACGACGGCGTCCGCCGCGAACGGCAACTACACCTTCCCCGACGTTCCCAACGGCAACTACCGGGTGGTGGTGACCGACGTCGGAAACGTTCTCAACGGCTACACGCTCACGAGCGGACTCGACCAGATCCCGGTGACCGTCGCTTCCGCCAACGTCTCGAACGTGAACTTCGGCTATGCCCGGGCGGCGGGAACCGCCACCATCGGAACGCGCGTCTGGCTCGATGCGAACCGCAACGGCGTCATCAATCCCTCCGAGGACGGGATCGGCAACGTCACCCTCCGCCTCTACACTCCGGGGCCCGACGGCGTCATCGGAAACGGCGACGACGTTCTCGTGGCGACGGTCACGACGGACACCAACGGCTATTACACGTTCACCGGCCTCGCCGCGGGGGATTACTACGTCGACCTCGTGCAGGCGACCCTTCCTCCGGGGCTCGCGGTAACGGTAGGGACGACGGACCCGACGGGACGGATCCAGATCGCGAACGGACAGGCGTACACCGCGGCCAACTTCGGCTACGCCTCGGCGACGGGAAGCCTCATCGGCGACTCCGTGTTCTACGACGCGAACGGCGATGGCTTCCAGGATCCGGGCGAGGCGGGAATCGGAGGCGTCAGCATCACCGTCACCGGCCCCTCCGGCACGTTCAACCGCGTCACTGACGCGGCGGGACTCTGGCTCGTCGCCGGGCTCGCTCCCGGGAGCTACACCGTCACCGTGAACACGGCGACTCTTCCTCCTGGCTACAACGCGACCCCGACGAACGGCCCCGCATCGAGGAGCTTCAGCCTCACCGCGGGCTCGGATTTCCTGCGCGCGGACTTCGGATTCAACGCCCCCGCCGGTGTCACCGGCTCGATCGGCGACACCGTCTTCTTCGACACGAACGGCAACGGCGTCCAGAACGGAGGCGAGCCCGGAATCGCGGGCGTGACCGTCCGCCTGCTGAACGCTGGCGGAGGCGTCGTCGCCACCACCACCACCGGCCTCAACGGGAGCTACTCGTTCGTGGGGGTTCCCGCGGGGAACTACACCGTCGAGGTGACGGACATCTTCGGCGCCCTCGCGGGCCTGAACCTCTCCGCGGGCACGAACCCCTCGGGGGTAGTGACTCTCCCCGCAGGCGGAAACGTCACGAACGTGGATTTCGGGTACACCTCTTCCGGCGGCTCCGGCTCCATCGGCGGGTTCGTGTGGCACGATACGAACGGAAACGGCGTCGTCAACGCCGCTGAGCTGAACCTGGGCATCCAGGGCGTCACCTTGAGGCTCTATCTCGACGTGAACGGAAACGGCGTCGTGAACCCTGGTATCGACAACCTCATCCGGACGACGTCGACGGACGTCATCGGCGAGTACCAGATGAACGGGCTTCCGCCCGGGAATTACCTCGTCGACGTGACGGACGCCTTCGGCGTGCTCACCGGGTTCAGCAAAACCACCGGCACCGCGGGGCTCGATAACAACAGCCAGGCGGATCCCTACGCCATCACTCTCCTCTCCGGCACGTCGAATTTCACCGCGGATTTCGGCTACCTCGCCGCAGGCGTGAACACCCTTTCCGGCACCACGTTCTTCGACGTCGCCGGCGACGGCCTCTTCAACGGAACCGACACCGGAATCGACGCCGTCACCGTCTACCTCTACCGGGACCTCGACGGCGACGGCGTTCTCGACCCAACCGACCCGCGCATCGGCGTCCAGAGCTCGGGCCTCACCGGCGGATACTCCTTCTCGAACCTCCCCTCCGGACGCTTCATCGTTACCGTGGACGTCACCGGAACGTTCCTCCAGAGCTCGTTCCAGACGACGCAGCTTCTGACGGGTGGGGTCCAGCCGGTGACGCTCGCGGGTGCGGATTCCAACGGGAACGATTTCGGATTCAACCTCGCCGCGACTCTCGTCACCCTCACCCGATTCGGTGCTTACGAAGACGGCGGCCGCGTCGTGGTGGAGTGGGTCACCGGGTCCGAGGTCGGGACCCTCGGCTTCTATCTCTTCCGGTGGAATGTGGACACACGGGAGTACGTCCAGGTCAACGATTCTCTCCTCCCCGGACTTCGGGCGCCGCAAGGCGGTCGCTATCGCCTCGTGGACGAGGGCGCTCCCATCCGCGGCTCCCTCTCGTATCTCCTCCACGAAGTGGAAGAGGGCGGAGGCGAGAGGCGCTACGGCCCGTTCGCGGTTCGCGTCACCCAGCGGGGCGCCCGTCTGCCGATGGCGGCACCGTTCGAGCGGAGAGCGCGGCGCCAGTCACAGGCCTCCCTCGAGCGCGCGGCGAAGGCGCGGGTGCGCCGTCTCGAGGCGCGCGCCCGGCGGTCCCCCGCACCCCCCGCGCGGAGGCTTCGGAACGATGCCACCCTCAAGCTCGCCGTCCCGACGACGGGCGCCTACTTCGTGAGCGCCTCCCAGATCGCGGCCGGGCTTTCTCTGACGGAAGCCCAGGCGTCGGGGCTCCTCGCGCAGAAGAGGCTCCGGCTCTCGAACGGCGGCGTCTCCGTCGCCTGGTTGCCGGCGGCCGACGGAAGCGGCCTCTACTTCTACGGCGAGGGACTCTCGACGATGTACGCGAGCGAGAACGTCTACTGGCTCTCCGTCGCCCCCGGCATCCCCATGGGCTCCGCTGCGGGAGCTCCCGGGATCGACGGGCCCGCGTTCCACGTCCAGCGCGATCACGTCGAGCAGGAATCGTTTGCGGCGACTCTCGCCTCGACGGATCCCGACTCCGACTTCTGGTACTGGACGTCCCTGATCGCGAGCCTCCCCGCCTACCGCACGGGAACGTACGGCTTTTCGGCGAGCGCCGTCGACACCGGTTCTGGAACGATGGCGAGTCTCGACGTCAACGCTTACGGAGCGACGTCGACCGCGCACCGACTCCGCGTCCGGGTCAACGGCTCTCTTCTGGGCGATGGAACGTTCAGCGGGGTGGGCTCGAAGACGCTCCACTTCGAGCTCGATCCGACACTCGTGGCCCCGGGCGCCAACACGGTGACCGTCGAAGCGGTCCGCGAGAGCGGTGTCGCCTTCGACGTCGTCTACATCGATAGCCTCGACGTCTCGTACCCCCGCCATCACGAGGCACTCCTCGGCCGCACGGGGTTCACCGCCGTCGGCACGGGCGCGGTTCACGTCACCGGGTTCACGACAGATGATGCGATCGTTCTCGACGTCACGAATCCACGAACGCCTTCGCTCGTGAACAGCGCGACGCGCTCGGGAGGCGCCGTCCACTTCGAAGCGGCGGCCGGGCACCGGTACTTCGCTTACACCCCGGCGGCGGTGGGCGTACCCGCCGTCTGGTCCGTCGCGACGCTCACGTCGCTCCGCGCCGGCGGCGCGGACTACGTCGTGATCGCTCCGGAGAGCTTCCTGGAGGCGGCCGGCGAGCTTGCCGCGTACCGGAAGAGCCAGGGCCTCAAGACTCGCGTCGTCTCCCTCGAGACCATCCACGACGAGCTCGGCTTCGGCATTCCCTCGCCGCACAACGTCAAGGCATTCCTGAAGCTCGCGCATGGAACGTGGAGCCCCCGGCCCCGGTTCGTCGTCCTCGTCGGAAAAGGCACGTACGACTTCAAGGACGTCCTCGGCAAGGGCGACAACCTGATGACGCCTCTCATGGCGGCGACGCCGAACGGGCTCTATGCCTCCGACAACCGCCTCGCCGATGTCTCCGGCAACGATGGCGTCCCGGATTTCCGGATCGGCCGCATTCCGGTCTTGAGCGACGAGGAGCTGCGCTCCTACCTCGCGAAGGTCCAGGCTTTCGAGGGCGTGGGCCTCGGAGAGGCTCTTTTCCTCTCCGATAATCCCGATGCCGCCGGAAACTTCATCGGGGACAGCGAGCGGTTAGCGGCTCTCCTCCCGAGCACCGTTCCCGTTCACCGCGTCTACCTGTCGCAGCTCACGCTCGCCCAGGCGCGGCAGAACGTCGCGAGCGCCCTTCAGGCGGGCGTCGGCTACTGGAACTACATCGGACACGGCGGGCTCGACCGGTTCGCGAGCGAAGGGCTTTTCCTCACGACGGACGTGCCGCCCCTCGCGAACGCGGTGACTCCGATCGTCGCGAGCCTCACCTGCTCGACCGGGCGATTCGAGATCCCCGGCTGGGCTTCGCTCGGCGAGGCGCTGGTGATGAAGGAAGACGGAGGCGCCGTCGCCGCGTGGACACCTTCGGGCCTCTCCTACAACTCCCAGGCGGTGATTCTGAACGAGGCCCTGGTGAAGGCGCTCTACGACCCGGCGACGGAGCACCTGGGGGACGCGATCGGAAGCGCCCTCGAGCACTTCTCCGAGAACGGACAGCTTCCGTTCATGCTGTCCATCTACAACCTGCTGGGGGATCCCGCGACGCGGCTCCGCTGAGCCTTCGAAGTCGTGGGCTACGGGGCGCCGCCACTCCCGAGCCCGGGACTCTGGCTCTCGTTGGATTCGCCGTCGCCACGGTCTTCGGGAGCCGGCGCCGGCAGGCCTAGAGACCTTTCCCTGGCGCTGATACAGTCAGCGCCGTGAAGCTGGTTCTCGTTCAGCCTCCGATCGAGGACTTTTACGACACCGATGTGAGGCTCCAGCCCATCGGGCTCGCCTACCTCGCGGGCGCCGTGCGGAAGCGCCTTCCCGACGTCGACGTCGAGATCCTCGATTTCCACCACGGCTTCGGGCGTCGCACTCTCCCGCTCCCGAAGGAGCTCTCCTACCTCCGCGAGTACTATCCGTGCCCCGACGAGAGCCCGTTCTCCACGTTCCATCAGTACTACCGGTTCGGCGCCTCCGATTTCGACATGGCGCGGGTGCTGAAGGAGACGCGTCCCGACGTCGTCGGGATCTCGAGCCTCTTCACGCCGTACTCCCGCGAGGCTCTCTCGGTCGCGCGGCTCGTGAAAGAGCACACCGGGGCCACGGTGGTGATGGGGGGCTCCCATGTCTCCGCCGACCCGGAGTCGGTCCTGAGGGAGCCCGCTGTCGACTTCATCGTCACCGGTGAGGGCGAAAGAGCGCTCGTCGACCTGCTGCGGGCCATCGCCGCAGGGGCGCCGTCTCCCCGATGGTTCAACCGCGAGGATGAGAGCGAGCCCATCGAAGAGATTCCGATCCCCGACCTGAGCTCCCTCTCCAGGGAGAGCTACCTCTTCCGCGGAAGGCCCATGACGTTCCTCGTGACCTCCAGGAGCTGCCCGCATCGATGCTCGTTCTGCTCCGTCCACGCCACCTTCGGATTCCGCTACCGCCGGGTCTCCGTCCCGCGCGTCCTCGAGGAGATGAAGCTTCGCTATCGCGAGGGCTACCGCGTTTTCGACTTCGAGGACGACAACCTCACCTATTACCAGGACGAGATGAAGGAGCTCTGCCGGGGAATCCAGAAAGAGTTTCCCTCCGGCGACATCGAGCTTCTGGCCATGAACGGGATCTCCTACCTGAGCCTCGACGAGGAGCTCCTCGAGCTCATGAAGAGCGCGGGCTTCACCCGGCTGAACCTCGCCCTCGTGAGCTCCGATACGACCGTCCTCGAGACGACGAAGCGCCCGCACACTGTCTCCAAGTACCTCAAGGTCGTCGAGGCCGCTCACCGTCTTGGGTTCGCGATCACCTCGTACCAGATTCTGGGACTCCCCTTCGAGTCCCTCTCGAGTATGGCCCAAACGCTCGTCTTCTCCGCTCGCCTTCCCGTGCTTCAGGGCGCTTCCCCCTTCTACCTGACGCCGGGCTCCCCCATTCAGCGCCACCTCGGAATCGAGCTTACCGAGGCCGATCATTTCCGCGCGCGCCTCACCGCCATGGCCTGGGAGGGGCGGGACTTCACGCGCGACGACGTCTACACGCTCTTCATCACCACCCGGATTCTGAACTTCCTCAAGTCTCGCGACGAGAGCTCCCTTTCGCGGACGTCTCGGCCGCGAGCTCCTCGAGACTCTTCTCGCGAACGGAATCCTACTCGCGGCAAACGGGACAGAGCGGCGGCCCCTGACGCGGTTCCGCGCCGATCTGTTCTTCGACGTCTGGCGGCGGCTCGACTACGTCACGGATCTGGAGGGCAATCGAATCGAGATCGGTCAGAACGTGTCTCTCCTCACCACGAGCTCGATGTTCTCGCGACGGTGGGTTCCGAAGGCATAGACCGTGTAGTTCGCACCGGCGGACATGGCCTGGTTTTGGATGGTCGCGATCTCCTCCACCGTCTCGTTGCGCCGGAGCTCGAAGCCGTAAACTCCGGGAATGAGCTCCGCGGTTCCACTGATCTGAAGGTAGCCGACGCCGGCGAGAAGGCCGGGACCGTTCTGGATCGCGAGGTCGAAAGGGGCGGGAAAGTCGGGTACGGTATTGACCAACCTCAGCCGCGCGCGATCCGAGCGGGTCGAGCGATCGTCGTTGACGGCGAGCACCGCCGAAGAATCGCCGACGATCGCAACGGTAACGGCCTGGCCCGATCCCAGAGTGAGCCGGGTCTCGACGATGGCTGCCGCCCGCCTGCCCTCGGGAAAGAATTGCACTCTGTACTCTCCCGGGTCGAGCTGCGCGTGCGGACCGATGCCGCCGTAGTCGATGCCCGTCGCCAGCGTCGCGCCGTTCACGACGAAGTCGACGCTTTGGGCATCCTCGCTGAGCTGGGCGGCTCGAAGGTACGCCTTCGCAACCGCAGCGGGGGCGGTCGTGGTCGCGGGCGGCGGCTCGTTTCCCGTCGGCGGCGGGTCTTCGTTGCATCCGGCGGTGAAGAGGGCCAGGAGAGTCGTCAGGAGAGCGAAGCCATTTCGCATGGGATGCACCTCGATGCCTCCGAAGTGGCGCGCCCTGGGTGATTCGAACACCCGACCTACAGATTCGTAGTCTGTCGCTCTATCCAGCTGAGCTAAGGGCGCAAATTGCCCGCGGTGAGACCAACATGCTAGCAAGGAGCCTCTGGAGCGTCAAGGTGAGCGGCGGAATCGGTACTCCTCCTTCCCTTCATCTCCTTCGACTTCGGCCGTGAGCGCGTCGCCCTCGAGGCGGTAACGGATGATCTTGGGGTGGTCGTGCTGGGGGTTCTCGAAGACGGCCTTCCCCTCGCCCGCTTCCGTCAGCTTGAACTCGGTCGGAGGCCTTCCACCGGGCTGGGCGACGTAGAAAACGCCGTCCGCGCGGGCCTCGATCCGGAGGAACTCGAAGCCGGCCGTCTTTCCCGAGACGAGCGTACGCGAGACACCGAGCATGATGCCGCCCGCGCCATCGGTCCACCGCTCCTCGATCGCGGCCTTTCCCGCTTCCCCCTTCCAGACGCCCTCGAGAAACCTCAGGCGATCGAGATCCCCCGCCGCGAGAACACTGACTGCAAGAGCGACCAAGCACGACGAGCTCAAATTCCCACCTCCGGTTTCGTCATCCCTTCCGCAAGATACGCGTACGCCATGTGGGGCGTGTTGAAGGCATAGCCGAGCTCCCCCTTCGCGTCCACGACGATGATCCCGCCCTCGCCGCCGCCTCGGGACAGAAGGGCGTGAATCGACTGCTGCGCGGCCTCGGATGGACCGATGCCGGAAGTCAACGCTTCGACGGCGCGGTAGGCCAAAACCATGCGGAGGATGGCCTCCCCCTGACCCGTGGACGCGGCGGCACCCTTGCGATCGTCGGCATAGAGACCGGCACCGATGACGGGCGAGTCCCCGATGCGCCCGGGATGTTTCCGGAACGTCCCACCGGTCGAGCTAGCGGCCGCGACCCGCCCCTGGCTGTCGCAGGCGACCGCTCCGACGGTATCGGCAGGCTCATTTTCGCGCGCGCCCGCGATCTTCCCGGCCCGAAGAAAGCGCTCGCGCTCTCTCTCCACGATGAGCTCCTCCGGCCCGCAAAGCGGGATCCCCCGGCTTCGGGCGAACTCGAGAGCGCCCTCTCCGGAGAGCATCACGTGGCGCGAGCTCTCGAGGACCTCGCGGGCCACCGCCACAGGATGCGGGACCCGCGAGACCGCGGCCACTGCGCCCGCCCTCAGCTCGGTTCCTTCCATGATGGCGGCGTCGAGCTCCACTTCGCCGCGGGCATTGAGCACCGAGCCCCGGCCGGCGTTGAACGCCGGGTCGGCCTCGAGGAACTCCACGACTTTCTGGACGGCATCGAGGGCGGAGCCTCCCGTTAGCAGGAGCTCGAAGCCGATCAGCGAGGCGCGGTGGACGCCGATCCGGTGGGCTTCGAGCTCGTCGTCCGGGATGGCCCAGGCGCCCCCGTGCACGAGGATCGCAGCCCGCGCGCGCTTTCGGGAAGGGCGATCCATCAAGTTTGCCGATTTGGTAGCGCTACGGGGATTCGAACCCCGGTTTGATGGCTGAGAACCACCCGTCCTAGTCCCCTAGACGATAGCGCCGATGGATCGAATCGGCTGCGGACAGCCAGTTGGAAAATTAACACAGCGGGTTGGGCCTGTCAATTTTGCCGAGGGCGCATGATAAGATAGAAGTCACAGCCAACAATCGATTTACACGATTCCGCGGCGACGGATTTCGCCGTCCCTATCGACTCGATGCTCAACCGCCTTCGCAAGCGCTTCGAGAGTCTTCTCACCAGGTCGGCTCCCGACCTTCCGCAAGAGCCTGAGCCCGTCGAGGTGCCGCCCGAAGCCTCCCCCGACGAGGCCGCCGAGAAAGCGCGCGAGCTCGAAGCGCTGGCTCTCGCGCGGCGCGAAGCGCAGAAGCGGGAGGCCCGGCTCATCCTGACGGAGCGCATCCACAACCGCGCCGCCGCGCTCCAGAACGAGCTGCGGACGAGCCTCCTGAACGACATCCGCCGGAGCTTGGAGCAGGAGGTCAAGAACGATTCCCTCCACGACCTGCTGCAGGTGACGCTCGACACCGGCTTCACGGCGCGGCTGGATGCCGCGATCGAGGAGCACGTCCTCGGACTCCTCCGGAAGCTCGAGGTGGAGTTCGGAAGCGACCCCGAGGCCGCGCCCCTCTTCCCGCGGAAGGATCGCTTCAGCGCCGAGCTCAAGCTCTACCGCGACTCGGTCTTGAAGAAGCACCTCCTGGAGCAGGTCGAGGTGCTCGCGCTTCCCACCTCGGCGCGGGCGTTTCCCGAGACTCGGGGGAGCGCGGAAGAGCTCAAGGAGCGAATCACCCAGTACTGGAACGCCTGCCGGGAAGCGCTCGACAAGTTCTTCCGTTCGGTGGAGATGATTCTCCTCGACGGAGCCCGGGAGGGCATCCGCATCCAGTCGGCCGTGATCCGCGACCGGCTCCTGGCGGCGCAGTATCGAAACGGCTACCGGCTGCTCGAGGATCGCTTCCGGGCCCTCTACGCCGAGGTCGCGGAGCTCCACATGAGCGCCGGGCCCGTCGAGCAGAAGAAGACCGCTCTCGACCGCCGGGTGGTCGATGAGATCATCGTCCCCCTCGCGTACTTCATCCGCGAGCGCAGCGAGCCGGAGCCGCGCGGGGCGCTCGAGAGCCGGGCCGCGCTCTTCACCGAGATCGTCGATCGCCTGGTTGCCGTGCCCGAGCCCTTCCAGCAGACGGCGGAAGCGATCAAGCCCGTGCTGCGAAAGAGCGTCGAGCAGGCCCGGCCCATCGCCGCCGCGGAGAGCCCGTACCTCCGGGCCGCCATCGAGAGCCTCAACCCCTCCGCCATCCACCGCACGACCGCTCTCCTGCGGGTCCTCGAGATTCTCGTCTCCCCCGAGCTCGACGAGCGCGCGCTCCAGGAAGTCGAGCAGGTCATTCGCCTGAATCGCGCCCAGTATCGGCTGTACCGGGAGCTCGACCGCAGCCATCGCGATCTCGTTCGCAAGCTCTCGCCTCTCGATCGGATCGCGGACGAGGACGCGTCCCTGGTGGCCGAGGTCCTCGAGCAAGCGGAGCCCTCGAGAGAGCTCGTCGAGGATCTCTTCCTTTCCCTCGGCTACGAGCCGTGGCCGGAGACGCTCCCCTCGAGCCCGCGGGCGCTTCTCCGCCGCGTTGCGGTAATCGCTCTCTCTCCGCGAGAGCTCTCCGCCTGGCCGACGCTCTACGCTTCCGAGCCGCCGTCCGCTGCCGAGCGCGCGCGCCTGGCGCGCACCGTGCTCGAGCGCCTCACTCCCTCCTCCGTCGGCGCCGACGAGCGCCAGAGGCGTCTCGGGGCCGTGCCTCTCCCCATCGATCTCGGGAAGGCCCTTGCCTCGATGGGATACTTTCCCGGGGAGAAGGACCGCCTCGCTCGATTCCGGGAAGAAGTGCGCGCCGCCGTCGAGACGGGCGAGGCGCCGGCGCTCGCGCAATCGATCGAGGGCCTTCTGAACCTGAGGTGCGCGGTCGCCTCCGAGCGTGGGGCGCTCGGCGCCACCGAGACGGATGCCGCGCCGTATCTCGTCGAGATCTGGCTCACACTCGAGGGAGCGATGGTGGGGCTCGTTCTCTTCGGAGGGCAGGGTTTCGGGTGGGCACCCACCGAGATCCTCTCTCGCGATCCCGGGAACGGAAATCGCAAGGAGACCGAGGAGAAACTGAGGCGCCAGCTCGGAAGCCAGGCCTTGATCTACCAGACGTTCTACAGGCTCTTTTCGCGGAGGGCCGCGCTTTCGACGGAGCGGCGGCGCGCCCTTCCCGCGTTCGTGAAGCTCCTCTACGAGCCCGTCGAGCCGAACCGTCTCCTCCTGCTCGCCCGGCTTCGATACGCCAAAGACCTCCTGGTGCTCATGGAGTCCTTCGCCCGCCACATCGCGGAAGCGGACGCTTCGGATCCGGCTGCCGCGGCCGAGGCGAACGGAGTCATGCAGATCCTCGCGGGTCTCGCGAAGAAGGCCGACGAGCTCATCCGCACTACGGACAAGAGCCGCGATCTGCAGGAGCTCGGCCGGCTTTTGAAGGAGTACGAGCGCGCCCTCAAGTACCTCAATACCGTGGTCGTGCATTCCGTGAATCCCTGGCTCAACCGCCAGACGGTGGAGCTCGGAGCCGAGTTCGAGTTCAAGAGGGAAGACGTCGAGAACGCGGTCCGGCGGCACGCCTTAGGCCAGGGCCTCGACTGGGGCGAGGACGTCGTCGGCTTCGAAGCCCACCCGATCCGGGGAACTCTCGGATGCCGTGCCCTCGTGAACCTTGCCGATGGCTCCAGCAAAGTCGTCCTTCTCGACTACGACCGCAAGCGCCAGGACTGGCAGGTGCGCCACATGGGCCCGCGGCTCACCGACGTCGTGCGCGACGCGCTCCAGAAGCGGGGGAGGACCCTCCCCGCCGACTACGACGAGAAGTTCGAGCAGCCGACGTTCCGGCTCGAGGAGCAGTCGTGCCGTTTCCTCTGGCTGAAGCGCGGGGTCGCCCGCGTCGAGGCGACGCTCGTCCTCGACGCTTCTCGGGGCGAGAATCCGTGGCGCGTCGTCTACCTCAAGTACAACGACGACGTCCTCGTCGATTGAACGAGATAGGTTGCCCGTGGCGAACGACTCCGCGTATGATCCGGCGTGTCGTCGCGACGCGTCCTCCTTCTCGCCGCGTTCTTCTTGAGCGGGCTCGCCGCCCTGATTTTCGAGCTGGTCTGGACCCGGCTCCTTCTTCTTTCGATCGGCGCCACCGCCACTGCCGTGGGTGTGGTGCTGGCCGCGTTCATGGGCGGGATGGCGCTCGGAAGCGCTCTCGCCGGAGGAAAGCTCGCGACTCGGCTCGACCCGGCCGTCACCTTCGCGGGGCTCGAGGGCTTCGTCGGCCTCTACGCCCTGTCCTCGCCTTCCATCCTCGAGGGCATCGGCGCAATCGCCCGCCCGGAGCTCCAGTTCCTCTTCGCTCTTTCAGCACTTCTTCCCGCGACCATTGCGCTGGGGGCATCGCTTCCCGTCCTGGTCCGGGCGTTCGCGCGCGCGGACGAGCCCGCGGCCGTCGGGATCGGGCGTCTCTACGCCGCCAACACCGCGGGCGCCGTCCTGGGTCCGCTCCTCGCCGTATTCTGGCTCTTCCCGACCGTCGGGTTGAGCGCGACGCTGTGGGTGGGGGCCGCGCTCGACTTCGCCGTGTGCCTCGGACTTCTCCTCGCGCGAAAAGAGCTGGCTCTCGAGCCCGCCGCGGTCCAGGAGCCTCAAGGCGATGCCCCCGTCGTCCCTGTCACGCTCCTTCTGACCGTGGGCCTCTCGGGAGCGAGCGCAATGGTCTACGAGGTCGCCTGGTCCCGCACCCTCTCGATGATTTACGGCTCCTCGGTCTACGGCGTCTCCATCATGCTCTCGACGTTTCTCCTCGGAATCGCGATGGGCTCGGCCCTCGCCGCGCGCTTTCTGAAGCGCCGCCGGGACGGGACCCCTCTCGCTCGCCTTGCCAAAGCCCTCATCCTCTCCGCGACCTTCGCCTTCGTGAGCCTCGTGGTTGCCCGGAGCCTCCCGTTTCTCTTCCTGAACTTCTACAGCTCCTTCGAAGGAAGCGAAGGCACCCTCCTCCTTTCCCAGTTCGCGATCGCCGCCCTTCTCATGCTTCCCTCGACTCTCGCGCTCGGGGCGACTCTGCCGCTCGCGGTGGACGCCCTTCCGAAGTCCTCCGATCTGGGAGCGCAGGTCGGACGCCTCTATGCCGCGAACCTCGCGGGATCGGCGCTCGGAGCTCTCTCGGCCTCGGCGCTTCTTCTCGCAAGCCTCGGGGTCGAGTTCTCGATCCGCGCCGCCGCCATCGCCGCCCTCCTGATGGCGCTCCTGCTCCTCGCCCGGGCGCCCAAGTTCTCCATCGCTGTCGGCGCTCTCGCGGGCGCCGCCATCCTCCTCATCCTCGCCCTCGACCCGAGCGCGGGACGGGTCGCGAAGAGCTTCGGCATCTACAGCGGCGCTCGGGCCTACGCGCGCTTCGACGTGGGAAAGCTCCGAGAGCTCGTCGCGGCGCACCAGCTCCTCTTCTATCGCGACGGCCCGACGGCATCCGTCGCCGTGCAGCAGATCGACCGCTTCCGCCTCCTGAAGATCAACGGGAAGACCGACGCCTCGAACGGTCCGGGAGACGTCGAAACGCAGCTCCTCCTGGGGCATCTGCCGTTTCTCGCCGTGGATGCGAAGAGAGTCGCCGTCATCGGCTGGGGGAGCGGAATGACGGTGGGGGCCGTGCTGAAACACTCCGTCGAGAAGGTCGATGCCTTCGAGATCGAGCCCGCCGTGATCGACGCTTCCCGCTTCTTCGAGCCCGAGAATGGAAATCCCCTCGAGGATAAGCGCCTCGAGCTCGTTCTCGGAGACGCGCGGCGCGAGCTTCGCGGGGGGCGGCTGCCCTACGACCTCATCGTGAGCGAGCCCTCGAATCCCTGGCTCACCGGGGTCGCGAACCTCTTCACCCGCGATTTCTTCGACGTCGCCGCGAGCCGCCTCACCGAGGAGGGCGTCCTCTGCCAGTGGTTCCACCTCTATGGAATGTCGGAAGAATCCACGCGCACGCTCCTCTCGACGTTCCGGAGCGTCTTCCCCCACGTCGTGATCTTCAAGGACCGGGACCTCGTGATTCTCGGGTCGCGCAAGCCTCTCACCATCTCCGTCGAGCGGCTGAAGGAGCTCTACCAGTCGAAGGACATCGGGGAGAGCCTCACCCGCGCGGGACTTCGCTACCCCTCGGACGTTCTCGCGAGCATGCGCCTCGATAGCCGCGGCGTCCGGGATTTCGCCGACGGGGCGGCTCTGAACACCGACGACAACATGCGGCTCGAGCTCCAGGCGCCGAAGACGCTCTACCGGGACGACGCCGATTCGATCGCCTCCGCCATGAAGAAGCATCGGCCGGACGTCGTCTCTCATTTGAGCGACATGTCCTCCGAGGCGTGGGTCCGCTCCGAGCTCGCGGCGTCCTACTTCACCTCGGGCGATCTCGATGCCGCTCTCGAGAACGCGGAGCGCTCCGTCGCGCTCTCCGCCTCCTTCGAGGGGCAGAAGCTTCTCGGTCAGATCCTCCAGCGGCTCGGCCGCAAGAGCGAGGCCCGGGCGGCACTCGAAGGAGCGCTCGATGCCGGAGGCGACCCCGAGGGACGCAAGTTCGTCGAAGCGATGCTCCGCTCGCTCTCGAGCCCGCCGGGCTCGTAGTCTATCTCGTGCCGCTCAGCGGCTGCCCGAACCCCAGCACGTAGCCTTCGCGATCGCGCACCGCGAACTCCTCCATTTGATACTCCTCTTGGATCATCGGTCCGTACACGACGTCGGCGCCCTTTGCCTGCAGCTCCGAGTGGAGCGCTCGCACATCGCGAACCCAGAAGAACGCGTCCCAGGTTCCGCCCTGCCTCTCGTTCGGGCTGATACGCTCGGGCGATGGCACCAGTCGCAGCATGACGGAAAGGCCGTCACGGCTGAGAATGGCAAACTGCGGAGGCGTGCCGCCCACGTACTCGCGGTGAAATCCGAAGACCCGCTCGTAGTGGACGGCCGACTGTTCGACATCCGCTACGGGAAAATACGGCGCGCTCCGGAGCAACTGGCGCGTTTGTTGGACCGACATCGTTCACCTCGATAAATCAGATTTTGGCTTCACCAAGGGAGCGACGTGCAGCGGGGCTTCGCCGGCGGCGCCCGATTCACCGTTGCGAGTTGGCATGACCTTCTTTCACTTCAGCTCTTCGATCGCAGCACTTCCTCGTAGAGCCGGACGAGCTCTTTCACCCGTCGGGACCAGGCAAATCGCTCCTCCACGAGAGCACGGCCCTTCGCTCCCCAGGACACCAGGCGATCGCCCCTGCTGAACGCCGTCACGAGGGCGTCTGCGAGGACATCGACCTCCCCGGGGGAGACAAGGAGCCCGTTCACTCCGTCGACGATCTTATCCGGAATCCCGCCGACGCGGGTCGCGACGACCGCCTTTCGATGCGCCATCGCTTCGAGAGTGACCTGGGAGCTTCCCTCGTAGAGCGTCGGGTGGACGAAGAGCTGCGCGCGCTCGTAAAGGGCGTCGAGCTCGTCGTCGGAAACGCGGCCCACGAGGCGCGCGTGAGGAGCGAGCCGCTCCTGCTCGATCTCCACTTGGAGTCGCCCCCGTTCCGGGCCCTCACCTGCCAGGATCCAGAGGAAGTCCTTCTTCGGAATCCGCGCGAGAGCCCGCACGAGAATCGCGAACCCTTTGTTCGGCTCGAGTCTTCCGACGGAGAGAATCACCCGGGCCTCGGGCGGAATGCCGAGGTCCACTGGCCGGACCTCCCGATCGATCTGCTCCAGATCGATGGCGTTGGGAACGAGAGCGACCTTGCCTGCGCCGACCCCGAGGTTGGAGAGAACGTCCTCACTCATGGAGAGGTCGGGTGCCACGACTCGTGCCGCGTGACGGGCGGCGAATCGGATTGCGGAGCGGAGCGGGAAGTAAAGAGCGCGCTTTGCCGGTGGGGCGTGGAACTCCTCCATGCCGTGGGGGTGAAGGATGAGCGGCGGAGAACTCCGCTCAGCAAGAAGCGCGTAGCCGAAGCCCGCTCCGCCATCGGCCTGGACGATGTCGGGGCGCGGGCCCGCCAGAAGCCGCCGCGCCGCGCGCACGCTCCACAGAAGGTAGTTCGTGTCGCGGTCGAGGATCGTGAATCCCTTTCGGCGAGGCCAGGGAATCACCCGGTAGGGCACGAATCGCGTTCCTTCCCGCTCCGCACCCGTCGGGGCCGGCGTGGTGTAGAGAGTCACGTCGCACCCCGCGAGACGGAGGTACTTCTCGAGAGCGGCCACGTGGCGCTCGAGGCCCCCGTACCCATGGAGGGGAAAAACGGCGCGAGAGAGAAGGGCGACTTTCATGCCCCGGCGACGCTTCGATAGAGGCTCTCGACCCGAGGCACGACGACGTCCTCGGAAAAGCCGGTCACCGCCCGACGCCGCGCTCCCTCGCGAAGCCGCCGGGCGAGAGACGGATCGTCGAGAACGCGACGAAGAGCGTTCCCGAGCTCGCGGACTCCCCGGCCGAGAAGCCCACTCTCGCCATCGACGACGATCTCTTCCGTCCCCCCCGTCGGCTCCGCGACGATGACGGCGCCGAGGGCGAGGGCGTCGAGAAGGACGCGAGAGAGGGGCTCCTGCCATCGCGAGGGAAAGAGAAGACAGTCCGCGTGCTGAATGAGCGCGAGAGCGCGGTCTTCCGGGACCCAGCCGAGAAAGCGGACGTTCCCCCCCTTCGCCTTCAGCTCGGACTCGAGGCTCCCGGACCCCGCGACGAGGAGAGGGATCTCGGTGCGCGCGGCGGCGAGGATCGCAGGAAGGAGGTCAGGGGCCTTTCCCGGCTCGAGCTTCCCCACGAAGAGAACGTATCTCTCCGGAACATCTGCGGGCCGGGCCGGGTTGTCGGATCCGGGCGCCACGAAATTGGGAATCACGTGGACTCGTTCGAGGGGAAGGGTTTTCGCGACGTACTGGCTCACGGCGGTGACCGCGCTCGCGGCCTCGAGAACCCGCTTTCGGGACCGGAGCTCCCAGCCGACGACGGGCGGAAGAAGGAGTGCGAGAGGCCGAAGGGCCGGGCGATGCCTTCCGATACAGGCGACGCGGCGGGAGTAGCTGCATCCGGGACAGGGTTCCGCCCCCGAGAGCATCGTCGACCAGATGCAGACGGGCCAGTAGTCGCGCACGGTGACGACGTTGGGAAGGCGGGGAAGGGCGCGTCTCGTCGCGACGGCGGAGAGCCAATGCTGTGCGTGAACGAGGTCCCAGGCTTCCTCGCCCGCGGCGAGGGTGATGCCACGAGCGAACTCCCTCTCCCTCTCGCGCGCGTTTCCTAGCCTCGAGGGAGGAGTCCCGACCTCTGCCACCTCGACTCCCTGCCACTCCCGCTGTCCCGAAACTTCCCGCCTCGCGACCACCACGCGGATTTTGTGTCCGCGCCGTTTCAACGCGGAGGCGAGGGCTGCGGTCGAGCGTCCGCTCCCGCCTCCGCCGGGCGGAAACGAGTCCGTGGTCAAAAGAACGTTCATCGCCCGGAAACCAGCCCTGTCAGGATGCGCTCGAGCTCTTCGCAATGCCGCTGCCAGCTGAAATGGGCGACGACCCTCTCGCGCCCCGATTCTCCCATCGAGCGCGCGACCCTCGGATCCGTCAGAAGCCTCACGACGGCACAAGCGAGCGCTTCCTCGTCCCCCTCGGCGAAGAGAAGTCCTTCTTTCTCCGGACGGACGATCTCGGCGAGAGGTGGAACGTCGAGAGAGACGACGGGGAGCCCGGTCGCCATGTACTCGAAAATCTTCAGGGGCGACCAGTAGAAGCCGAGCTTCATCTGACCGAGACGCGATGGCTGGTAGGGCGCGACCCCGACCGTCGCCGCGCGCAGGTACGACGGCATCTCGTCGTAGGCAACGGCGCCGGTGAAGAGGACCGCGCTCTCGATTCCAAACGTTCGCGCGAGGAGCCGGGTCTCGTCCCACGCGGGACCGGCGCCCACGAAGAGGAAGAACGCCTCGGGCTCGCGGATGAGGACTCGAGGAGCCGCTCGAACGAGCAGGTCGGCGCCGTGCCACGGACGGAAGCTCCCGGAGAAGACGACGACCTTGGCCTTTTCGGGGATCCTGAGACTCTTCCTCGGCACGTCCGGACGGAAGCGCTCCACGTTCGCTCCCCAGTGGACCCGGTGCACTTTTTTCGCGGGAACGCTCTCGGGAACGATGGAGGGAAGAGGCGTCACGAGAGCGCTCGCTTTTCGGACCAACCCTTCACGGATGCGCGCGAGGGGCCGCACCACTGCGGCGCGATCGAGGACGCTCTTGAGCGAACCCGGGTGGTCCTTGATGGGCGAGTTCACCTCGAGAAGGGAGGGGATGCCTCGCGCGTGGGCGGCACGGATCCCTTCGCCGCCGAAGTTGTAGTAGCGCTCCATCACCGCGTCGATTCCGAGCTCCGAGACGAGCACTTCCACCTGCCGCCTCGCCGTCCAGCGGAAGAACTGGTGGCCGAAAGGAAGCCGCGCGGGGTGGAGCTCGAAGGGAGAGATAGAGCCGTTCGTGCGCCTTTCTCCGGGAAGGGCGAGGACGTGGACTTCGTGCCCGCGCGCGGCGAGGCCGCGCGCCACCTCCTCCACGTGGACGGAGCCACCCGTCCTTCCCGGCACCCTCTGATCGGTCGCGACGTAGAGGAGCTTCACCGGATTCAGCGGTTGCGAAGGAGAAGGAAGAACGGCCCCGTGCGCACGCGGCCGAAGAGGACCACGTCGAGCTTCATGATCTGGGACGCGAGGCCAAGCGGCAGGTGAGCCCACCTCCCGACGTCGGGCTTCGTCGAGCCGTGGGAATGGCCGTGGGCCTCGGTTCTCTTCTCCTCCGTCTTCTTCGCGTAGAGGTTGTGCTCCACGAGAGGCAGCATCAGGTCCTCGAAGATCGCCTTAAAGAAAACGTTGTAGTACCGGATGGCCTCGATTCCGAATCCGGTCCGCTCCAGGATGGAATCGAGCTTCTCGTAGCTCACGAGCGCGTTCCGGTGATCGGACTTCCTCTCCCGCTCGGGGGCATTGTCGACGAGCCCTTTCCTGTCGAGGGTCCGAACGAGCCGGTTGACTCCCCGCTGGAAGACGGCGAGCTTCGAGCTCATCATCACGTGGGAGTAGAGGAAGAGCTTTCCCTCCGGGCGGAGAACGCGGCGGGCCTCGGAGAGCATCCGCACGCAACCGTCTTCGGTCAGGTGCTCGAGGACGTCCAGGGAGTAGGCTTTGTCGAAGGAGGCGTCGGCGAAGGGAAGAAGACGCACGTCGCCGCGCGTGAGGTCGACGCTCGCGCGTGGCTCGGACGCGAAGTGAGCTCCGGCGTCGATTCCGACCAGCTCCCGGCATCGCGATCGTTCGAAGTACGCGAACCGGCCGTTCCCGCAGCCGATGTCGAGGACTCGATCGCTCGGAGCGGGTTTCAGCATCTTCACCATCATGTCCCGCTTCACCCGTGCCGAGAGGAAGAGAGGCCGGAGCCGTCCCGGGCGATGATGGAACACCTCCTCCGCGTACTCCGTGAGGTCGGAAAATGTGCCCGCGGGCGGGCGGAGATCCAGGTAGCCGTCGAGCGCCCCGAACTCCCGGCGGCACCGAGGACAGCGAAATCTCCCGTCGGAAGCCTCGAGACCAGAGGAGGCGCCGCTTCCGTTCGCGAGACAGGCGGGGCAGCGCGCGATCGAAAGGAGGTACTTGGAGATCACCGGACACCCGGAAGCTCGGCGCGCGAGAAGAGGTAGCTTTCCACGACGGAGAGGAGGCGCGGCGGCACTTCGTAGACGTGATTGTGGACGATCTGGCTCCACACGAGCCGCTGGCGATCCATGAGGCCGAGCCCGAACTGGATCATGAGCGATACGTTCCAGAGGATGAGGACCGAGGCGAGGACGGCCACGCCTGTCTTCCGGAGGTGCTTCTCCAGGGAGGTGAAGGCCAAGCCGCCCCATACGGCGAAAATCGCGGAGGCCCCGACGAAACGACGCGCCCCGAATGCCCCCGCCTGCGTCCAGGAATCGACCGCCCCGGAAACATAGACCTGCGCGAGGAACGCGGCGAGAAGCGCAAGCCCGGCGACTCGCTCCTTCTTCAGCATCAGGAGCCCGAAGGCGAAGAAGAGAAGGAGGACCGGGCTCCAGAAGAAGAGCCCGTGCTCGCTCGAGAACAGGACCTCGAGGGAATGGGGCGAGGTCCAGCTCATCTTGTTCTCGATGTGGGGAGAGGGCCGGGGCCTCCCGTTCAGGACCTGGTATACGACGAACTGAGGAAGGAAGACGACCACGGCTGCCGCGCCGAATGTGATGAGCCGCTTCAAAGGCTCTTTCAAGCCCACGACCGCGACCAGGGCGGCCGCGGCGAAGAAAAAATCCTGCTCGCGGACGAGAGCCATGAGCCCCGCGGACGCTCCCCAGATGGCCCATCGCGAGACTCCGCCGGCAACCGCCCACGGCCCGAGAGAGAAGAAGACGGCGACGGCGAAGAGCGAGGCGGCGTGGCTCATGCCGGGGGCGACGTACATGTAGTACGCGGCGGGAGTCGCCCACCAGAGGGCGACGACGGCGACGAAGGACGCGAACGGCGCAGCGTACCTCCGCGCGAGACGGTAGCAGAGGAAGAGTCCGATGGACGCGTAGAGCGCGGAGGCGAAGCAAACGGCGGTGCGGTAGGGCTGCGACATGCCATCCTTCGAGCCCGCGACGACGTGGGCCGCGAGATAGAAGGGCGACCACAGGAGCGCGGTCCCGATGGGACCAAAGTTCAGTTTCAAGCCCGTCGCCGTCGACCGATCGAGAAACGTTTCCTTGAATCCCGCCCGGCCCTCGGGATCCTCCTGATAGAACGCGCTGTATTCATCCTCGAAGTCGAGATCGTGGTCGAAGAGGAGCGAGGGGAGGTAGGAGAAGTACTCGACGGCGTCGGACTCCGCGATGCGCGGAGTGACGAGAAGAAGGGAGAAGAGGAGGAGAAGCGCAAGGACGATCTCGGCTCGCTCGCGAAAGAACGGCACGGGTGTCAGGGCTTCGACTTCCTCAGAAGGAGCTCGAGGTTGCTGATGACGACGTTCTGGGTGAAGGAGTTCTCCTCGAGGAACCGCCTCAGGACGGAGGGGAGGTTCCGGGTGAAAAATCCGCTCACGTGGCGCTCCTCGCGGACGAGCTCGAAGCCGGCCTTCTCGAGCCAAAGGTGGACGCCTCTGACCGTCACCTTCTGGACGAGGTCGTCTTCCTTGATCTCGCCCCGCTCCGCCTTGAGCTTGAAGGTGTTGGACTCCCGCGGCTCCTTGAGCCACTGCGGACGCTTCCGGGCGATGTAGAAATTCAGGCGAAACGCCCAGCTTCGGGGAAGGAGGAGGTGGATGGGGATGGGAACCCGCAGCCGCGAAAGATGCGAGCCCGCGAAGCTCAAATAAGGAGGCGTCTGGAGGAAGAGAGTCCCGCCTTCCCGAAGGACGCGATGGCACTCTCCGAGGTAGCGCTCCGCGGACTCCACATGCTCCAGGACGGAGTGCGAGAGAACGAGGTCGAAGCTCCCGCTTTCGAAGGGAAGCGCCGTCCCATCTCCCTGGACGAAGAGCGCGTTTCCAATCCCGCGCTCGGAAGCGAGCTTCCGACCCGCGTCCCCGAACTTGTTCCTGAGGTCGAGCCCGACCGCGAGGTCGCACTCTTCGGCGAAGGAGACAGCGATCCCTCCGGAGCCGCAGCCGGCGTCCAAGACTCGGCCACGGACCGGTATGTTCTCCCATTCGAGCCGCTTCAGGATTTTCGCGCTCCGGTAGTACTCGAAGAGCGCGTAGTGGTACTCCGAGCGGAAGCGGATCTCCGCATGGCTTCGGATGGCTGCTTCGTCAACCATCCGCATTTGCGTCTCCCTGAATCGCTCTTTGGTAGATCTCGAGGTAGGCGCGGACGGCTGCTTTCGGGCGGAGCTCGCGCTCGATCCTCTCCCGGGTCTTCGCCGAAGAGGAGCTCCCCTGCGAAAGTGCGAGAAGGATCGCTCCCGCGAGCGGGGCCACCTGCTCGCGCGGGACGAGATCGACGTCCTCGGGAAAGAGCCCCTGAAGCTCGATTCCCCCGGGATGGTCGGCCGAGACGACGCGAAGGCCCGAGGCGAGCGCTTCGGCGGCGACGGTGGGAAAGGCTTCGAGCCGCGACGGAAGGACGAAGAGGTCGGAGGCGTGGTAGTAGCGCGGGAGCTCGCGGTTATCGACGAGGCCGAGAAAGGTGACGGCGTTCGCGATGCCGAGGCGCGCGACGCGGCGTTCGAGCTCGCCCCTCGCCTCGCCCTCACCCGCGATCAAAAGCTTCGCTTTCGGATGCGCGCGGAGGACTTCCGGCATCGCGTCGAGGAGAAACGCCTGACCGGCGAGAGGGTGGAGCCGCTTCACGTTCAGGAGAACCGGGCCGTCCTCGAGCCCGAGTGCGTGCCGCGCCACTTTCTTCCCCTCGAGAGTCGCGGGCTGGAAGCGCTCGTCGACCGGAGGGTACACGACGACGGGTGTCTTCGGAACGACCCCGAGCTCGAGGGAGCGCTCCAGAAGGAGCCGGCTGTAGTACGTCACGGTGGAAGCGCTCTCGTTCATCCACAGGAAGGGGTCGAGAGCGCGCTTCCGGTAGTGCCAGATCTCGGTTCCGTAGTGCGTGAGGACGAAGGGGATCCCTCGGCGGCGGGCGAGAAAGGCCGCCGCCTGGTTCATGAAGGTGTTGCTGTGGATGTGCACGACGGAAGCGCCTTCGAAGAAGGATTGCGACTGGCGCCAGACGGAGAGACCCGTCTCGACCTGGGAGAGCCGTAGCTTCCGGGCGAGCCCGTTTCGAGGCCGCCGGATGTAGGAGACCTGAGGCTTTCGCTCCCGTCCCTCCCGGGGCTCGAAGGAGAGGAGACGTACCTCGTGCCCCTCCCGGGCGAGGCCGTCCTTCAGAAGCTGAGGCAGGAGCGCGTTCGCCGCCTGCTCGGGCGGGAGGTGCGGCGTCACCATGCAGACGATCAGTGCCAGCTCCCGCGGAACTCGCGAAACGTCGCCCCCTTGGCCCCGCCCTCGACGAGAAACGCGAGGAGCGACTCGAGGCCGCGGTAGAAGCGCTCGAGGTCGTCCTTCGTGCGGTTGTACGGGCTCGCGCCCGGGAGGAGCTCGCTCGAATGAAAAATGATGTTGGCGGGCACCCGGCCGTCCTCGAGGACCCGCCGCGCGAGGAGTTTCATGTCGGATTCCTTCGAGTACGACGGCCGGAGCCAGATGGGGCGGGCGATGCCCGCGAGGCGGAGCGCGCGGCGGAAGTGGTAGGCGGAGGAAACGTCGGCGTAGGCCCGCTCGAGCCAGAGAGGCCATTTTCGATCGAGGGCGCTCGTCACGGGGATCTCGAGAAGCCGGCTCGCTCCCGGCTTTCGAGGATCGTCCGCGCTCAGAAAGTAGGGGACGAGGGGTGCCCCCGCGAAGGAGGGTCCACCCTTTCTCTTTTCGTTGAAGAACGGATCGACGCTCGAGTCGACGAGATAGCCGAGCCCTTCGAGGATCGGCACCTGCCACCCCGCGAAGCCGTTGCGCCCGGCCCGATACGAGACGGGCGCCTCGCCGGTAATCCCGGCGACGGCCTCCGTCAGCCGGGAAAGCTGCTCGCGAAAGTGCGCGGGCGCGAGGTTCAACGGATACAGGTGGTCCTCGACCTCGGGGGGTGTCGACCAGGGGTGATGGTGGGTCGCGATCTCGGCCCGCCCTGTCGATGCAATCTCACGAAGGACGCTCCGCGCGCCGTCGTCGACCGCCATCTCGTAGGTGACGAGATACGTCGGCCGGACTCCGTAGCGATCGCAGAGCGCCTGGAGGCGGGGGAGCTCGCGGACGTTCTCGACTTCGAGCCGCTTGCGCGCGGCGGAGTTCCATTGATCGTCGGCCTCCGTATCGACTCCGAGAAGGATTGCGGTCACATCAGGCCTCGCGATCCTGATCGGAGTCGCCGAACGTCACGTGCCAGCGGGAGGTGTCGCGGAAGAATTTCTCGCCGACGCTTCGGATGCGGAGGCAGAACTGCATGGGACTCGCGATGAGGAAGAACCCCTTCGCGAGAAGCCTTGCCCCGATGCGCCGGTCGAAGGTGAACGTCTGCAGCCTCGCCGCCGACGTCTCGCGGGCGTAGGCGATCGCACGGTCCAGGAGGGCGTCGAGACCCTCCCGGTCCTCGGGGTCGGCGAAGAGATCGACGAGAAGAGCGAGCCTCCCCCCGTTGCGGACCGCGGTGCGAAGGACGACGTACCCCGAGAGCTCCCCGCCGCGGCGCGCTTCGAAGACGTCGTATCGCACGTGGGGTGGATTCTTGAACTTCCACTCGAGATAGTCGCTTCTCCTCTCGGCGGTGCAGTCGAACTTCGGCGAGGCCTTCTCCCAGAGCGTGTCGTACTCGCGACCGAAGCTTCCTTCGAGAGGACGGACGTCGACCGATCCCCCACGGGTGCGACGGGTGGGGAACGCCAGGTAGAGAGCGGCTCGAAGCGCCGGTGTCGCGAGGGCGGCGAGGGGACTAGGAAGCCTCCGGAAAACCAGCGCCTTCGGATCGATCACCTTCGAGTAGCAGGGAACGGGCCCGACGTCCTCGAACCGGAGCTTCCGGAAGAGCGTGTACGACTGGAGCGAAAGGCCGAGGCCGAGCGCGGCTTCGACCTGCTGGTCCCAGTACAGGAACAGGCGCGAGCCGATGCCTTTTCTCTGGAGGCTCGGCCGCACCATGACGTCCATTCCCCAGGACCCGCGCAGGATCCGGCCCCGGACGAGGAGCCGGATGGGCATCGTCGCGTACTGTCCCAGGACGACCCCTTCCTCGCGCGCGACCCAGATCTCGGGCCCCTCGGGAGGACAGTGAGGGTTCTCCTCGTACTGCCACCGGAAGCGCGCGCGGTTCCTCTTCGCGGCATCGGCGCCGAACACCTCGGCGTACATCGACTCGAGGGATTGCCTATCTTCGTCCGAACGCCTCGAGATCTCGAGCGTGTCTTTCGCGCGGTCTTCCAGTGCAGCGACTCCCGGCATGGCTCGAAAGCAGAAGGATCGTAGCTCAGTCGCCTTCGGGCATCACGATCGCGAGAATGACGTAGATCAGGATTCCCGGAAAGGCGGCGGAGCAGACGGAGACGAGAACGTAGAGCACGCGAAAAAGCGTGGAATCCCACCCGAGCCAGCGGGCGATGCCGCCACAGACTCCCAGGATCATCTTGTCGCTCTTCGAGCGGGTCAATGGCTTTGCGCTCACGGCAAGCCCATTCTACGACAACCTTCCCTTGAACGGCGGGTGCCGATGGACTACCCTCCTGCTCCATGGGTTGTCTCGTTGGCTGCCTCGGGCTCATCTTTCCCCGACTCGCTCTCCTTGTCGTCTTCCTCTTCAGCGACTACCTCGGCCGCGCGTACGAGACGCCCTATTGGCCTTTCCTCGGGTTTGTTTTTATGCCCCTCACGACCCTCGCGTACGCCTGGGCGGTGAACACGAACGAGACGGTGACCGGGATCTATCTCGTGGTCGTCGTCATCGCCGTCATCCTGGACCTGGGCCTCGGCGGCAAGGGTGCCCACGAGGGGAAGAAGAGCTGGGGTTAGAACAAATCGGGAAGGATGGGAAGACCGGCGACGACCGAGGCGACGATCGAGAGCGCGGTCGCCACGAGGCAAATTACCGCGACGAACAGGTGATCGCCCCTCTCCGGCTTCAGCGGATCGAGAATCCGCGCCGTCAGATAGCCTCCCACGAAGCCGCCCAGATGCGCCTGGTTGTCGATTCCCGGAACCACGAGCCCGAAGAGAGCGAACATGATCGCGTACCCCACCATCTGCTCGCGGATGACGCGGCTTCCCGTCCGCTTGCCGTAATAGAGGAGCGCGCCCAGAAGCCCGAAGATGGGGGCCGAAGCGCCGAGGGTGAGGTGCGCGCCCCCGAGGCCGAGGATTCCGAGGAGCCGCCCCAGAGGAATCCAGGGAAGGAGCTCGTAGGTGGCGCTGCTGAAGAAAAAACCTGTGATCGAGGAGACGGTGTAGAGGATGACCATCCGTCCCGGCCCATAGAGGTCCGCGGTCGCGGGAGCGAAGCTCCGGACGACGCTCATGTTGAAGAGGAGGTGCAGGATCCCTCCGTGAAGCCATCCCGCGCTCAAGAGCGTCCACCACCGGCCGAGCTCGAAGACGGGGATCTGGCCGCTCGCGCCGAAGAGAAAGAGCGCCCTCGTGCTCGGGCTCATGAAGCTCAAGAGCCCCCCTCTCTGGATTCCCGAAGGATCGATGAGAAGGGTCGCGACGTAGAGAGCGACGGAACCTCCCACCACCAGCTTCACGAATCCGAAGTCGCGGCCGAGGGCGCGGATGGCAGCGGCGAACCCGAACATGCCGGGATTGCGCCTTCCGCAGCTCAGGCATTGCGGGTCGTTGACCCCGACGAGAAGGCCGCAGGAAGGGCAGAGGACGGAGCCCTGAGTCTGGCGTTGGAACAATGAAGCCTCGAGGCATTGTAGCGAATTCGCGCGAGCACCGGGCGCGAACGTCATGCGAGCGGAAGCATAGGGGAATTTCAGCCGGTTGAGCAATCTGGTCGATGCAGGGAACGCATCCTCGTCGGCTTTGTTCTCAGTCGTTCTGGTTTCGCGACCTGAGGAGAAACCTCGTGGCGGACTTCGGAAAGCCGGCGAGCGTCCAGGCGAAAGCGATTTCCGGACGAAGCATCCAGAAGGGCCGGAAGGGAGGCGCGTCCGCGCCCGGGTAGTACTGCGGATACTTCTCTTTGGAGGCCTGGAGGATGCGGGTCGCCAGGGGATGCGCGGCGTCGAGCACGCGTTCCGCCTTTCCCTCGAGGATGACGACCTCCTCGCCGCTCGCGAGGTGCACGCTCACGTGTGGATTGGCCTCGAGGTTCTTGACCCACCTCACCTTGTCGCTGCCGCCAAAGGCCAGGACACCCTCCACCCAGACTCCGTCGACGGGTCTCGCGTGCGGACGGCGATCGGGCCTTGTCGTCGAAACCCAGTAGTTCGAAGCCGCTCATCCGCTCGTCGATGAAGCTCCATGAAAGCATCCCCTTCGCCGTTTTCGGGATGCCATATTCGGGAATCCGGGGTCGGCTCGGCGTCGGCTCGTTCGCCTTCTTTCGGCCTGGCATGGTCGTGTCCTCCTTCGTTCACCGCAAACGCCTCGGGACGCGCGGACTGAGTCGGGCAAGAACTTCATAGGCGATGGTCCCGCTTGCCTCCGCGATCTCCTCCGCGGTGATGGACAGAGCGCCCTGCTCCCCGATGAGGACGACTTCGTCGCCTTCCCTAGCGCCCGCGTCCGTGACATCGACCATGAACATGTTCATGGCGACCCGGCCCACCACGGGAGCGCTCTTCCCGCGGACGAGAACCTGGCCCCGGCTCGAGAGCCTCCGATCGAACCCGTCGGCGTAGCCCGCGGGCACGACCCCGATCCGCCGCTCCGAGGGAGCGCGATAGGTCACGTCGTAGCCCACGCTCCCTCCGGCAGGGACCCTCTTCACCTGGGCGAGACGACTCTTCCAGGAGAGCACCGGGAGAAGACTGCCCTTCCCCTCCGCCGCGCGCCGCGTCGAGGGCGACGGCCAGATTCCATAAAGCCCGATTCCAACGCGGGCGATTCCGAGGGACTCTTCGGGATGGAGGAGAGCCCCGGCGGTGGGGACGGCATGAACGAGGAGCGGCCCTTCGAAGGGGGAGAGGGCTTCACGGAGCCTCTCGATCTGCCTCTGGTACAGAGTGGATTCGGGATCCTCGACGTCGGCGAAGTGCGTGTAGATCCCTTCGACGGTGAGGCCATCGAGGCCCGCGACCAGCTTCCCCGCGTCGCGGGGCTCGACCCCGAGACGGTTCAGCCCCGTTTCGACCTTGAGATGAACGCGGGCGGACGTGTTCCGCATCTTGGCCGCCGTCGAGAGCGCCTCGGCAACGTCGCGGCGGAACAGGACCTGGCGGAACCCGCCTTCGACGACCCGCGGAGCGTCCGCCGGCTCCGTGTGCCCGAGGATGAGAATAGGCTTCGCGATACCGATCGAGGAAAGCTCCTCCGCTTCCTCGAGGGAGTCGACTCCGAACCAGTCCACTTCGGGGGTCAACAAGGGCGCGACGACGCCTGCGCCGTGGCCGTAGGCGTTTGCCTTGACGACGGCCATGAGATTGCTCTCGTCTCCCACGAGCTTCCGGAAGAGGCGGACGTTCTCCTGAAGACGCCGGCCGTCGATCTCGATCCAGGATGAACCCAAAGGGCCCTCAGTGATATCGAATGACCATGCACTCGAGGAGAGTCCGCAGCCCGACGAAGGCAATGTAGGCGATGGCACCGATGGCGGCCGACTTCCCGAGATTGCTCCGACTCAAGGCGCGCGACAGGTACGCTCCCGAGAAGAGCGCGAGGAGCGGAAGCGCCTGGAGCCAGTAGCGGATCTCGATGCCCGTCCAGAGGTCGAACGCGAGGAACAGGAGCGTCGCGGCGAGCCAGCCGACTGCGAGGGGCATGCGGAGGAAGGATACGCTCCCGAGAGCGGCGGTCGCGAGGAAAACGAAGCCGAGCTGCTCCCCCACGAGTAAGACGACGCTTCCGGAGCTTTCTTCCGAGAGAGCGCGCCCGTACTGGCGCGTGACGAGCTCGAGGTAGCCGAGGTAGTAGATCCCCGCGAGCGCGAAGGCAGCGACGACGGCGACGGTCAGAGCCGCCCTGCGGTCCTTCACCGGCTTCGGTCCCAGCCACGAGAGGGCGAGCCACAGAGGCCAGAGAACGGCCCCTTCGAGGAGCATGCCGAAATGGGCGGTGAGCGCGAGGAGAGTCGAAACCGCGGTTGGGACCACCCGGTTCGCGGCCAGGAACGTGAACGCGCCGGCGAGCATGGCGACGGCGAAGAGGTTCGTGAAGTTCCCCGCGGAGAACGAGAGCGCGTTCATGGGGACGAGCTGGTAGAGGAGGCCGGCGAGTGCTCCCGCCTGGAAGTCATCGAGATAGCGCCATCCGACGAACATCAGGAGCGCGGAAACGAGGACGTCGAAGAGCCCGGTTACGATCTCGAGGGCGCGGACGAGTCCGACTCCCGCCTTCGCGAGGGGAGTCGTTACTGCGAAGAGCGCCGCGGGGTACGGAATCTCGAATGGAGGATCGTGCTGGGTGACCGACGTCGGATGCCAGTTCCCCTCGAGGAAGTGGAGCATTCGATTGGCCTGAAACGCGGCGTCCGAGCTCAGCATCAGGGGATAGGAAAGCGCGCCGAGCTTGAGAAGAAGGAGAAGCGACAAGACGCTCGTCGCGATCGAGCGATCGATCGTGTGAAGCCAGCGCAGTCGATTCAGAAGGGCGCGCAGAAGAACCGCAAAGGCAAGAACGGCGGCGGCGAGGAGGGCGACCTCCTGCGGATAGCTCGAAAAGCGCAGTCCCCTCAGGCTGAGGAGGTAAAGGAATGCGCCGGTGAGAGCGACCGCCGATGTTGCAGCGAGAGCGAAGGGAGCCCCGGAAACGACTCCTGCCGCGAGGAGAAGGAGCGCGGCGGCAGACAGGGAGAGCGCGGCCTCCTCGAACGAGGGCAGGTGGTCCGGCAGATCGAGCCGGACCCCGAGCACCTGGACTCCGAGCTGCCTCTCGCCGCCAGGCGCGGTGAACGTATCGGACTCGATTCCGAGACGCAGGCGGCTCGACGACGCGGGGAGCTCGAAGCGGTACGCGCTGACTCCCGGACGCGCGCGCACACGGCTTAGAGTGACTCCGTTCGCGGTGAACGCGAGGTCCGGAAGGGGCTCTCCCGGCGGGCGGAGGGTTCGGAGCCGCAGCTCGCATTCGATAATGCCCTTGGTCGGGAGATGTCGGAGCTCGATAGCCGATTCCTCGTCGGTCCAACGGAGGTATTTCCCCTCCGAGCGTTCCCTGGAATGAAATCCGTCGGCGAACGCGTCCTCGTATCCTCGCTCGAAGTCGATGGTAATGCTGCCGCCCTTTGGATACAGGAGGGACGTGGCGGCGAACGCGAGGGCTCCCACCCCGGCGGCGACGATTAGCTGCCTTCGAGAGACCATATCTCGATGAGCGGTCCTTTCCGCGCGAGGGAAGGGCTCGGGGGCCAGTCCTCGTTGTCGAGGTAGGGGGTTCCCCCTTCACCGCGAAAGGGCGAGAATGCGGCGAGAAGGTTCCCTTCCTCTCTCACGCGAGAGAAGAAATCCTGTACTTCCGGGGGCGGTGAAATCGGGGGTATGCGCAGGACGACGGTCGCAACTCCGCGCACGCGAAGAGGCTCGAGGCCGGATTGGAGCGCGTCGTAGCTCATGTAGAGCCGGTTGCGCTCATCTCCCTTTCCGAGGAAGACCAGACGAAACGACTTCTCCTCTTCCTCCGCGACGCGGAGGAAATGCGCGTACTTGCCCTTCCGGTCGAGCTCCGAGAGGGCCTCGTTCGCTTGAAGGGCCTCGCGAAAGCTCTCCTTGGACTGCGGGAGAGGCACCGAATACGACTGGAGCGCCACCGTCAATCCCGGAGGGAGATTCCGCAGGGCCCATGTGCGGGCGAGAGTGCGCGTGTCCTCGGAAGCGAAGAGGCGGTCAGCCTGGACTGCGCGGTAGAGAGGCTGAATGGAGGCGGCAATCGCCACGACGATCGCGACCCGCGGGCCCCATCGCTCGGCGACAACCGAGACCGCGACTCCAGCCAAAGCCGCGAAAAAGGGAAGGATCGGATTCAGATAGCGCCCTGCGAAGAAGGTATACGAGATGAATGCGAGGAACATCAGAGGAAACGCGGCCCAGAGCGCGAGGCTTTGAGGTTCCCGTCGAAAGAGCACGATGAGCCCGACGACCACGAGAGCCGACAGGATGTACCCGAGGCCCTGCTCCAGAATGAACTCCAGATAGAGAACGAGGCTCGGAAAGAGCCCCGAGCCCGAGAGGCTCCGGTCGACCACCACCTGACGGTTCGCCTGCATGTGCTCGAGCGCCGTCGGAAACCGCAGGATCACGAACGGAGAGAGAAGGAAGAACGTCAACGTCGAGGCCGCGCCCGCCGCCACCACCCGAGAGAAGTCCTCGCGGCCCCGACACGCCAGGTGAGCGAGCACGAACGCGGGGGCGAGGAAGATCAGGTAGTAGTGGGTCGCGAACGCGACCCCGAGGATCACGCCCGCGAGGAGATAACTCGCGAGTTTCTTTCTCGAGATCGCCCGGTCGGCCGCCCAAAGGAACGCGGTGACGAGAAGGGCGGCGGGAACGTCGTGCTTCAAATAGTGGGAGTCGCGCACGTGAAAGTACGCGACCGCGGTAAAGAACGCCGCCGAGAGGCCGGCGATCTTTCCGAACCGCTTCGAGACCACCCTCTCGAGGAGAACGATGGTCGCGAGCGCCAGGAGGACGACGGCGAGCCTTCCGGCGAGATAGAAATCCGTCGGATCTTCGAAGAAGCGCGCCTCGAATGTGGAGAGGTTCTCATAGCGTCCGAGCGACCTCCCGATGACGAAGAGGCCTCCCATTACCGCGAAGAGGAAGTAGAAGAAGAGGCTCGGATAGAGGTAGTACTCGGGGTCGAAGCTGCGCGCCACGGAGAGCGCGCGCGCCATGATGTTGGCCTCGTCGGGGTTGTAGACGTAGGGAAGGGAGTGCCCGATCCCGTAGAGCCGGAGGGCGAAAGCCAAGACGAGGGTGGCGAGAAGCCACCCGCGATCGCGAAGGCGGGGCATCAGCTCGTCGAGAGGTGCTCGATCACGCGCTCGAGAATCCTGTCGAGGCCCACCTTCGGCCGGAAACCCAGGAGCTTTTCGAGCTTCGTGGTGTCCGGGATGCGCCGCGGCATGTCCTCGAAGCCTTCCTCGTACGCCTTATCGTAGGGCACGAACTCGATCTCGGAGGCGCTCTTCGCCTTCTCCTTCACCTTTTTCGCCAGATCGAGGATCGAGATCTCCTGCTGCGAGCCGACGTTGAAGACCTGGCCTACGGCGTCGGGATGATCGATGAGCCCGAGAAGCGCGCGCACCACGTCGGAGACGTCGGTGAAGCACCGCCTCTGGCTTCCGTCACCGAACACGGTGATGGGCGCTCCCGCGAGCGCCTGGCGCACGAAGCTCGGAATCACCATCCCGTACCGCCCGGTCTGCCGCGGACCGACGGTGTTGAAGAGCCGCACCACCGTCACCGGGAGCTTCTTCTCCTTGTAGTAAGCGAGGGCGAGGAACTCGTCGATGGCCTTGGAGCAGGCGTAGCTCCACCGGCCCTTCGTCGTCGCCCCCATCACCAGATCGGCATCCTCGCGGAAGGGGACTTCCGTGCTCTTGCCGTAGACTTCCGACGTCGATGCCAGGAGCACGCGCTTCTTCTTCTTGTTCGCGAGCTTCAGCACCGTCTCGGTCCCGTGGACGTTGGTCTCGATGGTGTGCACCGGGCTTTCCACGATGAGCCGTACGCCGACGGCGGCCGCGAGGTGCACCACCACCTCCACCCGGTCGACGAGCTCCGCGGTCGAAGGCTCGTTCATCACCGTGTCGATGGTGTAGTGGAAGCCTTTGGCCCCCTTGAGGTGCTCGATGTTCTCGATGCTTCCCGTCGAGAGATCGTCGAGAACGTAGACTTCGTCGCCGCGCTCGAGGAGCGCTTCCGCCAGGTGAGAGCCGACGAACCCGGCCCCCCCGGTGATGAGAAGTTTCATTTCCTTCGACCTCCATTCGCCGGGCCCCGGCCTTCGGCCTTCTTGATCACGGAGGCGACGTTCGCGGCGCCTCCGGGCTCGACGAGCTTCGCCCCCGCCTCGCTCATCTTCCGCCGCGCCGCCGGGTCGAGAAGGAGCGCTTTCGTTCTCTCGCGAATGTCGTTCTCTCCCACTTCCGTCCCGAGACCAAGGTTCTGAACGCTTCCGGCGCGCGCGAGCCTTTCCATGCGCGCTTCTTCCTTCGCATTCTGACAGAGCACGAGCCCCGGCCGCCCGAGCGCCGCGATCTCGAAGACCGTCATTCCCCCGGAGCAGAGGACGAGGTCCGCTTCCACCAGGATGTCTGCCATGTGCTCCACCCGCCTCAGGATCCGTGGCCGGTAGGAAAGCCGCCGCAGAAGCTCGTCGAGCTCCGCTCCGTGGCTGAACGCGGGCCCGAGGATTGCGGTCACCTCGAGGTCCGGAAGCAGTGAAAGGGCGGAGAGCGCCTTCAGCGTGAGCTTCTGGGGATCGCTCCCTCCGAAGGAGAGCGCGACGCGCCGGCCGCGCTCCGCGACTTCGCCGCTTCTTTTCTGGAACGACTCCCGCAGGATGGCGAAGGCCGGCCCGGCATGGTAGTCCTCGAGCTCCACGTCGTCCTCCGCGAGGGCGGCGACGATGATCGCCGCCATGTCCCGCGGCTTCTCGATGTCGGCGAGGGTGTCGACGAAATGGACGGTCGAAGCGCCCAGGGTCGCGAGCGACTTCAGGTAGGAGTCTTCGAGAAACGGCAGGTCGTTCACGATGATGTTGGGGGAGAAGTCCCGAATCGCGGGAAGGGCACTCGCGTCGTCCTCGGGAAGGACGCGCACCGGATACCCCTCGCGGGAGACGTGCTGGATTCCCTCCGGGCGGTCGGCGCGCATCAGAAAACAGACGTCGGCGGTCGGGGAGATCTCGAGGAACGCCTTGGCCGCGGCGAGGCTCCGGTAGACGTGGCCCATCCCGAGGGAGGCCGAACCGTCCACGCGGAAGAGAACGCGCGGGAGGTGCGTGAGTCTTTCCGCGAGCCAGAAGTCGTAAATGTCGTGGACGGTGAGCGCCGACATCTTGTCCATGATCACGTGCCCCACGCGCCCGCCCAGACGCTCGGGAGAGTCGAGAACTTCCCGGCGCATGGCGCGGATGGCGCCGTCTTCCTGGAAGAGGGGCTCGAGATCCTCGCGGCGGCCCGCGCGCTCGTAGAACGGCTCGAGCCTAGAACCGCGCTCGCGCCAGGTGAGGGAGCGAAGCTCCTTCACCGAGATGACGGAATCGAGGTCGCCTTCGAGGAGCCGATCGATGGCCTCGTCGATCTGCCGCCCGGTGCGAAAGGGGGAGGTCGCCTGGAGGGTGACGACGACGTCGAAGCGAGTGTCGTCTCTCTCCTCGACGAAGCCGACCGCGTGCCGGACGATGGCTTTGAGCTCGGCAGTGTCCGTCGCGAGCTCCTGCGGCCGCCGGAACGGCACTTCCGCCCCGTACTCCCGCGCCACCTGCGCCACCTGGTCGTCGTCCGTCGAGACGACGAGGGTGTGAGGGTGCCGGCTCTTTCCCGCTTCGACGAGAGTATGAGCGATGAGCGGAAGCCCGCCGAGCCTTTTGATGTTGAGATAGGGAACCTCGCGGTCGCCGCCCCGCGCCGGCACGAGGAAAAGAATCCGCATCAGATCATGCCCCACTCGAGGACGGCGTCCTCGGGGATGTCGACTTTCGCCGTGCGTCCGACGACGACGTCGACGTGCTTGGGATAGATGCCCGTGCCGGGCCGCTTGAAGGTGAGCATGTCCCGGGTGATCGTGGTCCCGCGCGGGATGCGCGTCTTCGAGACGATGCTGCGGCGCGCGAACTTGTAGGCCTGCGACTCCGCCTCGACCGGTCCTTTGAGGTAGCTCCCCATCGCTTTCTCGATGGTCCGGATGTTCTCGACCATCTCCTTGAGATCCCGCGGGTCGACGGAGAGATGGTGGTCGGGGCTTCCCGGAAGGGACTTGTCGACGGTGTAGTGCTTCTCGATGGCGACGGCGCCGAGAGCGACGGCGGCCTGGGGAACGGCGATTCCGAGGGTATGGTCGGAGATTCCGACGGGGACGTCGGGAAAGGCCGCTTTCATGTGGAGCATCATTCTCAGGTTCGCGTTCTCGGGCGCGCAGGGGTACTGGAGAGTGCAGTGGAGGAGGACCAACTGGTCGTTCCCCGCCCGGCGCACCACCTCGACCGCCTCCCCAATCTCGGCGATGGTGGCGAGCCCGGTCGAGAGGATGATGGGCTTGCCTTTGGAGGCGGCCCTCTCGAGGAGAGGATGGTCCGTGAGGTCGGCGGACGCGATTTTGAACCCTGGGGCCCCGAGCTCGTCGAGCATGTCGACGGCCTCGTCGTCGAAGGGAGCGGAAAAGCACAGAATTCCCTGCTCTTTCGAGTACCGGAAGAGCTCCTCGTGCTCCTCGGGCCCGAAGGAGTCGAGCTTCTTGAACGTGTCGTACTGGCTCCCCTTCCGATCGTCGGGCTCCAGCCAGTAGCGGGGAGCGGTCTTCGTCGAGATCTTCCCCGCCTTGTAGCTCTGGAACTTGATGGCGTCGGCACCCGCCCTGGCCGCTTCCCGGATGAGGGCCCGTCCGAGCTCGAGATCGCCGTTGTGGTTCACGCCGGCTTCTGCGATGACGAAGGCGGGATGAGCCTCGCCGATGAGCCGTCCGCCGAAATTGACTGGTTTCATGAAGACCTTTCGTCGAGAGCCACCGAGCGGACGTTGACGTTGCTCGCCCGCACCTGCGCGTTGATCGCGGCTAGCTCGGGCGCGGAGTCGAGGAGCCGAATGGCTTCGATCGTCTGGATGATTCTTCCCGGTCGATACAGTGTATCGAAGATGCGCGACAGGAGCGTCACGTCCTCGGGCTCGTCGACCGTGAGCCGGTACTCGGGGCGGTACAGCTCTGGCGGAAGCTCCATCCGTTCGATCCGGAACTTCTCCGGGTTCTCCTTTATATAGAGGGTGACGAGCTCCGACCGGTGGCGGTCCTCGCCGTCCCGGTGGCTTGCTTCGAGCGCCCGCCTCGAGATCACCTCGGAGAGGATCCCCATGAGGAGCGCGTCGCCGGGAACGTAGGTGTAGTCCGCGTCCAGCTCGAGGTGGCGCTCGACGAGGCGCGAGAGGAGCGGAAGGTCCGTCAGCGGGTTGTCGCCGGTGACGCGAACCACGTGGTCGGCTTTCCACCGGCGGGCGACCTCCACGTGGCGGCCGAGAACGTCCTCCTCGTCTCCGCGGAACGAGGCAACGCCGAGCCTCTCCGCGATCTCGACGAGGACGTCGTTCGTGCGATCGACGGAGGTCGCGAGAACCACGGGGCCGCCGAGCGAGAGCGTCCGCTCGAGCAGGTGCTCGAGAAGGGGCTTTCCCGAGAGGGGAGCGATCGCCTTTCCCGGGCACCTCGTCGAACGCATGCGGGCGGAGACGACGATGAGGGCCGCGCTATTCAAACAGATCCTCCGACAGGGGCTCCCAGGGCGCGATGCCCCGGCGCGGCTTTCTCCCGAGAAGGCGCGGGGCGTCGTAGGGGGGAAGCCCCGTCTCGCACCGGAGAAACGCGATCTGGTCGCGGGTGAGGGCCTCGCCCTTCCTGAGCTCCGTCCGGCTCAGAATCGCCCGTCGCATGAGCCGGTGGTAGCGGGAAGCGCTCGCGCCCGAGGGAAGCTTCGGGCTCCCGAACGCTTTCTCCGATTCGCGGATGAGCTCGACCATCGAGGCGAAGGCGTCCCTCTCGAGCGCGGACTCGTAGTCGAAGCCCTTCGCCCTCCGGTCGAGAGTGATGTGCTTCTCGACGAGGTCGGCCCCGAAGGCGACGGCGAGCGCGGGTAGAGTCACGGCCATGCTCGAGCCTCCCTCCACGTGGTCGAGAAAGCCTACGGGAAGGCCGAAGGTGCTCTTCAACGTGGCGATGTAAAGAAGGTGGGAGTCCTCGATGCGCGTCGGGAAGTTCTGAACGCCGTGGAGGAGCATGAGGTTTACGTTTCCTTCCGTGCGCGCGACCTCGATCGCCGCCTCGACCGCCCCCAGGCCCGAGCCCCCTGTCGAAAGGAGAAGCGGCTTTCCGGTTGCGGCCACCGCGCGGATGAACTCGGGGTTCTCGATGTCGGTCGAGTGGATCTTGTAGGCGGCGAGGTCGTGGCGTCGGGCGAGCTCCAGGCTCTCGCGGTCGAAGACCTCTCCGAAGAGAGCGAGCCCGAGCGACCGACTCTCGGTCAGGACCTCGTCCCAGTCCGAAAGCGACAGCTCGATCTGCTCGAACGTCGAGAAGCGCGGGTCGTTGGGTGCGATGAGCTCTCCCGCCCGGAAGAGCTGGAACTTCACCCCGTCCGCCCCCGCCGCCTTTGCCTGCTTCGCGAGCCCGAGGGCCTGGACCGCTTCCCCCTGGTGGGCGGAGGCCACCTCGGCGAGAACGAAGGCGGGTGCGCCCTCTCCCACGTTCCGGCCGGCGATCGAGATCGTGCTCATGGGCTGCGGTGGACGGCCTCGTTCAGAATCGTGTCGACGATGCGCTCCGTCGAGCGGCCGTCGGCCCCGAAGGCGAACTTCTGGATGTACTCCTTGCGCTTCGCCTCGAGAGAGCGCGCGGTCCCGGGGTCGAAGAGGAGCGCTTCGAGAGCCTTTCGGATCGACTCTCCCCGACGGACGCCGAGAGCTACCCCCCGGTCCACCAGAGGACCGAGGTTTCCGGGGAGGTTCAGCACCAGGACCGGCCGCCCCAGGACGAGCGCTTCCGAGGAAGCAAACGAGTCTACCGTTATCAATCCGTCGGAGGCAAAGAGGAGCTCGAGGAGGTTCTTCTCCGCGGGGAGGATGCGCGTTCGTGCCGCGGCAAGTCTTCGGACGACTTCTTCATAGGGACTCGAAGGTTCCGCCTGGTGCGGCTTCACGAAAAGGAACACTCCGGGGAGGCTCTCGATCGCGCGAACCAGCTCCTCGAATACCGGGAAGACGGCGGTCCAGCGCGTCGCGAGAACGAGCATGCGCTCGCCCTCGGGAACGCCGAGCGACCCCCGCGTCGCCTTCGGATCGTAGGCGGAAGCGCCCTGGACGAGAGCGTCGAACTTGGGGCTTCCCGTCACCGCGATTCGCTCCCCCGGGTAGCTTCCCCGCTCGACGAGAAGCTCCTTCGCGAGATCCCCGAAGACCGCCGTACGGGTGGGGATGGGGACGGCGTCGCCCTCGAGCTCGTCTCGGGCGTGCTCGTGGGAGTAGTACTGCGGGTACATGATTCCGTGCTGCACGGCGACGGTAGGAACTCCGTGGACGCTCGCGGCGGCGACGGCGGCCCGACCGAGGCCGCTCGACTCGGCATAGAGGACGAGCCCGCCGGGCGTCTCTCGCTCGAGAACGGATTCGACCTCGAGAAACGACCGCATCGTCCAGGGAATCTGCCGATAGAAGGCATCGCGGAACGAAGCCAGGGCTTCCGGCCCGAGCGGCACACCGAGGTGGGAGAGAGCGCTCTCGAGGCCCGGCGTTCGGCGGAGCTCGCGAAAGAGCGTGCCCGCCCGAAGGAAATCCCGGGTGAGACGGAAGCAGAGACCCGGGGAGAAGTATCGCCGCACGGAGACGTAGGGGAGATCGCCCGTTCCGATCTCGAGGAGATCCCGGAGCCACGCCTCGAGCCCCCGCTTCCGGAAAGGCACGGGAGGGCCGACCGCGACCGCGAGCGTTTCGGCGCGCGCGGCGACCGCAGGGAGGATCTCGCCGAAGTACATCTCCTTCCCGTCTCTCCACATGGACGCGTGGGTGAGAAAGAGAACGCTTGGTGCGCGTGGCGGGGGCGGCCGCCGGAGCGCGGACTTGAGCCCGGTCCCCCACATCTTGAGAAGGTCGAGCATGTAGAGACCCGTCGTGCGCCACCAGAACGGCGGGCCTTCGACGCGCGCCCCGAGGACTTCCACTTCGACCGCGAATCTCCGGGCCGCCGCTTCCAGTGCCCGCACCGGCCGGACCACAACGAGGCGCTTCGGCCGGGCCCTCTCGACGATCCGGGCGAGCGCCTCGACGTCGCGCACGAAGAGCCGAAGCGGAGTCTCGTGATAGAGGTAGATCTCCGCCCACCACCAGAGGTCGAGCGCGCGGTAGCGAAACCGGCCCCGAAACGCCTTTCGTCCGAGGTCCTTCATCCACGCGATGACCGCTTCGTCGATCGCGAAGTCGTCCTCGAGCTCCTCGGCGATGGTCGTTGCGGCGATCGACGCGGCCGCGAGCGCCCCCTGGACGTCCGGGCTTCGAAAGCGATCCTGGACGATTCCGCTGTGCTGCCAGGCGAGGATCTTCGCCCCCGCGGACGCCAGGGCGCGGATTCGCGCGAGCTCCCCGGGTTGGAGGTGGGGGTCGGCGACGAGCACCAGCGCCGGGTTCGGACTCTCGCCTCGCAAGGGGGAAATTATACAATCCCGGGATGGACCGAAGAGATTTCCTCGAAGTTTCGATTGGCGCCTTGGCCTCGCTGGGTGCCTCTGCCGATCCCCTCTTCCGCATCTCTCTCGCGGAGTGGTCGTTCCATCGCGCCCTCTTCTCGGGCGAGATGAGCCACCTCGATTTCGCGACGCGCGCGCGAAGGGACCACGGGCTCGACGCCATCGAGTACGTGAACGTGTTCTTCATGGACAAGGCGGGCGACGCCGCGTACATGACGGAGATGAAGTCCCGGGCGGACGGGGAGGGCGTGCGGAGCCTGCTCATCATGTGCGACGACGAGGGAGACCTCGGCGATGCGGATGCGGCCTCCCGATCCCGTGCCGTCGAGAACCATCGAAAGTGGGTCGAGGCGGCGAAGGGCCTTGGCTGCCACTCGGTGCGGGTGAACGCGAGGAGCCACCCCGACCTCCCCTACGAGGAGCAGGAGAGGCTCGCCGCCGATGGGCTCCGCGGCCTCTGCGAGCTCGCCGACCCCTATGGAATCGGCGTCCTGGTCGAAAACCACGGGGGTCTGTCCTCGAACGGCGCCTGGCTGTCCGCCGTGATGAAGCGCGTCGCCCACCCCCGGGTCGGGACCCTCCCCGACTTCGGAAACTTCCGCCTGCGCGAGACGCCCGAGGAGTGGTACGACCGCTATCAGGGGGTGAGAGAGCTCATGCCGTTCGCGCGCGCGGTCAGCGCCAAGTCCCACGATTTCGACGCGCGGGGCGAGGAAACGCGGACGGACTACGGAAGAATGATGCGGATCGTTCTCGACGCCGGCTACCGGGGCTACGTGGGAATCGAGTACGAGGGGGACAGGCTTTCCGAGGCCGAGGGTGTGGAAAAAACGAAGGCTCTCCTCTCGAGGGTCCGAGAGGAGTTGACGTCGAGCTACCAGCACAAATAGCTGATCTTGCTCAATTTATGCTTTGGACTGTACAGACGTGCCACCGCCGGGCGTGGGGCCCGGCGCCCTAGTGGACTTCCTCAGGGGTATCGAGAGGAGGGTGGCAAAGGCAAGGGTATCAACGATCGGCCCCGAGGGCAAATGCCATTTCTGAGGGCGGAATCGGCGAAGAGCAAGCTTTGATCCGCGCCGAGCTGAAACGACTCGCCCAGCATTCGGCAATCTACGGCGTCGCGGACGTCCTTCCCCAGCTCGTCAACTTCTTCCTCCTCCCGATCTTTACAGCGTATCTGTCCCCGAAGGACTACGGCGCCTTCGGAATCCTCGGTCTCTTCTCCGTCCTGACGAAGATCTTCTTCCGGATGGGCCTCGACTCGGGCTTCTTCCGCATCTACTACGAGCTCACCTCCGAGCGCGATCGCAAGATCCTGGCGACGACCCTCTTCACGACGGCGCTCGCGACCGGCGCTCTCCTGTTCACTCTCATCGCGCTCGTCGCCGGCCCGCTCGGGCGCCTCCTCCTTGGCGAGGAAGTCGGGGACTCTCCCGTTGCGATCTGGATCCTCCTGGTCGCGGGGGACACGCTCCTCAACACGTTCGCCTTCGTTCCCATGAACCTGTTCCGGATCCAGGGAAGGCCCTCCGCCTTCACCGTCATGACCCTCTTCCGGAGCTTTCTGAACATCGGATTGAAGCTCGGTTTCGTTCTCGCCGGATGGGGAGTGACGGGAGTTCTCGTCGCCGACGCCGCTGCCTCCCTTCTCTTCGTGGCCGCGCTCCTCCCGACCCTCGTGGCGAACCTCACCCGCGCGTTCTCCTGGCCGATGCTCTCCCGTTCCGCTTCGTTCGGTCTTCCCAAGGTCCCCCACGGTCTCGCCCATCAAGTCCTGAACCTCTCCGACCGGAAGCTCATCGAGATCTTCGCCTCGCTCGCGGCGAGCGGGCTCTACCACACCGGCTACGTCCTGGGAACGGGCGTGAAGTTCTTCCTCTCGGCGTTCGAGCTCGCATGGAGCCCCTTCGTCTACGCCCAGCTCGAGAGACCCGATGCTCCCCGGATCCTCGCCCGCATCGCGACGTACGCTTTCGCCGCGCTCTGCGGCTTCGGACTCCTCAACGCCGTCTTCGGCCGCGAGCTTCTCTGGCTCATGACCCAGCCCCAGTTCCATGAAGCCCATCCGGTCATCCCCATCGTCGTCCTCGCGTACGTGATGCAGGGCGTCTTCGCCCTCACCTCGATCGGGATCGGCATCAGCAAGAAGACCAGCTACTTCCCGATGATTACCGCTGTGGCGGCGGGGCTGAACGTTTTCTTGAACGTGATCTTCATTCCCCGCATTGGAATCCTGGGAGCGGCGTGGTCCACCGTCCTCGGCTACGCCCTGATGGCAGCGCTCGGTTACTGGCTCGGAAACCGCCACTACCCCATCCCCTTCGAGCGATTCCGGCTCTCGAAGATCGTCCTGGTGTCGGGGATCACGTTCGCCCTCTCGAGCCTCGCGCCCGAAAACCTCTGGACCGCGATTCCCGTGAAGGTCGCGGCCTGCGCCGCGTTTCCGGCGCTCCTCTGGGCTTTCGGTTTCTTCCGGGAGGACGAGATCCGCTGGCTCAGGTCGCTCTGAGCGACTCCCGGACCGCTCGAAGAACCTGGTCCACGGTGACCGCCTTGAGGCACTCGGGGGGGGCAGCCCGCGCGCATTCGGTGGGCGGCCTTCGGATCATGTTGCAGGGCGAGCAGTAGACGGGGCTTCGCACGACGCGGCGCAATCCCAGGGATTCGTCCGGTCCGTAGCGGACGGGATCCGAAGGGCCGAAGAGGGCGACGTTCGGAGTCGCGACGGCGTGGGAGAGATGCATGGGACCGGTGTCTCCGGTGACGAACGCGTCGAAGCGCTCGATCGCCCCGGCGAACGTTGGAAGCGGGAGACCGAGAAGCGTCGCCGGACGGGTCGTGGACTTCGCGAGGATCCGATCGACGAGTTCCCGGTCGGAGTCGGCACCCGTCAGGACGACGGTCGCGAATTCCGAAACACGGTCGGCGAGGGCCGCGAACTTCTCCGGCTCCCACTCCTTGAGAGCGCGGCCTGCGCTCGGATGGATGCCGACGAGGGGCCTCTTCCAGGAAGCGAGAAGGGGCGCGGCTGCACGCCGGTCCTCCTCGGTAACGAAACTCAGAGGGAGAATCGGCCCCGTCGGTCTCACTTCGGGATAGAGCGAGCACACGAGGTCCACGTTCTGGTCGTACCAGGACTTCTTCTCATCCCAGGCCGCGCGGTGGGTGAGGAGGTAGTCCCCTCCCGTATCGCCGTAGCCCGCTCGAAGCTTCGCTCCGGCGAGCGCCGTCAAGAGGAGGACGCGCACGTCCCCCTGGAAGTCGAGAGCGAGATCGAAGGGATCCCCTCCGAGAGCGGCGCGGGCGTCTCGGAATCGCGCCTTCTTCCCCCAGGCGGACCAGGGAGCGTCGACGATGCGCACGCCGTCGACAAAAGGAAGCCTTCGGGCGACGGGCTCGTTCCAACTCCCGACGGCGAGCTCGAGGCGCGCCCCCGGAAGTGCTTTTCGAAGAAGCGCGAGCGCGGGAAGGGTGGCGATGAGATCGCCGAGGCGATCGAGCCTCAGAGCGAGGACGCTCCGCACCCCACGGACCTCGGGAAGATCGCGACCGGGTCTCAAACCCGTGAGCCGGGAGACTCCTCGGAGAACCGCGTCCGCTCCCGCGAGGAGGGCCCTCTCCCGCGGGTCGTAGATGCGCGGCCCGCCGTGGGCGAGCCTATGGGCGGCGAGCTGCCGCGACGGTGCGAAGAACAGATTCAAACCTCTCTCCCGCGTGCTTCCAGCTCAGGTGCTCCTCGACGCGCTTCCGCGCCGCCCCGCCGAGCCGAGCCCGCAGATCCTCGGAGCGCAGGAGCTGTTCGAGAGCTCCCGCAATCGCCCCGGGGTCTTTCTCGGGAACGAGGAGGCCCTCTTCTCCGGCGCGCAGCGCCTCTGGGATTCCCGCGACGTTCGTCGCCACGATGGGCCTCGCGGACGCCATCGCTTCGAGAAGAACGTTCGGAAGCCCGTCCACGTTTCCCGCGACGTCCCTCACGGAGGGGACGACCACGGCATCGGCCATCGCGAAGTAGCGCGGGAGCGCCTTCCTCTCGACGTTCCCCACGAGCCTCAGGCGCGCTCCGACGGCGCGACCTCGCTGGGCCAGCTCCTCCTCGAGATCTCCCTTTCCGGCGAGGACGAGCTCGACCGCGCGGCCCTTGCGCGCAAGCTCGCCCGCCGCCTCCAGAAGCACCTCGAACCCCTTCTTGCGCACGAGCCGGCCGAGGGCGAAGACGACGAATGCATCCGGTGGAAGTGAAAGCTCCCGCCGGAGAGCCCGGCCACCCTCCGGATCGGGCCGGAACACGTCGCTCGCGACTCCGTAGGGAATGACCTCGGGCGCGCGCGCCCCGAGGGGAACGCTCCTCGCGGCGAGATCGCGGCTGCAGGAAGTCACGGACGCAGCACGGCGGAACGCCTTCCTCGCGCCGAGACGGGCGGCGCGGCTCTTCTCCGACAAGAACAAGTCGGAGCCGTGGAGGCTCACAACAAGAGGAGGGCCCGCGGCACCGAGAGCGAGAGCGGCCATCGCGCCGCTCGGCACGACCCAATGGGCATGGACCACGTCATAACGACCACCTCTCAGCTCTTTCCAGAGCGCGAGCACTCCGGAAAGGACGGCGAGGGGGAGCACCGCTACGGTCGCGCCCCGGAGAGCGACGTCGGCTCGGAGCGCCCCGGCGTAGCCGAAGACCTCGAGAGCGGGCGCGGGTGCGTAGCGGTAGGGGCGGAACCGGACACCCTCGATGGGTGCAAGGTTCAAATCGGACCGCGCGGGGAGCACCACCGTGAGCTCGTGCCCGCGGGAGGCGAGCTCGCGGGTGATCGACTCGATGAACGGGGCGGTGGTGTCGCCGTCGTACTTGGGGAAAGACGTCGTGACGCTGAGGATTCTCACGGCGGGGAGATCGGGATTATACACCGTCGTTCGGCCTTTCCATTCACCCCGGACGGACACTGGCTGGCGTCTTCTTCCTCTGGAGACTCCGTCAAGCTTTGGCCGCTGACGCCGGAGGCCGGTTCGGAACGCGACTTGCGCCGTCGTGGATCGAATCCCCTGCGTTTTCCCCCGATGGGTCTTGCTGCCGCCGGCACACGCCGGGGACCGAAGGGAAACCTCCAATCCGTCGTCCACCCTCGTGACATTCGCGTTCGGGCGTTCGCGGCATCGCGTCTGTGGGCGAGAAAGACCGGGAGAGGTGTTATCGCGCGAGAGCGTATGATCTCCAATATCGAAATATCGGTGGTGATCGCCGAGATTTCAAGGTACGATCCTGACGGTGCTGGAGCGGCGGAGAGACCGGGCGCTGGTCGAAGGCTACCTGTCCCGATATCCCGTGGTCGGCATTCTGGGGGCGCGGCAAATCGGCAAGACGACGCTGGCTAGGGCCATCGCCGCCCGGTGGCGCCGAGGGAAAGTCCTCCGATTCGACCTCGAGGAGCCCTCCGTTCGCGCGCGGCTCCAAGACCCCATGCTCGCGCTCCGTGACGCGAGAGGTCTCATCGTGCTGGACGAGATCCAGAGGCTTCCCGAGATATTCCCCGCGTTACGGGTCTTGGCGGACCGGCCACGCTCGCCGGTTCGCTTCCTGATCCTGGGGAGCGCGTCGCCCGAGCTCCTCAGGCAGAGCTCCGAATCGCTGGCGGGAAGAATCATTTATCATGAGCTCACCGGGTTTTCGATGGAGGAAGTCGGGCCCCTCCGATGGAAACAACTCTGGCTGAGGGGCGGCTTCCCGCGCGCTTTCCTCGCGCGCACGAACGCGCTCAGCTACGAGTGGCGGCGAAGTTTCGTGCGGACGTTCCTCGAGCGTGATCTGCCACAGCTGGGAATTCAGATTCCCTCGGCGACTCTCGAACGTTTCTGGTCCATGCTCGCTCACTACCACGGACAGATCTGGAACTCCTCGGAGTTTGCCAGGTCCTTCGGCGTCGCGGACACCACGGTGCGTCGGTATCTGGACGTCATGACGGTGACCTACGTGGTGCGGCAGCTTCGTCCCTTCAGCGAGAACCTCGGCAAGCGTCAAGTAAAATCACC
>Ga0187893_10001058_pt1 | contig 68471 bp, 61 predicted proteins | sample MA1701074metaG_FD_139574 | JGI IMG/M metagenome (GOLD analysis project Ga0187893, IMG submission 139574) | White microbial mat communities from a basaltic lava cave in the Kipuka Kanohina Cave System on the Island of Hawaii, USA - MA170107-4 metaG ...
CCCAACATCGAGGCCCAGCAAGAAGGGTTGGTTCAGGCTTGAAGGGTTTTTTCAAGAATTGGCGTAAGCAGAGTCGTGCCGGTTGTCATCTCCCCAGCTTCTGTGGATAACCTTGTTTATAAGCACTTCCCCCGATGACTTTTCCTCCCATTTTGCTATTCACGTTACGTCTTTGCCTAGAATTTAGGCATTGGTTTCATTGTGGTCAGCACCACAATATATTGTAGTCCTAAGGGTTAAACCCAGGAAAAACACCAAATACTAGATGTCCATTGTCGTTTGCTGGGTCGGCGCGATGGATTGCCCATTCTGCTGCGGGGTCTCTCACTTGGTTATACACAGACTCTACGCCAGACAGGGTTTTCTGCTCCATTATAAGGAGTCCAGACTGAGGGGCTTGACAGAGATTCGTAGATGTGTAACCATTGGTTACAGCATGAAGCCGGTAGATCTTAAACGAGTGCGAGAACGATTGGGGCTGACGCAACAACAATTGGCTGATGCGTTGCGAACTACTCGCGTGTCTGTGGCCCGTTATGAAGCGGGGATGAGACGTATTCCTGGAATGATCCAGGTCACGTTGGACCAGTTGGGTCGATCATCTGAAATTCCCATGGCGGGGATGGTGGCGGCCGGTTTTCCGATAGAGCCGGTCCCACAGTCCGAATTGATCGATGTCCCACCCAGCATGTTACGTGGTGGAAATACGTTTGCGCTACGCGTAAAGGGAGAGTCGATGAAAGATGATGGCATTCTCCCCGGTGATCTTGTGGTGGTGCGGAAACAGGAAACGGCCAGGAACGGGCAGACCATCGTTGCGCTGGTCAATCATGAGGCGACGATTAAAACCTACTTCAAGACAGACTCACACATTGAGCTGCACCCTGCGAACGCAACGATGCAGCCGATTACCGTGAGACCGTCAGATACGTTTCATATTGAAGGTATTCTCATCGGCGTGATTCGGCATTGTACGGTTTGATGAAGGAAGGAGGACATGATGTTCACAGAAGGAAGATCCTTGGGGACAGAGCGGCTTGTCGACTTGGAACGAACGGTGGATTCTTTGAATGGGCAGTTGCGCAAGATGCAATGGGATTTGTATCGGGCCAAGGCGGAGCCGCTTTCGGTTCGATTGTGGCGGAATCTGGTGAGTGTCAAAGGTGGGCAGGAGTTTATGTCAGCCGTGTGCAATCAATGCGCTCGTCCGAACACTAAGATGGCGTCCCATGCTGACCCAAGAGCGTAGGCCGGACATTCGACTCGACGGCGCCTGATCTGACTGTGGGGCGGTGGTCCAGCATAGAATCGCCTGCGTCGATGGGATAACAGATTCAATCGTTGAACTGTGTGAGCGTTGCTGGAGTGCCTTTCTGCAGCGGCAGGTTTTTGCACGCGGGTGCTGCGAGTGAGATTGCTAGAGGGGTACTTTCGCCGGCTCATAGGAATATCCATCCATCGCTTCACGCCACTCCACGCTGCAGTATCTCAGTCCCGTGGAGTTCAAAGTGAAGGCCGAATTGGCGTAAGTGAGAGTCCACCAAACCGGCAGTAACCCAATATGCACCTGAAGGAGTTCACATTGCGAAAGACGAAGTATGGTGAGGTTCGCATTGTCCCTATGACACCGGCGGATTACCAAGTATTCGTGGAGTACGGTTGGGACGACGACTAGACACAAATCGGGTATTCCTGTATAAAGAAAAACTGTTTCATCAGGTTGGAACTGCCTTCGAAGGCTGTGTGTCGGCGGGCTGGAATCTCGAATCTGAGATTCCAGGACTTCCGCCATACTCTAACCGCGATGAAGATCGTCGGCCACAAATAGGACCATAAGGCATCGGCGATATAATTTCATCGAGTCGGAAGACCTGCAGAAACCCGTTACTAAGCGTCCTGAAGTGCGCGTCAAATTGAAGTGAGCGGGCGTAGCTCAGTGGTAGAGTCCTAGCTTCCCAAGCTAGTTGTCGTGGGTTCAAATCCCATCGCCCGCTCCAAACTCGATACTGCTTTCAAGTAAGATTTGAAACCCACGACAGGGGATTCCGAAAGGGGTGTCCCCCTTTCGTGGGGAGCGCACGAGGGGGCTGGCCCCCTCAGTGGGAGCCGGGAGGCAAGCTTCAGGGCCGAACCGGCGACGGAGTGCGGTTCAAATCCCATTGCCCGCTCCAAACCGCACTTTGTGAGTGCCGGCGGCTCTTTAAGGTTTTTGGTGATTGCCGCCGCCGGAAAACACCTTACGTGCTTGGTTATCAGATATCGATGAAGGGCTTGGAGGCATGCGCTTTCAAGTCTTTTTTTCTATCTCGCAGATGAGCCTGGCCCCGTAGGAGGCTGGGGAAAAATTACGTTGGCATGTAAGATGAGCGAGATTGGCGCGACTGGTTGATGTGGTTCATCTGGTTAGTTTCGTTCAAGCACACAAACGAGACCGACCAGACAAACCAAACAACGGTTTTCTTAGAACAGCGCCGTGTTAGACGGCTTTTTGAACTTTTCCGCTGCGGAGACAGCGTGTGCAGACCCGAATGCGTTTCGGCTGACCATCGATCAGTGCCCGGACTGATTGGAGGTTGGGATTGAAGACCCTCTTGGTCTTGTTATTGGCATGACTGACGTTATGGCCGGATTGGCGACGTTTGCTACAGAGATCGCATGTAAATGCCACGGGTACACTCCTTCATCTACTCGAGTCAAGTTTGCAACGATTGAAATCTACCATAGGGCCATTCGTCATGACAAGCAGGTTTGAATAGGGTAGGTCGACGTGCATGGGAAGCCATGCCTTTTCTCAGGCGACGTCTACCGCTAGCTTCTGTATGGACTGGTTTTCCGGGTATGACCGATCGCCCTGACGAGTTTCATCACATCGCTTCTCACGGGGACGATCTTAGTGCTCACGCCGCGCTCTGGACTAGCGGCGGTTAGTGCGGTGGGTTGAAGCAGCTGTCTGCGATTCTTTAGACCCAGGTGGGAAAGAGACAGTAGCAGGCACGCTGATATCGAAACTCGAGTCGCCTCCATCATCGTACCGATCTTTCCCCACGCTATAGATCTTACGTTGCGTCGGGCTCCACAGCATAGGTAGTCCACTAAAGGGATCGTAGTAGGATGAGCCGACTTGAGCGAGTCGATTCGGCACGGTGGTCTGTGCGCTGGGGCGCCGTAACACGACCTGAAGCGAGGCAAGTCGCAACCTGGCATCGGTCTCCCTCAGTTGATGGTGGAAGGGATCCCAGTTCAGTTCGAAGGAGTTTGGGCTGACGAGGCTTCCCAGAATTCCTTGGTGTGCGCCGCCTGCAAGTTCATGAAGTTTTGGCAAGGTGCCCTGCCCAGCTTCTGTCGCATGGATCATGGCGTCGTAGTACGTCGCATACATTTCCCAAGTTTCACGCGTCTGTAATGGGATTCCAAGGAACGAGGGCCTGGGAGGATGTGCGATCTGGCGAAAGGCCTGCTTGGGAAGACGCGCGGCACTCGCCAACCACTGTTCGTGTGTATTGAGAGATTCAGCCAGCCTGTCTGCAGTGGGTTCACTTCTATATTTGCCATGGACGCCGAGTGTGAATTGATGCTGAAGCGGCCAGCGGAGCGATGATTCTACTGTGGTGAGTGGAGGGGCAATGTTGGAGGTCATCGCCAATACAGTCTTGTTGACGATGGGTTGCGACAACAAAGCCGAGAGCAGGCGGAGATCGTCGGTGATGACGATTTCCGCCATGACTTTGGTGGTGATGGTCGTTGAATCTCGGAGTATGCTTCGCCACAGGTGCATATCATTCTTCAATCGCTGCATGCCAAGGGCCGTCTGTCGAGAAAATCCGTCAGCGACATAGAGACGATGGCCAACAAAAATTTCCACAAAGCGGGGCGTGCCTTGGTGTCCGAATCCCATGTCCTCGAAAGGCATCGAGAGCAAGTGCTCGTACCGCGCCAATAAGGTGCGGTTACGACTGGTCAACGCTTGAAGCCCTGCGTTCGTATTCCGGAACTCACTCAGTGGATTCTCGGAGTTCCATGACGGTAGCACCTCTTCCAGCGGGCGCTCAATCTGTAATTCCGAACGTCCAGGTTTATCGTAGTTGAATCCGATGGCGCCGTGATCGGCAGTGGTTTCGAGCCACATTTCATGCCCCACCTTGGCCGGATCGAGAGCAGCATCTGCAGAAAAACCGAGAAGATAGTAGTAGCCATTTTCATAGGGGTTGGTGAGACGGTATTGCGGTGGCTCAAGGAGCCGACTAAACGTGGCGCTGGGTGATTGTCCCTTTGAGGACCATATGAAGCTCGATGTCTGGAAGAGAGCCCAGATAGCAACGATACTAATAATCAGGTACTTCATAGATACGTAAGTAGGCCTTACATGCAGGGCTGGCGATTTCTGTGAGATCGCTTCATAGTTATGAGAGTCATTCACCATAAGAGTGGAGCAAAGCCTATGCCGAGAGGTGACCTGAAAAGCCTCGGTCTTTCGCTCTGTTTGCCGATGAGTATGGACACGTAACTGACAGAATATGAGCAAGGGAGAGGCCGACGGACATTAATGAACTTGACAACCTTCTTCCCGGTCTCCTAGAGTGCCTTCCACATTGTGACTCCTGGGTAAGGGAAGAGGGTGCAACTCCCTCGCGGTCCCGCCGCTGTAAATGGGGACGAAACCCGGTGAAGCCACTGTCTTGAAGCGTAAAAAGTGAAAAGTAAAACGTAAGGGAAGTAGTCAGTCCCCTTCCGTGTCACGTTTTACGGCTTACACTTCAGATGGGAAGGCGCGGGGAGTAGGGTGAACCATGAGCCAGAAGACCTGACAGGAGAATTGACCGATATTCCCTCGTGGCTTGGGGAATTGGCGAGGATGAGTTGCGGGTGCAATCCTCAGGGTCTGTCGAGGCCTTGGGGGTTTTTTATTTGGGCACTCAAAGCCGTCACGCTCGCTGTTGGGCCATGGCAGCACTACTTTTCGTAGTCTCTGCTGCCGCGGTGTGGAGTGATCGTTCGGTTGCACTCGCGGACGAGGCGGATGTGGCACGTCGACAGCAGGGCATTCTCACCGGCATGCCCTTCATGGCACATATTGCCCCACGTACCTTCGTTGACGATCTCGGCCGGAAAATATTTCTGGCTAAGGCGCCCACACGAGTGATCTCGCTTGCGCCCAGCATTACCGAGATTCTGTATGCCATAGGGTTAAACGACGAGATTGTCGGCGTCACCGAGTTTTGCGACTACCCGCCTCTTGCCCAACAAAAGCCGAAGATTGGGTATGCCCAGCCGAATATCGAAGCCATCGTCGCGTTACAGCCTGACCTGGTATTGGCCCCACGCGCGTTTCTCCGGGCCGAGCTGTTGACCAAGCTTGAGCAATTGAAAATTCCGACCTTTGTGGTCGATCCCGAGTCGTTCGAGGAAATTCCCAGTAGGATTCAAACTGTCGGTCGCATTCTCAACCGATCCTCTTCCGCCGATGAGGTCGCCTCGACGATGCGGCAACGCATCGCTTCAATCCGAGGCAAAATGGAACCGTTGGCGCGGGTTCGTGTGCTCTACGTGTTAAATAGCCAGCCGTTAATCACTGTCGGACCGGGCAGTTATCTCGATCAAGTCATCAAAGTGGCCGGCGGTTCCAACATCGCGTCAGAGACAACCGTGCCCTATCCGCATCTCAGCATGGAAGCCGTTCTGAAGGAGGATCCCGAGATCATTGTCTTTCCCATCGGAAAGGCTGAAGGAATTCCCCCCAGCGAGCAGCAGCAATGGTTGCGCTGGACATCATTGTCAGCGGTCAAGCAGGGCAGGCTGCACCAAATTCCTGCTGATGTGTTGAATCGTCCAGGGCCACGGATTGTCGAGGGGTTGGAAGGATTGGCTCGGATTATCCACCCTGAAGCGTTTCCTGCGAGCATTGCGCCGTGAGCGGTGTGAACCTCACCAGCAATCCGTCACGTGCGCCGGTGCAAACTGGGCATGAAAATATAGCAACGGATTCTGGCGCATCGCCTGTTCCTGGTAAGGCCGGGATGGGAAGGGCGTCTGTGCTCACCGCCAAGCGATGGAGCGCTGTAATGGCGCCCCTTGTGGTGATGTCCGCTGTGCTCTCGTTGATCTGCTTACAATTCGGGACACAATGGATCGGGCTCAGTCAGATCATCGACATTGTAGGGCAGGTTCTGCGTGAATGGACGGTTGAAAGTGATCGGATCGGAACGACCGGCGTCATTCTCATCCAGGTAAGACTTCCGCGTGTGTTGTTGGGGTTTCTTGTGGGCGCGTGCTTGGCCTCCGTCGGGGTCGTGTTGCAAGCATTGCTGCGGAATCCCTTAGCTGACCCCTATGTGCTCGGAGTATCGAGCGGTGCTGCATTGAGCGTCGCCCTCGCCATACTTCTGGGCGTCGGCGCTACAGTGGTGACCTTTTCGGTGTTACCCCTCTGTGGATTTGCGGGAGGGATGTTGTCGTTGGTGGTGGTCTATCGCATGGCGCTTTCATATGGCCGGTTGCCCATTTACGCCCTCCTGCTCGCGGGCGTGATTCTCAATGCCATCTTCTCGGCGATGATCATGTTTGTGACCTCAATTATGGAACCCAATCGCTCCTCCGGGACGATGACCTGGCTGATGGGAACGTTGACCGCGCCGTCGTATCCAGCCTTGGCCATATTGACCTGCTATCTGCTGGGAGGTCTGTATTTCTTATTCCGTCAAGCACGCCGGCTCAATGTGCTGACGCTTGGCGAGGAGTCTGCGCGGTCGCTGGGAATCGACACAGAGCGTGTCAAGCGAGTGGTCTATGTGCTTTCGGCCTTGATTACCGGCGCAGTGGTGTCAGTGAGCGGAATGATCGGGTTTGTCGGGATGGTTATCCCGCACGCCGTTCGGTTTCTTCTCGGATCGGACCACCGGCTACTCTTGCCGGCATCGGCGTGTATTGGAGGAATGTACCTGGTCAGCGCCGATACCTTGGCACGCACCTTGTTGACGCCGGCAGAAATTCCCGTGGGGATTGTCACGGCGCTGGCAGGTGGACCGTTCTTCATCTACCTCTTGATGTGGAGGAAGGACCGGTTCGTATGAGCCTATCTCCGGACAACGGGTACTCGACGATTGGCGAGGCGCAAAGACCACGTGTTGCTACGCCACAATCGGCCTACCAGATCCGCTCCCTGCGATTTCAGTACAACTCTCTCGGTCGAGGAGCTGCCAACTGGGTTCTCGACGGGCTGACGTTTGACATCGAGGCCGGAGAAATTCTGGGCGTCGTGGGCCCGAACGGGTCGGGAAAGACTTCGTTACTCAAGCTGTTGGCGAAAGTGTTGAGACCGAACGCTGGTGATATGGCGTTGTTCGGACGCGATCTTGCCACGATGTCGCAAGTGGAGGTGGCGAGGACTGTGGCCTTTGTGCCGCAAGAAAGTCCGCAGGTTTTTTCATTCACCGTGATGGAAACGGTCTTAATGGGCCGATATCCTCATCATCATGGCGCGACATGGAGTGCAGGATTCAGCTGGGAGAGCGCCGAGGACGTGCTGATTGCCGAACAGGCCATGCAGTATACGGATCTCATGCACCTGGCAGGTCGTTCGGTGATGGATCTCTCAGGCGGTGAACGCCAGCGCTGCATGATTGCCCGAGCCTTGGCGCAGGCGCCTCAAGTCCTCTTGCTGGATGAGCCTACGGCGTTTCTCGATCTCCAGCACCAGATTGCGATCTGCGCGATTGTGCGGCGACTCAAAGAGGAACGTGGATTGACCGTCGTGCTCGTCTCTCATGACCTGAATCTTGCAAGCCAATACTGCGATCGAATATTGATGTTGAAGGGCGGAACCCTCTTCCGCCTAGGCACGCCACAGGATGTGATTGATGTCGATGTTTTGCGGGCCGTGTATGGCTGCGACGTCTTAGTCGATCGCCATCCAGAATCTGGAGTGCCCAGGGTCACCATGCCACGGTATCGTTCAACAACACACATAGGAGGTTCTCTGTAACGAGAAGGATTCGTGCCCGGTCCTCTCGTTTCTTGTCGGGGCACGTTCTTATTTAACCAGGAGGAGCGCTCAGAGAGAAATCATCAGCAACGGGGAAGATGGTGAAAAACCATCACGGTGCCGCCACTGTAAGCGGGGAGTGATCCTGCACAAAAGTCACTGTGTGCTTCGGCACATGGGAAGGCGCAGGGGAACGACGATCCGCGAGTCAGGAAACCCAGCTGATCGATGTTTCTACACAGCCCTTCGAGTCAAAGGGAGGTTGAGAATGCAGTCTCGTAAACGGTATCGATCCGTTTTGTTGTGTGCCGTGGTCGCTCTCGTCGGTCCAATCCCGTGGTTCCCATCCGTATTCGCTCAAGAGCCCGCTGAGCCTGTACCTGTCATTGAAACCAGGGAAGTCGTGGTCAGCGCCACGAAGACGCCCCTTCCGGTCAGTCAACTTACGAGTGCAGTCGAGGTCATTACCGGGGAGCAGATGCAGGAGCGAAAATTGAAGGCAGTTGCGGAAGCCCTTCGATGGGCTCAGGGACTCTCAGTCAATCAGAGCGGAGGTCCCGGCACATCCGTCGATGTGCGAATGCGAGGGGGAACGCCGGAGCAAACGCTAGTCTTGATCGATGGGGCCATTGTTAATAGCGCTACGATCGGCATCTACGATTTTGCGAATTTGACGACCGACAATATCGAACGGATTGAGATCTTGCGGGGGAACCAAAGTATGTTGTGGGGATCTGATGCCATGGGTGGCGTGATCAATATCACCACGAAACGAGGACGGGACAAGCCGAACATATCTGGCTTTGCTGAATACGGCTCCTTCAATACGATCCGCGAGGGTGCCACCGTGGCCGGGAAGAAAGGACCTGTGGACTTCTCAGGATCGATCTCCCGTTGGGATACGGCCGGTTTTTCCGCCATCAATTATCGGCGTGGCGCCTCAGAGCGTGACGGATTCCACAATTGGCAAGGATCAGTCAGACTCGGAGCTGATCTCCCGAAGGACGGACGGTTGGAGTTCAATTTCCGGTGGATGCAAGGAATCACCAATTTTGATGGCTTTGCCTTCAATTCGACGACATTTCAAAGTGACCCTGCCGATGTTCTTGGTGGGAAAAGCCAAAGCACTCAGTATGTGTTCGCCGGGAATTATATGCAGCCAATTACTGATTGGTGGTCACAAAAGCTAACCTTGTCTCGCGCGACCGATAACCTTGTGTCTCAATCGGGGACGGTCGAGCGAAATCTCGTCACCGGAACTACGGGACCGATAGGTTTCCCGTTTAACTCTCAGATCCAAACGACGAGCAATCGGATCGAATGGCAGCACAATATTCAGGTCGCCGAGCCCCTGTTGCTGACGGCTGGCTACCAATTCCGTGAACAAATAGGTCAAAGTACCGATTTCCTCGACCCCACAATGTCAATTCCGACCAAGAATATCAGCAGCAATGCAGGATTTGCCGATGCCAAACTGAATCTCTGGAATCATCTGTTCGCTACAGCGGGTATCAGGCAGGATGAATACAATGTTTTCGGAAGCGCGACAACGTATCGCTTGACGGGCGGCTATTTGCACCAAGAGACCGGGACAAAACTGCGTGGCAGTTATGGAACGGGATTCCGAGCCCCGACGATTAATCAATTATTTTTCCCGGGATTTGGCACTCCCACTTTGCAGCCGGAGAAGAGCCAAGGGCTTGATATAGCCGTCGACCAAACTTTGCTCAATGACCGAGTTACCCTTAGCCTCGGCTACTTCTGGACACGCTATCGCAATCTTATTCTGTCCGTGTTCGACCCTACTGTGTGCACCGCGCCTGGTTCGTTCGGTTTCTGCGCTCAGAACGCCGGCGAAGCCAGGGCGCAGGGGGTAGAAGCAAGTGCGAAATTCAAACTCGTTCGAGACCAGCCATGGATCAAGAGCCTGGATCTGCAATTTCAATACACGTATACGGACGCGGAAAATTTAACAAATGGTCAGGACACACGACTGCCGAAGTGGCCGTTGAACCAGTGGTCGACCATCCTAAGCTACCAACCAATCGAAGCGCTGAGAGCTACTCTGGAGGGCCGGTTTGTCGGACAACGATTTAACAATGTCGGTAATGAAGGATCAATAGGGTCCTTCTATGTCTGGAATTTTTCCGCGAACTATGATGTCAATAGATCTATTCAAGCGTATGTGCGTGCCGACAACATTTTCAATCGGCAGTATGAAGAAGTTCTCTTCTTCGGGACTCCGATCCGATCTGTCTTTGGAGGTGTGAGGATAAATTTCGACATGCCGATCTAACATCCCATGAGTCTTTATCCACGACTTGTCATAGCCGGCGCCCACAGCGGTGTCGGCAAGACGACGGTCACCTTGGCGATCCTGGCGGCTCTGAAAGCTCGGGGCCGCCGGGTGCAAGCCTTTAAGGTGGGACCAGACTTTATCGACCCCGGTCATCACAGCGTGGTGATTGGTCGTCCATCTCGTAATTTGGATGGCTGGATGCTGGGGGAGGTTGTCAACCGTGGCATATTCACACGAGCTGCAGCCGATGCGGACATCTCCATCATCGAAGGGATGATGGGACTTTTCGACGGCAGTTCGCCGGTGAGCGAGATCGGCAGTACGGCTGAAATGGCTAAACAATTGGATGCACCGGTGCTTCTCGTCATCGATGGAAGCGCCATGGCCCGCTCCGCTGCGGCCATCGTGTCGGGGTATGCGAAGTTCGACCCGGCACTTCGGGTGGTGGGGGTGTTGTTCAATCGGGTCAGCAGTGAAGGACACTACAACATACTCAAGGAAGCTGTTGAACAAGAAACCGATGTAATGGTTGTGGGGTATCTGCGGCCAGATTCGGCGGTGACGATCTCCGATCGCCATCTCGGCCTTGTGACTGCGATAGAACATGGAACAGGCGAAGTCTACGCTCTGTTTGCGGAGGCGGCGGAAGAAACGATTGATTTGGATCGAATCGAGGCATTGGCAATGTCGGCCCCAGAAGATGTAAGGGGTAAGAGATTAGGCGTGAGGGAACTGGAGTCTGTCACGCAAGGCTCTTCGTTCTTTACGCCTCACCGGATCCGCATTGGTGTGGCGCAGGATCCGGCATTTTGCTTTTACTATCCCGACAATCTTGAGTTGCTTGAAGCAGTGGGGGCAGAATTGGTCAAGTTTTCACCCTTGAACGATCAGATGTTGCCCGACGTGGATATGCTGTACCTGGGCGGGGGCTATCCGGAACTGCACGGTGAAGTGTTGGCCAGTAATGTCACAATGCGAACGGCGATTCGTAATTTTGCTGAACGTGGCGGGACAATTTATGCGGAATGCGGTGGAATGATGTATCTCACGCAAGCCATCCGCGACTTCGCCGGCGCATCACACGAAATGGTCGGGCTGTTTCCTGCTGAAGTTGTCATGCGGAAGCAGGGGCTAACTATGGGGTATAGAACGGTGGAGCTTTCTCAAGATTGCATCCTCGGTATGTCCGGCAGTATGGCGCGTGGGCATGAGTTTCATTATTCCACGCTGGTTCCAAAGAGAACACTTGAATACGCCTGTACGCTCCGTGATGCGCGGGGAGAGTCGAAGGGCCCAGATGGGCTCATTGTGGGCAATGTTCTGGCCCTCTATACCCATCTGCATTTTGCAAACCAACCACAGATTGCGAAATCACTGGTGTCGTCGGTTCGGCAGATCTCTCCACGATCGCCGGTGAGCCCCGGGTGTGCAAAGTGACAGAACAGGACGAACATAAAGCGAAGATGGAACGGTTGAAGGCGTCGGTGGATCGACGCATTGAGGCGGCACAAGAGGAGAAAGGGTTGTTGATTGTCCATACAGGCGCCGGCAAGGGCAAGACCACGGCAGCTTTGGGTATGGCCTTACGATGTCTCGGGCATGGCCTGAAGGTTGCGGTGGTGCAGTTCATCAAGGGCGCGATCGATACGGCAGAGGAACGGGCGCTCAAGTCTTTTGGCGATCGCATCTCGTTTCTCCGTATGGGCGAAGGGTACACCTGGGAAACCCAAGATCGGGAGCGGGATACGAAGTTTGCTCAACAAGCTTGGGCCTCGGTCTGCGGGTTCTTGCGCGATCCGTCCTATGCGATGGTCGTTCTTGACGAATTCAACATTGCCCTCCAGCACGACTATGTCCGGCTCGAAGACGTGTTGCCGGTTCTCAGGAGCCGACCTCCCATGCAGCATGTGGTGATCACTGGTCGCGGTGCCAAAGACGCATTGATAGAGGAGGCCGATCTCGTCACGGAGATGAAACAGATTAAACATCCCTTTCGAAAAGGCATCAAGGCGCAACCGGGAGTGGAGTTTTGAGGGGGCCGGTGAACAAGACCTGTGAGCACTGTCGTCAGACGTTCGAGTGTGGCGGGTACCAATGCTGGTGTGGTCAAGTGGGAATTACTGAACCACAGATGGACTGGATTGCCGCTCGTTTTCAAGATTGTCTCTGTCCTGCCTGCTTGAAGTTGGTCGGTGCTGGCGCACTCGATGCTTTTTCTATCAAGCCGGTTGATCCGACAGGTGCCGAGTGAGGCACATCTTATAACCGTTATCGTGAGTCTCGGCTCAAGGAGTGTCGTATGAGTCTGCAACCCGACTGCTTGAATTCCGGCAATGGGCAGTTTTCCGATCATGAGCGGGCGGCCGTCTACCGTGTGATTTTCGAGCGTCGGGATGTCCGTCGAAATTTCTTGCGGACGCCGATCGCGGATGCTGTTCTTGCGAAGATTTTGACTGCAGCGCATCACGCCGGTTCTGTTGGATTCATGCAGCCGTGGGATTTTGTGGTCGTCCGTCAACAGGCGACGAAGCACGCCGTGAAGCAACTCTTCCAGAAGACGAATGGCCAGGCAGCCATGCGCTATGAAGGCGCTCGTGCGAGTCTCTATCGGAGCCTCAAGCTTGAAGGGATTGAGGAATCACCGATCAATATCTGCGTGACCTGTAGCCGTCAGCGCGGGGGCCGACATGTACTGGGGCGCTCCACTGTGCGTGATACGGATGTGTACAGCACCTGTTGTGCCATTCAAAATCTCTGGCTGGCTGCTCGAGCGGAGGGCATAGGGGTTGGATGGGTCAGCATTCTCGATCATGCAGCGTTGAAGCAGGTGCTCGGTATCCCCAGGCCGGTCAAGGTACTTGCCTATCTCTGTCTCGGCTACGTCTCAGAGTTTGCGACACAACCAGACTTGGAAACGGCGGGGTGGCGAGCCAGGATTCCGGTTGATCAACTCATTCACCATGAGTCATGGGGAAACAAGGCTGTATTCGCTGCGGACGATCAACTGAACGGCAAAGAATAATGTGTGGCGATGCTCTGATATCTCTGCTCCTGTGAAATAGTTGAGTAGTACTTTGTTTAGGTGGGTACCTTGGGCGGTCCAGACCCAAAATGCGCCAGAATTTCTCCGGCAATGTGACGTGAAGCAGGCGGTGAGTCCATCACATGAAGAAATCGCGCAACAAGCGATCGAAGCTGATTCTCGTACTTGGTGGTGCGGCGTCGGGTAAGAGTCAGGCTGCGCTTGAGCTGGCAGGTCAGGCTGGGCCGAGAGCTTTCGTGGCGACAGGCGAAGCCTTGGATCGGGAGATGGCCCTGCGCATAGCGCGGCATCGGGCCACGCGTTCCTCCGATTGGGTGACGGCGGAAGTTCCCGCGAATCTTGCCGAATGGTTCAATAAGAATAAATCGAATTATCATACGATTGTGCTCGACTGCCTCACGTTATGGTTGAACAATTTACAGGGGCGGCGTCTGAGCAGCGTAGCCATTTCTGATGCGACGGCCGACCTGCTTCATGCGATTCGGGCGACACGAGCTCGTGTGGTGATCGTGAGCAACGAATTGGGGTTGGGGCTTGTCCCGGCGACGAAGGTTGTTCGGGCGTTTCGCGAGTTGGCTGGCCGGGTCAATCAACAGGTCGCAGCGGAAGCAGATGAAGTCTACCTGACGATCAGCGGTATTCCGTTACGATTGAAATAGGGGAGTACAGGGATGTTGTCTCGTGAAACGATTGACCGGATTCAGCAGACCGATTCTCGTCTCTTGGCACAGGCGCAGGTGCGCCTCGATCGATTGACGAAACCGGTTGGCAGCCTCGGACGGCTCGAGGAATTGGCCGCGCGCTACGTCATGATCACGGGTGAAATGAAACCGGCGGTCCCACGTGGAGTGGTCTTTACTTTCGCCGCAGATCATGGAGTAACGGTGGAAGGGGTAAGCGCCTATCCCTCTGCAGTGACTCCTCAAATGGTCTTGAACTTCCTGCGCGGTGGCGCCGGCGTCAATGTGCTGGCACGGCATGCCTCCATCGAAGTTCGGGTCGTGGACATCGGTGTGGCCTTCGACTTTGAGGCGGCCTCCGGACTCATTCATAGAAAGGTCATGCCTGGTACGAAGAATCTACTGGTGGAATCGGCGATGAGTCCTATTCAAGCTGAGCAAGCGCTTCAGGTAGGGATCGAGCTGGCCACCGAGGCTGCTCGGCAGAGCATCGGCTTGATCGGAACCGGCGAGATGGGGATCGGCAACACGACCGCCAGTTCGGCGATTGCTGCTGTGATGATGCGCAAGCCGGTCTCTGATGTGACAGGACGAGGAACGGGGATTGACGACGCCGGTCATGCACACAAGATCAATGTGATTGAGCGTGCGCTCGAGCTCCATCGACTCGACTCGGCAAATCCGATGGAGGTGCTGGCCAAAGTGGGTGGACTGGAAATCGCCGGATTGGCCGGGTTGATGCTTGGCGCCGCGGCAGCTCGCATTCCGGTTGTATTGGACGGGTTCATTGCCGGAGCGGGCGCATTGATTGCCGTAGGTCTGCAGCCACGGTGCAAAGACTATCTCATTGCATCCCATCGGTCGGTCGAACGAGGTCATGAGGCGATACTGAATCATCTTGGGCTGAAGCCGCTGTTCGATCTCGATCTTCGTCTGGGGGAAGGTACCGGCGCCTGTCTTGGCATGAGTCTGGTCTTTGCCGCGATCAAGATTTTCACTGAGATGGCGACCTTCGACGAAGCCGGGGTGTCGGAGCGCACCACATGACCGTGGTGTGGCGAACATTTCTGTTCGCTTGGCAGTTCCTCACGGCGATTCCACTCAGTCGATCGACGCACGATGCCAAGCCGGAGGAGTTGGCTGCCTCCATGAGTTGGTATCCGTTCGTTGGCTGTCTTCTAGGAGTGCTATTGGTCACGGCAGATCTCTTCCTGGAGAGGGTTTTCTCTGCCCAGGTCACGAGCATGCTCTTGATGCTCCTGCTTATCGTCCTCACTCGTGGGCTCCACCAGGACGGTCTGGCCGATATGGTGGACGGTCTGGCAGGCGGACGAACCGCTCAGGCTCGTCTGGCCATTATGAAAGATGCGCACATCGGTGCGATCGGCGCAACGGGCCTATTTGTCGCTCTCGGCCTGCGATACGCCGGGCTCAATGCAATGCCCGCTGGCGAGCATATCGCCTTGCTAATCGGCATGCCGGCGGTCGGTCGGTGGGCGATGGTCGTAGGGGCTTTCCGTATGACCTATGCCCGGTCGGATGGAGGACTGGCCCAACCGTTCCTCGCACATTTGTCGTGGCAACACCTATTGTTCGCAACTGTCGTGACAGGAATTGCGTTGACGCTGTTGGTGGGACCTTGGGCTGCATTGGGCTGTCTCCTCATCGGGACTGTCCTGGTTCGCCTTTCTACAGTCTGGTTTCATCGTATGTTCGGCGGCGTGACAGGTGATTTGCTGGGGGCGACGAACGAAGTCGCGGAAATTCTCTTTATTTTGATCGTTCCTGTGGTGCTATTCCGATGACTGGAAGCGAATTGGCAGTGGCGTGCCTCTTGGACGCGGCGGTCGGGGACCCACGCTGGTTCCCACATCCGGTGCGATGGATGGGATCTATCGTCAATTGGTGCGATCGGCGCGTCCATCAACTCTTCCTGTCTCCTGCCAAGCAACGCATGGCCGGGGTGCTTTTGGCTGTCGTGTTGCCTGCCGGAGCCTATGCGACTGGGGTGGTGCTTATCTGGTTCGGCAGCTCAGTCGATCCCTTAGGGGGAAGTGCCGCCACGGTGCTGTTGGCCTGGACCACGCTCGCGGCGCGCGATCTCATCGACCATGTTGTTTCTGTACAACGGGCTCTCCAATCAGTTTCTTTAATGGAGGCCCGCGCAGCAGTCGCCAAGATCGTCGGACGCGATACGGAGGAGATGGACGAATCTGATATCGTCCGTGCAACGGTGGAAACCATTGCGGAAAGCACGGCTGACGGAATCATGGCGCCGTTGTTCTACCTGGTCCTTGGAGGGGCCCCATTGGCGCTGGCGTATAAGGCGATCAGCACGTTGGACTCGATGATCGGCCATTTGGACGACCGCTATCGATGGTTTGGCTGGGCCTCGGCACGATTGGATGACGCGGTAAATTTTATTCCGGCTCGTATCACCGCACTCCTACTGGTTCTCTCAGCAGGAATTGTTTCTCGATCTTGGCCTGCGACGCGGCAGGCCTGGACGATCTTGCTTCGGGACGGTAACCACCATCCAAGTCCGAACAGCGGTCGCCCGGAAGCTGCGATGGCCGGCGCGCTCGGAGTCCAACTGGGCGGGATTAATCGCTATGACGGTCTTCCAATTGAACGTCCATGCCTTGGTGATCCTCATCAGCCTCTGTCGAGGGCCCACATCGGCAAGGCGCTTACCCTTATGCTCTGGACAAGTCTCACAGGAGTTCTCTTGGGTGTAGGGTGGCTTCTATGGTGAAGAGATGACGCAACCCACTCACGGCGGGAATGTTTACAAGGCCGCTCAGGAAAAACGAGTTTCCGTCGAGCAGATCATTGATTTTAGCGCCAGCATCAACCCCCTGGGTCCTCCCGCGTCGGTGCACCGCGCGATTCGCTCGGCGCTTAAGCAAATCGTGCACTATCCGGACCCCGATTGTCGGAAGCTCAGGCTAGAATTGTCACTACAGCGCGGCGTCGATTCAGACATGATTCTCGTCGGCAACGGCTCGACCGAACTCATTCATCTGCTGCCCCGCGCGCTCGCGATCAAGTCCGCGCTCATCATCGGGCCCACGTTCGAGGAGTATGCGCGTGCGCTGATGGACGCAGGCAGCTTGGTTCAATATGTTCATGCGAGGCGAGAGCAGCGTTTCCGCCCTCCGTTACAAGCTGTTCTGGAACGGCTTTCTGCCAAACCATCGAAATTCGATGCGGTGTTTCTGTGCAATCCCAATAATCCAACCGGCCAAGTGATGAATCGGCGGGCTCTGGGCGAGCTTGCTGAGGTTGTCGAACGGCAACAGGGCTGGTTGATTGTCGATGAAGCCTTTATCGACTATTGTCAGGAACAGTCTGTTGTTTCTATGTTGAGAGAGCATCCACGTCTGGTGGTATTACGCAGTCTGACGAAATTCTATGCCATGCCGGGACTGCGGATCGGCTATCTGCTTGGCGCCAGCAAGGTCGTGGCTCAGATCAAAGACCGCCAGCCGCCCTGGTCGGTCAACTCGTTGGCCCAAGAAGTGTCCTGTGCGGTACTGCAAGATGGCACCTATGCGATGAAAAGTCGGGCATTCATGAAGAGTGAGCGGTCGCGACTTATGCGCGGGCTTCGCTCCTTGTCCGGTCCGCGGGTCTACTCATCAGCTGCGAATTTTGTGCTGATCGAGCTTCCTGTCTCGATCTGCGCCGACGAGGTGACCGACCGATTGGGTTGCGAGAAACTGCTCGTCCGCGATTGTTCGACTTTGCCGGGCCTGACCGCTCGGATGATTCGTGTTGCGGTCAGGACTGCAACCGAGAATCGAAGGTTACTTGCAGCCCTTGGCGCATGCTTGAAGGCAAGGCAGCCATGAAGGTGTCTCCCAAGCCTGCGATGCAGACTGCCTTTAGTGTCAGACGAAAGACGCTCATCGTCGACCTGGGGAGTCTCCGGTCCGTGCTCTCTTCGGCTCCCAGGGCCGGTGGGATCACGCGGGCCAGGTATATCTTGAACCATCAAGTAGCGAATAATCCGATTGGCAAGGATAATTGCGGCATAGATCCAGGTATGAACTGCGCCGATCCTTCCAGAGCGTTGAGCAAACTGGCTATATCGCTCGGCATCCGCGACAAATTCGTCGGTCTCATGACAGCCGTGTCGCTCGCAGATTTAGTGGCCATCCGAGCAGCCTCTGATCACATCTGGGTCGAAGGATTTGTGACCGTCGGGACTGCGAATGCCGTGCGGGCTGGGGAACCGGCTGTGTCGAGACAGCTCACCAGCGGCCGGCCTCATCCTGGCACGATCAACATGATTCTTGTGACCAATGCCCGCCTGTCCGCGTCGGCGATGGTCGGGATGGTGCAGGTAGCGACCGAAGCTAAAACCGCTGTTCTGTTGCACGCCAAGGTAAAGAGTTGGACCGGTCGCTCCAGTGCCACTGGAACCGGGACAGATGCGGTCGTGGTTGTGAGTGGGAGTGGGCCTCCTATGCGCTATAGTGGAACCCACACGATCATCGGTGAACTCGTTGGGCGAGTGATTGAGACGGCGGTCACAGAAGGGCTTGTTTGCTACGCACGGCGGCAAGCTCCCCCTAAAGCACGCAATCGTGCGAAGAGTTTATGATGATTTCCGGCACACCAGCCAAAGCCCTTGCCATTCTTGGAACCGGTTCCGACGTGGGGAAGAGTCTCATTGCTGCTGGGATTTGTCGACTCTTGTCTCGAAAAGGTGTGCGGGTTGCGCCATTTAAGGCGCAGAACATGGCGCTGAATTCCTTTGTGACGATCGATGGGGGCGAGATCGGCCGAGCGCAGGCGCTGCAAGCTCAGGCCTGCGGGATCGAGCCGACCGTGGATATGAATCCGATTCTGCTAAAGCCCGAGTCGGATTCACGATCTCAGGTGGTGGTGAGAGGCAAGGTCTATAAGGCATTGGATGCGCTCGCATACTTTGAGCAGAAAGCGATACTCTTCAACATTGTTCGAGAGTGTTATGCACGACTGGCCAACGAGTATGAGTGTGTCGTGATCGAAGGGGCTGGGAGTGCTGCGGAAATCAATCTTCGGGATCGAGACATGGTGAACTGGCCTGTCGTCGACCTAGCCGATGCCTCGGTCATCTTGGTGGCGGATATCGATCGAGGTGGGGTGTTCGCCCAGATCATCGGGACCCTTGACTTGTTAGCGCCGCATGAACGCCGGCGGGTGCGCGGCGTGATCGTGAATAAGTTCCGTGGAGATCGTCGCCTGTTTGAAGACGGTGTACGCATCCTAGAGATGCGCACAGGTTTTCCGGTCTTGGGAGTCGTTCCCTACTTGCGGGAGCTTCGATTGGATCAAGAGGATAGTCTCGATCTCGCCCGTTCCCGGTCGGTTCCGTTCAGATCTGATCTCACAAACATAGCCGTAGCCCTGCTTCCTCGCATGAGCAATTTCACTGACTTCAATGTGTTGGCTGCTGAGAAGGATGTGGCGCTTCGGTTCGCCGCTTTGCCCGACGATCTTCGAGGAGCTGATGTCGTGATTCTTCCTGGAAGCAAGAATACGCTCGAAGATCTCGATTATCTTGTGACACTAGCGTTCCCCGATGTCTTGAAATCGCATGTGCACCGAGGGGGCGAGTTGGTCGGAATCTGCGGAGGGTACCAGATGCTTGGTCAAGCGATTTCTGATCCCAAGGGATTAGAGCGGGGAGGAACATCAGCAGGCTTAGGGTTTCTTGATGTGACGACGGAGCTTGATACGCCAAAGATCTGCCGGCAAGTTCGGGCTACAGCGCTGCTTCATGGCGTGGAACAGCACACACCGGTCCGTGGCTATGAAATCCACATGGGGCGGACTAGTCGTGGAACCGCCGATCCGTGTTTTCAAATTGAAGTATCCGACACCATGGAAGGCACAGCGAGGCTTGATGAAGGCGCTGCAAGCGAGAATGGCTGTATCTGGGGCACCAGCATTCATGGTCTGTTCGATCAGTCCGGGTTCCGCAGGGGCTGGTTGAACCGCGTACGTGGACGAAAGGGACTACCGCCTATTTCGCCTGGTGAGTCTGAACTTGTCGTGACGCAACTGCACGCTGAACTGGATCGCTGGGCTGATCATATAGAACAATATGTGAAGTACGATCTATTCAGTATGTGAGGGTCGATGAAGAAGGGAGTAGGCATGCGTATTACGAAGGTCTATACCAAAACCGGTGACAAGGGGAAAACCCGTTTGGCTGGTGGCCAGCAGGTCTGGAAGGACAGCTTACGGGTGGAGGCTTATGGGGATGTGGACGAACTGAACTCAACGATCGGGGTCGTGAGGGCGTTTAATGCAGAGTTAGCCGGGGATCATCTGTCTGCCGATCGGTTAGAAGAAGAGCTGCGTTGGATGCAGAATAAGCTGTTCGATGTTGGCGGGCTGCTCGCCACGGCGCCTGGGCAGACCTTCAAGAATATGCCGACGATTACAGCACAAGATGTGACTCGACTGGAAATACTCATAAATAGGTGTCAGAAAGACTTGCCGCCTTTGAAGGAATTCATTCTCCCAGGGGGCGGCAAGATTCCCAGTTTTTTACACCAAGCCAGAACGATCTGCCGACGGGCGGAACGTATGTGTGTGCGCTTGGGGAAAGAGGAGCCGTTGGATCCGGCTCTCGTGCAGTTTCTAAATCGCCTTAGCGACGCATTGTTTGTCTTGGCCCGTTGGATGGGTAAGCAGCAAAGTGAGCCGGAATTTTTGTGGCAACGGGATGTGAAAGACACCTAAACTGTGCCTTGAGTTCTGTTGTCATAGACGATGGGCGCACGAGCGGAAGGCGGCAAGGGTATCATTTTCGCTGCTGCGAACAGTGTCTATTACATTAAGAGGAGGAGTATCGAACGACGATGAGAATTGCAACGGTGGTCTGATCAGTCTCGGAGGCCGGCTGTTACCATTCTATCGGGAGATTCACCCACTTGAACGCATGGATATGCCGTAGCAGGCGGTCACGTTCCTCGTACGCAACCTTCATATACTCCAGTCCGAACCGTTTTCGTACGATCCAGCGCACAACAGCTTCTTGGATCATCAGCGGCCGGTGAAAATCAGGGCAGTTGATTCGTACGGAGACGGAGGTATTCACGGAGAAGAGTATCGTGCTTGTGGCATGAAGCGCACAGCCGCTTGATGAGAGGTTGATCAGGGGAATTCCGCGCATAACGTGGCCGGCGTTCCTTCCGAAGATTTCCACGACGGCGTTGTTCGGCAATCGTATGGGGACTTGCCTGACCCGGACATGCTCCAGTAAGGCTTGCAACCGGTCCCGCTGCGACGACCAGATGCTGATGAAGTGAAGGCCGAATTCATTCCCCTGGACCCAACACACCACCGCGCGTTCGATCTTGAGCGGCCAATCCGAGCCATCCGTGTAAATCCACGCCTCGAACGACATGTCCGTCTGCACCGGTGTCTCGCAGGAGACACGGCATCCACCCTTTGAAATGTCCGAGATCATTCCTTCCCCATCCAGGTCGGGATTCCAAAAATAGATGCGGTGGTGCATGGAGAACCGAAGGGTCTCTAAAAGGATAGTTTGGAGAAGGACGGGGGATTCCAGCAAGATGCAGTGGACCTTTCGAATCGGTAAGAGGGCCCGAATGATGACGTGCTGCACCAACCTGCGCCTTTAGCGACGTATAACGTCGAGTGCCTGGGCGCAACGATGAGCAAATCCTAACACACGATGCGAATACCGCGCAGCAAAAACAAGAAATATGAGATCGCAAGATACGTTCGTCGTGAAAACGTGTGTATCGAATTGTCGGTATCAGTTGACGATAAGAATAAATACGGTAATCTCCAAAGCAGAGTAATGATATTTAAGGGAGTCGGCAATGCTCTCACCACAACGGTATGTTCCGACAGACGACCTAACCATTGCGACAGTTACGGAATTCAAAGCGGCGTTGGTTGACATGATATCCGATGGGAAATCGGGGAGCCTCGATTTGGCAGCCGTCCGGCGCGTGGACACCGCGGCGTTGCAAGTGATGATCGCTGCAGAGCGGACAGGTCGCATCGCGCTGAAAAATCCGTCACAACCTGTCAGGAAGGCGATGGAGGCTATTGGATTCACGCCGGCTTCTGTTCTCAACGATGACGACGAGTACAGGGGAGCACCAGAGAAAAAAACGACGCGTGACATGAAGAGGTTGCGGAAGAGATAAACGGAGATTCGGACAGAACCGACACGTGGGGGAGGGATGATATGAGCAGGGTAATCCTAGTGGTCGATGATTCGCCGACGATGCGGGGAATGGTGTCGCATGCGCTGAACGAAGCCGGCTTTGAAACCACAGAGGCTGAAAACGGCAAGGATGCGCTGATTAAGCTGACGACGATGGAAGTAGGAGGAGCGAAGCCAGATGTGATCGTCACGGACATTAATATGCCGGAGATGGACGGGATCGAATTGGTCAGAGAGATCAGAAAACTTTCAGCTTTCAAACATGTGCCGGTGCTTGTGCTCACGACGGACAATACCGACGAAAAGAAAGAGGTCGGGAGGGCGGCAGGAGCGACCGGTTGGTTGGTGAAGCCGTTCGACTCGGAATTGATCCTGAAGGTCATACGAAAGGTACTGCCATAGTGAACGGCGATTACTCGAAGTTTCTGCAGACATTTTTTGAAGAAGTTACGGAGCACCTGTCTGTGTTGGAATCCGGTCTCCTCACCCTCGAACAGAATCCCAACGATGTCGAAGTTCTGAATCGGATTTTCCGGTCGGTCCATACCATAAAAGGAGCTGGGCCGATGTTCGGATTCACGACCATGAGCCGGTTTGCCCATGAGGTAGAGACCGTTCTCGATCCCCTCCGGAACAGGAAATTTTCGGCGACCCGCGAGATCATCGATCTGCTGTTGGAGTCCGCCGATTGCTTGAAAATGCTGGTCGAGGCGGCCAAGAACGGGACGGTCATCGACGAGAACAAAACGATGCTAGATCTAGAGGCCAGGTTGGAGACTTGCTTGATAATTCCTGCGCCTGCTCCCGATCAGAAAGCGACTTCTGGCCCGCCGTCGACGGCACCTACAGCGCCGGCACCCGTCACATCAGTGCATCGGACCTATCAAATTAGTTGGATACCTGGGGAAGACTTGTTCCAACGGGGATTGAATCCGCTCAAACTGTTCGAAGAGATGGGCCGGATGGGAACCGTCAGGTCTTGCGTGCTCTCTGCGAGTCGCCTACCGGATCTCACCGAACTTGATCCCCAGCGCTGTTATCTCTCTTGGACGTGTACGCTGGAGACGGACTATCCGCGTGAGGACATCGAATCTGTCTTCGAATTTGCGGCCACTCCAGGCGGGTTGACGATCACGTCGCTGCCGTCGTCCAGTGCTGCCGCGCAACCGACGCAAGAGCCCGATCCCCAGCTCGCGCATTCAGTTATCGACGAGGAAGATGATCCACGGCTCGCTGAGGTGTTTTTTGGGCAGAGGTCGGACTCGCTCGGGGTCATTCTTGTCGAGCAGAGAGCGGTAACGCCGGCGCAGCTTGTCAAGGCGTTGGATCGGCAAGAAACGCTCCGCGCGAAGGCAAAAGAGCAAAAAGTGGAAGCCTCCATGCGCGTCGACACGGAAAAAGTCGACAAGCTGGTCAATCTGGTCGGAGAACTGGCCATTACCCAGTCCATGCTGAGCGCTCTGGGAGGGCGTTTCGAAATCGAGCACCTTCCTATCTTACAGGAACGGTTGCTCCAGTTGGAACGCAATACACGGGAGATCCAGGAACGCGTTATGGGCATCCGCATGCTGCCCATCAGCACGGCCTTCAGCCGGTTCCCGAGACTGGTCCGCGACCTTTCAGCAAAAATGAAGAAGAAAATTCAACTCGTCATTTCCGGCGAAGAGACAGAACTCGATAAAACCGTCATCGAAGCCATCGGCGATCCGCTGACGCATCTGCTCCGGAATGCGTGTGACCACGCGTTGGAGCCACCGGAGGAACGGGTCGTTGCAGGCAAACCGGAGCAGGGCACGATCCGGCTGAATGCATTTCACGAAGGCGGCAAGATCTGCATCACGGTCGAAGACGACGGACGCGGTTTGAACCGCGACAAGATTCTGGCGAAGGCAATCAAGCAGAGAATAATCACCGGCAACGACATCCTGTCTGATGACCAGGTGTGGGCCCTCATCTTCCGGCCTGGCTTTACGACTGCCGAGGAACTAACGGACGTGTCGGGTCGCGGGGTGGGAATGGACATAGTCAAGCGCAACGTCGAGGAGCTGGGCGGCCTCGTGAGCATCAAGACTGTAACAGGCCGAGGGACCACCTTCACGCTCAGTCTGCCGCTGACTCTCGCCATAATCGAAGGGATGACGATTCGGGTCGGGCAGGACAAGTATATCGTGCCGCTGCTATCCATCCTGGAGTCCATCCAACCGAAGGCCGACATGGTAAAGACCCTCATTGGCAAAGGCGAGGGTGTCAATATCCGTGGGGTCTTTTACCCTATCGTGCGTTTGCACGAGGTGTTCGATCTACAGCCGGAGCACAAGAACCCAGAAGAGGCCATCTTGCTGGTTTTGGAAGTCGAAGGGGAGCGGGTGGTCGTCATGGTGGACGAAATCCTTGGACAGCAGCAAGTAGTCATAAAAAGTATCGAGGAGAACTTCCGAAAGGTTGATGGCGTGGCAGGGGCGACGATTCTTGGCGACGGCACGGTCGGACTGATTCTTGATGTCAGGGGGTTGATGAAGTTGGCAAGACAGGAGCAGTCAATTGCAGTGTAGCTATCGCTGGTTGCTTTGTTCTGTCTCGTTTGTTGTGTTGTCCAAGGCCAACCAGTCGAACCAGATCCAAGGAGGATAGTATGGCCACGGCAGCCGCGGGAACCACACAAGAATCAGGACAGCAGGGAATCGAAGCGGAGGACAATCAGTTCCTGACCTTCTGTCTGAGAGATGAACTGTATGGGATAGATATCCATCGGGTCAAAGAGATCAAGGGGTATTCGGCCATCACCAAAATTCCGAACATGCCCTCGCACATCAAAGGGGTCTTGAATCTCCGCGGCACCATTGTACCGATCGTCGAATTGCGGACTGCGTTTGGCATGCCGACCATCGACTATACGGCGTTTACTGTCATCATCCTCGTGATTGTGCGAGACCGTACCCTTGGGCTTGTGGTGGATTCCGTGTCGGATGTTGTCCATATGGGCCAAAAAGACATCCAGGCCTCACCGGACTTTGGAACCAAAGTAGACGTAAAATTTTTATCCGGCATCGGGAAATCCGGCGACAAATTGGTGGCGCTGCTGAATATCGATCAGTTGCTGACCGAGGGGTACATGCAAGAGGCGGCCGCTGCGACGGCTTGAGAGAAATTTCAAAGTGATGAGAGGGCAGGACACTGCGGCAAGGCCACGTAAGAGACTAAAGGAAGGGGCAATGCTATGAAGCGGTTCGTGAACATATTCCTTAGCTGGGGATTGACGGCGAAATTGACCTGGCTGTTCTTTCTGTTCGGTGTGGTGCCGATGGCGATCGTCGGTGGCATTGCGTACGACGCGAGCAAGGCTCTGGAAGCCGGTGTCGGCATCCGATTTCAGTGGATCGCTCAGAGTATCGCCGACAAGATCGATCGAAACCTGTTCGAACGCTACAGCGATATACAGGTGTTCGGGTTGAACCGCGTCATCTTCAATCGAAACGACTGGTACAAGTCGAGCGAGGAGACGAGTGATATCGTGAAGACGATCAATCAATACGTCGATACCTACGATGTCTACTCGCTCAGCATTCTCGTCGATCTCGACGGCAAGGTCATTGCGGTCAATTCGAAGGACTCAGACGGGAAGCCGCTCCGCGTAGCGTCGATCTATCAAAGGAACTATCGTGACACTCCGTGGTTCCAGGCTCTCGCGTCCAATCGGTTCACAACCTCTATGCCCTTCACGGCTCCGGGTAACAACAAGGCGACCGGCACTTTCATTGAAGATCTGCATGTAGACCAGGATGTGAAAGCCGCCTATCCGGACGACGATGGACTTACGATCTCTTTTTCCGCGCCGGTTTATCAGGACGGGAAGATCATCGCCTATTGGAGCAATCGAACGAAGTTTTCGATAGTCGAAGACATGGTGAAATCATCCTATCTTGAACTGAAGGAAGCCGGTTATGCGGCGACGGAGATGACTTTGATTGATGGAGTGGGGCGCATCATTATGAACTATGACCCGACGGGAGCGGGTACGGACAAAGTCCGTCACGACTTCAATGATCTGATGAAGTTCAATATGGTTGACGCCGGTAGCATCCCGGCCAAGGCCGCCGTTGCCGGTCAGACTGGATATGGACCCAGTGTGCATATACGTACACATATCCAGCAGACGTCAGCCTATGCACATCTGGTCGGCGCCCTCGGCTATCCAGGCATGAACTGGGCAATTCTCATTCGTGTACCACAGGAACAGGCTGCCGCTAGCGCATGGTCTATTCAGCGCCACGTGGTGGTCAGCGCGATTGCGTGCGTGATCGGCACCATGTTGGTGGGGACCTTCATCGGACGGCGCACCGCGAAGGTTCTCCGTCGAGTTACCGACGCAGTAGGCACGATGGCAGCCGGCCAGTTCGGGACCCGCGTCGAGGTGAAGAGCCGCGATGAAATCGGACAACTCGGGAACGCCTTCAACGAAATGGGTAAGCATCTCCAGGACGCGGATGTCAAGATTAAAGAGATTACGAACGCCTTCAGCAAGGTTCAGGCGGTCATCGAGTTCAACCTGGACGGTACAATTCTCACTGCCAACGACAATTTCTTGAACGTTACGGGTTACAGTCTGGATGAGGTCAAAGGCAAACATCATCGCATGTTCTGTGAGACGGCCTACTCGAACAGCCAGGAGTACGCCAACTTTTGGGCGAAGCTGAGTCGGGGTGAGTTGGTATCGGGGGTCTTCAGGCGGCTCGGCAAGGGGGGCAAAGAAGTCTGGATTGAAGCCTCTTACAATCCGATCATGGATACGAATGGCAAGGTGTACAAGGTGGCGAAGTTTGGTACGGATGTGACGGCACAGAAGAAGGCCCAACTTGAGCTCGAAACGTGTATAGCCGAAGCCCAGAAGTCGCTCGGCGCACTGGCGCACGGCGATCTCACGCAGCAGATGGAAGGCGCCTATCACGGCGAGTTGGCAAAGATCAAAGAGAGCATCAATACCGCGATCACAAATCTTTCCCATACCATTATCAGCGTGCGCGATACAGTGGAAGGCGTTACAGCTGGGTCGGAGCAGATCACCAAGGGCAGCGAAGACCTCTCGCAGCGCACGTCCGAACAGGCGAGCGCACTCGAAGAGACCTCTGCGTCCATGGAGGAGATGACCTCCACTGTGGGGCAGAACGCCGACAACGCCAAGCAGGCCAATCAGCTGGCCATCGCAGCCCGCGAAATAGCGGAGAAAGGCGGATCGGTCACGATCCGCGCGGTCGAGGCGATGGGCGAGATTAATAAGAGCAGCAAGAAGATTGCCGATATCATCACGGTCATCGACGAGATCGCCTTTCAGACCAACCTCCTGGCCTTGAACGCCGCGGTCGAAGCGGCTAGGGCAGGGGAACATGGCCGCGGTTTTGCTGTCGTGGCCTCCGAAGTACGCAACCTGGCCCAACGCGCGGCGACAGCGGCCAAGGAGGTCAGGGACCTAATCAACGAATCCATTGCGCGTGTGACGGACGGCAGTGATCTGGTCAATCGATCCGGCAAGACGCTAGAAGAGATCGTCGGCGCAGTCAAGCGGGTCACCGACATCATCGCCGAAATCACCGCGGCATCGCTGGAACAGGCCAGCGGGATCGAGCAGGTGAACAGGGCCATCCTGCAGATGGATGATACCACGCAGCAGAACGCGGCCCTGGTCGAAGAGACCACCTCTGCAGCGCAGTCCATGAAGGAGCAGGCTGTGGAGCTCCTGCGGCAAGTAGAAGCGTTCAAAGTCGGCGTCACCGGTGGGCATGCCATCGGCCATGGCGCCCACCAGGTCAAGCGCGACCTCGCGCATACCATGCCGAAGCCTTCGGTCAAGCCCATGGCACACGCCAGTGGGCCCAAGCAGGCATCCAGGGTAACGGCTCCTGCGCTGATACCGGGCGAAACCAAGAATGAAGCAGCGGGTGTCGGCGAGTCCAACGGCAAGAATCGCTGTCGGACGGAAGCCGAGTTCGGGGAGTTCTAGGACAACGGTGCCACAGGGTTCTCTACCCGCTGCGCATTACCTCGGCCGCATCGACCATTGGCAGACGCACACCGTGTCCAGATGTGGCTTTTGGAAGTACGCCAGCAAGCCGCGGATATTCGGCGAAGGAGAATAAAGAATGGATATCTCTATGAGGAGTCAGCAAAACATCAAAGACATCATAGGTGGCATAGAAAAGCGGATCGAAGACCATATATCCACGAATCAAAGAATAACAAGTCAAATCAAGCTTCTTTCGCTAAACGCAACCATAGAGGCGGCAAGAGCTGGTAATGCGGGCAGGGAATTTGCCGTGGTTGCCTCCGAAGTAAAAACTCTTGCCGGACAAGCCTCCAGCACTTCTAAAGAGCTGGGCACTATACGATCGGAAACAAGTGAATTGCAGCGGCGTTTCGTGGAAAAGGAGTGTCAACGTCTCTCGGAGATGGCGCTGACCTTGGTGCAGTTTGTCGTACGCAATTTGTATGAACGCACCGCTGACGTTCGTTGGTGGGCGACAGATGACGCGTTAGTCCACTGTTTGGAGTCATTGGATCAAACTTCCATTCATCATGCTGTGGAACGGCTTGCCCTGATCAATCGTTATTATTCCGTGTATCTGAATCTTGTATTGGTTGGAACTGATGGACAAATCATCGCCTGCTCACAGCCAACTAAGTTCCCTAGGGTAACCGGCACCAATATTTCAAGATTACCTTGGTTCCGGAAGGCAATGGCGACCACGAGCGGCGATCAGTACGTTGTTGATGATATTTTCCGCGCGTCGCTCCATGACAATAGATTGGTGGCGGTGTATGCCGCCGCCGTTCGTCAGGACGGGAAAATACATGGGAAGGTAGTCGGTGTCCTGGGCGTAGTGTTTGATTGGGAAGACCAAGCCAAGATCGTTGTTCAGAAAGAGCCTTCTTTATCTGAAAACGAATGGAAACGCAGCCGCGTGATGTTGTTGGATCAGAATATGCGCATTATTGCAGCATCTGATAATAATGAAATCCTCTCGCCGTTCGTGCTCGACCATAAAGGGCAACAGAAAGGCCATTATTTCAATGACAACCATGAGGTGATCGCGTTTGCCAAGACTCTTGGTTACCAGGAGTATGACGGCCTTGGGTGGTATGGGGCTATTGTGCAGACGCTTAAATAGAATAATGAATGATACCATCCGTTGCCGCTGATTATGAGACGGAATGTTGAAAAGCATCACGATAGCCGAAATTAAACGCGAGGGGTCTCGCAGGCGTTCCATAGGGTGACTCCCGCAGGTTGTGAGATCCCTGGTTCTTCCTGCCCACGATCACTGAATGCGTCCATGATGGTCAGGAGTATCGTCCGCGGCCGCGCGTGGAAGATTACGCTGGCCATGAACCTGAATAAGACCAGACCATGATGGAACAGGAATATCTCCTCAATAATGATGTGTTTGAACGATTTCGCGCGCTCATATACCGGGAGTGCGGAATCAACTTGACAGATCACAAGCGAGCATTGTTCCGCTCTCGCCTGCAAAAACGGCTGAGTCAACTTGGGCTGACGTCATTTCAGGACTATTATGACCTCGTCGTCGGGGGGCAAAGTGATGAGGTTATCACCATGCTGGATTACATTTCGACGAATCAGACGGAATTTTTTCGTGAGCCGCACCACTTCACGTTTCTTCGAGAACGGGTGTTGCCAGAGCTGGCGGTGGGAAAAACGGTTCGCATCTGGTCTACGGCCTGCTCATCCGGCGAAGAGCCATATTCCATTGCAATAACGCTTTCCGACGCGGTCGCTTCCCCCTCGACCTGGAACTGCCGCATCCTGGCGTCCGATATCTCGACCCGCATGCTGGCCAAGGCCGCGACTGGTCAATACTCCCTTGAGAGGATCAATTCGCTGCCGATTGATCTTGTCCGGCGGCATTTTCTTCTGGGGAAGGGCAACCATACCGAGGTCGTCAAGATTAAGCCGCACATTGCCAACATGGCCGTCTTCCGGCGGATCAATCTGATGGATGACCGGTATCCGATCAAGTCGTTACTGGACGTCATTTTCTGCCGCAATGTGATGATCTATTTCGATCGTAAGACCCAGGCGGCAGTGTTGGCGCGGCTGTCTCGATATCTCAAGCCTGGCGGATACCTGTTTATGGGTCACTCGGAGACCTTGCAGGGGATTTCCGGCGAATTCCATTATATTGCGCCGACGATTTATCGGAAACGGGAGTAATGGCCACGGCATCATGGACCAGAAGAAACCGTATGAGAGCAAGGCTGTGAGTAATGAACCCCTCCAGGATCACGACCCTCCGCAGGTGGAAGGCCCGTCGAATCGCCGTCGGCGCCATCCTCGTTTCCCGGATCACGAGGTGGTGACGCTCTATCCGGGAGAGTATTTCGTCTCACACAAGCCGTTGGTCCTCTCGACGTTGCTTGGATCCTGTGTGGGGGTCTGCATGCGTGATCCATATGTCGGAGTGGGTGGCATGAACCATTTTATGTTACCGGCGCCGGGACATTCAGCTTCTTCCGGCGCGTGGAGTGTGAAAACCCGATACGGCAGTTACGCAATGGAGACGCTGATCAACGGGATACTGAAGCATGGGGGGCAAAGAAGCCGGCTGGAAGTCAAAGTATTCGGCGGAGCAAAACTCTACGAGGGGGGCGGCGATATCGGCGCTATCAACGCTCAGTGGGTATTGGAATATCTGGATCGGGAAGGACTACGGCCAATCGCGTCCGATCTCGGAAAGGATTATGCCCGGAGTGTTTATTACTATACGGATACCGGACGGGTACTCATGAAGTCGGGCGATTCTGCAGATCGCGGGCGCGCTGTCGAGGCAGAGAAAGTGTTCACGGCCCTATATGGTCCGTACACAGCGAAGAGCGACGCCACGTTGTTCTGATCGAAATCTGTCAGTGGGGCTCAGGTCACACGCGCCAGCACGGGGAAATATGGCAAGGAAAATTCGCGTACTAATTATCGACGATTCTGCCTTGATCCGGCAGTTTTTGTCGCATCTGTTGTCGCGGGATCAGAATATCGAAGTCGTTGGCGTCGCGCATGACCCGACCGGTGCCTGGAGAAAAATCGAAACGTTGCGCCCGGACGTCCTTACTCTGGACGTGGAAATGCCTCACATGGACGGGCTGACGTTTTTGGAAAAACTCATGGCGATCACGCCTATGCCGGTGTTGATGGTCAGTTCCTTGACGGAGGGCGGCTGCGAGACGGCTCTCCGCGCATTGGAGCTTGGCGCAGTGGATATCGTGACCAAGCCAAAAGTCGACATCTGTCGTGGTATGGAGGAACTCGCGGAGGAGCTCATCGAAAAGGTCAGGGCGGCCGCGGTCGCTCGTGTTCTTGGGAAGGTGTACGTGGCAACCCCAAAGACTGCGCCCATCACCCCTCGTCGCGCGCTGCACGCCGCATCTGCGATGATTAAGACAACCGATATCATCGTGGCCATCGGATCTTCTACCGGCGGAACCGAAGCCGTGAAAGAGGTGCTGGAGGTGCTGCCGCCGAATAGCCCGCCGATTCTTATTACTCAGCACATGCCAGAGCGGTTTACAAAGACCTGGGCGGACCGAATGAACAGCCTGTGCCGGATTTCCGTGAAAGAAGCCGAAGACGGCGACAGCGTGCTGCCCGGTCATGCGCTGATCGCGCCGGGCAATTACCACATGACCCTTGAGCGAAGTGGCGCCCGGTATCTGGTCCGCGTCAATCAAAATCCCTCCGTCAACCGGCACCGTCCGTCCGTCGATGTAACGTTTGCCTCGGTCGCTAAGTATGCGGGCGTGAACAGCATCGGCATCATTTTGACCGGGATGGGGCACGACGGCGCGGCCGGGTTGCTCCAGATGAAGCGATCCGGCGCCTATACGATCGCGCAGGACGAATCAACTTGCGTCGTGTTCGGCATGCCGAAAGAAGCGATTCAAGTAGGGGCTGTCGACGTGGTGCTGCCGCTTGGAGATATTCCCAACGCGCTCCTGCGTCAATTGCGCGAGGGGGGCCGGAGAGCTGTGTGACGCTACACGGCATAGCGCGTTTCTTTTTCCGATTTCCTTGCAGTCAGTACGGAATGCAGTACACTCTTTGATATGTGCGCGTGAACTTTGGCATTTCGGACGGATCGTTGAGCAGTCAGCGGGTAACGTGTGCCTGAGAAGGACATCGGTATGAGCGTCAGAACAGTGATTATCGCAGTGCTCTGCGCCACGACGTGTCTGGTTCCGGGATTGGTTGTATCTCATGATGCGGCTGCCGCGAATGAAGTCGAAACAGCACTCCATCTCGTCGCTTTGCTCAAGCTCAGTCATTCACTGGTGTCCGAATATCAAGCCGAGATCGATGATCCGGCGAAAGACGATAAAGGATTTACTCCAGTCTTTGTGGGCGAGACCCTCACGACCCGGTTCAGGAATCAGGAGCACATAGACTTGAGTCGGCCCGACGATACTTTGCAAGGTGCCCTGCTCAGGAGCTTGCTGGAAACCCAGAAGGAAGTGGTGGCGTCCTATCAAGCGGTGATCAATCGGCCCGGCATTGGTTTCAAAGGGTTTCTGCCTACGCTTTTCACACGCAAGGCCGGTGAGCAGTTTTTTGAGAAGACCGGCATCAAACTGAAACTGATGGGAACCGACTACCGATTTTCAGGCAATAAGCCGGACGATTTTGAGACGGAAATCCTGCGAATGTTCGCTGACTCTAGACATCCCAAGGGTCAATCCTACGGCAGGAATACGCTGGTGGCCGGGAAGCCGGCACTTCGTCTGATGCAGCCGGAGTATGCTACGGCGTCCTGTCTAGCGTGTCATGGCAGCCCTAAGGGAAAACGCGATATTACTGGGATGCGCATGGAAGGGTGGAAAGAGGGGGAGTTGGCCGGCGCCATCAGCGTGACGATGCCGCTGCGTTGATAGCTTCGCGGTCTTCGGGTTCATCCAATTCAATGACGAGAGGATGGTGATGATGAGCAAGATTGTCGTGGTCGATGATAGTCAAGCCGATCTCAAGTTGATCGAGGAGTATCTGAGGTCGGCGCACCATACGGTTGTGTCGTTTTCCGATGCGATGAACCTTGAAGACAAACTCGTCAAGGAAAAACCTGACGTGGTCGTGATGGACGTAGTGATGCCAGGGCGCAACGGGTTCCAGGTCTGTCGTGACTTGAAAAATGATGAGCGGTATAAGCATGTCCCCGTTATTCTCTGTACCTCGAAAGGCCAGGAGAGTGACAGGTTCTGGGGGCAACAACAGGGGGCCAACAGTTATCTAGTGAAGCCAGTCAAGGCCGAAGCGTTACTGGACGCCATCAAAGCTGCGTTGCAGTATCGGTGATCGGGTAGGAATGATCGAACCGAATGATTCAGACTGAAGGAATCGTCCATCATTTGACGGCGGAGCGGGCCGAGTCAGCGAAGACCGCGACGCGGCCTACGCGTGTCTGCCTGCTGAGCCTCGCCGGCCAGTCCTTCGTCATCGATCTTCGTTATGTACGGGAAGTGTTCGAGGTGACGTCTATTACGCCGGTGCCAGGGGCGCCGGCGATGCTAAGTGGTGTCGCCAACTTGAGAGGCGTCGTCATGCCGATTGCCGATTTGCGTTCCGTCTTGGGGCTACCAATCTGGAGGACTTCCGCGAGATATGCCGTGGTGATTCAACAGGGCGTCCAGCAAATCGGAGTGTTGGTCGACAAGGTTCCGGAACTCCGTGACCTACTGCCCGAGGAATATGTGACGGCTGCGGCGCAGTCGCCGGAAGGGGCCCACCCGTTCGTGACGAGCATTTTGAAACTAGCCGGCCGCATGGGCAGTCTCATCGAAGTTCCTGCGCTGTTGTCATACATCGGGGGAGCGAATAAGTGATTACGAGCGACGACATCCGGCCAAAGGAGTGGATGAGTTGGGTCATTGCCAATGACATGGTGCGGATGTTCGGGCGTAGAGAAGGAGGCGAGTGTTTCCCGGCAGAGTATCAGCTAACAAGACTCATCGTATCGTTCCGAGAAGTCGCTGCTGGGGTTCGGCGGCATCGGTGCCTTGAGCTGGGTCAAACTCGAGGATCGACTACCAGGTTCTGGGCTAGATCGACCACTAATCATCTGAGGCTCAAGGCATCAGTATAAAGAAGGAGGAGATTTCCATGGCAAGGCTCAGTGTCCAGCAAGGGTTTGAAGGTGTAAAAACCAAGTCGAAATTCTTAGCGACGTTTGGGGTAATCAGCGTCATTATTATGACGATGTCGGCGATTGGTGTCTGGACCGTTTGGCAGTTGTCCACCTCCTCCCAAACGATGTATGTCGACTATACGGTGCCGTTGGCCGATTTCGCCGAAATGGGCACAGCGCTTACGACCCATCATCAAATCTTGATGGGTATCGTCAGCGCCACGCGCCATGCCGACTTTACGGCAGATGTCTCTCGCCTGGCGCCATATCAGGCGAAGGTCCACAAAATCGTCGCAGACTATGCGGCCAGGGTGCAGCGGGTGTCGCGGTCAGGTAGAGATGAAACGAAGGACTTGGCGATCTTGAAGTCGGCGATAGAGAAATATTTCAAGACTGCCGAGGGCGGCCTCAGTGCCATGGCCGATAGTTTTGGAAAGTCTCTTTCCGCAGAGCAAGCTGAACACATGAGAGACCTAGGAAAACTGGCTCTCACGGTGAACCTGCAGCCTACCTTCGAGGCGATGATCGCTACCCACAATGAACAGGTCTTGTACATACATGAGGTCGCCAAGAACTTAAATGAAGATGTCCAGGCCTTGGCTGCCAATGGAACGCGCATGTTGATCGCTGGCGGTATCTTCGCCGCGGCTTTGGGTTTGACACTCGGATACTGGGTGGCGCACAGGGTAGCCCTGGGTATTGGAGAGGTAGCGATCGCGGCGAAGTTGGCTGCAGGCGGGAATTACCAAGCCCGTGCGAAGATCACGTCGAAGGACGAACTCGGGCAGATGGCCGCATCGTTCAATGCCATGATGGACCGCATGACGGCTCTCGTGACGTCGGAATCTGAGCGCGATGCTATGCAAAAACGATTGATGGGCTTCCTGGTGTTGGTTTCTGACATTGGTAAAGGCGACTTGACCAAACGCGGTGAGGTAACGGCCGATATGTTCGGCAACTTGGCCGACGGATTCAACCTGATGATCAGCCGGTTCGGGCAATTGTTGAAGCAAGTACGTGAGGCTGCCGAGGGCGTGAATAAATCCTCCGGCGTGCTGCGCGACAACACAAGGCAGATGTCCGGCACGGCAAAGCATCAAGCCGACGAATCGATGAAGACGCTTGATGCTGTCGAAAGCCTGGCGCGCTCAATGCGTCAGGTGGCGGAGACTGCCGGGGCCTCGTCGGACAGCGCCAAACTGGTGCTTGAAGCGACGGCTCGGGGTCGTGAGGCCGTGCAAAAAACCGTGGAGGACATGCACAGCATTCGGACCGCCGTGCAGCGGATGTCGAAGCAGGTCAAGGCGCTCGGTGATCGATCCGTGGAAATTTCGCAGATTGTTTCGGCTATCAGAGAGATTGCGAACCGGACGAACCTTCTGGCGTTGAATGCGGCGATCGAAGCTGCCGGTGCAGGCGAGGCCGGTGCGCGATTCGCGGTTGTGGCCGAACAAGTCCGGAAACTGGCCGAAAGTTCCTCGCAAGCGACGCGTGAAATTGCCGATCTGGTCAAAGTCATTCAGAGCGAGACACAGGAAGCCGTCGTTGAGATGGAGAACGAAACCAAGGCGGTGGAGGTTGGGTCGAAGTCCGCTTTGCTGACCGGTGACGTATTCGAGGAGATTTCGGGAATCGCTAAACGTTCGGCCGAGTTGGCCGAAAATATCGCTGCCTCCGCGGCGAACCAGACGGTATCGGCCGATCAAGTGAGCCTCTCGATTAAGGATTTCACGGGTGGCACCGTGGAAACGCAGAAAGCTACGGATGCCGCGCGGGTGACTGTCGAGGACATGACCAAACTCGCCGACAGTCTGACGGCCTCGGTGGCGCAGTTCAAGCTGGTCTGAGGAGTGAGATGGCGGTGTGAGATGGAGATTGCCCGTGAGAGGGCCCACGCATGAGTGAGAAATCAATTAACAGGGAGTTGGTAGAGATCTTTACCGCTGAGACCTTGGGAGACATGGCAACGCTTTGGACTGCCCTCTGTCCCGCAGATACATCGTATCCATCATGCGAATCGCTCCAAGAGCACTATATCCTTGCGCACAAGTTTAAGGGCGCTGCGCTGAATTACGGATACATGGGCCTGTCTCGATATGGGGAGATGATGGAGACAGTTCTCGAGTACGCCTCCGAGATTGATCAGGCTCGCTGGCCTGAAGCTGTCGACTTGCTTCGGGAAATCGTTGTAGACTGCCGTCGTCAGATCGAACGCATTGCGAAAGGGGAGGCAGGCGAGGGCCTGGCTGCAAACGCATTGACCCAGCGCTATGCCGGGCTGATTCCGTTCGCTTTACCTTCTAGTGCATCCGCAGACGAGGCTCAGCCTGCGACGACAGGCATCTCGATTTCGCCGGAATACTGCGCACCCACCATCGATGCGGATGTCCTGTCATATTTCGTTCCTGAAATTCAGGAATACCTCGAGACGGTTAAAGGGGTGGTTGCCCATCTACGGTTGTATCCTAGCGACAACGACCAAATCCTTACCTTGTTTCGAACCGTTCATACGATCAAAGGATCGGCCTATACGGTAGGATTTGAAGTCATTGGAGATCTCGCCCACCCTCTTGAGAATTGTCTCGTGACCATTCGCGACGGCGGGTTTCCGATATCTTTTGTGTTGTTAAATGCTGTTGAACGTACGATGGAGATCATCCGGTCCCTTCTGCGTCGCGACTTGAACGATGTGGCCGGCTTTCAACGAGACATCCCTGTCGTGAGAGATGCGTTGTGCCGAATTGAGCAGGGTGAGCAGATCGAATTCGTCGTCGCATCGAACGATTCGGCGAGTCCTGCCGTTGTCGAATCGGCTTCGACGCCGCAACTGACTGCGGAGTATATCATCCCGGAACTCGATTCCGGCGATCTCTCGTATTTTCTTCCCGAAGCCGAGGGGTATCTGCAAGGCATCGAAAACCTTCTTCTCCAGCTGGAGAAAGATCCCAGGAACCAAGAAACGACCAACCAGTTGTTTGGGAATGTGCACACACTTAAAGGATCGGCGTACACCATCAACTTTCAAATAATCGGCGACTTGGTCCACACGGTCGAAGATTATCTCGATGCTGTGCGCCATGGTCGTCTGGAAATTACCGTCTTCTTTACAGACAGTGTGCTGAGGACGATTGATGTTGTGCGTGTGTTGCTCCAACGAGATGTCAAGCAACTGCCTCAACTGAGAGAGCGGCTGTTGAGGGTTCAGGGGGAGTTCGCGACGCTCAGGCAGGCGTTGGTCACCGGATCCATTCCGCGCCCGGTGTCTGCTCCGATGACAGCAGCGGTTCAAGAATTCGCTGCAGCTTCTGAGTCTGAGCGGAAGGAGCGATCGCCCCTTCCAGATACCGATGTGACAGGCGCGTCAACCGATGTCCAACAGATCAGAGTCAGACGGGATCGTCTGGAGCACCTGCTGAATCTCGTGGGCGAGTTGATCATCACCCGAGGACGATTGGAACGGCGACTGGAGAACTTGAATCAGCTGACCCACCAAGTAATGGCTTGCAAGAACCGTTTGCTCACCGGCATTCAGGCGTTTGAAGAGAAACATACTTTTACGCTGCCCTCCTTCTCCTCTCAAGGGACCTCGGCATCGATGCCGGCGCTGACCGGGGTGACAGAATTCGGCGAGTTGGAGTTCGATAAATACGACGATTTCAATATCTTGGCTCGGCGGATCGGAGAAGGGGCCGCTGACATCAGCGAATCGGTTTCGCAGTTGAACGCATCGATCCAGGCTGCACGGGACGAGATGAGCCAGCTGCAGGACCTGACGACTGGCATACGGGATCAAACTACTAAAACCAGGATGGTGTCAATCGGCATGTTGTTCACCAGGTTTTTGCGGTCGGTGCGGGAAAGCGCCCGTGCGACCGGAAAAGACGTGGAGCTGACGATGGCCGGCGAACGCACGGAAATCGATACGGGTGTGGTGGAACGGCTGATCGATCCGCTGATTCATTTGATACGCAATGCGGTCTATCACGGCATCGAACCGGCTCGGGTCCGGGAGGCCAATGGGAAACCGGCGAGAGGCACGATCCGTTTGCATGCGGCTCAGCGAGGTAACGCAGTGGTGATCGAAGTGGAAGACGATGGGCGCGGGCTCGATCTCGATAAGATAAAAGCAACGGCTGTCGCCAAGAGGTTGGTCAATTCTGACCTGGCAGGGCAGTTGTCCGACGCGGAAATCACGCGGTTCATTTTTGTGCCCGGGTTTTCCACAGCCGAGGTGTCAACAGACCAAGCCGGCCGCGGTATTGGAATGGATGTCGTAGAGCGCGTGATCCGTTCAATGAACGGCCGCATCGAGATCGAAACCGTGAAGGGACAAGGGACGAAGTTTTCCTTACATCTCCCTCTCAGCTTGCTGATTACCATGGCGCTGATAGTCCGTGTCGGCGAGATGCATTACGCGATTCCGTTGGCAAGTATACGGGAAATCACCTTGCCTATGTCGAACGCCGCGCAGAACATGGGAGACCGGATGTTGTTGCAGATGGGAGACGAGGCGATAGAAATCCAGATCTTGTCCGGCCTGCTCGGCCACGGTTCGTCCGCAATCGAAAGCACGATGCCAATCGTGGTTGTGCATACCGATGCCGGTCCTATGGGGCTCGCAGTGACCGAACTATTGGGTCAGCAGGAAATCGTCGTCAAATCATTAGGCTCTCTCAAACTTATGGCGCATGTGCCGTTTTCCGGCGCCACATTCGATCTGGACGGGCGAGTTATTTTGGTACTAGACGTCAGTCGGCTGTTCACAAGTCAGAGTGCAGGCGTGTCGATGGTCGCCAGGTCGATCACACCGGACCATGGTGCCGTGGATGGGGGGTCCGAAGAGATATCGGATTCGGAACCAGCCAAAACTGCTGTGTCCATTCTGCTGATCGACGATTCATTGAGCATCCGTAAATTTATCGGACGAATGCTGGAGACGGCAGGATATCGGGTGGCCACGGCCGGTGACGGCGAAGAGGGCATTCGTAAAGCATCTACGCAAGCCTACAATCTCATTATTACGGATCTGGAGATGCCAAAGTTGAACGGGTATGAAGTGATTCAGGTATTGAGGAGCCGCCAGCAAACGCAGTCCGTGCCGATTTTGGTGATGACGACGCGCGCAGGTGAAAAGCATCGGCAACTTGCGCTCAATGTCGGTGCGACCGGCTATATAACAAAACCCGTTGAAGAGCATACGCTGCTCAAGGAAATCGAGCGCGTAACCGGTGGAAAGGGGCTGGTTCAGTCATGATCACGCGTGGTCAGGCCGGTTCCGTTTGGAGGAAAGGGGCCGATGAGTCTTCTTGCTCGTAAAAACCGTTCGGCACCGCCGACGAATGTGAATCAGCAGTTGATCGTCGAGTGCGGGCCGACGCGCGTGTCGATTCCAGGAAAAGGGATCCGTGGTCTGTTAAAAACAATTGAAGCGACGTTTCAGGATACCATTACGCTCTTGGGCGAGACCTATGAAAAGAGCGATTTGACCAATCGTCTCGATCCAAACAAAACGGTGACGCCGTTCTCATCCCAGGGACGGACGATTTTGTGTTCCAACGGAGTATGGCGCAAGGCTTATGCGGTCGATCGGATAATCAGTCTACTCGAAGTCGAGCCGTCGGCCATTGTGCCGTTGCCTCCCCAGTTCCGCGGGGCTGAACGCGAATGGTTTGACGGACTATTTATTTTCGAAGATGCCCTTGTCTTGATCATCAATCTCGATTGGCTGGTGGCGCCGACCGATGTGGTACCCTGGCGCTCTGAGGTTGCTGCGGGGCATGGCCTCTAGAATGCAAGAGCGGTTTAAAGTCGATATTCCCTATCTGGTCAAGACAGGAATATGTGAGTCCACAGATGCTGCAGTCCCAAGCAAGTCGAAAGAAGCCGGTTGTCTCGAAGCAGTGGGTCACGATATTTTCTATTGGAGGGCGACGTTTTGCCACTGGCATGGAAGAGGTCAGCGGTATCGTCCAATGGCCTTCGGTTGTGCCGGTGCCAAGCCAGACGCCGTTTGTGAATGCCGTTGCGTGGCTGGGGAAAGACGTATTGCCGATTTTTGATTTGGCCGGACAGTTTAACCTCACAATAGAGAGTGACCCTCCTCTGTGTCTGCTGGCTAAACACGAGGATGGGTTAATGGCGGTGCGCATTGATTCGGACATGCCAACCCTACAGTCGCTGGATCGTGCATCGATCCAGCTTTCAGATGGAGCCGATCCCGTCATGGTGGGCACTTGCACGATTGATGATCAGCCGATCGACCTTTTGTGTTTGACTAAGCTCGGAAAGCCTCCTGCATAAGGTTTCTCGTCGCTATTCGGGACAGAGGAGATTCATAGCATGGCGAAAGTATTAGTGGCTGACGATAGCATCGCCGTACGGAAGGTTGCCGAACGGCTGCTCACGGAGGCCGGATTTGGCGTGGTATTGGCGGCGAACGGCGAAGAAGCGTTAGGCTATTTGGCCAAAGAGAAGCCGGATTTGATCATATCCGACGTAATCATGCCGGATAAAAGCGGCTACGAAATCTGCGCGTTTGTGCGCGAGCACAAGGGGATAGCAAACACGCCGGTGCTCTTGATCTCCGGCATTTTGAACGATGAGGTGACTAAGCAGGCTGAATCCTGCCACGCTGACGGGGTGTTGAAAAAACCGTTTCAAGGCTCGTCTCTCAAGGATCGTGTGCTCGAGCTGTTGGCCAAGCGGCAAAGCGCTGCCACGCCTGCTGCGACTAGTCCCGAGAAAATGCCTGTATCCAACGAGCCGACTCAAAGCGCGCGAGTGAGCGATGAACAATCAGCAAACTATCAGCGTGCTATTGCGCGGTTGAAGCCACTTGAAGAAGAACTTTTGGTCGAACGAGATCGAGCGACACGTAGTGCTCAGCGAGTGGCGCAACTCGAAGGCGAAGCAGGCCGATCCCAGGAACTCGAGTCGCTGTTGGCAAAGGAGCGGGAGCAGACCGCTCAGTTGAAGATACAACTGGCAGAGGCCGAGAGTGCTACTGCGCGGGTGCAGGAACTGGAGAGGGCTCTTCAGAAAGAACGGGATGACCGTGCGCAACAGGCAACGCGTTTCGCTGAGCTGCAGAATCACGCGAGTCGTGTCCAAGAGCTGGAGGCGACTCTGCATGCGGAGCGCCAAGCCGCCACGCAACTGGTTGAAGAGATGACCGAGATGGAACAGGCAGTGACTCGGTCTCAGGTACTGACGCAACAACTTGCGCAGGAGCAGGAGCGTACGAGCGACTTGACTCGTCGTGTGGGTGAGAGTGAACGGGTTGCTGCAAGACTGAGCACGTTAGAGCAATCGCTCGCGGCTGAACAGCAAAGATGTAAAGACCTTACAGTGCGTCTTTCTGAAGTAGAGAGCGCATCGCAGAACGCATTGGGGAGTGACGCGCTGCTTCAGACGGAACGAGAACGAAATGGCCTTCTAGTGAAGCGGGTATCCGAAGCTGAGCAAGCGGCCGAGCAAGCCACTAAGCGGTTTGAGGAAATGGCGATAAAGCTTGGCGAGATCGCGGGATTGGCCTCTCAACTGGGGAGCGGAAAGCGACGGTCCTGATCCTGTACGATCCCTTCTCGCGAACCGTCACTGACGTGAAGGACTGATGTCATGGGTGCCGACATCCCCGACGATTTTCAGAAAGAGCTGGTCGATCTCTTTGTTCAGGAAGCACATGAATGGCTTCAGAACATTCATGTTGCCTTAGATGAGCTGCAACAGGGCCCGGCGCCGGAACGGCATGCCAAGCTGATTTGGACGATTTCAGCCGGAGTGACGAATCTCGGTGGATCTGCTGCCACGCTCAATCTTTCAGACATTGAGCAGGCCAGCTTCGGGGCGATTCCCTTTGTCGAAGCCCTCCAGGACCCACAGAAGGTTTTCTCCGTTCAGGATTTTCTCTCGCTCTGTCAACAGCTGGGACAGATCCATACCGCATTGACACGTGCAACTGGCATCTCCTTCGAAGAGGATGGGAGTAGTGCGGCGGCTGGCGCGGCTGACACGAGTCTTTCTCCCAGGGAGTTTCTGCAATCGCTTCAGGAGCTACAGAAAAAACAGTCTCCCAGCGTCGCGTCAGGGCGTAGCCTTATCCGCGGCCTGATCGATCAAATGGAAGGTCAGGTTCAGGCCGGTGTCGAACGTATCGATGCCACGGTCATTCAAGATTATCTTGCCCGAGTGTCCGAAGCGGAAGAGGAGTTTCTCAAAACGATTGACGAGCGGGTGCCGGAGATTTTCAATAGGATGAGTGCACTCAGGATGGACGGAGGGGAAGCCTCCTCACGCACGATAGCCCTCGAATCCTCTCTTCAAGACGTCGCGCACTTGCGTATGGAAGCGCAGCAGGTGAACGCGGGATCAGCCATGATGTTTTTCACAGGTCTACACAGTCTGCTGACCGTGGTGGCGCAGCGTCGAGTGCGTCTGGCTGCCTCGCGAGTGGAATCGGTGAAGACACGTCTGCATGTGATGGGCGGCGCCATTCGCGAGTGGGTGGAGCATGGGCGATCCCAGCGTGCCGCGATCGATCAGTTGTTCCCCGCCGACCACTCGTAGCCAATGTTCTGGAACCCCGCGCATAGGTTTCTCGCGGCGCGTGATGAAGTCGTCTTCTCTGAGAGATGATGGTGACACGATGAACGAAGCGATTGACTATACGCTATATTGGGGGTTAAGGGCCTTTCCCTTCGACAATGTTCCGGACCCGCGGTTCTATGTCCCGTGCTCTCAACATGACGCGGCGCACAGGTGGTTGAGTTATGGGATTCAGACCCGCAAAGGTATACTGCTGCTCACGGGTGACATAGGGTGCGGGAAAACATTGCTGAGTCGTCGGCTGATTGTCGGGCTGTCGCCTGCTCAATATGATGTCGCGCTTGTTGCCAATCCCGCGTTGTCTCCATCCGAACTACTGGAAGAAGTGTTGTCTCAGTTCGGACTCGACCTTGTTCCGTCAAAAGCGGGACGATTGCAGACGCTCAATGAGCGCTTGGAATTGAATTCGCGGCGCGGGATCAACTCGGTACTGGTTGTGGATGAAGCACAAGCGATCGAAAGCGTCAAAGGGTTTGAAGAACTCCGATTGCTGACGAATTTTCAACTCAATGATCGATTCCTGTTGACCATTGTGCTGATCGGCCAGCCAGAATTGCGTTATCGTGTTGCGGAAATTTCCCAGTTGAATCAGCGGATCGCAGTACGTGCGCATCTGGGCCCCTTTACGGCAGAGCAAACGACGTCGTACATTGCGGCACGCATGGGAGTCGCGACACATCGGACGGACGTGTTTACCAAAGAAGCGGTGAGAGTCATTTTCGAACAGAGCAAGGGGATCGGGCGGCTCATTAATGCACTCTGTGATCAGTGTCTCTTTGCCGGAGCGATCGAGCATGTCTCGGAGATCGATGATCGGCTTGTTCAGAGGGTCGGGCAAGTCATATGATGGATGTTCAAATATTCTTCGAGGATGGCCTTAGGCCATGAACGAATACAGTACGACAGACTGGTATCGCGTTGCGCAAGAGCAATTGACGGACGTGGCGCTCGCCGTGCAGCGTCAAGAGGAGTTCAACTTCGAGGCCTTGTCCGTCCTGGCGACAGGGATTGCGGAAGCGCTCAAGAGAAGTGACCAATTACTTGTTCAAGCTATGAGCGGTCCCGCAGGCCCACCGCTGATTACCAATCTTGTGAATGTTGCAGTTTTGGCAACGAAGGTGGGCGCCGGGCTTGGATATCATGGGAAAGAGCTGGAGCGGCTTACTTTCGCAGGACTCCTGCACGACATTGGCCTCTTTGCCGTCCCGCAGTCGCTAATCACGAAGTCGGGTCGTTTGACCCGTGATGAACGTACGCTGATAGAACAACATCCTGAACTTGGCTATCAAGCGATTCGAAAGGCAGGTCCAAAATACGACTGGCTGGCACAAGTGGTGCGCCAGGCGCATGAGCGATGGAATGGGCAGGGATATCCGAACAAGCTGAAGGAGCGTCAGATCAGCGAATTTGCCCAAATCATCGGTGTCGTGGATATCTTCGATGCTCTTGTGAGCCCACGCGGTTATCGCCGTCGATTTTTTCCGCACGAAGCGGTGCGAGAATTGGTAGTGGCGGAACGGGCGGCGTTCCCTCGGGAAGTCGTCAAAGCGCTTGTCGAACAGCTGTCAGCCTATCCGCTGGGTACTTCCGTACGATTGACTACCGGGGAAGTCGGATCTGTCACGCGGATCAATACGCGCTATCCGCTCCGCCCGGTCGTGTGGATCGAAGGCGACACGACCCGTGGCCAGGAGGGGCGCCAGCTCGATCTAAGCATCACCCCGCTCGTATCGATCATCGAAACATTGGAGCCTCCTGACGTTGCACGAATATCGTTTCCAGCGGATGCGACGCACGCCAAGACATCCGGGCTGCTTCCGTCGGCATCCGATCAATTTACGTCGCTTCTGGAAGGTTTGGATGCTCTCGCGAGTGCGATTCAAGGCGCGGTCGAGTCCAGGACTTCTGTGCTCGAAGGCCAGCCTCCGTCGCTGTCGGGCGAACCTCGATGGATCGATCGGCCTCCTGCTCAGGATCTTGTGGATGCCAGTTTTGAAAAAGAAGTGATCGGGTTATTCGCCCTCGAAGCGCATCAATGGCTGGCTCAAATCCAAATGGCGATGAAACAGCTCGCTGAGGGGACCAACGGAACGGTGCGTCCAAAGCTCTACGGGATTCTTTTGCACGGCATTACGAATCTCTCCAGATCTGCGTCGACGGTGCGGCTTCAGACTATCGAGCAGATGGCCTCGAATCTGCTTCCGATTCTCCACGATATGGGGCGACAAGAACCACGTACGATGACGGCAGCGCTCCAATCGCTTCAGGAGGGGTTGGATCGGATCAGTCTGGCCGTGCGTCGCTTAGCAGGAGACCAAGAAGTCGAGTGCGCTGAAATTGATGACGTTCCCATGGAAACGGCGAGCAAATCTGATCAGACCTTCCCTGCCATCGTGACTGAGCAGCCTTCGGCTTCCCAGCCGCAGGCTCCACTTATCGTGAGTTCCAGCGTCCCGCTCATCTATGCGCTTCGAGATCTTCAGCAAGCTCGTGCCCGGTCGATGCAGCCGACCCGCGATGTGTTGGAGGCGGTGATTCAGCGGGCCGAGCGGGAAACGGATCAACTTAATGTCGCCAGCGTCGGACGCATTTTAACTGAACTTGATAGACTTGACGAAGAGTTTCTTCACGAAGTCCGTCGGCGAGTCCCGGTCATCAGTTCCATTCTTACGAATATCCGAGCGCAAGGGGCGACGGATTTTGTCACGGCGTCCCAGCTCGACCCGATTTTCGAAGAAGTCGAGGCCCTCTACAATCTGGCCAACCAAGTGCAGGCGACGATGATCACGATGTTTTTGCAAGGGCTTCGATCTTTTCTCATGGTTGCGGCCTACCGGAAAACATCAACATTGGCGGAGCGACTGGGAACCGTCGAGACGAGAATTCATGCATTGATTCCGATGGCGGAGCAATGGAGCAATCTCGGGCGTGTCGAACGTTCGGCCATCGGTGATATCCTGCCGATCTAGCTCTACCCTGTCAGATCACACACTTCTGTACGCTCGACTCTGGAGAATCTTCTGAATCGTGCAGATTCTGCGTTCGGTTCTCACACGATTTCTTGCGAAAAAGTTGCATCCCGGTGAAATTGCACAGATTGTGCTGCCTAGCGATTGGGCAATGTGTGTGGTGCTATGATACGGCATGGTATTGGTCGCTCATCAACATGATTATCCACAAATCATACACATCTTTTGTGGACACGGAGAATGGAAGGGGCGATGTCCTGCCCCACTGTCGCCTTTCTCGCCGCGGAGCTTCACGCTGATGGAGGCGAAACACCTGTGTGGAAGCAGCGTTTCTAGGCAGATCCCTGGCTTCATACCATGGAGTGAGCAGATGAGTGCTCATGACGTGAAAATCAGGCATGTTGCTTACCGTTGCGGATGTGTCATCCACAACTTCTCATCTAATCAAGGAATTGAGCGTCCTATTCAATCAGACCAGACGCAGACCTCCAATCTCCTTTCATCGCTCGTGTAACAAGCCGCGAAAGGATGGTATGATGCCGCAGTCTTACTGCCTTTTCTTGTCAAGGCGAGAAATCTGGTAGTGGATGTCTTGGGGGAACGCATCGATGCCGAAACTTGTAACGGTTTTGAAACCGGAGAAGATTGACGAGCAAGCTCGCTATTATGTCCGATCCCATATCCTCCTCCCTGCCGGAACAATCGGACTGATTTGCATGGTCGGTGGAATAGGGGCACTTGCCTATCAACTGCTGGTGAACAGCTCGTATAGCTGGTTGACATTTGTTACCAGCTCAGCCTTGATCGTGATCGGTGCGTTGTGTGGGTGGGGGCAGGCCCGCTATCACCGCTATCTCTTTGCGACCTTTCCTGAGGTGTATGCAGCACGGTTGCGGACGGCTGTGGCCCAACGCAACAGGAAGACCAAGGCCAAGGCCGAGTTAGAGACTCCGTCGATCGAGCACCCTGGGCGTGGGTTTGTTACTGCGATCTCCATTGCTGGAGCCGTCCTCATCTTCGGAGCATCAGCTGCGGCCATTCTACGCGGCCAGCTGGACCCCTTCCCGGCTGTGTTGGTACCCTGGGCGGGATTCTACTGGGCCAAGTTGTTCTGTTGGCGTGGCGTTGTGGATTAGACTCGGCCACACCGATACCTTAACGGGCTCGCTTCTTGGTCTTTGTTTTGGAGGCTGGAGGAGGCGAGTGCGATGCTTCAAGCTGCTTCATTCGTCCTTCCAATGTGCGGATTGCCTGTCGAAGTTCAGGAAGTCGCGGAATCACCGCTTGGGCCTTCACCCAGACTTCATGCGGCATAACGGGAGCCCCTGAGACGATCTGCTTGGGTTCGAGGCTACGGTTGACGCCAGCACGAGCAGCAATCATGACCTGATCTCCAACGACAATGTGATCTGCCAGGCCGGCCTGCCCACCGATCATGACGTGGTGCCCCACACGAGTACTGCCTGCGATTCCGACCTGTGCCACCAGGATTGAATGGGCGCCGATCGTCACGTTGTGGGCAATCTGAACTAAATTATCGATCTTGGCACCTTGTTTGATGACGGTTTGGCCGAGTGTCGCTCGGTCGACCGCGACATTCGCCCCGATCTCGACGTCGTCCTCGATCGTGACTCCGCCGAGCTGGGGAATTTTGTAATGCCGGCCCTGGTCCTGCACATAGCCGAATCCATCGCTGCCGATTACCGTGCCGCTGTGAATGATCACCCGCGCGCCAATCGTACAGCCTTCCCTGACGACGACATTCGGATACAGCAGCGTGTCGTCCCCGATCGTCGTATCGTCGCCGATAAAGACACCGGGATAGAGTGTTACTCGTGTGCCAATTATGACCCGGTCTCCTAGTGTGACTCCTGGCCAAATCGAGACATCAGGACCGACTTGCGTCCCATTGCCACGGGCGACGTCCGCGGCCATGCCGCGAGGAGGGGAGGCAGCGCAAAAGAATGTCTGTGCGATCTGTGCAAAGGCCAGTGTGGGATTGGCGACGACGATGTGAGGATTGGCGATCTCAGCAAGACGCCGGTGGACGAGAAGCGCTCCAGCAGCGGTGGGCCCGCCTGTCTTAAGTACCCGATCTCCTGTGACAAACGTCAGATCGTTTGGACCTGCCTCCTCAAAGCTGGCTAGACTAGTGACAGTAGCTTCTGGCGGCCCGACAAGTTCTCCGCCGACTACCTCGTGGATCTGTCCCAATGTGAGAGAAATGCGTGCTCGCGTTGTCATATGAATTAGGATTTCTTTGTACCCTTTGACTTCGACGATTTCGCTGGTTTCTTGGTTGGGGCGGGTGAAGCCGCTTTTCCCAACCGCTTCTCGACATAATTCACGACATGCCCGACTGTCGTCATCCCCACGAGGTCTTGGTCTGGGATCTGCAAATCGAAGGTCTCCTCGATGCGATACAACAGTTCTATCACCGCCATCGAGTCGAGACCTAAATCGTCACGCAGCTGTTGTGTGATCAATATCGTCGCGGGATCGTGTTTGAGGTACTCGCCCAAGGAAGTGCGGATCTTCAGGGCTATGGTGGGATCGGTTGCCATCGGTTAATGCTTTCTCTCGTATTCTAAGAGGGTTCTAGAAAAGCCTATCAGCGCACTCAAGCGCGTCTGTCTCGCGCAGAATCCTGCTATTTCGGCGCTTGCTTGAATACCACAGCTGCGTTGTTGCTGCCAAATCCAAACGCATTCAGTAAGGCGACCTTCACACGACGCTCTTGCGCAGAGCGGGAGAGGCCTGCTAATGCACAAGCTGGGTCAGGGTCATCGTAGTTGGCCGTCGGATGAATCTGGCCGGTGTGAAGCGCCAGCACCGAAGCGATGCCTCCTATGGCGCCAGCAGCGCCCAGCGTGTGGCCGATCAGTGACTTGGTAGCGCTGATGGCAATCTTGTCCGCGCGCGACCGAAAGAGTCGACGAATCGCCTTTACTTCGACAGCGTCGCCGATTGTCGTCGATGTGGCGTGGGCATTGATGTAATTCACCTGAGCTGGGGTTACGTCGGCATCCGCAAGGGCCAGCCGCATCGTATGGGCCACTTCCAGGCCATCTTCACGAGGGATGACCATGTGGTAGGCCTCACTCGTGGCGGCGTATCCCGCAATCTCTGCATAGATTCTCGCCTTGCGTTTCTTGGCATGCGCGGCCGATTCTAAAATGAGCGCTCCTGCACCTTCTCCCATGATGAAACCGTCGCGCAATCGATCGAAGGGCCGCGAGGCTTTTTTCGGGTAATCATTGAATTTAGATGAGAGGGCACGCAGGGAACAAAATCCTGCAAAGACCAGCGGAGTAATGCTGGCATCGGCTCCCACGGCGATCACGACATCGGCACGCCCTTCGCGGATACACTGGAGCGCTTGTCCGAGTGCATGGGCGCTGGAAGAGCAGGCGGTAGAGATGGTCAAGTTCGGGCCCTTGGCGCCGTAGGCCATTGCGATAATGCCCGATGCCGAATTGAGGGTAATGACGGGAATAAAGTTCGGATGAACGCGATGGGGCTTCTGCTGCTGATAGAGCTGCGTGATTTCACGCTCGCCCATGACCATGCCACCCATGCCGGCCCCGACTATGACCCCGACGCGGTGAGGATTCTCCTTCTCCATTTGAATGCCTGAGTCGGCCAGCGCTTCTTTCGTTGCCACCAGGGCAAACTGTGCGTAACGGTCCACGCGTTCCCCGTGGGCTGAATCGATAAACCGTTCCACCGCGAAGTCACGCACCTGACCTGCGACCTTAGAGCGATAGCCGTCCATGGGAAACGGGTCGAATGACGTGATTGCCGAGATGCCGGATTGGCCGGCGAGGGCAGCTTTCCAAAACTCACTCACTCCGATACCGATCGGAGAGACGACTCCCAGCCCCGTGACAACGACACGCGCCCGCATCTTCTTGAATTCCTTTCGGTGACGCTCTGACTTCTACTTACCGGAAGCACCGGGATCAGTCAACTTGCCACGGAACGGAGACGACAGGCTGAAGCTGGAAAGGCTGAAGGCCGGAGTCCGAACACGTCGGTCTTCAGCCTAGTCCCAACCTTCAGCCTTGAGCCCTCGCCTGTCTCTCGCACTGCGCGGCCTTAATATCGCACTTTGAACATAAGATAGAGACCAAAACTTAAGAAGAGCAAGTTTGCCATCCAGGAGGCGATCAGAGGCGTTAAGACCCCGCCACGGCCGAGCGCGATTGCAATGGAGTGTGTTGTCCAATAGCAGAAGCCAATCGCGAGCGCTTGCCCAATGCCCATTGCCATGCTTCCCCCTCTGGTCCCGCTTCGGCGTAGACTCATCGCGATGCCGACCAAGACCATGACCACGGTGACGAAGGGGAACGCGATTCGGCTGTAATAGTCTGTCGTGAGCTGTGTTGTCTGGGAACCTTGCTGATGCCGACGTCTGGAGTAGGCCCGAATATCATGGAACGTCATCATTTCGGAGTCGCCTGCGAGCCAAGTGGTGAAGTCATCAGGAATGAGAGTCAGTGCGATGGTTTGGTGGTCGAACACAGTGGTCGAGACCGTTCCATCGGGTGAAAATCGTCGGTGCCGCCCCTGGTAGAGCGTCCACGTGGAGTCACTATAGCGAGCTTCGTGGGCTTCAGTCACTTCGGCCAGTTGAAAATTGCTATCGAATTGAAAGAGACGTACGCTGCCTAAGAGTTCCCCGCCGACGGAGACGCTTGCTACATGCATGAGGCTATCTGCACTCACTCTTGTCCAGGGTTGCTTGAGTTTTACGGCTGTGGCAGGCGGCTTTTTCTCAATGCGAGTGGTTCGAATCTCCTCGGACTTGCTCGCGGCCAGCGGGATAATGGTGGAACTCAAGAGCAAGAGCACGAGGGAAATCCCTGTAGCAAAGGCAATAAAAGGAGAGGTAATCCTGAGTAAACTGATGCCGCAACTGCGCATGGCCGTGATTTCGTGGCCCCGGGAGAGCAATCCAAAGGTCAACAGTGTGGCCATCAGGATGGCTAGCGGCGCAATTTGGAAGGAAATCGCGGGAGCCTTGAGAAGGAAATACGTCAGAATGTCGAGCCAGTCGGCGTCGTAGCGCAAGAAGTGGCGTACTTTTTCGAAGAAGTCGATGACGAGATAGACCGTCATCAGCGCGCTGAAGCACATCGTGAATATTTTGGCGTATTCGCGAAGAAGATAGCGGAAGAGAATGGACATGAGGTTACCGGCGACTCATGATATAAAACCACACGACGGTGGTGAGAGAGAATATACCGTTGGGTAACCAGGCTCCGGCAAAGGGCGGTACGGTTGCCGTTGTGACCAAGAATTCGCAGGCGACGTTCAACATGTAGTAAACGATGATGACCAGTACGCCGACTGCAAATCCGCCGATTCGACCGGACCGTTTCGAGGCGATGCCGACCGGGATGCCTAACAGGCAAAATATCAGTGAGGCAGTCGGGAAGGCCAAATCTTTATAATACTCTGACAGTCGTCGGAGCGCAGTCGGGTCGCGCCACTTGGATTGTGCGAGCTGGGCGACAATGGCGTCGTACGACGGACGTTCTTCCGTAGTTGAGTAGCCGCTTTGGTTGAGCGGAAATTTCAGATCGTAACTGGCGAAAGACACGTGCTCATATTGATCGGCCTGATCCGGCCGGCTATGAATGACTCCGTGCTGCAGGCGTAAGGCGACTTGATCCGTAGAGGCATCCATGGTGACCTCATACTGTTGCGCCACGATGATGCGGGGATCATGCGCATTCCGCTGATCGGAAACAAAGATTCCGGTCGTGGCCTCTTCGGGATTCCCATCTGGAACATAAATCATCATCTTGGGGATGGGCTCATTAAATGTTCCCCGCTCCAGCGCCAGCACCAGCTGATCTCTAAGGAGATTCAGCGCCACTTTCTTCAGGTTCATCGAACTCCAGGGTTGCCCCCACTGCGCCAACCACAAGGTCATCCCAAACACGAACAAGGCAAAGAGCAGCACGGGACGAGCCAATCGTATGAGGCTCAGACCCGCAGTCTGCATCGCCACCAATTCTTTGTCGAAGGATAATCGACCGAAGGCGGTGATCGAAGCGATAATCCCGGCGATCGGAAGGGTCAATACCAGGAACGAAGGCATCAGATGGGCGAAGACTTGCAGGACCGCCACGATCCCGACGCCTTTGGAAACCAGGAGTTCCACTAGGCGCAGGAGTTCCCTCGTGAGCATTACAAAACACAGCGCCCCGAGGCTGATACTAAAGGGGGAAAGAAGTTCGCTGAAGATGTAGCGATCTAGCAGTGTTCGTAGAAACATTCGAAGAATCACGCTCCTAGGAGCCTGTCCGACATTGACCGTTCTACTGCGGCGAACGATCCGCGGCCATCTGCGTCGTGCTCGGCCCGAAAAAATCCTCGATGTATTGCAGCGAATACACCTCTGGTTTTTCCAGGCCTGCAGCCTTGCATCTGACCGCACCTCCTTCGCCTCGTCACGAAGGCAATGTCAGACAGACTTCTAGCCCAGAGTGACACTATAGGTGAGCGAGCGAGGCTTGTCTACCTCAGGCCGCCACGCACGTGGCTAAAGAATGGCTTGACAAGATTTGAAACGCCATGGTAGATGCTGCGCGAATTGTAACCGAGATGGGTTTCGTGATCGATGTCGTCTCTCCAATGAACCCGTCATTCCCAACTGCTCTTCTTCCTGTCTTTTACTCCTCATCAGACATGTCGCCAACTGGGTTCCGAGGCCGGTCACGTAACTAGGCGTGGCCCTTGAGGAAAGGAGTGTTTTTGTGAAGACAAAAGGTACGGTTAAATGGTTTAACGATCGTAAGGGATTTGGGTTCATTCGCCTTGAGAGCGGAGATGATGTCTTTGTACATTATTCCGCGTTGCAAGGAGAGGGATTCAAGACCTTGAAAGAGGGAGAAAACGTCGAGTTCGAGGTCGTGCAAGGTGCAAAGGGGCCTCAGGCTTCAAATGTCTTGAAGACGGCCGTTGCCGAGTCTTGAGTTTGTGTTCTGCGGGATTGTGTCACAGGGAGGCCTGCCTTTCATGTCGGGGCGGGCCTTCGTATTTCTGCCAAGTATACCTGCATCTCATTCGCCTTACTCATGAAGGTTCTGCTGTAAACATGGATGCCTGACTCATGCGAGACGAGCGAGACTGGCGAGGAAGGCGTGACAGGTAGGGACAGGGTTCACACGTCACGCGAGTCGCGCTCTTCGCGCATGTCGCGCACCACTCCGCCATTTTAGTGATGAACCTTCATGAATAATGCGGGCTAAATGCCCCATTTCATTGACAATGCCCATCGACACTGTTAGCGTTTGATCGTTGTGGAGGTTTGACTTGGCGATAGACCGCGGTAGCGTGTTGCAAAGCGCACAGCTCTTTGCGTCACGGGGCCAATTCGACGCTGCCATCAATGAATGGAAGAAGCTCTCCACCGAGTCGCCGGGCGATGGGAGCATCTTCAATTCAATCGGGGAGTTACACCTCAAGCGCCAAGCCACCAATGATGCTGTCTCAGCCTTTCTGCAGGCAGCCAATGCCTTCCGAGCCGAAGGGGCCATCCTCAAAGCGATCGCCACGTTCAAGAAGGTCTTGAAGCTCGATCCTTCACGGTACGAAGTGCTCCGGCACCTCGGAGACCTCAATGCCGAACGTGGTCTGCTGAGTAGCGCAGTTCAAGATTATCTCACACTCGGCAAACACTACCTCAAAGCGGGAAAAAGCAAAGATGCGCTGGACATCTATAAAAAGATCGTCAGCCAGGATCCTTCGAATTTGGATGCCCAGCAGCGGGTGGCGGAATTGTGCCTGCAAGAAAACATGCAGGACGAAGCCACGAAGGTCTATTTGCAGTTAGGGCGGGAACGTTCAGCGCAGCAACGCTATGATGAGGCTAAGGATGCGTATCAAGGCGTCTTGCGGATCGATCCTTCCAATAGTGAGGCTGCCCAGTTCATTGAACATTTCAAAAAGACCGGCGGGAACCCCAGCCCCACCGCCAAGGCGGGGACGGGCTCGACAGAAGGCCTGCCCAAGCGTGCCGAACCGCTCAATCTGCTGTCGGAAGCCACCCGACGCATCGAAGGAAAGCAGTTTGCCGGGGCTGAGGCCATTCTCAATCAATTGCTGACCAAAGAGCCGGGTAATCCGGAGGTCTGTCAATTACTCGCGAAGTTGCATTTGCAACGCGGAGATCTTCAGGTCGCGCTCGGCGAGTATCGCTACCTCGCGGGAGCGGCCTTGCGGGCACAACACTATGAGCAAGCTGAATCGCTGATTACCGAATTCTTGGCAGTCGAACCACAGTCGGTTGCAATGCTTGAACTCTACGGAGAACTCTACGGAGAAAAAGGTGATGCCGCCAATGCCGTGATCCGATATGGAAAGGCGATTGAGCTGCTATTGAAACATCCCGAACCTGGGATGCCGACGCTGCATGAGGAACTGTTCGAGAAAGTCACCGCACTGGCGCCGGATAGCCCAACGGTGAAAAGACTGGCTGTGCTCATCCATGGTACTGCGGCGGAGGAACTTCCCGTTCCAACCCAATCCAAGACCACTGCCCCCCAGACAGCTGCGAGCCCTTCGATCCCAACTCAGACGGAAACATCTTCACCGGCTCCCGTTGCTCCAGACCATCCATCGAAGGGGACCTCCAAGATCGCCCCATTACAGGACAGTCATGTCTCGCACGCGGAGCCGAAACCCACGCCGGCAGAATTGGGACCGTCACAGTCGCCAAAACAGGAGCCGCTCACTCAAGCTGGTGGGTTGGTATGGGCTAATGCCAAGCCGGACCAGCCATGGGGGTCGTCGTCGAAGGTGTCAAGTTCGGTTGCTCCCACCCCGCCCGTCCTCTCGACAAACGAGCAGTTCCAAGCCTATGTGAAAGCCGGCCAACAGGCTGAGGGGGAAGAATGGCTCAGTCGCTTGGTCACGGCGCAGCCGGATCATGCAGAGGCTCGAGAACTGTTCGGTTCTCTACGTGAGAGCAAGGGCGATACCGCCGGTGCAGCCTTGCAATATTCTCGTGCTCTCGAGTTGCTCCTGGCGCATCCAACCAATGAGAGTACGACTCGTCTGGCAAGTCTCTATCAGAAGGTCAAAGAACTAGCCCCGGCCAGCTCGTTGGTGGCCAAATGGGCCTCGATGTTTTCGGCGAAGCCGCAAGCGTCAGTACCTGGCGACGAGAAACCAGTCGCTGTTCCGGCTGGGAATGAGATTGAACCAGAGACCCACTACACGCTGGGAGTAGCCTACAAGAACATGGGGTTGCTGGACGAAGCGAAGGAAGAGTTTGCTCTCTCGATGAAGAGCCACGACTTTTTCTCGGACTCTTGTCTTATGCTCGCGGTCTGTTTGAAAGAGCAGGGACAATGCGAGTCGGCGAGTGTCCAGCTCGAGTTGCTGCTGAAGGAACCGAAGTGTCAGGGAGCCAAGGCACAGGCCATTCGCTATGAACTCGGGTTACTTTACGAAGCCCAAGAGCAGTGGAATCAAGCTGCCAAAATTTATGAATCGATCCCGACCTTCCACGACGTACCGCAACGACTCGAGTCGGCTCGCGCACGCAGAGCCCCAGCGGAGCCGACACCTGCCTTCCGCTATGGAAACTAGCGCAGGATGCTGAAAAAGTCGCTAGTCTCACCCACCCAACCCAGGCGCGCCAAGACGCGCCCTTTCCCATGCTTCGTTCTCTCATCGTTCAGACCCTCAACGTACCCGATCGGGATAGAACTGAGTAGCAGTTCGGGGCGGGCGGGTGAGAAAGTTACGCCTCCGGTGCTTCCATCGTCCGCGGCCTTGCTTGGGACGAGGCGCGTCTTGGCGCGCCTGGGTTGGGCGGGTGTAAAATCTGAACGTTTAGAGCATCCTGCCAGGTATTCTCCTCCCATCTTGCGTATTTTGTGCAGCAGCCTGCTAGTGAACTTCGTTTGGTGCGGGACGTCCGTCTAACACCGCTTGAATATTTTTTAAACAGACCATTCCCATCTGAACCCTTGCGTGTAGGGTGGCGGAACCGAGATGCGGGAGCAGCACGACTTGATTCAACAGTGCAAGTCTTGGGTGGAGGACCGGTTCCCGTTCATAGACGTCGAGTCCTGCGCCAGCGATGATTCCTCTTTTGAGAGCGTCGAACAACGCGGCTTCATCGACGATCGGACCACGGGCAGTATTGATGACGAAGGCAGTGGGTCGCATCCAGGCCAATTCGCGCGTACTGATCAGATGGTGCGTGGCCGGCGTGAGGGGCACATGGATCGTCATGACATCGGCTTCAGCGAGGATATCTTGTAGTGATCGATACTCCCATTCACGGGGTAGAGATGAGGTAGCTAGAGGTTGTCGTGTGTGATAGCGTACCGGCATGCGGAACCCTACCGCGCGCTGGGCGACCGCTTGCCCGATCCGACCCATCCCGATAATCCCCAGTGTCTTGCCCGTGACTTCCGCACCCAAGAGTTGCGTGGGACTCCACCCGGTCCAAGCGCCGGACCGAACGAGGGCGTCGCCTTCGACCACGCGGCGTGCCGTCACTAGGATCAAGGCCCAAGTCAGATCCGCGGTCGCATCCGTCAGGACATCCGGAGTATTGGTGACGATTAGCCTGCGCTGTCGCGCGGCAGCAAGATCGATGTTGTTATACCCTACGGCATAGTTCGCCAGAATTTTCAGCCGGGTGGCCGCATGAATGGTCTCGGCGTCGATGCGATCGCCCAGAGTCACGATCGCGGCATCGGCTTGGCAGAGTCCGTCACGAAGGACTGGCGGTGTCGGCAATGCATCATGAGGATCCTGCACGAGTTGAAACCGTTCCCGCACGGTGGCCATGACGGGATCGGGGAGGAGGCATGAGATATAAAGAGTGGGACGCGAGTCGGTCACAGGCCTGTGCTCCTATCCGCGCGGATCTTAGCAGGATGCTGAAAAAAACTGCCAGCAGGGGATGCATGTATAGGTGGGGTCATTGCTTGACTTTGCACCGCGCCATTGCAGTCTGTTGCTGTGGGGTACGCGGCGTGGATTCGATCAGGTCTTGAATCTTCGAAATCCGCGACGGCGACACCCCAAAGCGCACCGCCACCATGTTCAACGACTCATTGGCGGCATGTCGCAAAAGCCACACGGTGGTGTGGTAGGCCTCTCGGTGAGTCTTTGCCACCGTTGCTGCGGGAGAAATCCCATAGACCGTTGCCACCTGAACCAGGATCTCGTGAGGCGTGAGCCGTACGGGGTCGGTTTGGGCGCGCGGCACGTTGGCCGGTCGTTGCTCTGGTATCAGCGCAGCCATACGCGTGAGAAAGGTTGGACTCCCGAGGAAAATTTGACCTGTGATGTGGGCCCACGGTGAAGGGTGTCCAATCCCCTCGAGTACAAACCGCTGATAGGCCTGCTGTGCGCGGTCGTGGTCTGCATCGAATAGCTGACGTACACCTGTTACATCAAGCCAGGGAGGTGCAGCACTCATTCCCGCGGTCGTGCCATAACTACTCCACATCCACTGGGCCGGGTCCGAGACGAAGCCGGCTCGGACAGGATTCAGGACCACATATCGGCACAGTTCGAGGAGATAGCCCTCACGCTCGACAAGCAGGCTCTTGAATCGTCCCTGTAGGAGATGCCCCACACGCTGATGCCGCCAATTGAAGCGCTGAGTATAGCTACCATTCAGCCGCCGCATTCCGCGACTCAGATTCGGCTCCGGTGTTTCAAGGAGCAGATGGTAGTGATTGCCCATCAGGCAGTAGGCATAGCAGCGCCACTGCTGCTGAAGGATTTCGCGGCCGAAGAGAGAGAGGAAGTGTCGCCGATCGGTGTCGTCTTCGAAAATCGTCTGGTGATCATTGCCCCGCGCCGTGACATGGTACAGCGCGCCGGGATATTCGAGACGTAGTTGACGAGCCATGAATAGGGAGCCTATGTACTATGCGGTGCAAAGTCAAGCAACGACCCCATCTCTTCCCCGCGGAGATCAACGGACTCACCCTAAACCACGTCGTGGAACTGAGTAGCCTCAGCAACACTTTCATTCGCCATAATCGATTCTATGTGCCGAGCAATGCGCAAAGCCTTGATTTCGATCTCAACATTGTCCAGAAAAATGTGCAGCAGAGTGGTCAGCTTGAGATTGTGGCAACCATTGAAGGGGCCGCGCAACCAACGGTCATTAGCTCGATTGCTTTGAATGGTACCACGAATAGCTATCAGCATCTGTCAGTTCTTCTGCCGGTAGAACTTCGAGGTAAAGCGATCACTCTGGAGTTTAGTCTTGCTGCTCTGCCGTTGGGTTCTGGAGCCGATCGGGTGAGGCTCGACAACATTGCTCTGACACTTTCTCAGCCACTGCAGACAGCATCGACCCAAATCGTTGGAGCAGTGAGCCAGACTCTGGACAGCAACACTCTCACGCAAGTGCTGGCGACGGCACAGGGCCAATGGACTGGTCTAGTAAATGTGCCAATCGGCTCCACCGACTTTGGGCTCACTCTTGGTTCGACAACCAGCGCCAACATCAGCCAGGGTGAAACTACTCCCGGCACGCCAGCGAAAACGAATAGGAGCGCAGGATTCAGTCAGCATGGCCTCGATAACCAATGCACTTTTGCGAATTCTGATTTCATTCACGAACTGACGTTCGGGTCGGAGCAGAAAGCAGCCTTGATCAATACCTCCACAGACCAGTTCTGGGCTGATCGTGACGCGGCGTTTACCACCGACAGCCATACCATTGAGTCCCAATTGGATTCCGTGTTGGCTGTCACTCAACATGAAGCGGTCGGGCAGGTAAGAGGCGAGCAAGCCCTTGAAACCAACATAGGTAACGAGGGGGCCCTTGTAAATAGTGGTTCCATCGTCGGCATACCGAACCTCAATCTCAGCGTTCAATCGACGTCCCCAGGAGGCAATAGCTCCATCTCCGACTTGGAAGTCTTCGATCTTCAGAAACTCTCGCTTTTCTCGCTCCAGCCTGGGACGAACCTCTTCCAAGTTCCAGAGCTCCAGGGGATACAAGTTCTCCCCATAGTTAATGTCACAGCCCCCTTGGCTCAGAGCAAGGACGAACAGGATCAGAATGCGCTTCCACATAGTCTCTCCTTCGGTAGCCTCACCTTACCGCCGGATCGGAATTTGGTCAACAGTTCCGGCGCTTTCGGCGCGGTGGGTCTGTCTGGTTTGTTCGGTCTGTCTAGTGCGGGGGTGTCATTCGATCCAAACCACTTACCACTGACCACTGACCACTCACCACTGTCTGCCGATCAGCTCGCCCTGCTCAACCAGGCTACCATTACTATAGCTGACCTGGCCGAGGGTTACCTGGCGCTGACGACCGGCTCGACCATCACATTGGATACCGATGCCGCCGGTTACGGCTGGTTCATTGATTCGACACCATTGTTGAACGAAGAGTTCAGCGCTGATGCCGCGTCACCCTGGCAGTTCACGGCGTTGGATGGCAGCGCCGCTGCCGGTAAGATCGATCTCATGACAGTGCTCATGCATGAGCTTGGGCACGTCATGGGCCTGGGCCATGTGAGTTCCGCCGTCGACGGGACCCGCCTCATGGCCGGCAGCATCGACCCCGGCATCCGCCGGTTGCCGTCGTCGCTCGATGTAGGTCTATCTGGTCTGTCTGGTGCGGGGGCATCATCCGATCCGGACAACTCAACACTCGAAGACGTGTGGGCTCCGTATCTCGTGCATTACACCCAGGCTTCTGACGCTACCCCCACTACCCCGCTTACCCCCAGCAACCCCGCTCGCTTGGTGCAAGCGGCACAGATCCCATCGCACGCAGGTATCTTTAATAGCAACTTTGCCAACAGCGATCCGCAATCGGCGAACTTTGGTTGGGATGAATCCGGCGCAGTCACGATTGCCAACGGGCAAGCCGTGCTCTCCGAAGACAGCAATGTCATTTCCACCCTGTCTCAGCTCTTTACGCTGCCGGCTAATTCGACACACCTGCGCTTTACCTTGGTCGATGCCAACTTGCAAACGAACGGCGTGAATCGCCCGTCGGATGCATTTGAAGTCGCGTTCCTGGAGTCCAGCACCTTGACTCCGCTCGCTGGCGTGACGGCGGGCCTGACGCAGACCGACTCATTGTTCAATCTCCAGCAGGACGGCACGGTCCGCTTCAGCAATCGTGTGAGTCTCTCGAATGGCACGCTCTCAGGTTCCACGCTGGACCTGACCCAACCGGTCATGGTCGATATCGATCTGACAGGGATTGCGGTGGGAGCAGGAGCTAGACTCTCGTTCGATCTGCTCGGCTTCGGGGATCGTACCAGTTCGATCGTCCTCGACAACGTCCTCCTCACCAACGGGCAAGCGACGGCGGCACCGGTCGCGGCGGGCGACTCCTACACCGTCGCCGAAGGCGCGACCTTAACCGTGCCAACGTTAGGCCTGTTGACGAACGATCTCGATTCCGACACTTCAGCCTTCAGCCTAACAGCCTTGCTCCAGACTGCCCCTACCCACGGCACCCTGACGCTCAACGCCGACGGCAGCTTCACCTATGTCCACAACGGCAGTGAAGCTGTGACCGATTCCTTTACCTATCGCGTGAGTGACGGGATCAACGTCTCGAACCTCGCGACGGTGTCATTGACGATCACGCCAGTGAACGACGCGCCGGTGATCGCGGCGATTGCGCCGCAGACGGTGGAGCAGGGGAGAACGCTCAGCGTGACGGTGAACGCGACTGATCCGGATGTCCCGGCTCAGACACTGACCTATAGCCTGAATGCCGGTGCGCCGGCTGGAGCGACCATTCATTCCGCGACGGGCGTCGTGACATGGGCCGTGCCAGCCGCGCAGACGCTCGGTCTCTACTCGCTCACCGTCCGAGCGACCGATAACGGGACGCCAGTTCTCTTCAGTGAACGTACGTTCACTGTCGAAGTGCTGCAGGCAACCAATGTCGCGCCTGTCCTCGCGCCGATCGGGGCGAAGGCCGTGAACGAAGAGACCGAACTCCGCTTCACGATCTCGGCGACGGATGCCGACCTCCCGGCGCAAACACTGACGTACAGCGCAACCGGGTTGCCAACCGGTGCGACCTTCGATGCGATCAGCCGAGAATTCGCCTGGACGCCGACGGAAGCACAAGGCCCTGGTTCGTATGTGGTCACGTTCTCCGTTACGGACGGCGTCGCAACAACGAGCGAAGCCGTCACGATTTCGGTCGCCGAAGTGAACCTGGCCCCGGTCTTAGCACCCATCACCGACAAGACGGTGAATGAGGGTACGCTGCTGACCTTCAGCGCTTCGGCCACGGATGCAGATGTGCCGGCACAATCCCTGACCTATAGCCTGGCGGCCGGCGCTCCAACCGGTGCAGTGATCGATGGCACGACCGGGGTGTTCACCTGGACGCCGACGGAGGCGCAAGGTCCGAACGTCTACACACTCTCGATCAATATAGGTGGGGTCATTGCTTGACGTTGCCACGCGCCGTGACGTGGTACAGTGCGCCGGGATATTCGAGACGTAGCTGGCGAGCCATGAATAGGGCGCCTAGGTAATAGGCGGTGCAAAGTCAAGCAACGACCCCATCGATCTCCGTAGCTGGCGAGCCATGAATAGGGCGCCTAGGTAATAGGCGGTGCAAAGTCAAGCAACGACCCCATCGATCTCCTTGGTACAGCGCGCCGGGATATTCGAGACGTAGTTGGCGAGCCATGAATAGGACGCCTAGGTACTAGGCGGTGCAAAGTCAAGCAACGACCCCATCTCTCTCTGCCATCTCTCTCTGCTGACCGGTTTTTCGTCAATAGTAATGCCAGATGGGAGTCCCGGGAGTAATTTGGGGGAGGGGTTCTTCTCGGCAGGCCTGCAACTTAATCATGTAATCGCCGAAGATATACAGAGCTTGCCAAGTGATCACGGGATTGCAGGATTCAGTCAGAGCTGCCTCAACGATCAAGTCCTGTTTTCGGACAATAACCTCATCCTTGAAAGTGCGCCCAATCAGTTTGCACTGAGTTCTAAGAGGATCACCCTCATTAATGTCAGTGCAGACGAGTTTTCGATCGATGGTCATTCGTCGGCGTCCTCCGACAGCCATACCGTTCAAGCCGAGATCGATGCCCTCCTGCGTCGTGCTGAGGAGTCTGCTGTCACGAATATTGTTCAGGAGGCCAATCCCGAATCCTGGAAAGCTAAGAATGGTACCGCGGTAGACAACAGTACCATCAGTATATCGAACCTCAACGTCGGCAGTCAGTCGCCGGCCTCGAGCAGCGATAGGGCCAGTTCCGATAGTGAGATCTTCAAGTTGCAAGTTGTCACGCTTGGCAGCCTCGCGCAGCAGCCTTCCCTCTTCGGGGAAGGGAGCAATCTCGTAGGGCCCGATATTTTGACCACTTTGGCTACACCCGGACAGGGTCAGAACCAAAATAACAAGAATGCGCTTCAGCATAATCTCTCCTTCGGTAGCCTCACCGTACCGCCGGATCGGAATTTGGTCAACTAATCTGGTTCCTTTGGGACTGGCTTCGTTGGCCTGATTGCCGATCGGTTCGCCTTGCTGAAGCAGGCCACCATTTAGCCGATCTGGTCTTGTTCGTGATGCTTGTTCTCTCCCGATAAGTCCGTCTAGAATGCGGAACCCATCCAACTATGACCGCACCAACTCTTATTCTGCCTGAACGTTCCCGCGCGATTGCTTCCGACCTCCGAGCCGCACTTGGTGTCGAGAAGGTAAAAGACGACTATTCGACGCTCACTGCCTATGCGGTGGATGCCAGCATCTATCGGATGGCGCCCAAGGCGGTTGTGCTTGTCGAGTCCGAGGAGGACATTGCCGCGACGGTACGTTATGCCGTCGCGCGAGGTATTCCGCTGACGCCGCGTGCCGCCGGGACGAATCTGACCGGCTCTGCGATCGGGGCCGGGATCATTCTGGACGTGTCGCGCTTGAATCGAGTGTTGGAGTTGAATCGAGAAGAACGTTGGGCTCGGGTCCAGCCGGGGATCGTGCTCGCTGAGTTGAATAAAGAGCTTGGGCGGCACGGATTATTGTTCGGTCCCGATCCTTCCAGCGGCGACATGTGCAAGCTCGGTGGGATGTTGGCGAACAATTCGTCCGGTCCCCACACGCTGCGATACGGTGCCGTCAAAGATAATGTCGCGGCGCTCCGTGTCTGTCTGCAGTCCGGTGACTGGCTGGATGCCAAGGCTTACGGACTCAATGATCAAAACTTCAACGATTTATTGAAGTCACACAAGCTGCTTCAAGATTTGCGATCTCTGATACAAGACAATGGCGCACTGATTGCGCAGAAGCGACCGACGGTCAGCAAGAACAGTTGTGGCTATAATCTTTTCGGTCTTGCCGATGGGCTTGCGCGAGGCTGCTTCGATCTTCCGAAACTGTTCGTCGGCAGCGAAGGCACGCTGGGCCTCTTCAGCGAAGCGACGATCAGGCTGGTCGAAAAACCCCGCACGACTCTTACGGCACTCATCCATTTCCACCGTTTGGAAGATGTGGGTGATGCGGTGCCGAAGCTACTGGAGCTCAGTCCGAGCGCGTTGGAGGTGATGGATGCTAATACGCTCAATCTGATCGGACGGGCGCAGCACGGCATTCCGGCAGACGCAGCTGCCACTCTCTTGGTGGAACTGGACGGCGACGGGATAGGGAACGATCTCCGGGCACAGGCTGAGCGTATGATCGACATTTCCCGCCGGTATCGTCTCACCTCCGATCCCGTGATTGCCTTCGATCCTGAGCAACGGGAACAATTGTGGAAGGCCCGCAAGGCCCTCTATCCCACGCTCTATCGGTTCGATCCCAAGAAGAAGCCCATCAACTTTGTCGATGACGTGGTGGTGCCGGCTGAACGGATCAGCGAACTCATCCGCTATCTTGAAGAGTTCTTCGCCGGGCAGCGTGTGCCGGTCGCGATTTTTGGTCATATCGGAAACGGGAACGCCCATATCATTCCCTTGCTCGACGTGAATGATCAAGACGATTTCCAGAAGATGGTGCAGGGCTATCACGAGATTCACCAAACGGTCTTGAGCCGTTTTGGCGGCTCGATCTGTGGAGAACACGGCGACGGTCGGGTGCGCGCCGAATACGTGAAGACGATGTTCGGCCCGGAACTGTACAGCCTGTTTGTGCGTGTGAAGCAAAGCTTTGATCCATCCGGAGTGCTCAACCCCGGCATCAAGATCAGCGACCGGCCCTTCACAGACCATATCGATCATGTGCGATTGTCAAAATCCTGTGCGACCTGCGCCAAGTGTAACGCCGTCTGCCCGGTCTACGATGTGTTTCAATCGGAAGACATGAGTTCGCGGGGCTGGTTCGAGATCGTCACGGATAAGAACTATAGCTATCTCAATTCAAAGCGAGTCGTGGAAGCCTGTCTCAACTGTAAGTCCTGTCGCACGGCTTGCCCGGCCGGCGTCGATGTATCCCAGCTCATCCTGGACCGGCGTGCTGAGAATCCGAACGAGATGGCCGGGACCATCTTTCGCTTCCAGGCACAGACTGTACGATTCGAACAATTCTTAAAGTTTCTCGCGAGGTTTCAGTCTCTATGGGATCGACCGCTGGTTCGGCGGTTGCTCGATCGTCTAACCAAGCCGTTTATGCATCGTTTGGCCGAGACAGCACGATTGTCGCCTCAGCTGGTGCTGCCCAGACTGGCCCGCCGACATCTCCGAGACCGCTATCCAGAACTGATACCCCAGGCAGGGAAAACTGGTCACTCTCCGGTGGCCTATTTCCATGGCTGCGCAGCCAATTACTTCGACGATGGGGTGGGAGATGCCGTGATTGCGGTACTGCGAAAGCATGGGGTCGAGCCGGCTCTGCCGCCGCAGCGATGCTCCGGGACGCCGATTGAAACGTACGGGCATCGCGCGTTGGCCAAAGAAGGGGCACGGGTGAATCTTGCATCCATGGCAGGGTACGACAAGGTGGTGACCGGATGTGCCTCCTGCACCCTCATGCTGAAGGACTATCCCGCCTTGTTCGCCGGTGAGCCGGAGCAAGCGGCAGCCCAGGCCTTGGCCAAACGGGTCACACATATTTCGGAGTTTGTCTCACAATCGCCCGTGAAACCTGCCATGGGTAGCTCGCAGGCCACGAGATGCAAGATGACCTATCACTCGTCCTGCCATCTTCGTGCAGCGGGAGTGACCAAGGAACCTCGGGCGATTCTCGCAGGCTTACCGGGTGTCGACTATGTCGAGATGCCGGACGCCGATCGCTGTGCCGGCGGAGCCGGGACCTATCTCGTGAAGGATTTTGACACGTCGCAGCGCATAGTCGAACGCAAGCGGAGGGCCGTTGAACAGAGTGGTGCCGAGGTGGTCGCCACGAGTTGTCCGGCCTGTATGATTCAACTGCGTACGGGATTGCAGGGGGCAGCGGAAGTCAAACACGTGGCTCAACTGCTTCAAGAGGCCTACGACGCTGCAGACCGGTGATAGGTTTGTTTCGTTCAACCAAACAAACGAGACAAACTAAACAAACCAGATAAACCAATTAACGAGGTTTTTGTGGTCACTGTGCTGGTCTTTGGATTAACCCTTCGCGATGCGGTCGGAGGAACAGAATTCGAATTTGAGGTCTTGGAGCCGACCACGGTCAGGAAACTCATCGAATCGAACCAAGACCGCCTCGGCCCGCTGGTGCAGTTCCTGACGAACCGGGAAGTGATGATTACGGTGAACAAGAAAGTAAGCGCCGACGATACGATGGTCAAGGACGGCGATACTGTGAAGTTATCCCACCAGTCAAGGGTGTCGTACGACGGCACGCGCGACATCCCCATCTAGCAGGCTGCTGAAAAAGGTCCCCATCTTACCCGCCAAGCCCTGCCGCGCCGAGACGCGCCTTTTCCCATGCTTCGTTCTCACCTCGAAAGCATCCTCAACGTAGCCTATTGGGACAGAACTGCGCTAGCAGTTCGGAGCGGGTGGGAGAGAAAGGTACGCCTCCGGTGCTTTCTTCGGCTACGACCTCGCTGTCGAACTTTTTGAGCAGCCTGTAGGTCGGATTGCTGTGCCCTGTTCTTCGGCTCCTCGCCGCCGACGGTTTGAGCATTCGCGGGATGCGCAAGACTGGCAACGCCGTCGTCCGACTGATCGACAATACTATGGATCGCGCATTGACAGAACCTTCCCCGTCACGTAGCCTGCGCCGGCATGTAAGCCTGTCAGAAAGGCGTCGATGCCGCGTAACGATCAGGCCGTCCGCCAACTCGTCATCCTCAACAAACTCGAAGCGTCGCGCCACGGACTCACACTCCATCAACTCGCCGAGGCGATAGATCCCTCCGCCACACGCCATCCGCGAACTCTTCGCCGAGACCTCGCAGCCATTGAAGCGATCGGTTGGCCTCTCGTCACGGAACGTGTGGAGGGGCAGGTGCGATGGAAACTCCTCGAAGGGTTCCGCAACATTCCGGCGCTGCGCCTCTCTCCCAGCGAACTCATGGCCCTGACGGTCAGTCGCCGCCTCATTGCGCCTCTGGAAGGAACGGAACTTCACGCCGCGCTGCAATCGGCTCTTGGGAAAGCCTCTGCGGCATTGCCTCCACAGGGGCTGGAGTTGGCACAGCAACTTGAACGCACCTTTTCCGTCGGACTCGGTTCGCATAAGCGATATCGGCATCATCGTGAAGTGGTCGAGCGAATTACCCAGGCCATTGTGCACAAGACGCGCATACAAATGCGGTACGATTCCGCCTCCCGCGGCAGGATGACTCGTCGCGATGTCGATCCCTATCGACTCTGGTACGCTTCCGGGGGGCTCTATCTCATCGGGTACTGTCATCTCCGCAAAGAGCCCCGCATGTTCGCCGTGGAACGGATCAAGTCCGCGACGCCGACCGAGTTCCCCTATCAAATCCCGCTCCATTTCGACTTCGATGCATTTGTTGAAGATTCGCTCACCGTCATGCGCGGGCCTCGAATCATGGTGGAACTGGAATTCGATAAGCTCACCGCCGCCTGGGTCAAAGATCGCGTCTGGCATCCCAGCCAGCAGCTCAAACGTCTCCCGCGTGGTCGGATGCAGATGATTCTCTCGGTGGCGGACAGCCGTGAGGTAGTGGGGTGGGTGCTGAGCTTCGGCAGCGGGGTGCGGGTGGTGCGTCCCAACAGTTTGCAAGTAGCTGTTGTGGAGGAGGCTGACTCTATTCTTCGAAGGAACTCTGACTCAACCCTATGAGAACGATTAGCTCGACGCGGGCAGATAGAGATGCACCCCCGGAACCTTTTTGAAGTGCGTATCCAGACTGTACACATGGCAGTTGTGCTCGATCGCCAAGGCGGCGATGATCAGATCCGACAGCGGCAAGGTCACGCCTCTGCGAAGCAGATGTGCCGAAAGGTCGCCGGTCTGCAACCAGGTGGATTGGGTGACTTCATAGTACGGCAAGGCCAACAGGGCATCGGAGAGGGCATCCCGTTCGGACGATGTCCGGCAGCCCTGGAGCAATTCGGCCAACACCACGCCGACAAGGGCAACCTCGTCGGCGTCGATGAGTAAGTCGAGCGCCGCTTTCTCCGGTGAATCCTGACGATTGAAGAACGGAATCCAAACGGAAGTGTCAGCGATGACCATGTCGGCGGCGTCTCAAGAGAGCTTGATGGCGGATCTCGGTCTGTTCCAGCTTTTTCCAATCCAGGTCGAGACGGATCTTGCCGCTCAAGGACTTGAGCTGATCCAGCTTTTTTCTCCGGATCAATTCCGATGCCGCCTGATGGATCGCATCGGTCTTAGTCTTGGCGGATGTGACGTCCATGAGTTCCCGAATGAGTTTCTCGTTGAGATCCAAGGTCGTACGCATACGCATTCCCTCTTCGATATGCCCGTATCGTATGCATAGGGGATGCAGATGTCAATCGTTCCCGTTGGAATTCCGGCGTGTGCCGGAACGTGGGGATGCGACAACCAGGCACAGGCAGGGACCTTAGATGTCACGATAGGCTCAGAGGCGAACTAGAAAAGCTGTCGGAAACCCCTAAATGGATCGCGGGGAAAACCCCGGCAGCACAATATTCCGAGAATGGACCTCCGATGTCACAGCCGCTGAGTATCATGGGCACATCCGATGAACGTCTAAGCAAGGAGGCTGCCATGAAATACAGCAGGCTGATTGCAATGATGCTATGCATGTGGATCACAACGGGCTACGCTGAGACGGGCTTCGACCCGCGCTATGAACGGGACTACAACATCTTCAATCCGGTCACGCAGTATCAATCGGATAACCCCCTCAATCCGGTTAATACCTACGACCCGAATAATCCATTCAATCCTATGAATAAATACGATCCCGGCAATCCGGCCAACCCGATCAACCAATACAGTCCGAACAATCCCTTCAACCCAGTGAATCGCTATCATCCGGAGAATCCGCTGAACCCGGTGAACAAATATAACTCCAGTGTGCCGTTCGAGCCGTTGGATGGAGGAACCGGAGGCAGAAGGTAATCCGTATGAGGAGATGGGCAAGAGGTCGCACGCCATGATTTCACGGAGGGGAAGTCGTTCCAA
>Ga0187893_10001059_pt1 | contig 68465 bp, 74 predicted proteins | sample MA1701074metaG_FD_139574 | JGI IMG/M metagenome (GOLD analysis project Ga0187893, IMG submission 139574) | White microbial mat communities from a basaltic lava cave in the Kipuka Kanohina Cave System on the Island of Hawaii, USA - MA170107-4 metaG ...
ATGGGCTACTTGCAGGCAGCCTGGTTGCCAGTCAGTCCTGGACATGAATCCGCATTGACCCCTTGGTCTAGTGCGTCTAGAACCCATTTCCACAAATTCGCCCACCAGCTTTGTTACAGTGACGACTCTGGTGAGGTCTTGAAGGGAGGGAGAAAATATTGTATACTGGTATCAGCCCCTTGTTCACTTGAAACGTATCGGAGGTAGAAATGAAATCGAATCGTTCCATCCTGCTTATTATTGTTCCCATTGCTTTCGCGTTGGCGAGTTGCGAGGCGGAACTGGCATCGTTTGCACCCACGCCGACGTTTACTCCGGAGGAAAAGAGACCTGCTCCAACGGTCACGGCAACCACCCAGCCTGCTAATCAGGCTACTGATACACCTGCGGCGCTTCCCGTCCCTTCGCCGTTCAGCATTTCCATGCTGTTCACCAATGGATCGTGCGGCACCGGCACACCCACTTGGGATTATACGTTCACCATTGATGGCACAAGCATCACGCAAGATCAAACGGATGGGATTGGTGGTCCCGTTGTAATTTCACTGGCAGGCGCGTATGATCCGGCGAGTGGGGCGTTCGGCACAACCGCGGATGTCGGAACCGGCATCGAAACCTACGATGGTACGATCGGTTTTGACGGTACGGCGATTACCGTGACGGGTAGCTACGCCTATACTCCCACCAGCGGTACGGCATGCACGTTCGACTTTGAAGGAACTACAACACCATAAATCCGCTCGCCCACTCTATGCGAGAAGCCGTTCTTCATTCTTGCATGAGTCTTGCCGCTCTTCGCCCGATCTCCACCGCGAAGTTCGTGCCGCGATCCCACGGGTAGACCTGACTCATCGAAGCAAAATACAGCCCTTCGATGGGTGTACGAATCGCAGGAATATTTTTTGAATGATTGACCAAGGGTACCGGTTGGGCATAATTCGTCTTGTTGACCCAGACTTTCTTCACCCAGTCCTTGCCAAACGCAGGATTGAGTCTTTTGAATGCCGGCATAAAGCGTTCGAGCAACTCTTCGTCGCTCAACGAAAAATATTCGTGCCCCAATTCCAAATAATCGCCCGCATACACAATGCGGTCGCCACTGAAATGCTCAGGCGACACAAAATTTGTATGCTCCACGATGGCAAGCATTGGGTATCCCGCCTCCTTGGGTAGGTTGAACCAGTAATAACCCTCACGCGATAGTTGATGCTTGAGTGACAGCACCATTACCACCGCGCCCATGGACTTCAATTCGAGTAAGCCTTTCAAATACTCTTCGGGCAGATCGGCGCACATCTTTGCCATCAGATTCGGGGATGTGGTGACCAAAACTTGATCGAATAATTCGACGCTTCCGCCCGCGTCGAGCCCGAGACCTTTTTCCTGATTCTGTTTAATGAACCTGACCTGCGTCCCCAGCCGAATCTCCACGCCCATACCGCGCAATCTCTCGGCAAATACATCGGCGAACTTTTGAAAGCCGCCCTCGAATGTTCCGAGACGCGTCGTCCGCGCTTTGATGCGAGCCCACATCCACGCCATGTTTACGTCTCGGTAAAACGGACCGAATTTCCCAACCAGCAACGGCTTCCACATCTGCTCGTAGACTTGTTTGCCAGCCCATTTCATCATCCACGCGTCGGCGGTGAACTTCTCCAACGCGCGCCAGTTGTTGGTGAGGCGGAGAAACAGCCCGACGAATCCGAATCGGATCTTATTGAGACCAAACCCGAGTCCCGGAAAGCGAAGCGCATTGAGGATCGAGTCGAAGGGATAGAACTTCCCTTTGTAGTACATCACTGTAAGCGGGCGCGGAAAAATGACTTTATCCTGCAAGCCCAGTTCTTGAATCAATCCCATCATCGAATTGTCGGATTGAAACCAGTGGTGATAAAACTTTTCGACCGACCAATCCCAGTGCGGCTCTTTGAAACCCGAAGCCAGCCCGCCGACATAATTTGCCGATTCGAAAATTGTGACTTCGTACCCAGCTTTTTTCAGATCGTACGCGGCAGCAAGCCCGCCAAACCCCGCTCCAATGATCGCGATTTTCATCAACTCTCCATTTGAAAGTGACAGCCACACTTCACGTGACTGTCACTGATTGTTTCTTTGTTCAAGTGTTCCTGCAAGAACTTTAAGTCTATCCCATCTCTTTCGTACTACGTATATCATCGCCAGCGTTTGCAACCAGCGCGGGTCGCACTGCGGATTCGCCGCCAGTTGTTCGAACACTTCCATCGCCTGGTCGTCCGTGCGGCGGGTCTTTGAATATTCCGTCGCTAGTTGAAGTAGATATGCCTCGCGTTGTTTGCGGACTTGCGTATCCTGCAAGATTCTTTGTTGAGACTCTTCCACCCGCCGTCGAACTTTGACTATGGCTTCCTCAAGTTCATCCCCGGTGAACGGCTTGATCAGGTATTCCTGCACACCGACCGAGATCGCGTTGCGGAAAGTCTCCGCATCCTTCTCTGCCGAGATGATGATGCAACCCGTCTGAGGGCGTGCTTTTGCAATTTCGCGGTAAGCGCTCAACCCGTCCATTTCAGGCATGTTAACGTCGAGCAGGACGATGTCCGGATGATGCTCCGCCGCAAACTGGACTGCCTGCATGCCATTCGAAGCGATGGCGACCACCTCTACATCGTCAATTGTTGCAAGCATCAGGCGGGTGTTGCGCCGCGTCTCTTGGATATCGTCAGCGATCAACACCTTCAATTTCCTTCTTTTGGATGACCCGGGTTGTGCCATCGAGAGACACCATGCCTTTTGCTTTATATACTGCTCGAAAGGTCAGGCTCCAGTATAACCCACCGAGGACTCTTTACAACTTTTCTGTTTCAGCCCGCAGTGAATCGCTCCATTGAATCCCTTCTTTCGTCAGGTAATACGCGCCAAGGAGGGTAATAGGAAGCCACAATGCCACGTGCAGGGTGAGAGTGTAGCCTGCCGCGACGGAATGATCCACTCCATAGGCGGTAAGCACAGCGATGCCGGGCGCATCGAACGTGCCGATGTACCCCGGCGCAGATGGGATGGTTGTGGCAAGATTGACGATGCCGTTCATCAACATCAGCCCAAAGAATGAGATGGTGAAATCGAAGCCCTGCATCACGAACCAGTACTTTCCTGTTTCCAAGAGCCAGATGATCACCGATGTGAAGAACACCATCAATACATTCCACGGCGAGCGAAGGGAAGCAAGGCCATCCAAGAATTTGGTCGCGATGCTGATAAGTCTGTTATGCAGGCGTTGGGGGGTGAAGCGGGTCAACATCCAAAGGGAGGCTTTCATAGTAGTTTGCGGAAACATGGCGGCGATCAAGAAGATGACCAGCGCGCCGATGAAAACCCCGGTCCCGATGACTGTCGCTTGTTGAATGTTGCCGACGAAGCCCGAAGCGCCAGTAAGTTTTGCGAGTTCGGGTAAGTTGACAAAGACGAATGCCAGCATCACAACGCCATCGAAGATACGTTCGACAATGATCGTGGCTAGTGATGCCGAGACAGATACTCCCTGCCTGCGCTTGAGAATGACCGCGCGCAGGACCTCCCCGGCGCGGGCGGGATAGATATTATTTCCCATGTATCCGATGGTTGTTATGGGAAACATGGTTTTGGTTGGGATCTCTTTGATGGGGTTGAGGAGGTAGTGCCACCTCCACGCGCGCACCCACACGCCCACGAAGTACACGCCGATGCCGGGGATCAGCCACCAGTAATTCGCCTGTTGAACTGCATTCCAAAATTCACTGAGTTGCAATCCCCGCAAGGCAAGCCAAATAAAGAGGACACTGATGAACACCCCGAGCCAAAACTGCCATTTTTTCATGCGGGGCGATTGTATCATGTAGGCGAGAGTCTGAGACTCGTCGCTACGATATAATGAATCTATGCATTTGAACCAACTCGCGCCCGATTTTGAGTTGTACGATTTCCAAAGGAATATCCATAAGCTTCGCGAGTATCAAGGAAGAATGGTCATCGTCAATTTTTGGTCGGCAGAGTGCCCGCACTCGGAGCGGACCGATGGATTGATCCTTAAGTGGATGATGGAGTGGGCGAGCGATGTGGTCTTACTGCCCATTGCGATGAACCGGAACGAATCCGCTGAAATGATGAAAGAAGCGGCTAAGGCACGCGGCATCTCGATCGTCCTGAATGACGCGGAGCAGGTTGTCACGGATGCATATGGCGCCGAAGTGACCCCTCATGTTTTCGTCGTGGACCGCGAAGGCATCCTGCGGTATCGCGGCGCCGTGGACGATGTTACGTTCCGCAAAAGAAAGCCGAGGCGTTCCTTTCTCGCAGAGGTTGTTACGGCATTGCTCGAAGGCAAACAGCCTGAGATACAAGAGACGCGCGCTTACGGTTGCGCCATCGTGCGTGAAATTTGATAGAATCCATCCATGCCAATCGAACTTTCAGCGCGCGTTGCATTCTTGAAGAAAATTCATCTCTTCTATGGATTGGAAGACGATGCGCTTATGCGCGTGGCTGAAGAGTTGGAAGAGTACGCGGTTCCCAAGGACAGTGTGGTGGTGAAACAGGACAGTCCCGCGGAAAGTTTCTACATGATCTATGGCGGGAGCGTTCGCATCGTCCGCCGGCAGGATGGGAAGGATATACAACTCGCGCGGTTGGTGAAGAATGATTATTTCGGCGAGATGGCGCTCGTTTCCAATCGCCGTCGTTCGGCGACGGTGACCGCGCTGGAGGATACTTCCTTACTGATCCTTTCGCGCGAAGATTTCAAAAAACTGTTCCGCGAACACCCGGATATCGAATACAACCTCGAGGTGGCGGTGAAGAGCCGTCAACTGGCGCGCAAACTTCGCTTCAAGTGGTTAAGACCGGACGAGGTAGTGTATTTTCTGGCGCGCAAACATCTGGTCGCGCTCTACCCCAGGATTCTCGGACCGCTCTTCCTGCTAATCGTCCCTGTTTTCTTTGGATATTCCTTTTTCTGGGTATTGCCTCATCCGATTGTAGCGACAGCCGCGTTGGGTTCATTTCTCGCAACCCTTGCATGGTTCGCGTGGCTCATCCTCGATTGGAGCAATGACTATTACGTGGTTACGAACGAGCGAGTGGTCTGGCTCGAAAAGGTGATCGGAATTTATGACAGCCGGCAGGAATCGCCGTTGAACATGGTGGTTTCGGTGGGCGTCGAGGTGAATCAGTTTGGGCGTTTCTTCGATTACGGCAACGTGATCGTGCGGACGTTTGTAGGTCGCATTGATTTCAGCACGGTCAATCATCCCAAGCAGGCGGCAAAGATGGTGGAGGAATACTGGGAGCGGACGCGGCAAGCGGCGGTGGCGACGGAAAAGGAGGCGATGAAGGACGCGATCCGTTCGCGGCTTGGCATCCCGGTTCAGACCAAGCCTCAACCTGATCCCTCCCAGGACATTGCTTCCCCGCCCAAGCGGAACGGCGCAGCGTTTCTACGCTTGCTCGGAGCCAACACGCTAAAGTTGCGTTATGAAACGGGCGAGAGCGTGGTCTATCGGAAACATTGGGTGGTGTTAGTGCTAAGTTCCTGGATGCCGCTTTTGGGATTATTCGCCACCTTCGGATTGTTCCTGTCACACTTATACGTCTTGTACTTCACCACCGGCTTATCCGTTGATGCCTGGGGTATTATCTTTCTAGGCGTTATGGCATTGTTCTTTGGCTGGTTCCTCTACCGAGTTGTGGATTGGAGTAACGACGTGTTCGAGGTAACCCCTGACCAGATCATCGACATTGACCGCAAGCCTCTGGGTACCGAAACTCGTAATGCCGCGCAACTGGAAAATATATTGGGTACGAAGTACGAGCGGAGAGGCATTCTGGGAAACGTTTTTAACTTCGGACATGTGTACATCACGGTTGGCGGCAACAAACTGATATTCGAAGATGTGAGAGACCCAGCCAGCGTCCAGTCGGATATTGACCGGCGGCGCGATGCGCGCGTGGTAAAGAAGAATCAAGCCGCCGCGTCCGCGGAACGAGAGCGGCTGGCGGAGTGGCTTGCCGCGTACCATCACAATGCCGAGGAATTCAGACGAGAAGAAGAGAAAAAGAGGAATCAAACGAATGGCTCTGCGTAACATCGTCACACTACCCGACCCTGTTCTCAAGCGCAAAGCCCGCGCCGTTTCACAATTCGATAAAAACCTGCACAGCCTGATCGACGACATGCTGGAGACCATGCGAGAAGCGCCGGGCGTGGGGCTGGCCGCGCCTCAGATCGGGTTATCCGAACGCATCGTGGTGATCGAGTACTTCGAAAAGCAGGAGGATGAGGAGAAGGAGGACGCGCCGAAGAAAGTCTGGGCGGTCATCAACCCCGAGATTGTGAAAGCCTCACCGGAAACAATGATGGGTGTGGAGGGTTGTTTGTCCATCCCCGGCTTGGTGGGCGAAGTGGAACGACACACGGAAGTACACGTGAAGGCGCTGAACCGTCATGGCAAGCCGATGCGCATCAAGGCAAAAGGCTGGCTGGCGCGTATCTTCCAGCATGAGATTGACCATTTGAACGGCGTCCTATTCACCGAGCGCGCGACGCGGGTCTGGCAACCACAACAGGAAGTGGATGCGGAACAGGAAGTTTGATGTCGTCCAACATCCGCCGCTTGACGTCGGACGATGCGCCCCGCTTGCGCCAGTTCTGGACCGAGCATTGGAGCGGTGAATTCATTGTGACGCACGGTGTACTTCATCACCCGGACGAGGTTGAAGGTTTCGTCGTGGGTGATGAGAATTTCTGGGATGGATTGATTACCTTTAAGATTCTTGGCGATGATTGTGAAGTACTATCACTGGATGGTTTGAAAGAGGGGCAGGGAATCGGCACAATGCTCTTGCGAAAAGTGATCGAAGAAGCACGCTCCAGAAGCTGTAAGCGTGTGTTTCTCATCACCACCAATGATAATCTCTACGCGCTTGGCTTTTATCAGAGGCGCGACTTTGAAATGGTCTCCGTCCATCGCGGCGCGTTGAATGAAACGCGAAAAATAAAACCGGCAATTCCGATTATCGGACAGAATCACATTCCCCTGCGCGATGAGATCGAATTGGAAATGAACTTGTAGGGGCGAGACGACATCGCCCCTACACGCCAACCATGTTCCTAAAACATTTATCTCTTACTAACTTCCGCAAGTTCACACGCCTAGACATGGAGTTTCCGTCGCGCGCCGTCCTGCTTACGGGTGCGAACGCACAGGGAAAGACCACTATTCTCGAAGCGGTGTATTTCCTCGCGGCATTCACTTCCTTTCAAACTCATACCGACCGGCAATTGGTCAACTTCATCGAAGCCGACCAAAAGGATTCACCCGCCGTGGCGCGGCTGGTCGCTGAGTATCAGCGCGGCAAACGCAGGCACCGCATCGAAGCGCGGCTGATCCTCGAGCCGGTCGGCGTGGTGAACGGTCAACGCCTTCGCAAGGAAGTGTTGATTGACGGCGCGAAAAAACCCGTGAGCGATGCGATCGGTCAGTTCAATGCGGTTATCTTTGTACCGCAGATGTCACAGATCATCGAGGGTGCGCCTGAAGACCGACGTCGCTACCTAAATCTCGCGCTGGCGCAATCCACGCCCGCGTATGCGCGCGTGCTGGCTGAGTACGGACAGGTCGTGACGCAACGCAATGCGTTGCTCAAATCGTTGGGCGAACGCGGGGGGAACAGCGACCAGCTTGACGTGTGGGATGACGCGTTGGCGCGTCTCGGTTCGCAGATCATCGGGTGGAGGATCGAAGCCGTCCATCAAATCCAGCGCCTCGCGTCGCGCGTCCATTTTGAGTTGACTCACGGAACCGAGACTCTCCGCCTCTCGTACGAACCCGCGTTCGATCCGCTTCCGCAACCCGACGGACAAATAGGCCTGAAGATGGATACGGTTGTGGACCGTTCAGGCTTGAAGTTGGGCGAGATCGAGAACGGATTCCGTATGCGCCTGCGCGAATTGCGCAACGACGAGATCGCGCGCGGCGTGACGACGATCGGTCCGCATCGCGATGAGTTGCGCTTTATTGCGAATACGGTAGACCTTGGAGACTACGGCTCACGCGGGCAGGTGCGCACGGCATTGCTCGCGCTCAAACTCGCCGAAGTAAATTGGATGAAGGAACGCACAGGCGAATGGCCCGTAATTTTGCTCGATGAAGTGATGGCGGAGTTGGATTTGCAACGCCGCGCGGATTTATTGAAATACGTCGGCGAGAGCGAGCAAGTGTTGTTCACGACGACCGATCTGAAATTGTTCGCGCCTGAATTTGTGGAGAACGCAGATGTCTGGCGCGTGGAAAGTGGACGAGTGGAAAAGCAAGGAGAGCATCTTTGAACTCTCTGGCGAAACGAGCCATCAAAATCCACGAGAAACTGCTGGCGTTCTATGGCGAGCCTGTGTGGCGCAATCCGTTGCCCGCGATTGATGAATTGGTCTCGACCATTCTTTCACAAAACACCAACGATATCAATCGCGACCGCGCCTTCGACGCACTGCGCGCCAAATTCCCAACGTGGGAGGCGGTGCGCGATGCGAAGACAAAGGATGTGGTCAACGCGATCAAACCTGCGGGGCTGGCGAATCAAAAGGGTCCGCGCATCCAGCAAGTGTTGAAAGCGATCACGAAAGAGCGCGGAAGCCTGGATTTGTCTTTTCTCAAGAAAATGTCTGTGGATGACGCGCGTGCCTGGCTGACCAAATTCAACGGCGTGGGACCGAAGACCGCTGCCATCGTGCTGTGTTTTTCATTGGACATGCCTGCCTTCCCGGTGGATACGCACGTCTACCGTGTGACGGGCCGCATCGGACTCCGCCCCGAGAAGATGACTGTCGAGCAGGCACATCCGCACCTGGAGGGTTTATTCCCGCCTGAGACGTATTATGCCGCGCACTTGAACATCATCCGCCTCGGACGCGAGATCTGCACCGCGCGCAACGCGATGTGTGACAAGTGCCCGATCAAGAAACTGTGTGATTATGGAAGAGATCGTTGACAGTTGATTGTTGGTAGTTGACAGCGCCGCCAACCACCAACTGACAACCCTCAACCGCTAACGATTATCCCCATCCCCTTTGATTTTCCCTCGTTCCAGTCTATCCAATAACTTCGCAATATTTGCTTCGGCAATCTCATCCAGTGACAGATCCAACTCGGTGGCGACCTGCGCAAGATACCAGAGCACGTCACCGAGTTCGGCTTTGAGCGCCTCGCGCGTCTCATCGCTGATCTTGCCCTCCTTGTCGCGGAACACCTTCTTGATCTTGCCCGCGACCTCGCCCGCCTCGTTGACGAGTCCCAGTGTGGGGTAGATCACTCCATTCCCGATGACGGGATATTTTGCCGTGGCGCGTGACTTGGTTTGATAGTTGGAGAAATTCATGATTTCACACAAACGCGGAAGGTGAGATTTTGAATCTATGCGCTAGCGCGCGAATCTGGCGGACATTCAACTCGCGCTTGCCGTTCAATACTTCCGAAACTACGCCTTGTGATCCTATTTCGGGCAAATCTGATTGAGTTAAACCATTTTCATCCATGAGGAAGCGCAATATGTCGGCTCCTGAAGATTCAGGGACTGGGTAATTCTCTTCCTCGTAGGCGTGGATGAGTGTGCCAAGCGTGTCGAGCAGACTATAGAGTGGGTGTTTTTCATTTGTGCCGATTTCGTCAAGTAGCTCGTTCATCCGTTTTACAGCCGCGCTATACTCGCGCTCATTCCGAACGGTTAGCAGGGGAGCGATGTTTGTCCAGTGGGTCTGGATTTGGTCATTTACAAGAGTCATTTCTTCCAATCTCCTCGATCATATTCCGTGTGTGTCAAAACATGTCGAATGTAAACCTTGCCTCGGTTGAAGTGAATTGACGCTATCAACCGGTACTTATTCCCGCCGATATTGAAAACAATCCAGTCTTGTACCTTATCGGCTGATGGAAAAACTGTTCTCAATTCATTGAAACTTTGAAGCTCTGTAGTTTTCACAACCTTGAACCATCGGGCAAGCGCTGTTTTGCTGTCAGGATGTTTTTTCCAGAACTGGATCAATGCTTTGCGGGAGATGATGTGCACCCCAAGAGTTTATCTCAAATTGAGATATTTTGCAAGCTGAGTTTTCTTGTTACCATCAGAACTGTTTTGCCAATTCTCTCCACCACTCATCCTTCTCCCTTGGGACGAAGGGAGTGTACGGCGTCAGTCGGTCGGCGATCCCCTCGTAGCGTTTCTTCAATTCGTCAGCTAATTTATATTCCTCTGTCACCAGACAAAACTCGCCCAGCATCTCATCGGTGATAAGCATCGGCATCTCTGCCCATTCACCCTTCGCCGCGTGCTTGGACAATGTCTCCGCCACTCCGCTCCAGCTGTGCAAGTCCATGACGGGGCGGTAAGACGGTGTAGATGCATAGAACGAAATTTGCGCGCGGGCAAAGTTCATCTCTTCGGGTGTGGCCGCCACGAAAGCAGTCGCCGATACACTTACATCTTTTCTTGTTCTGCCTTCTTTCGTCGCACCTTCCTCAATCGAGGGAATAATTACCTCTTTCAAATACCGAGTGCTGTGAAACGGATGGACGTGAAACCCCTCACACAGCTCGCCCGCGAGTTTGGCTAGTCCCGTGTTCACGCCTGCGATGTAAATTGGGATTAGTGCTCCCCTCTCCTTTAGGAGAGGGGTTGGGGGTGAGGTCAGGGGCGGAGGTTGAAAAAACGGCGACATCAATGTCACCTTGTAATACTCACCGCGATAATTCAACTTCGTTCCATTCTGCCAGCAATCCCAAATGGCGCGGATGACCTCGATTTGCTCGCGCAATTTCTTCACCGGCGACTCGGGCCACGGCTGACCGAATCGTCGCTCGATGTGCGCCTTGACCTGCGTACCCAGCCCAAGGATGAAACGTCCGTTCGATTGCGCGGCTAAGTCCCAGGCAGTGTAGGCAATACTCGCCGGAGAACGCGCAAAGGAAACCGCGATAGCCGTCCCGAAGTGAAGACGCGTTGTATGCTCGGCGATCAACGCGCACGGCAGGAACGGGTCGTGTTGGGTCTCCTGGGTCCACAGCGCGTCGAATCCGATTTCCTCCGCGGCTTTAGCGATTGCCGGAACATCCTTCAACCCAACGAATGGAAGAGCAGCATCAAGTTTCATAGGCTGAGATTTTGTCCCTCCACGCCCGCGGAATGGGAATTGTCTTCTCGGCGCGATAATCGTACGCTACCATAATCACCTCGCCTTTGGCTAATTCTTTGCCCGAATCTGCATCCATGATGTTTTGCTCCCACGTCATGGACTTGTTTCCAAATTTCGCTACGTGAACGCCGACCTTGATGTGCTGACCGAAGTAAACGGGCTCAAAATACGTGATATGGACATCCGCAAGGATCACGCCAATTTTCATGAACGATTGGTCTTTCGTGAACAATCCCAACTCGATCATGTACGCGATGCGCGCCTGCTCAAAGTAGGTGAGATGATTTGCGTTGTTGACATGCCCCTGCGGATCTAAATCCCCATAACGGACTTCGATGGGATGAAAGAAACGAAAATCGCTCATAGAGAGCGATTATACTGTCTTGCGCGTAGAAACCCTCACAATAAAACTGATCGAGACAAATAGCGCGCTTATTGGTCAAGAATCTCGCAACCATCTGCATAACAGACGGGACGTTCCCGGTAAGTAAAGATTAGCGTGTCTTCAAGGTCATATGCATTTATTTCGTTAGTCGATTCGTTTACGGCCAGGTACATTCCCCAAACAGAAGTCATGGTGTATTTCACGGGAAGCATATCGCAAGATTTGTAATCCAAATCGCATTCATACATAGTATAGATATAGACCTCGATGTCGCAATCTGTGGTCTTGCAACCTCCGTATTCATAATCTATTGATAACTGATAGGTGTGGTCTCCAAGCTCTACAGCATACCCATCATAACTTCGAGAGTTTTCGCCGTATGTAAATGCCATTCCCAATTCATAATCGCTATCTATTATGCTTACCTCATTTTTTTCTTTGTCGTAGAGCAACTTATCAACGAACATTTGCTCGTATGTACGATACAATTTTTCGCACTTAAGGCTTGATTTCTGGCATTTGTATAATGTGAGATGAGTATCGGCTTCAATATTGTCTTCTATAGCCCAAATCAAATAATACTTTTCATTATCCACATTTATTTTGTCTTCTACGTGGGGAAAGTAAGTTACCGAATGAGCAACGTTCAAAGCCAAAATCGGAAGTGTTACTAAAAACAAAAGTGTGCGTAAGGTTCTATTATCACCAGATGGGCTTTTATAAAGATTGTATGCGTCATAACTTGAAAACAATAATATCAACGGAACATATATGATTTCACCACCCGACCAACCGAATGTTCCACCCATTAAATATAATTGTCCTACACCGGCACATGCGGCAACAGGAAATAATAAAATAAGCAAGATAATAGAAAGGATTTTGTTACTGCCTATTAATTTTTCCAGAACTGCTATCACGAAATAAATGCCAAGTAATCGTATACCATTGGAAAAATATTCATCGATAGGGATTGGTACCAATACAAACCAAAACAGGTAAATCACGCCCACCAAAAGGAAAGGGCATTCTAACGCGACCTTTGTAATTGAAGTGAAAGATGAAGCAATTCTCTTCATACACCCTGCTCTAGAAAAGTATCAGGAGTCAATTCTCATAACGGATTTTGACCGAATGATAAAAACGAAAACCGCTTATAGAGTGATTATACCCGCCGGGAAAAATTAGAAAATTTGTGCTATACTTCGCCCGTGGCTGTCATCCGCTCCTCCGATATCGGAAACTACCTCTACTGCCGTCGCGCCTGGTGGTACAAGAAGCAGGGAGTCGAGTCCGAGAATCAAGCCGAAATGGCGACCGGTTCTGAACTACACCGCCAGCATGGACGGAAGGTGCTCGCATCCACGCTCGCGCGGACGGTTGGGCTGGCCTTGTTGATGCTTGCGCTGGTGTTACTGGCGGCGTATTGCACGGCTAAGGTTTTATAACCTGAATAACACGTGTCTTCATAATTAACTAAAAATGAAAACATCCAATAAATTCAAAAAAGCTTATTCAAAAGTAATGAAGTCCAAGTTGAGTATATGCTTTGAACCTACTGAAAAATGTACAAATCGACCAATAAAATCCCACTCTATACAGAATAGAAAGATAATAGATTACATCAGCAAAGATGATCATGTAATCATGTTCGGTTTAGAATCCAAGACTTTTGATGAGCCATTTCAAGTTAGCCTAACGAGAGTTGGGAGAAATAATGCAACTATTTTCTATGGATTATGTGCTCGACATGACAACCAGATATTTGATTCGATAGATAATATACATCTGGATTTAAAAAACCAAGAACAGTTATTCCTGCTTGTCTATCGCGCTGTATTAAAAGAGCTCTATTCAGTATCTCTGTCAGCATATAGATTTGAGACCATGTTTAATAAGATGACAGGTGAAGCCCTTTCATTTAAGAACAAATCTGAAAATCTTGCCCGTATAGTTCGAGGTCATATAGTTAATTCTAATCAGATGTATCTTTACAAAAAGGAATTTGACAATTTATATCTGTCACATAAATTCAATACCCTAGTTCATCATAATTTGAAATTCAAACATCAATATCCCACAATAGCTGCGAGTTCAGTTTTTTCATTAGATGAAATCAAAACACCGCACTATGTTGCACGTATTATATTGAATATCTTTCCAGACGATGATCATACTAATGTTGTCTTTTCTTCCTTGCCAATGGATACCCCATACGCTAATCAGTACTTAGAGAAGGTCTTTTCGTCTAGTGATAAGAAGCAAAAGAATTTAATTTCAAAAATTGTCCTGGAGACTTGCGAAAACTTCATTCTCTCCCCCTCCTTTTTTGAGAGTTTACCTGCTAATCGTAAGAGCGCTATTCTAAGCTATTTTCAAGACACACTGTTTCAAAGTAAATCGCCTGATGAACTTGAACCATTGTGTTTATTTGAGTGAATAATAATGCTGTATCTTTCATTAGTGCTACTTTTGTTAGCCATCCTCTTCTTCTGGCAGTCGGATCGCCAGCGGAAATCCGCGGGGCTCCCGGGCGGGCGCGTCATCTACACCGATACGCGCGGCTGGAGCAGAGTGGAGAAGCCGCTTTTTTATGCGGCTTTGGAGCTAACTGGAAAACCGGATTATCTCGTGGAGCAGAACGGCAAGATCATCCCCGTCGAGGTGAAATCGGGGCGTGCGCCCGAAGCGCCTTACGACTCGCACATTTATCAGCTTGCCTCATACTGCCTGCTCGTGGAGAAAACCTACGGCAAGCGCCCGCCGTATGGGATCATCCACTACAACGACCGCGATTTCTCTGTGGAGTACACTCCCGAACTAGAACAGTCTCTGCTGGAGTTACTCACCGAGATGAAGCGCGATGGGCTGAGGAAAGAAATCCCACGCTCGCACGAGCAGGCGTCCCGTTGCCGGCGATGCGGGTTTCGATCCGTTTGCGATCAAGCGTTGGCGTAGCGCAGGTATAATTTATTCATCATGCCCGACGCGTTCATCCCAAAACATCCCGTCGTCACGGCGTACCCGAAGATGCCGGAGCCTTCCACCGAAGTGGAGGCGATGGCACAATTTCTCAGAGAGTTGGGCTTGGACGCGCCGCACGGCTCGCTTTACGATGAAGACCTGCGCAAGCGCGTGCGCGCCGGCGAATTCGACCTGCTGATCATCGCAGGCGGTGATGGAAGCATCCTGCGCGCCGGTCATTTATGCGCTCCCAGCGGTGTGCCGATCCTCGGCGTCAACTTAGGGCGCATCGGTTTTCTTTTGCAGGTTGAGCGCACCGAGTGGCACGCGTACTTCAAGAAAATGTTCGATGGCGAAGCATGGATCGAAAACCGTATGATGTTGCGAGCCGCGCACATCCGCGCCGGTGACCCGATGGGCGAGTGGAACGCGTTAAACGAGGTCGTTGTCGGGCGCGGGCAGATGCTTCGTCCCGTACGACTCACGGCCTCGGTGGATGGACGCGAACTCATCAGTTACGTTGCGGATGGGTTGATCGCCGCGACGCCGACGGGTTCGACTGCCTACGCCCTTGCCGCTGGTGGACCGATCCTTCCGCCGGAATTACGCAACATCCTGCTAGTGCCGATTGCCCCGCATCTTTCTGTGGATCGTGCGGTCGTGCTGTCAGAAGGCTCCTCGGTGAGCATTACGACTCGAAGTGAAAATACCGTCCTGAGCGTGGACGGGCAATCGCCGATCAGTTTGATGGAAGACGACCACATAGATATACGCGCCGCGGATATCAATGCGCAGTTCGTCCGCTTTGGCGACCCCGGATATTTTTACAGGAACCTGACCGCCCACATGAATGAAAACTCTTTAGGGATGCCGCGATGACCGAAACAACCGAAACGCTGTATTGCTATAATCATCCAACACGAGAAACATCTCTGCGATGCAACAACTGCAATCGCCCGATATGCGCATCCTGCGCGGTGCGCACGCCGACCGGCTATCGCTGTAAAGATTGCGTCCGACAGCATCAGAAGGTGTTCGATACTGCCGTTGGGACGGACTATCTGATCGTCTTCATTGCCTCGGCGGTTCTCTCGTCGCTGGCTGCCGCGGCGACCATCGCAATTACTTCATTCATTTGGGGATTCTTCATCATTTTCATCGCGCCGGCCGCCGGAGCGGGTATTGGCAACCTCGTGCGTCGCTTTGTGAAAAATCGCCGTTCGCGCGCGCTCAGTTTCACGCTGGTGAGCGGCATGATCGCCGGCGCCTTGCCTGTGATGCTTCTGAGCGGCTTGCCAGGGCTGTTCTTCATGCTCACGGTGGGGGCGGATATTGTCACCATCCTTTCCTCGTTCGGTCCTATCCTCTGGCAGGTGGTGTATCTCGCGCTGGGTGTGCCAGCCGCGTACTATCAATTCTCAGGTCTGGTGTTTAGACGCTAACATGTTAACCGAACTTCGAATCCATAACTTTGCGATCATAGACAAACTCGACCTGCGCTTCGGTCCCGGTCTCATCATTCTCACCGGTGAAACGGGCGCGGGCAAATCCATCATCCTGGATGCCGTGGTGATGCTCATCGGCGGCAAGGCGGATACAACCTACGTCCGCACCGATGCCGACGCGGCATTCGTCGAGGGCCTATTCCAGCTTAAAGGTCCGGAACGCGAAGCGGTGCACGCCATCCTGCAGCGCGAAGAGTTGATGGACGATCCGAATTATGTGGTGCTCACGCGCGAAGTCCGTAAGGAAGGGCGAAGCGTCGCGCGCGTCAATGGGCGGACGGTAAACGTTTCATTGCTCAAGGAGATCGGCGCATTCGTCGTGGACATTCACGGGCAGGCGGAACACCTTTCGCTTCTCGATTCACGCGCCCATTTGGGCTTGCTCGACCGCTACGCCGAAGTGTCGCGCCCACTCAGCGACTATCGTCAGACGTACCACACATTGCTCGGTGTGCGAAACGAGTTGAATGAATTGCGCAAAGCGCAAGCGGATGCCGACCGGCGTCTGGAATTCTTAACCTATCAAGCCGAAGAGATCGAAGCCGCGCACTTGAAGCCGGGCGAAGACGAAGAATTGCGAAAGGAACGCGACCGGCTGGCGAACGCCGAGTCGCTGGCGCAGAACGCGCAAGAGGCGCTGGCAGTGCTGGAGGAGGGCTCGCCGGAAACTCCCGCCGCGACGGACCTGGTCGGGCAAGCCGCGCAAGCCCTGCACGCGCTTGCAAAAATTGATTCGGCGCAAAGCGAGCTGGCGAATCAAGCAGAAGTTTTACTCGACACCATATCGGACATTATTCACAGATTGCGCGGATATCTCGAGGAGATCGAATTCAACCCAAAGCGGCTCGATGAGGTGGAGGAGCGGCTCGATCTGATCCATTCGCTCACGCGCAAATACGGCGGGAGTATCCCTGCCGTAATCGCCTCCGGCGAGAACGCGCGCAAACAGCTCGAAAACATCACCGGCGCGGCGGACCGCATCAACGAATTGGAATTGGAAGAGGCGAAACTGCTGGAGAAGTTGGGCAAGCAGGGATTGGCTCTTTCTGAAAAGCGCAAATCTGCCGCGACCAAAATGGGAAAAGGCATCGAGACCGAATTGGACGATCTGAAAATGTCTGCGGCAAAGTTCGGAGTTGACTTCCAGACCAAGCCTGACCCGAACGGTGTGCCGCTGAATGGCGGTCCGCGCATTGGGTTCGACCACAACGGCATAGACCGCGTGGAATTCATGATCGCTCCCAACCCCGGCGAAGGACTAAAGCCGCTGGCAAAAATTGCCTCGGGCGGCGAAACGTCGCGTTTGATGCTGGGTCTCAAGAACGTGCTCGCCCGCGCCGATGAAGTCCCTTCGTTGATCTTCGATGAGATTGACCAGGGCATCGGCGGGCGCGTGGGCATGGTGGTAGGACATAAATTGTGGAATCTGTCGCGCTCACACCAAGTCTTCTGCGTGACGCATCTTCCGCAACTAGCCGTGTTCGGCGATGAGCATTACCAGGTGCAAAAACTCGTTCAAGGCAACCGCACCTTGACGCGCGTCGAACGGCTGGACGGCGAACCGCGCCTGCTTGAACTTTCGCAGATGCTCGGCGAAGTCGGCGAGGGGACACTCCGCTCCGCGCATGAATTGTTGCAGGTAGCGCGGCAGATGATCAAATCATCCAAATGATCTTGTATTTCAATAAATAGACCCTGCCATTAGGCAGGGTCTATTTATTCTTATTCGATTTGGTGTACGGATTCTTCAACGGCGGGAGCTTATTGCCTTCGCCGCGCTTGGTCACTTCCACCCAAATGGATTCCGACAACTCATAACCAATGATATGGTCATGCGGCTTCATTTCGAGGCGGAGCGGTCCCTTGAACGGTGCACAGCTTAGCAAATGGAACGGCGTTCCCGGTATGAGACCAATCTCTGCGATGTAGCGGAGTTTGTCCAAATCGTGTGTGCGAACTCGGCTGACCACACAATCTGACCCCGAGAGGACATTCACGAGAGGTACATCCTTTACCGTCGGCATGACGCCCTCTTTCGACGGAATCGGCTCTCCATGCGGGCAACGCGTGGGATAGCCTGCAAGTTCATCCATACGGTCTTCGAGTTCGTCGTTGATGCCGCGTTCGAACGTATCCGACAAGGTGTGTGCGGATGCCCAATCGTATCTCATGACCTTGACGAGGAAAACTTCGGTGAGGCGATGACGGCGCAGGGAGGGCATGGCAATCTGTTCACCAGACTCCGTCAGGCGGACGCCGCGGTAGGGTTCGTGGACCACATATCCACTCTTGTTGAGGCGTTTTACCATCGTAGAGATAGCCTGGGCGGAAGCTTCCACGTGAGAACTGAGAAGCGAAAGCGAGACCTGTTTGTGGTCTTGTTGAAGGCGATAGATTTCTGCGGCGTAACGCTGCATGGCGGGGCTGACTGACATCGAACTCCAAAAGGAATTCAACCTGATTGAAAACCGGTTGAAATGGGATATAAGGAAAATTTATAACAAATATCTAGATTATTCAAATTTTGGAAATTATACTACACGGCTGAAAGTGGCAGACAAGGCATATCCGTATATCTGCCAAATACACCGATTTTCTGAAAAGGAGAAAAGTTTCCATGTTCGAAGGCAAGAAAATCCTGTTCGTCTTATTGATGCTGGCGTTGGTAATGAGCGCATGTACTGCCGGCACAGCACCTGCTTCCACGGAAGAAGTGGCGATCACCGAGGAATCGGTTGTTGCTACACAGCAAGCTCCGACCGTCGTGCAAGAGGTAGTAGTGACTGGCGACTTGGTCATCTATTCGGGTCGTTCCGAGGCTTTGCTTCAACCTGTAATCGATTCGTTCAAGGCAACCTATCCGGAAGTGAACGTTCTGCTCAAGACTGGGAGCAACAGTGAACTGGCTAATGCCCTGATCGAAGAGAGAGCCAACCCGCAGGCTGACGTGTTCATCACGACTGAACTTTTCACCATACAGTCACTCGCGAACGAAGGTGTTCTCCAATCTTATTTGCCGTCTGGTGCAGATCAACTTCCTGCTGAATTTCTCGGCACGGACTATCAGTGGACGGGACTGACGCGTCGCGCTCGCGTCATCATCTATAACAAAGACTTGGTCGATGAAGCGGAACTTCCAGCTTCGATTTTCGACCTGACCGACCCCAAGTGGAAGGGACAAATCGCCGCGGCTGGGTCCACCAATGGAAGCATGCAGGCACAGATCGCTGCTATGCGGCAATTGCTCGGCGATGAAGCGACCGAGGAATGGTTGAATGGTTTGATCGCGAACGAGGTAACCTTCTTTGGCGGTCATACCGATGTCCGCAAGGCGGTAGGCGCGGGCGAGTTCAAGATCGGTTTGGTGAATCATTATTACTACCATTTGCAGGTTGCCGAGGGAAGTAATGTCGGTGTGATCTACCCAGACCAAGGTGAAGGACAGATTGGTTTGCTTACCAATGCCACCTCGGCGGCGGTGGTAAACGGCGCACAGCACCTCGCTCCGGCGCAGGCGTTTCTTGACTTTTTAGTTTCGACAGACGGGCAGAAATTGTTCGCAGAACAGAATTACGAATATCCGCTGTTGCCGGGCGTGGCATTGAAAGACGGCGTCCAGCCTTTGAATGACTTCCGCCTCGCGGATGTGGACGTGGTGAAAGCCGCTCTTGAATTCGACGCTGCTTTTGACTTGATCGAAAAGGTCGGCTTGCCGTAACATCGGCTACAATCTGTTTTGTGTATATAACTCGCGCGAAAAAGCTTCCCTTACGTACAGCAAGAAGCGTTTCTATCAGCCCTCGGCTTGTACTTGCCGCAGGGCTGGTGGCTTTATTTGTTGCGGTTCCGCTCGTGTACATCTTCGTCCGCGCCCTCGGGGCAGAACCGGAAGCGTGGCAGAGATTACTGCAAGAGCGCATCTGGAAGCTTCTTGGCAATACGCTCCTGCTCGTTCTGGCTGTGACGGGCGGCGCGCTGTTCACGGGTGTTAGTATGGCGTGGCTCACCGAGCGGACAGACTTGCCCGGTAAAAGAATCTTCCGTTGGATGCTTGCGATGCCTCTCGCAGTGCCTGCCTATATCGGCGCGATCGTGCATCTTGCGTTGCTTCGTCCGCGCGGGGGAATCATTCCGCAATTCCTCGAGAGCCTATTCGGTCAGCCCGTCGTCACGCCCAGCCCGATCGGATTTTGGGGGGCAACGTTCATACTTACGCTGTTCACGTTTCCGTACGTTTATCTGTTGAGCGGCGCGGCGTTCCGCTCGCTTCACGCTTCGTTGGAGGAGGCTTCACGCATTTTTGGGCGCACGCCGTTGCAAACACTCGTTCACGTGACGCTTCCTGCCTTGCGCCCCGGTTTGCTCGCCGGTGCATTGCTTGTAGCTTTGGATATCCTCGCTGAATACGGGACTGTGGCTTTGCTCCGCTATGAAACCTTTTCCTCTGCGATCTTCGTCCAACTCTCGGGTCGCTACGACCGTTCGGCGGCTTCCGTCCTGAGCGGGGTCCTGGTCGTATTAGCCATTGCCTTCCTGTGGGGCGAACTGCGTTTGCAGGGGCAGGCGCGCTTCACGCAGATGGAAAGTAATTGGAGACCTGCGCCTCCCATGCCGTTGGGCAAGTGGCGCATCCCCGCGTTCTTGATCGTATTTGGTGTCGTTTCGGCAAGTCTCCTGGTTCCTTTCACGGTGTTGCTTTTTTGGAGCATCCAAGCCTTCGTTGATCCTGAGACGTTGTCCACGTTGTTTAGGACAGGTTCACAAGGATTCGGCAATTATGTGTGGAACGGTCTGTGGAGTTCTTCGGCGGCGGCTGTGATCGCGGTCGGGTTATCGCTGCCCGTGGCACTGCTCTCCGTGCGATACCCGAATCGATTCTCGAAGTTCATCTCACGCTTCTGTCAGGTTGGGTATGCCATTCCCGGCGTGGTGATCGCGCTCAGTCTGGTCTTGCTGGTCAATCGTGCATTGCCTTTTCTGTACGCCACGCCGTTCGTGGTGGTGATCGCGTATGTGTTACGTCACATGCCTCAAGCGGTGAGGGCAAGCGAATCAGCGCTGAACCAGCTATCCCCGTCATTGGAGGAAGCGTCGCGCACACTGGGACGCACATCCCTGCAGACTCTGATCCAAGTCACGTTGCCGTTGATCCTGCCGGGTCTGCTGGCAGGAGGCGCGCTGGTTTTCCTTACCTCGCTCAAGGAATTGCCGGCTACATTGTTGCTTCGCCCGGCGGGCTTTGATACACTTGCCGTCCGCGTGTGGGTGTGGGCGGGCGAAGGCTTTTATCATCAGACAGCGCCTGCCGCGTTGTTGCTCGTGCTGGTTGCGGCATTGCCGCTATCTTTCCTTTTGCGCCGGGAACAGATCTTCAAATGACCGCGTTGGAAGTTCGTAACATCGTCAAACATTTTCACAGCTCGTCTCATGCGGCAGTGAACGATATCTCGTTCGAATTGTACGAGGACGAGATTCTCGCACTTGTCGGTCCCAGCGGGTGCGGCAAAACGACCACATTGCGCCTCATCGCCGGGCTCGAACGATTGGATGCAGGCATGATCCGCTTGAATGAGCAGGTTGTCGCATCTGAATCCGTTTTCATCCCGCCTGAACGACGCGGGGTGGGCATGGTGTTTCAAGACCACGCGTTGTTTCCTCACCTGACGGTGTATGACAACGTTGCGTTCGGATTGCTCGGCAAAAAAGCGGAGGAGATTCGAAGTGTCGTCGGCGATATGCTCCACCTCGTCGGTTTGCTGCCGATGTCGAAGCGATATCCGCATGAGTTATCCGGGGGCGAACGGCAGCGCGTGGCCTTGGCGCGCGCGCTGGCTCCGCGACCGGTTCTGTTGTTGATGGACGAGCCGTTCAGCAGTCTCGATGCCGACCTGCGGACGGAGGTGCGCGAGCACGTGCGGAATATTCTCAAGTCCATCCGTGCGACGGTCGTGTTCGTGACGCACGATCAAGATGAGGCATTATTCATGGGCGACCGTCTCGCCGTTTTGAACAAGGGAGAATTGGAGCAAATTGGCACGCCGGAAGAAATCTTCCACGAATCGAACACGCGCTTTGTGGCGGAGTTCATGGGCGGCAGTGACTTCCTGAAAGGCAGGGTTGTGCAGGGTGGAATCCAGACGGAGATCGGCTTGTTGAATCAAACCGTTGACCTGCCCCTTTCGACTCCGGTCGAGATCGCCCTGCGCGCCGACGATATTGACTTCGAGATCGATGGAAGCGGCAACAGCCTGATCGTGGGGCGCTTCTTCCGCGGCGCGTTCAATCTCTATCGCTTGCGCCTGAGTTCGGGGCAGATCCTGCACTCATTCACCGACCACACCAAAATACTTCCTGTTGGCGCTCGTGTGCAGGCGCGCGTGATCGCTGAACATTCCTTGACTGTTTTCTCGGGATAAATGCCGCGTCTAACAAGACCGAGCCGACGACCCTTTGGTTGACGATGCATAACTATTTCATCCAGAGGTTGCGAAAGCTCGAACAGACTTTTTCAGATTCTGCTCACACATCTCTAGTAAAAATCTATATAATCCTACATTGACCCATCCGCCTCTGACAGTACAATTTCAAGCGGACTTATTTCATGTTGTAACCAAACCTTCAACTTTCAACCTTCCAACGTTCAAACCCATGGTAGTAAAACGTCTCCAACTCGCCCTCATCCACACCGCGGTTGCCATCACCCTTGTGCCGATTAACAGCACGCTCAACCGTGTGATGATCTTCGATCTCGGGTTCTCGAAAACCCTTTTCACGCTTCTTGCGATCCTTCCGTATCTGCTCGCGCCGATTCAGGTTGCCATCGGCTCGTTTTCGGACCGCAATCCCATTCTTGGATATCGCCGCACGCCATATATTTTTGCCGGCCTTCTCCTCTGCGTGATCGGTGTGGCGGTGGCTCCGCAAGTGGCTGTGCTCCTCGTTGAGGATTTCAACCTTGGCATCATCGTCGGGCTTCTCGCGTTCGGCGCGTGGGGCATGGGCTACAACCTCTCCGCTGTTTCCTATTTTTCATTAGCGGCAGAACTCTCGGGCAAAAAGGGACGCGGCGCGACGATAGCCACCATGTTTTTCCTCATGGTCTTCGGTTTGATTGCAACCGGAATATTGCTCAGCCGTCTGGTGCCGACCTACGACCCCGACGCGCTCTCGCGTGCTTTTCTCATCGTCGCCGCGTCGGCTCTGACGTTGGGTTTGCTCGGGCTCGTCAGGCTCGAGCCTCACGTGAGCCAGTCCTCACCGGCACAGCCCTCCGAGAATTACACGGTCAAAGAGATGTGGTTTACGATCAGCGAGAATCGCGTAGCCAAGATATTCTTCGTCTATTTGCTGCTACTGCTCGCCGCGATTCTCGGGCAGGATGTACTGCTCGAACCTTTCGGCGCGCAAGCCTTCGGCATGACGCTCGAGCAGACCTCGCGCATCGTTTCGATCAGCAGTACGTTTACGCTGATCGCCTTCGTCGTTGCCGGCTTCATGGAAGGTCGGGTGAATAAAAAGATCATCGCCCAGATCGGTAACATCGGCGCGTTAACGGGATTTCTCGTTATCATCGCCAGCGGCGTAATGGGAAATTTATCCCTTTTCTACGTTGGCATCACCCTGCTTGGTTTTGGCACGGGCATCTCCACGGTTGCGAATCTCTCGTTGATGTTCGAGTTGACTGTCCCCGAAAAAGTGGGTCTGTACATCGGCGCGTGGGGCTTCTCGAATGGACTCTCGCGATTGACCGGTCTGCTCATGGCGGGTGTGGTCGCCGACCTTGCCACACAACTCACGGGCAACGCCTTGAGCGGATACCTCGTCGTGTTCGGATTGGAAGCCCTAATGTTGTTCGCCGCCGCGGTCATGCTCTCTCGCATTGACGTTCAAGCGTTCAAGACTCAGGCGCACGACCAAACCTTCGTTGACAAGGTCGCCGTCGTTGCGGAATAATAATACCGCTCTCGGCGACTGAAGCAGGAGAAGCGGAATAAACCATGTTCGCTAACGCCGTAGTATATTTTGCAAGTTCAGGTTTCAACCCTTCACCTCACGAGGATGATGAGGTGGGTGAAGTCTGCATTCCGAACATCAGCCCGAAGGAGAGGAAGAAGCGGGAAATATTTGCACTCCGTTATTTCATCTTCACCCTGTTCATATTGGGCGCGCTCATCGCCTTCGATGTGAATCCGCTGTGGCGATTGCTCCTTTTCTTCATGTTCAGCGCCTCGACCACCAGTTATGTTCAATCGCTCGACAAAACCTGAGTGTCACTTGCGTCGCGCGGTCTGCGCCACATCTCCGAAAATAAAGAACGCATCACAGATACATCTGAATTGAAGCAAGTTCGTCGTCAGGCGTTGCGCGTCATCATCAAGGGCGTGCTTGCCGCGTTGCCGTTGACTTTGCTCGCGTATCTCCTTCCTTAATCTATGACTGAAGACTGGCTTTCCCTCAGCGACGCGGCAAAACTGCTCGGGGTTCATCCCAGCACAGTGAGGCTTTGGTCCGATAAAGGGATATTGCCCGTGCACAAAACGCAGGGCGGACACCGCCGCTACAAGCGCGGAGAAATCCTCCTTTGGGCAGTGACCAGTTCCACGCCGAGGGAAGAGGCGATTGAGCCGGATGGGGTGATGCAGGAGGTGGTGAAGAACGTTCGCATGCAAATCTCGGAGGGACATCTACAGGCGGAACCCTGGTATCAAAAACTGGACGAGGACGCGCGCGCCCAATATCGATTGAGCGGTCGTTCGCTGTTCCAGGGATTGATGACCTACGTTTCGACGAACGGGCAGGAAGCCGCCACAGAGGCATACGCGCTCGGCTACGAATACGCCTCGCGCGCCCGCAGGTATAACCTGAGTTACGTGGATGCCGCGAAGGCGTTTTTATTTTTTCGCAACGCGCTGGTCGAATCGGTGATCAAGGTGTACAGCGAGTCGAACGTACCCTCGAGGCGGGCCACAGAGATGTATTCACGGATACAACATTTCACCGACGATATTTTGATCAGCCTGCTCGAGACGTATCGCAAACTCGAACATGCGAATCAGTGAATTTAATCCGCCGCGGCAGGCGCGGTTTGCGCGATCACCTCATCGGGTTGCGGGCGGGCGGCGAAGCGGAAGCCGACGAACATCAGGATTGCCGAGAGCAATTCACCCAGATATAAATATTCACCATATCCGAGCCGCGTGAGTGTGCTGGCAAAGCCGATCAACAGCGCGCCTGCCGCGATCAGCACATTGCCGATGACGCGGTTAGGCATCACTCGTTTGCGCCAGAAGAGAAATGCAGAATAGATCGCGCCGCCGACCAACGTGAGCAGGCCGTAAATGTTGAAGAACGGCGTAGTCAATCGCACAGGCGTGCCCAGCGGGAGGATGCCGCGGACGGCACTCACTTCTTCGCCGCGATAGGTGGTCGTGAAAGTCAACGCGCCGGCGGGAGCAGATTCGCCCTCCTCGAGGACCTTCGTCCCGTATTGTTCGCTGATCAACTTTTCCGTCGTGAAAACCTCTTCATCGAGTCTCGGCATCACCTGCAACATCAGATAGCCCGCGTATAAACTGCCAATCACGAGTATGGTCGTGAGAACGTGTACCCATTTCTTCCGCACGAGCAGACTTAATGTGCCATGACCCAGCCACGCCGCATTCAACGCCGCGCCGAACAGATACCACGAAAAGAACACCCATTTGTTCCATGCCAGTCCGAGATAGGCTTCAGCAAAACTTCCAGCGCCGAACATTGCCAGCCCAATACCCCAAAACAGAAAGTGAGTTTGGCGGCGAACGACATATCGTTGCAGGACGTACGCAACGAATACCGCCATGATCGCCGTCGAGATGAACGGCAGGATGTGATTGAATGACAGCATGAGGAATCCTCCTGTGTGAAATTAGAATCGAACGATGCCGAGCAGAACGCCCGCGGCGAACAAAATCAATCCCAACGTGATGATACCCATCAAGATCAATAGCGCGGGAACGACCTTTTCAAAGAAAACAGAATTCCTTGGTATATGCGATTTGCTGGTGTGATTTTGCTCAGCCATAACTCGTCGGATTGATCCGGTCTTATTCTCCCTTTTTTGTATGAAATCGCAACTGAGTTTGTATAGGTTTCGATTAAATGAAAATAAAGAGATGCTGTTTTCGGTATGACTCTTATCACATCTTGCATGTATAATCTTCACATGATCCTCGATCTTCCCCTCATCCTCGAAACACGACGCAATCACGCGCTCGAGCATGCCACGCTTCATGTGCTGGCGCGAAAATACAAACAACAACCCATGGCGGGACATTCCAACCCGACAGGATTTTTCCTGCTTGGCGATGTGAAAACCGAAGATGTGAATGAAGCCGCGACGGAAGCGATGGCGCGGCTCAATGCGGGCGAAAGGGGACTCGCCGTCCACGAGGGATGCGGCACCAACCTCGTCGTCGCGGCGGTTCTCCCCGCGACGTTTGCCTGGATGCCGCTCCGCGGCGCGCGTTCCACCTTTTGGCGGCTGGGACTTGTCCCCTTTGCCCTGATGCTTGCCCTGTTCGGTTACGTGTTGAGTCGTCCGCTTGGACCGTGGTTGCAGAGAACCATCACCACCGAAGCGGATCTGGGCGCGATGCAGATCGTGGATATCCGTCTCGTTCGCAAAGGCGTGCATCGAATTATCACGAAATAATTTCGTAGAGGCGCAATATATTGCGCCCCTGCAAATAAAATGCCCAATCTCTTCTTCCTCTTCGGCAACGACGAATTCGCCATCTCCCGCAAACTCAAAGACTTCGACGCGGACTTCACTGACCCCACCAGCGCGGACATGAACACGGCGCGCCTCGACGCGCGTTCGACGAGCGAGAACGACCTGAATACTGCGGTCAATGCCATACCGTTCCTCGCCAAAAGACGGCTCGTGTTGCTGGCAAATCCATCCTCGAAATACAGCAACGGATCTTCCCGCAAGAAATTTTTCGAGTTCATCGAAAAAGCGCCGGAGACGACCCGACTGGTGATGTATGAATCTGTCGAGCCGCGCGATGCAGACAAACACTGGCTCGTCAAGTGGGCGGAGAAGAACAGCAAACTGATTCAAACCAAAGCGTTCATGCTCCCGAAATTGAGGGACATGACCGGCTGGATCGTCAACGAGATGAAACAGCAGGGCGGGCAGATCGAACCGCGCGCCGCGGAAATGCTCAAGGACATGGTCGGTGTGGACACGCGTCAGGCGGGGATGGAGATCTCGAAATTGTTGGCGTACGTCAATTGGGCGCGGAAAATCATGGTTGAGGATGTGGAGGCGGTGTGTATCGTAACGTCACAGCAATCGGTGTTCGATTTTGTGGATGCGTTATCGAATGGCAATGGCAAATCGGCGCAACATTTACTGCATCGCCTGCTCGAAACCGAAGACCCGTTCTTGTTGTGGGGGATGGTAGTGCGGCAGTTCCGCCTGCTGGTCCAGGCGCGTGAAATACTGGAGGGACGAGGGAACAAGGAAGATGTGGCGCTCGCGCTCGGAGTGCATCCGTTCGTGGCGGAGAAGACCACAGGGCAGGCTGCGCGTTTTTCGATGGAATCGCTCGAAAGTATTTATCGAAAGTTGCTCAGGATTGACCAGGGGGTGAAAACGGGCCAGATCACGCTGGAATTGGCGATGGATACACTGGTGGTTGAGTTGACAAATTAGGAAGTTGCGAGTTGCTTCTCGACGTTCTTTAACGTCCCCTCTAAATTTCGAACTTCTATGTGATTTTCTCCCAATTCCGAAATTTACAAAGGGATGGCACGTTTTAGATAACTGCGTGCAGATGAAGGGTCATTAGTAAATGCACATAATTTTCCGAGGTTGGCAAGGTTTTCTGCAATATCAGGATGATTAGGAGGAAGTATCTTTTCGCGGAGATCTAAGGCTTGTTCGAAGTCTCTTCGAGCTGATCCGAAATTTCCTGTATCTGCTGAGTGTTCCCCGAGCGCGTGAAGACAAGATGCTAGATAAACTATGTAGCCGGACTGATTCTTCTCCAGAACGAGACGTTTCCAAATTTCAAAGGCCTCCGTCCAAAGTTTTAGTTAAGTATCATACTCCTGTCGGAAATGAGCCAGTCTTCCCAAATGTTGTAGCGTGATTGCCATTTCAGGATTATCAGGGTCTCCTATTTGGCGTTCAAGTTTTAATGACTGTTTGAAATACTCTTCTGCTTTCTGCAAATCCATCAATTGGCGATAGGAGAATCCAAGATTGTTGAGAAGGCGCGCAACAAGAACCAAATCCGACGGCTTTGAAGATTGAGCAATTTCAAGTGCTTGGTTTAAGGAACTGATACAATTTTGAAAACCCCCTTTTGCCATAGACCGTTGGGCTTCTGATTCGAGTTGTTCAATTGATTTCATATGAAGAACCTCTCACTGTTCTGACTAAAACAAACTTTCCGGCGTCGGCTCATCAGACATCCCCACTTATTTTTTGTCACCACATTTCAAGGTTTAGATTTTCTACAGCCTGAAAATGCTTATCCCGCGTTGCGAGTATCAGATCATGCTGTAAGGCCGTCGCCGCGATCCAGACATCATTTTCAGGAATGGGTTGTCCTGCTTTTCTTAAACCAGCCTTGACCATGCCATACCATTGGGATGTCTCCGCGTCGCATGAAAGGATGGCGACTTGAGCCGCCAAGCGTTCCAGTTGCTCCAAATTCTTTTCTGGTTTGGAAGATTTTCTTGCCCCATAGTGCAATTCCCCCAGCGCAATACTTGGAATGAATGTGCTTTGCGTTTTTTCGAGCCGCGCCAGGATTTCTGCATCCTGCGCAAAGAGGTCAATCAAAATGCTGGTATCAAGCAGGAATTTACCACTCATTCCCGTCAACCCGCTCGCAATCGCTCTCAATTGCATCGCGCATGGCGGCTATATCAGCCATGGAAATCCCTCCGGCAAATTCAAGCAGGTGCGATCCGGGCGTGCCGTGGCGGGTTAACGATCGCAGGGAGCGCGCAAAATCCAGCACTTGATGTTGTAAATTATCAGGTAGCGCTTTGACTTGCTCGACGATTTGATTTAGGACGGGTGTTGCCATTTCTGCCTGCTTTCTCCGTTGGTGTGATTATAGCACTATACTCTTCCCCACATCTCAAAACAAATTTTCCTGTCTCGGCTCAACCGCCTCGCCGGGACCGCGCCACCCGTACTTTTTCAAATCCACTTTGTCTTTCACGAACACAACGCCTTCTTCTTCGAGCAACAGTCGTTGCCTCTCCGCGCCGGGGCGTTCACTGATCTTCCCTTGCGAGTTGATGACGCGTTGCCACGGCACATCGTCGGGGCACGCCGCCATCGCGCCGCCCACCCAGCGCGGACTGAAGGCTTTGTACGATTCAAAATCCACGCCGTTGGGGATGGGAAGCATCTGCGCGATCTGCCCGTAGGAGGCGACCTTCCCGTGTGGGATTTGGCGCACGAGGTTCCAGACCTGTTCGTAATAGGCTTGCTGGTTGGGATGAGAGGTGTAGCGCATTTTCACCTTTCCGTCATTGCGAGCAAAGCGAAGCAATCTCCAACACGATGACGGGGATTGCTTACCCCTGCGGGGCACATGTCGTCGGGCGAAACCTCCTCGCAATGACGTCAATTTTGGAATGTTCCGCCGGTGATATTCTTCTCGATCAATTGACGTGACGAATCGAAAGTTAATTCCACCTCGACCTGTTGAAAACACAGGTTGCCTCCCAGCAACACCTTGCGAGAAAAATAAGCGTCGCCGCGTCGTTGAGGCTGAGATCGTTGTCCAAGTCCACACGCGCTTCGAGCGTCTCACCGCAACGGTCGCATTTGACGTGGAAGGCGAGATATTTATCGTCCCGTTTGGCGGGCGAACTGCTGAAGAGGTTTTTGAGGAAGGACATAGTCTCCATCCTGTCATTGCGAGGAGCCTGCAGGGCGACGTGGCAATCCCAAGTAATCTGCAAGCTAACGATCATTTGCGCCGACGAGATTGCCACGGCGGCTGTCGCCGCCTCGCAATGACGCTAGGCATTCAGTATATCTTCGATTCTACCCAACTCCTGCTCGCTAAACTTCAACTTGTTCAACGCGGCGAGATTGTCTTCGAGTTGCTTCACGCTGCTCGCGCCGATCAACGACGAAGTGACAACGGGGTTGCGCAGCGTCCAGGCGATTGCCATTTGCGCGAGCGACTGTCCGCGGGCTTTGGCGACCTCATTGAGTTTTTGTACCTTGGAGAGATTCTTTTTGACGGTATCCTGCGTCAGCCAGACGCGTTCGGTTTTGCTGGCGCGCGCGTCCGATGGGATTCCGTTCAGGTAGCGGTCGGTCAGCTGTCCCTGCGCGAGAGGCGAGAAGACGATGCACCCGACTCCCTCCTCCGACAGCACATCCAGCAATCCGTTTTCGATCCAGCGGTCGAACATGTTGTACGACGGCTGGTGGATGAGCAGGGGAGTCCCCATCTCGCGCAGGATGCGCGCCGCCTCACGCGTCATTTCCGGACTGTAACTTGAGATGCCGGCGTATAACGCTTTGCCCTGCCGGACGGCTGCCTCGAGCGCGCCCATCGTCTCTTCGAGCGGCGTGTCGGGGTCGGGGCGGTGACTGTAGAAAATGTCCACATAGTCGAGCCCCATGCGCTTGAGCGATTGATCGAGACTTGCCAGCAGATATTTTCGCGAGCCCCACTCGCCGTAGGGACCGCCCCACATGCGATAGCCCGCCTTGGTGGAGATGACGAGTTCGTCGCGATACGGTCGGAAATCCTGATGGAACAACGTTTTGAAATTTTCCTCCGCGGAGCCGGGCGGCGGACCATAATCATTGGCGAGGTCGAAGTGCGTGACGCCGAGGTCGAAGGCGCGGCGTGCGATGGCGCGTCCGTTTTCGAGCCGGTCCACGCCGCCGAAGTTGTACCACCAGCCAAGCGAAACCGCGGGAAGTTTGAGTCCGCTTTTTCCTACGCGGTTGTAGGTCATCGAGTCGTAGCGGGTGTCTGAGGGGATGTAGGGCATAATGTTTTCCTCATAAATTAATGCAGTTCAAATTGCTTTGTTTATTACCTCATTGATTAACGGGTGATATTTCTGTGTGAATATCACCTGAGGAGTCAGTCTCGCTTTTGAACAATTTTCTAGAATCAAAATATTTGTATCCTGCCATTCCTATTCCCACAAAAGCGTAACCATAAATTAGAAATAAGGTCGCGCCGAGAAGTGCAAGCAACCCAAGATTTTTCCAATCTTCCAACGACAAAATTCTCCCAAAAGCAGATCTCGAGATCAAGCCCAACATCATTAAGCCAACGGACACTATGAATGCTAATAGAAGAGGAGAATAAAACAGTGACGCGTAAATTTTTTTCGTTGATTTATTCTTACTCCAAAATAAGAAGACTATGGAGAAAAGCGTGTATGGTACACCCCAAAAAACAATGCCAAAGACATAGATGAGTATAAAGAAATACATTGCTCCAAAGAATTTGCCCAAAACACTCAAAACTGGGATAACTTCTGTCACTAATGCGAACAGAAGACCAACGGTATAAATTAATGGCCAAATTAGAATTAGTGAGAATATTGCTCCCATAACCCAGATCAAATATGGAAGCAAAAGTAGGAACAATAAAAAGGATTTTGGTTTCATTATCAACTATGTTATCTGAGAAGATTCAAATAGTGATAAAGGGTCGCGTCGACATCAAAAGCACATTCTAAAACTTCCATTTCTTCAACACATCCATCGCCTTGTAATACGTTAGGTCCAACTGCAATGGCGTGATGGAAACATATCCTTCCGCAAGCGCGCCGAAGTCGGTGCCGTCTTCTGCAACGCCTGTCGGCGCGTCGCCGCCGATCCAGTAATACGGTTTGCCGCGCGGGTCGAGGCGGGAATCCAGCGCATCGCGATAGACGCGCAGTCCCTGCCGGGTGATCATGTATCCTTTGAGTTCGTTCTCTTTCAAATACGGCACATTGACGTTCACCACCACGCCTTTGGGCAAACCATCCGCGATGACCTGTTCCGCTACGCGCCGCGCCACGATCGCGGCTGTGGAGTAATCCACCAGTCCCTTGTGACCTTCGGGCGTATCGAGCGAGACCGCGATTCCCATCACGCCCGTGATGACCGCCTCCATCGCGGCAGTGACCGTCCCCGAGTAGGTGATGTCATGACCAAGATTCGCATTCGGGTTGATGCCTGATACGACGAGGTCAACAGGATCAGTTAAGCCCAACAGTGGCAGGGCGACGCAATCCGATGGCGCGCCGTCGGAGGTGAAGGCAGGCGTGCCGTCGGCGAGAGTCGTTTCGCGCACGCGCAACGGACGTTCGAGGGTCTTTACATGCCCCGAAGCAGACCAGTTCTTGTCCGGTGCGAACACGGTCACTTTACCGAGTTTGCTGATCTCCTGCGCGAGAGCGAGCAGTCCCGGCGCGGTTACGCCGTCGTCATTTGTTACAAGAATATGCATGGTTCATTCCAATTTTGAAATTTTTTGCTTATCTTGTGATTATACTCCCCACAAAAAAGCAGGACGAGAATAGTGCCTCGTCCTGCCGTAGTCTTACGCTTCCACGACCGCCGCCTCCACCGATTGGATGGGCGGCAGGAAGTCTGCGAGCAAATCCCAGCTATCGCCCGAATCGCGCGTGTAAAACAATTGACCGGTGTTCGTGCCGACGTACACGCCGGCGTCTTCGAACGAATCCGTTCCCATTGCCTCGCGCAAAACATCCACATGGGCCCGTTCGGGTAATCCGTTGGTCAGCCGCTGCCACGTTTCGCCGGCATCGCGGCTTCGCCAGACGGAAAATCTTCCGTCCACGCTCATGTGATACTCGTCGCTTTCTTCGAGTACGATGTAAATTGTCTGCGGGTCTGTGGGGTGTATCGCAACCGGGAAACCGAATCTCGAAGGCAGTTTGCCATCGCCGATGTCAACCCAGTCTTCGCCGGCGTTGTCGCTTCGATACACGCCGCAGTGATTTTGCTGATAGATCACGTTCGGCGTCGAAGGGTGCATCGCCATTTTGTGCACGCATTGCCCAAACTCGGGGAATTTGTTCGGCATGAAGTCGGCGCGCACGTTTTTGTTGTGCGGCTTCCATGTCTGCCCGCCGTCGTCGGTGCGATAACATCCTGCAGCGGATATGGCGATATACATTCGTTGTTCATTCATCGGGTCCAATAGGATGGTGTGAAGAGTTAAGCCTCCGGCGCCCGGCGCCCATTCACCGCGGTGGGGATGGTCGTACAGGCTTTCGTTCAAAGTCCACGTTTCGCCTCGATCATTCGAGATGAACAGCGACGCGGGTTGCGCGCCGGCATACAACACGTTCGGTTCGCTGGCGCGCCCGGGCTTGATGTTCCATACCTTGATCATTTTCTCCGGCTTTTCTTTGATGCTTTCACCGCCTTCGGACCGGAACGCTTCATCCACCGTGCTGGCTGGTCTGCCCGATTGCGATGCGCGCGAAAGCGCCGGCGATTGCTTCGCCTGCATCCACGTTTTGCCGAAGTCATCTGAATGATGGGTGGTCGGACCGTATACAAAATGACTCGTCGCCGCGTGGAGACGATTGTCACGCGGGTCCAGTTGCATGTGCATCACGTTCCAGCCCTTGAACAGAATATCGCTCGTCTGCCATTTTTTGCGCTTGGGATCGCTTTCGAGGATAAAACCGCCCTTCGTAGTCCCCACGAGTACCTTGACTTTTTTGCTCATCGGACTCTCCTTTCCTGTGAACGCCGAAAATATGTTCTAAAAATGGATTGTACCACAGACTCGTTTCGATAATCCCTGCCCGAGGAACTATTGCGACAAACAGCTTTACCAATTAACATTCTCAATCGAAATAAGGAGGAGGAATGAGAAATCGCCAAGCGTTGTTCATCGGTATTGTGATATTGATCCTGACCGCGTGCAATTTTCCGTCCGGACAATTAACAGCAACGCCCGCTTCCACGCCGATACCTACCGGAACGCGAATCGTATTGCCGAGTCCGACAGCGACCCTCACTGCAATTCTCTTCCGCCCGGTTGCCATTCCAAGAGAGGCGCCTGTCAATTGCCGTTCAGGTCCGGCGACGTCCTTTACGGTTATCGGGGAATTACGCCCCGGACGGCAGGCAGAGGTGATCGGCAAGAGCGCGGACCTGGCTTGGTGGTACGTGCGGAATCCCAGCGATCCGTCCACTTCGTGCTGGCTGTTCGCAGATGTGGTTGAGGTGGAGGGAAATGCGGAAGTAGTGCCGGTGGTGAATCCGCCCGGGGTGACTGTAACAGCCGTCACTGTGACCGTCGAACCGCCGGTGATGAACGTCGCATGCAACGCATTTCCAAGACTGGTCACACTCAACATCCAGATCACGGCGAGCGGTCCATCCACTGTATTTTGGCAGTGGGAAGAACTTGGCACGGGCGATGTTTCGGAGGAACAAAATCTCTTGTTTGAAGTGGGCGGGACAAAAACCGTGCAAGATTTGTATCAGGTGCGAAGCGCGCGTGACTACACCATGATCGTGCGTACGCTTCAACCCAATATGGTGACCGCCCAGACAACATTTAAGGCGGTGTGCACGCCGTAGCCTCTGGGTTTTCAGATAAGTGGCGCGGGAAGAAATCATTGCCGGTGAAAACGGCAATGATTTTGTTTGGAGGTGAAATATTCGTCCCATTTGACATGCACTATAATCGCCCTGATGAATCCCTTGGTTCTGACTTGTCTGTGAGGTTCTGGCAAATGAAGACAAATTCGCGCACGAAGAAACCTGCGAAAAACCCATTGCCCCGGAAAAAACTGGCGAAACTTGACGGAAAAGCTAAGAAAGATAACAGCCTACGTCAAAGCGCCGGAGAAATATCCCTGCTGTATCAGATCAATCTGGCGCTCATAAGCGGGCAGGATCTATATGATGCCTTGCGCGCTTTTGTGAAAGAATTGAAGCGCGTGATAGTGGTGGATGCCTTCCACGTAGGATTTTACGATGAGCCGAGCGACCTTTTCACGTACTCACTGTTTTTGAACTTGGGTGAAGATCTGAAAATTCCTCCACGAAGTTTACGAGAAAAGCCGGGTTTGACCTGGGAGGTGATCTCCAGCAGAAAGACTTTGTTCCTAAGGGATATTGCCGAACCTCTGGTGCAGCGCGAACATGATATGGTGGTGGTCGCAGAGGCTCCCATCCGCTCGTATGTTGGCATCCCGTTGATGTTGCAAGATCGCGTGATCGGAGTGATGTCGGTGCAGGCGCTTCAACCTGATGCCTATACTGCAAATCAAATCCGCCTGCTGGAAACTCTTGCCACGCAAGTTGCCGGCACTGTTGAAAAAGGACGCCTGCTCAACCTGTTGAAACAGGAATTGGAAGAACGTAAAAGGATTGAGTCCAGCCTGCGGCAACGCGAATCGATTCTTAAAGTCGTCGCAGAAGCGGCGAATCGCCTGCTTAAATCATCTGATTGGAAATCTGAGATCGATTCGATCTTGATGAATCTGGGTAAGACGATCAATGCAAGTCATGCGTACTTATTCGAGAATCATTTGTTGGAGGATGGTACACCGGTGACGTCCATGCGTTTTGAGTGGACGGAACCAGCCCATCCGACGGACTTGGGTGTTGCCCAATATCAGAATGTCCCGTTGAAAGAACGAAATTTTGAAGGGTGGTACGAATTCATGAGTGTCGGCTTGCCGTATCTTGGAGATCAACAACATGCATCTACCGAAGACTTGCACTTTCTTCAAGCTCGAGGCATGAAAGCGCTTCTTGATGTACCCATCTATGTAAATGGCGCGTGGTGGGGGACAATTGGATTTGACGATATGGATACTTCCCGGGTCTGGTCCAACGCTGAAGTGGACGCTTTATTGGTTGCCGGCAATGTTCTTGGCGCCGCGATCGAGCGTCAAAAAGTGGATCAGCTTTTGCAGGAAGAATTAACCCAGCGGAAACAGCTGATTGCTGAACTCGCGGCAAAAAATGCCGAACTCGAACGATTCACCTACACCGTATCGCACGATCTCAAAGCTCCGTTGTTCACGATACGCGGCTTCCTTGGGTATCTTGAAAAGGATCTCCTGGCCGGCGACAGCGACCGGTTCCAAAAGGACGCGCAACGGATCGCGGAGGCGACCGAGAAAATGCAGCAATTGCTTAACGACCTGCTCGAGCTTTCACGCGTAGGGCGTCTGTTGAACGAACCCGAAACGATAAATATGAATGAGCTTGTCCGCGAAGTTTTGGCGCTTGTGGAGGGGCAAATTCAGCAACGCGGGGTTCGTGTGCAAGTTCAGGAGAGCCTTCCCCAGGTCTTTGGCGACCACCAGCGCATTATGGAGGTGTTACAAAACCTTGTAGAGAATGCCGTGAAATTCATGGGCGCACAACCCAACCCGCGCGTGGAGATTGGCCAGAGTGGGGAAGAGAACGAAATGGCAGTGCTCTACGTCAGGGATAACGGGATTGGGATTTCCAGCGATCACTTCGAGCGCGTCTTTGGTCTTTTCAACAAACTCGATCCGAAAACAGACGGCACGGGCATCGGGCTCGCGCTCGTAAAACGGATCGTCGAATTCCACGGCGGCAGGATTTGGCTGGAGAGCGAGTCTGGTAAAGGTTCAACATTCTTCTTTTCGCTTCCTATCCAGCCAATAGCTGATTCCGTACTATAATCAACTAACCTAATCTTTAGGGATTCCACATGAAACGCGCCGTCAGCATAAGTCTTGGTTCTTCTACACGCGACAAAACCGTTGAAATCAACCTACTTGGCGAGACAGTTCGCATCGAACGCATCGGCACAAATGGCGACGAAACAAAAGCCCGCCAAATGTTCCGTGAAATGGATGGGAGGGCGGACGCGTTTGGCGTGGGCGGGATCGATCTCGGTGTGCATACGCCATGGAAGAATTACCCGCTCTATAGCGCGCTCAAGCTGGTGCAAGACGTGAAGCAAACGCCGTATGTAGACGGAAGCGGAATAAAAGAGACGCTCGAAGCGCGCGTCATGCAATGGGTGGAACAGAGGATTGGCAACGAGATTCAACCCAAGACGGCGTTCCTTGTGGCAGGCATCACCCGTTACGGCATGACCGAGTCGTTTATCAAGGCTGGTTACCAATGCGTCTTCGGCGACCTGATGTTTGGTTTGGATATTCCCATCGCGGTCCATTCGATGGGATCGCTCAATATCCTAGCCAGGCTTCTCATGCCGATCGTTGGACGAATGCCGCTGAGCATGTTGTATCCCACCGGGGAAAAGCAGGAAAAGGTAACGCCTAAATACGAAAAATACTACCAGGGCAACAGTGTCACAGGCGGAGACTTCTTATATGTCAAGCAACACATGCCGGAGGATATGCGCGGAAGGGTCATCGTCACCAACACCACCACGCCCGCCGATGTGGAATTCCTCAAACAGCGCGGAGTTAAATATCTTGTCACGACAACCCCAAATCTCGACGGCCGCAGCTTTGGCACGAATGTGATGGAGGCGGCGCTCATCGCCGTTGCAGGCAAGGGGCGCGTTCTGAACAAAGATGAACTGAATACCCTTATTGACCAACTCGGATTCGAGCCGCAGTTACAGAAACTAAATTAATCTGTCGCTGCAACACGCAAAGACACCATAAGGAGAATGTATGGATGCAATCGTCATCGCTGGGGGAATACCCAGCCCGGAAGACCCGCTCTATTCGTATGTGAAAGGGGATGCCAAAGCGCTCGTGGATATCGCTGGGAAGCCGATGGTTCAATGGGTGCTCGATGCGCTCGGCGACTCGAAGCGTGTTGGAAGCGTAATCATTGTCGGTTTGTCGCCGAAGAATGAACTTACTTCCAAGAAGCCGCTTCATTTCCTGCCTAACCAGGGACGGATGCTGGCGAACATCGTTGCTGGGATCAACAAATCGTTGGAGTTGAACAAGAAAAGCAAGTACGTACTGATCGTCTCTTCGGATATCCCTGCGTTGAAGGCGCACATGGTGGATTGGCTGGTGGATACTTCCATGCAGACCAAGGACGATCTTTACTATGGCGTATGCCCGCGCGACGTGATGGAAAAGCGGTATCCGAGTTCGAAGCGAACGTTTACTCCTCTCAAGGATATGGAAGTCTGCGGGTCGGATATCAATATCTGCCACGTCAGCATGGCGACGGATCATTTGGAATTGTGGGAATCCATTCTCGGCGCTCGCAAGAGTCCGTTGATGCAGGCGAGCAAAATAGGATTGGGCATTTTGTTTGCTTTGGCTACAAGGCAGCTGACACTGGACCAAGCCGTTGGGCGGATCAGTGAGCGCGTCGGCATCAAGGGACGCGCCATCATTTGGCCCTACGCGGAGCCTTGCATGGATGTGGACAAGCCGAATCAACTCGAGTTGATGCGAGCCGATCTCGCAAAACAACAGCGGAAATCTCAATCGAAACCGAAAACTGCGGCAAGAAAGATGAAGATGGCAACAGGAAAGACTACAAAGCGACGAAGCGCGGTCAAAAAGGTTGCCGCGTCGAAGTCAGTACGCACGAAATCCAAACCAAAGCTCAAGTCTCGCCGATGATGAGATTTCGGTCCATTCTCGAATGGGATGCACGCCTCTCCGATCAAATGCGCGTGGCTGAGAAGCCAGGCGCATTGCGCGCTATTTCCGTGTTCTTCGCGCATTCCGGTGACTCATGGTTTTTGGGGCTGGCGATGATTCTCTTGTGGCGGCTGGGTGATTTGTCTTGGAAGCAGTGGGCTGTGGTGCAATTTGCGGGTATCGCCGTGCTGGCGGCGTTAGTAATGGGTATCAAGTTTCTGGTCCGAAGGAGGCGACCGGAGGGCGAGTGGGGGAGCATCTATCGCAACACTGATCCGCACTCCTTCCCTTCGGGGCATGCGGCGCGATCTTTTTTGGTCGCGGTGCTTGCCAGCGGGTTGGGTCCCGCGTGGTTGGCAATCGTCCTATGGGTTTGGGCGCCGCTGGTCGCACTGGCGCGCGTTGCAATGGGTGTGCACTATGTATCAGATATCGTCGCAGGCGCGGGGTTCGGCGTTGTCATTGCACTCGTGGGGTTACAAATCTATGAACCGCTTTTTGCATGGTTCTCAAACCTGGTGGGAATTCCCCTTTGGTAACTGATCAACATCCACGCTGAAGTCAAAAGTCATAAGCTCTGCTTGATAGTTGCCGCATGCTCCTCGATGTGCGCGAGGTTTCGCTCCACCCATGTTTGTAGTGTAAAACCGCTTCCTAGTGTGACATGACGCGACTCGCGCGCCCATGATTCCATCGGCATTTCCCGCAACAAAATTACCAGTGATTCAACGCTAGCCACAAAGCCATCCAGCATTTCAACCAGAGGTTCGTTTGGATCATAATGCTCTGCGGCATATTTCTCACCGTCGAAACTCTCGAATTCCGGGTTATCTTCACTGGCGGTGCGGCGAGCGCGCAACCCGTACGCGAGTTTGTCCACGTCACGGGTGTGCGCGGCGACCTGATGCGTGTTCCATCCGTTCTCTTCCAGCGGGGTAAACGGGTTTTGCGCCGCGAGGCAATTTGCGCGGAAATCCTTTGCCGCGGCTGAAAGCCTTTCGATCATTTGTCGGCGATAATCGAGTAATTCCTTCATACGTCCTCCGAAGATTCGCAAACAGGAACGCGGTCGCGGTTTTCGTAGCCGTTCAGCGGCAAACCCAAATAAGGCGAAGGGTCGAGTGTATTCTCGATCTCCAATTCGTTCTTGAATTGACCAGTGCCGTCATCTTCGACGATGGAAAAGTGCAGGTGCACGCCTACGGGGTTATTCGGGTCACCGGAGTAGTTTCCCTGATACCCAAAAAACACTCCTGCTTCAACAAGTTTTTCTGATGTGCCTGCTGGAAATTCATCGGAAATGAACGAGTTTCCATACTTATCTGCCATATGAGCATAGTATAGCCAGATCTGTTGACTTGGGTGAAGCGGATCGTTAGGCACACGCACAATGACAGCAGATTTCCATTCAGGGAGGCGGGTCAGAAATCCCGGGTATGCCGAGATGACGCGTGTGATGCCGACATCTGACCCCGCAAAAATGTCAATTCCCTGGTGCGTGTGGCGCAAACCAAATGAATCGCCCCACAAAAAGCCGGCAAAGCCGTCAGTCGGGAAGATGAAAGGGGCCGATCCGCACCGAGAACCAGCGATCAGCTTCCAGTCTGTATGAGAGGCGGGGTTTCCCATCCACGCCCGGAACTTGACGATCCGCTCGGCGTTCGGGCGATAAGTGTAGAAGGCTGTTATCGCCGCGGTCAGAATCGCAACGAGGGCGAAGGTAAGGATCAGGCTGCGTCTGGACATAGGGCTGGATTATACCGCCGTAACCATTCCCTCCCCGGAGCGTACTTTTGATGACTTGCCTTTTCACGGGAGAGGACTATAATGTCCGCATATCGAAAAGGCACACCCATCACCAGATGGGAATGCAATGTCTTATAGATCTGCCAGACTGATGCGTACAGTTGACAGATCGCCAGACTGCCGAAATTTTTTGTTGGGGGGTCTTTTTTGGATATCTTAAGAGGAAAGGAGATGTTTGTTGACCGAGAGATGAAAAGGTTATGAGACGGACCTTGGCTAATTCAAACAAATTGCTTTCTAATTCCTGAGGAGAATATCATGGATAACAAAATAAAACTTTTCATGCGAGGAGCCGGGATATTCATCCTAGCCCTGGCAATGACGTTAACCCCGGCCGCATACGCGGATCATGATCCCACTGACGGGCTTGATGACGGGCTGGGTGTTGATAGCAGCGAGGTAGGCGGTTACGATCCCTCTACATATCTCGCGGCTCTCGACACTGCACTAGCTGGTGTCGTAAGCAGCGGACCCTCTGCAAATGTCATCAAGAATCTAGCCGTCTCTAGCCGCGGTGTGCGTTTAGCCCCTGGCGGCACAACGGACGTCTACGCGCTGAATGGGTACGCTTACATTGGTACTTTCAACACCCCATGTGGTGATGGCACTGGCGCCAATGGCTCGGGCGTCCGCATTTTTGATGTCCACAACAAAAATAAGGTCAAGCCGGCCGGATTCCTGCCCTCAGTTGCTGGCAGCCGCATCAACGATGTCAAAGTTGCCAATATGAACAGCGGCACGATCCTTGTCCATTCAAATGAATCATGCGCAGGAGGACCGGGTGGCTATGAAGTCTATAACGTCGCCAATCCGCTCAATCCCGTGCATCTTGCTCATGTTCAGGTTGACGACAGCAATGCAACCCTGCGGGACGATTTTGGGGTCGTGGATGTGGGTGTTCATAATCTCTTCCTCTTCACCCAAGGGAACCGCGACTATGTAGCTTTGCAGGCGGAGGGAGAATTCGGTAGTTTCCAAATCCACGAACTAACCAATCCGTCAGCCCCCTCCTTTGTGAGTGCCTGGGGCGCAGAGAATTTGTGCTCTCTACCGTTTTGCAGCACCGACCCACAGAACGAGACCGATCCCGATGTAATATTGGATACGATCTTCGGTTGGATGCGGACAGGTTATGGAGCTTCGCAGAACAAGTATCTGCACGATATGAATATCAGCGCCGATGGCACAAAAGCCTATCTTGCCAGTTGGGATGCGGGGCTCGTTCTGCTCGACATCAGTGATCCAACTTCCCCGACGTTGGTATCCGTAGCGCTTGATGTTGTTAATGGATCGCCAGGTGACGGCGAGGTCAATAGCCATTCCGTCTGGCCCAGTGAGGATGGCACAATCGTGGTCGAGGGTGAGGAAGATTTCTCCGCTTGGGAGAATATATTACCGCCCACCAACTTTACTTTTGGGGTAAATGCAACGAATGTAATTCCCGGCGCGGCCATCAGCACGGCCTCGGGGAACGTATTCGAGGCAAATCAAACCGGTAATGCTGGCACGGTTAATGCTTCTACAGTAACGGTGACAAGTGGCCCGTTGGCTGGGCAAATCTTCCCGGCGGCTGAGCCGGCAGGCAACCAGCCTAAGTTCAGTGTAGTCGGACCCATCTCCGGGAACATTGTCTGGGTCGGCCAAGCTTGTAATGTTGATGCCCTCGTAAACCCAATAAGCGTTGGCGATATCGCCGTGGTTCGTCGTGGAGCCTGCACGTTCGCTGAAAAATTGAATAAAGTCGCAGTCGCAGGAGCATCGGCTGTGGTTATATCCAACAATGTCGTTGTTCCGACTCCTACTCCCTGGAGCGGCCTCCGTATCTGGGATTACAGCGACCCGAGCAACCCAGTGCTTGCCGCTACATTCAATACAGTATGTAGCGCCTCGACCGCCCCAGGCGGTACCTGCGACCCGCGCGGAACCTACTCCTCACACAACGTTATTGTCGAGACTAAGGGCAATAAGGTCAAGGCTTATATCTCCTGGTATTCGGATGGCGTTGTGGTCATTGACGTCAGCGATCCATATAACCCCATTGAAGTGGCGCGTTACCATCAGGCAGGCTCAGCGTTTGAAACTTCTAACGGTGGCATCCAGAATGTTTGGGGCATCCACAAGGAAGTTAACTCACCGTGGATCTATGCCTCCGATCGTAACGGCGGCCTATACGTATTGAAGGAGTATGGCTCAGGATCGAATAAGTGAAAACCAACATCCCTGCATGATCTTAGATACGTTCTAAGATAATTTCAAAAAAACAGAGGATTGGCAGGAAAATCCTGCCAATCCTCTGTTTTATAGATCATCCTCTGCCTCTGGCCTTAACGGCAATTGTACCAGCGGTGTATTCCGTGTCGATAGACAAGATGTCCTAGATTTTATTTACACTTACTACACCCCGTAAATGGGTTTCTAATAAATGAGAACATCGTTAATGCAGTGCAAGGGTTGCCAATTGGCAACCCTTTTTTCTCTCATAATATCGACTTCTTCTTGTAAGAGACAAAAGAGGTTCCGATTCAAGCCCGCGCGCGAGCGCGGGCTTCCTGTATTGTGTCAACGTGTATAATTCACTCATATTTCAATTCGGAGAAAACTGTGCGTCAACGATTTGTTTTTCTTTTGATTCTAAGTGCAATGGTGTCGAGCGCGTGCGGAAACAATGAACCCTCCGTTACTTCCACTCCGCTTCCGTCTGAGACTCCCATCATTCCACCCACGCTCACTTCTAAACCAACCATTCCGCTGGCGATTCTTATCCTGCCTGCTGATCTTGACCCCGAAGCATCGAACCTGTACCAGAAAACGGTCTACGATCTGGCGCAGGCTTCGGGCTTGCGTTTTCAAGTGAGAAATTCACTGACCCCCGAAGAGTTGAACGAGCCCGGGTTGCAGATTGTCATCGCCGTCCCGCCGGACCCGGGGGTTGCCGCGCTTGCCGCCGCCGCGCCGCAAGTGCAATTCCTTGCCATGAACATCCCTGGTGTGACCGCCGCCGGAAACATCAGCGCGCTGGGCGAGGCCTCGCAAACCGATGTCATCGCGTTCCTTGCCGGCTATACGTCCGCGCTCATCACCGACGAATTCCGCATTGGTATGATCATGCCCAAGGACAACCCCGATGCGCAACGCGCCGCCACAGCGTTTCGGAATGGAATGATCTACTATTGCGGGTTGTGCAGGGTGATCTTCTTCCCGGCGTTTTGTCTCGTCGAGAATCTACAGACTTGTTACCCGCAATACATTGATATTCCATCCGATGAGGACCCGGCGCGATACGGTCCCTATGCCGATTATTTGATCCTTCAAAGAGACGTAGATACCATTTTTGTCCATCCCGGCGTTGCAGAGCCTGATCTGCTTACCTACATCGGCACGACGGGTGTTTCGCTCATCGGCACATTCCTGCCGGAAGAACGACCCGGCGGGTGGGTAATGACGATTCAGCCCGATGTGATCAAAGCGGTTAAAAACGCCTGGCCCCAATTGTTGGAAGGGCAGGGGGGATTTACGGCTCAATCTCCTTTGGGGTTGAGCGACATAGATCCCACGCTTCTTTCCCCCGGAAAACAACGAGTGGTGCAAGACACGCTTGATGCCTTGCAGAAGGGGTTGATTAACACCGGCGCGACTCCCTGATTAAATCCGAGATCCTCGTGAACTTCACGAGGATCTCGGATTCGAAGGAGGAGAAGAAATGAAATCCTATATGGAGGGATTGATGTTCACTGGAGAGTAGCGTTCCCGGCGCTGACCGTGCCCAAGCCAAGCCATCGCCTTCACCACCAGCACGGCGGGGTTCACCGGTTTCATCAGGTACTCGTCTGCCACGGTTTCGTTGGCTTCGAACGCTAGTTGGGCGGTGTTTGCCGAGACCAACAGGATGATGGGTCCAGTGCTGGCTTTCCGCAAACCGCTCAACAATTCCGCGCGTTCGCTCTTCGTGATTTGCATATCCACGAGCATCAAAGAAGGGGAAACAAGGCGCGCGGTTTGCAACGCCGTCCGCACGCTCGATTCGGAGAGGACAATGCAATTCCGCTGGCTGAACAGAGAGTCCAATGCGGTGATGGAACCCGGCTCGTCGCACACGATCAGCACGGTGTGGAGCGGTATAGTGTCGGATTCAGTTTTCCAAGCAACCATAATGAATGCCTCACGATCTGCTAACTTGACGGAAAACCGGGCGGCGTGTTACACTCGCGCCATACAAAATCGTTAAGAAAGGAGGCGCACTACCCATGATGCACTTTGCAATGACGAATTCCTTCCGCACCGCAAAAGGTGCCGTTGGTTCCCTTCCTTGTCGTAGTGTGCCTGCTGTTCGTTAATATACACGAACTTAATTGACAGCCGCGGTGCACTCGCCCGTGGCTGTTTTATTTATCCATTCAAAAGCCTCGGGCAATGCCTGTGGCTTTTTTATTTTCAACATGCAAGAAAAGAGGAAACCATGAACGAAATTCTTGAAAGACAACAGATCCTTCCGTTGCCCACAGGTTACACTGCGCGCGGCGGCAACATTGACGATTTCAAGATCGCTTTCGATCTTCTCAATATTCATTCACAACATTTGAACGGGCGCAATGATCTGAACGACCCCGAATTGATACGGCTGGATTGGCTGAACGATGGCTTCAATCCCGAGACCGACCTGCGGCTGGTCTTCGCCGCGGATGGTTCGCTGGTCGCCTTTGCAGAGTGCTGGATGAATTCCGAACCGCCCGTGCACCCGTGGATCTTCGGATGTGTTCATCCCGACCATTGGGGCAGGGGAATTGGAAGTCACATCGTCGCGTGGGCGGAGGACCATGCGCGACTTGCGCTGGAAAAATGCGCGCCCGATCTGCGCGTCGCGCCGCGCTCCGGTGCCGAGGCGCACAACGAGAAGGGTGTTGCTCTCTTTGAAAGACTCGGATGGAAGCACATCCGCTCGTTCTATCGCATGGTCGCGGACCTGCCTGCCGCGCTCGAATCCCTGGTCTTCCCGGAGGGAATCCTAGTTCGCCCATACAACCCCGAACAGAATTTGAGGATGTGTATCGCACGTTCGTGGACACTTTTAAAGACCACTTCGGTTTCGTCGAACAGCCGTTTGAAAAAGGGTTGGCGGAATTCAAACACAATTTCGTTGACGAGCCCGGTTATGACTCCCGCGTGTGGTTCGTCGCGATGGACGGGGACGAAATGGCTGGCATTTGCATCTGCCGCCCCGAAGACCCGGAGGACGCTGAAGCCGGCTGGGTGAGCGAGCTGGGTGTGAAACGCGCGTATCGAAAACGCGGGCTGGCGTATGCCATGCTCAAACATGCGTTCGCCGCGTTCCACGCGAACGGCAAGAAGCGCGCCGGACTGGGTGTGGATGCGGGGAGTCTCACGGGCGCGTTGAAGTTGTACGAACGCGCGGGCATGCGCGTCCAGCGCCAGTTCAACCAGTACGAAAAGGAGTTCCGCCCGGGCAGAGAGTTGGCTGTAGAATCGTTATAGGCTATACTCACCGAAAAATCTGACAGGTTATAAAGACCCGTCAAGTTTACTAACGATCAAAGGAGCCGCTATGAACATCAAATGTTCGTTTTGCCAGACGCCTTATACCCTCAGCCGCATGGAAATGCTGGATGCCTTGCAGGAAATGGACGCACAGAAATTGACACACTATGACGCGCACTGTCCGCGATGCAGGCGCGCCACCCGCATTGAGCGCAAACGCATGGAACTGTTCTTCCCGAACTGGCGCGATGCGTTGAAACAATTCGAAGCGGAGATGAAGGCGCACCCGCAGCATGAAGCGCCTCTTCCCCCGCGGGAGGCTGTTTCGACCCCTTCGGCGCTACCCGCCGCGGTCCAGCCGCCTGCCAGGGCAAAATCTGCGGCGACGCCATCCTTGAAAAAGGAAACCGCGAAGCCTGCAGTGCAAAAGCCAGCAAAACAAAAACCTGCCGGTAAAAAGGCTCCCGCAAAAAAGAGCCCGGCAAAAAAGACAAGCGCCAAAAAGAAGAAATGACCATTAAGGCGGTGTTTTTTGATCTGGGCGGCGTGATCGTCCGCACAGAATATCAGGCTCCGCGGCAAAGGCTCGCCGAACACTTAGACATGGATTATGACGACCTTGTAAGAATCGTCTTTGAGGGCGGGTCGAACGGCTCCGCGGCGCGCGCGACGATCGGAGAAATCACCGAGGAGGAGCACTGGCGCCGCGTGATGCGGACGCTCAAACTGCCCGCCAGTGAATATCCCCGCGTGGAAAGGGAGTTTTTTGCCGGTGACATCCTCGACCGCAGCCTGCTGGACTTCCTGCGCTCGCTCAAGCCGAAATACAAGGTCGGCCTCATCAGCAACGCGTGGAGCGGACTGCGGGCATACATTGAGCGTGAAAAATTTGCCGACGCGTTCGACGCCATGATTATCTCAGCGGAAGTCGGCGCGGCAAAACCATCCGAGAAAATTTACCGCGTCGCACTGGAGAAACTGCAAGTCAAGCCGAACGAAGCAGTTTTCGTGGATGATGTCATCGAGAATATCGAAGCGTGTGAAAAACTTGGCATGAGGGGAATCCATTTCCAGAGTCCTGATTTGGCTCTTAAACAACTGGAGAAAATGTTGTAGGTCACGTTTGAAGGGTGACCTACTGATTTATCAGCATGTTTTCCAATCTAAAACTGAACGCAAGAACCGTCTTTCTGTTCATCGAATTCAGTGCGTCCATGTTCTTTGCGATGATGTTCACGGTCACATCGCTCTATGAAGCTACCGTTGCAGGGTTGACCCCTGTTCAACTCATTCTTGTCGGTACCACGCTTGAGATCTCGGCGTTCGTCTTTGAAGTCCCAACCGGCATCGTTGCAGATGTGTACTCCCGCAGGCTTTCGATCATCGTCGGCTACATCCTAATGGGAATCGGCTTCCTCATCGAAGGCTTGTTCCCTGCCTTCCTGCCCATCCTTCTGGCACAGGTCGTCTGGGGGTTGGGCTACACGTTCACATCAGGCGCCACACAGGCGTGGATCTCTGACGAGGTCGGCGAAGACGACGCCAACAAACTTTTCCTCCGTGCTACACAGGTTGGTCTGTTTTCCTCGCTTATCGGTATGGGACTTGCCGCGTTGGTCGGAGCAAACAATGTTGCCGTGCCACTTCTGGTCGGCGCGGTAGGCGTGATTTCCATTGGCGTAATTCTTGCGGTCATCATGCCCGAGACCGGATTTCACCCCACCCAGCGTGAAGATCGTACCACCTGGGGGCACATGTGGCATACCTTCAAGCAGGGCATGGATACGGTCCGTGCCAAACCGCGCCTGATCAACATCGTCTTCATCGGTTTGTTCTTCGGCATCTACAGCGAAGGATTTGATCGGCTGTGGGTCAAACATTTGCTCGATACCTTCGAGCTGCCTATCCTCTTCGGTAGCAATCAAGTGGCGTTCTTTGCGTTATTGCGTGTGGCGGGCACGATTCTCACGATCCTTGCTGTCCGCTTTGTGGAGAAGCGCGTGGACTCATCGAGTCCGCTGGCGATTGGGCGTGCGGTGCTGATCGTCACGGCAGGCATCTCACTGGCGATGTTCGGCTTTGCGCTCTCGCAGATCCTGATCCTCAGCCTGATCCTCTATCTCATCATTGACGCCTTGCGTGATGTCCACATCCCCATGCAGACCGCATGGATCAACCAGAAACTGGATTCCAAAGTCCGTGCCACAGTCCATTCGATGTTTGGACAGGTGGATGCGATCGGGCAAATGTTGGGAGGTCCCATCGTGGCAGTCATCGCGGCAACAGGTTCCGCCGTCGCTTCAATCGTGACCTCGAGCCTGCTCCTGACCCCTGCACTGTTCTTCACCCGACGAGCCAACTCACAGTCAGTGAATGAGGCGGATGTAAGATCCTCGCTCCCTGAGGAAGCGGGGTGAGATAGCCAACAAAAAGAGACTGTCACCTTCAAGGTGACAGTCTCTTGCATTTATCTCTATTTCATCCTTTGGTGGGGCATATGTGATCCATACGTGCCAACTTATCCTGCTCCTTCATAAGCGGATTTGAGCCATGCGATGAGTTCTGCATCCACTTCCTTCGCATCGCTCAGGTTGACGATGTAATTGCACATGCTTCCTTTAGGTTGTTCGATCAGGCGTTTGTTCTTTTTGAGATCCTTGGCGTTGATGCCCACCTCAAAACGCGTGTTGGTCTTGGGGCCGATCATCGCGAATTGTTTCTTGCGCCGCAGACTGACATATCCCTTTTTGGGCGCGACCTCGAATTCACCAAACCTTACCATGTGTTTCATCAACGTTTCATGAATGGGGCGGAAGCCCGCCTTCGCTCCCGAATAGATTTCGTCCAGCACCTGACCTTCACTCTTGCCCTCCGCTGCACGTGTGCCGTCCGATTTGAAAATTGCATGCACAAGCGTGCCTGCGTCGCCGTGGCCGAGCCCCAGTTTGGCTTTGAGCATGTCGCGGATCTCGCCATGTTTGCTCAACCCGCTCTTTTTGATGAACGACTCCAACTCCTTCAACGACATCCCTGTCTTCTTCTGGATGTTCGTCAACTGGGTTTGAATGGCTTTATCAAGACTGTCCATGAGCCTAACTCCTTATCTCCAGACCCCGAGTATAAACCCGATGAGCGTGAAGTAAACCGTGATGAAGCCGCCATTGATGAAAATGTACTTCCACGAACGTTGCTCGAACAGTGCGATGACCGCGAAGATCAGTGTTGCCCAGCCGAAACCGGCGAGGAATCCAGCCGTCGCGCCCCACGCGGGCGTAGTGTTCGCATCGCCGAGGAAGAAGGCAAGGTTGTACGACATGACCAGCGAGAAGAGGAACGCCAGCCCGTAGGTCTTTGCAGGGTTCTGTTTGGCAAGCTGTTCCTCGGTCAGTTTTGTCTCCGCAAGCCAGCCCTTGTAAAAGAGGATGGGCGAGTACCACAGCGCGCCGAGCGCGAGGTTGGCGGCAGCGCAAACAAAAACAGCAACGTGGTTGATTTGTAGATTTTCCATGAGAGCGTCTCCTTCTGAATTATGAAGATTTGAAGATAATCTTACCGGAGACCGGAGCTTCTGTATTGGAAAAAATTTACCTCAGGCGACAGGCACATAATTCAGCGTGTGAGTTTTTCGTTGAAGGTATTCGCCTGGGGTGAATCCCGAAAAATTCCTGAATTCACGGATGAAATGGGGCTGGTCGTAGAATCCGTTTTGCAGGGCGATCTCGCTCCAATGCGTGGAGGCTTGTTTTTCGATTTCAAGGATCGCTTTCTGAAAGCGCATGATCTTCAAGTATTGCTTTGGAGGCACACCCACCTGTTTTTTGAAAAGACCAATGAAGTGCTTCTGCGAATATCCGATTTGGTCGCTCAGTTGCTCAAAGCTCGACCGGTTGGGTCGGCTCTCGATGCTTGCGACGGCATGCTGAATGCACTTCGACGCGCCATCCGCACAGAGCGCGTTGCCTGCCCGGTGAAGAAGGAATCGTTCGGCGAGACCAAACATCCTGTCAATGGATGCGGCGGCGAGCAGTTGTTCACGCAGGTGGGCGATGTCCCTGCCAAAGATCAAATCCGCGCCGACGACCGTATCTTGAATTTCGCTCATCGGCATCGGGTAAAACGGAAATGCCCTCCCTTTTTTGAATGCCACAATGAGCATCCTGCTTCCCTTGCCCGAAGGGATGGTGATCGGCTGAGTGCGCACGCCGCTTACCCAAGCGTGGCGGCAGGTTTGAATCACTTTCAGTGTTTCGTTGTGATAAATGTATTGAGGATTTTCGGTCAGGTCGATGATGAGTTCGGTATTGCCGTCGGGCATGAACCTGTCCATATTGTGAAGCGGGTCGAAGCCATCGTAATACACCAATCCCCCGATGAATTGGTCGAGTGGAGGACTCGGCACATGGACTTGCAGGGTCATGCCGCCGATTATAGAACATAAATTCTAAATATGCAATATCTAATTCTCTGCTAGTCGTGCCAATTGACGTTCCAATTGCCTGCGAGCGCGGATGGCAATCGGACTTCGCAGGAAACGATGAAGCGTGGACTCGTCCTTGTCTTTTTGATACCAATCGCGGAAGACCTCGATGATTCCCACCGCTTCACCCTCGACGGGTTCTATTGTCACGCTCATCCCTGCTTCGATCTCCCCTTCGGCGATGACGCGGCAATACAAGCCGGGCCGCTCGGCGTCGCGATACCTCTTCACGAATTGCGGATCGCCCATTCGCGTCGCCAGCGTTGAGCAGGGGATGCGCGGCGCGGTCACTTCAAGGATCACACCGCCGATCTGCAAACGGTCACCGATGCTGAACTGCGCGCTTTGCAGTTCGCTGATGGTGAGATTGTCGCCAAATGTTCCGGGTTCGATTTCTTTTCCCAACTCCCTTGACCACCACGCGTGATCCGCCGCGCCGTAGACGTACACCGCCTGGTCAGGTCCACCGTGATGCTTTGGGCTGCCGATGAAATCTTCGGTGATGCCAAGCGAACTGATTTTCACTTTTCCAGCCACTGGCGATTTGTATATCCCGGTGGTTTCCAGCTTTTCGCCGTTTTGCTGCATGCGCTTCTGCCCGATATTAATGCCAATGAGTTGCATGCGATTTCCTGTTTTGCATGTGCTCGATTGTAACAAACTCAAATCCCTGTGATTTCAATTTCGGCGCGATGGTCTCGACGATTCGCTCGGCGAGGGAGCCATGTCCATGACCGTCGTGCAGGACGATGATCGAGCCGGGCAGGGACGAGTCGAGGATCTGTTGGATCGTCCAATTGAAGGGTTGTAAGAAATGCGGCGGGATGCAGTTCCACATTACATGGCGGTAACCCCAATCGGTCAGTCGAGACAGTGTCTTCGCTGTGAAGAAACCATATGGCGCGCGCACATCTTTCAATTCATCGCCTGAAACACCGCAGGCGTCGGCGATTAGGTTGCGTGTGTGATTCAACTGCCTGTGTAATGTGTGCGGGTTTTCCAGCGGAAAAGGGACATGGCGATAGCAGTGGATTCCAAGTTGGTGCCCGCGCGTGTGGATCTGCCTGACGAGATGCGGCGCGCGCTCGATGTCCTTGCCGATGAGGAAGAACGTCGCGCGGATTTCGTGTCTTGCCAGCACGTCTAAGACCCTCGGCGTGTCGCGTGGATGCGGACCGTCGTCGAAGGTGAGGGCGATCTCGGGGCGCGTGTCATTTCCGTAAAACAAAACGTCCGGATAACGTTTCTGCATTGCGTGATAAAAGCGATGAAGGGGGAGGGATCTCATGACTTGTTGATGGATACGCTGAGAATTCGCGCAGTCTAATTTGGCGAAGGCAAATAAAAATGTCTATTTATCGGAATCGAACATCAGCGCTCGTTGCGCCGCCAAACACACGGCGGGGATAAAAACCAATGCTTGTGGCACCAACAGAATCCTTGTTTCTGCCAGCACCGCGGTAAGCGAATGTACAACGAACCAGGCAGGTACGATCGTCCAAAAGAAGATCTTTAGATTCTGTGGAAAGTATCTATAAGATATCACAGCGAGGATGGGGATAATACCCAGCGTAAGGAAAATCTGTCCCCACGTCACCCAGCGAAACAGATTGTACGACAACGTATCAAACCCCGGGTAGTTTCCGTTCGCGGTAATGAGGGGCTGTTCTCCGTAATACAGCCTCAATGCGACGAAGATAATCAGAAAGGCTAGGAGCGCAATTCCAGCATGGACGAGCGAACCCTTGCGGTGAGCGGCGTCCTTAGTTCCGAATATTGCTGATGCGGCAAACAGAATGGGAATAAGAATACTTGTCTCGCGATTCAAGGCGGCAAGTACCGTCAGAGGAATGATGAGCGCGAATTTCTGGTCGAGAATGAATATCGCCGCGATGATAAAGAAGGCAATGTCGAAGAAAATGTTAAATGAAAGCTCGCTGTCATAAAGTGAGTTTGACATTCCCCAAGCCAGAATTGATAAGCCTATGAAGTTCAGGAAGGAACGTATCCCAAGTTTTTTGTAATAGATTCCCGCGCAAGCAAGAATAAGAAGCGCTTGCGTAAAACGAAAGATAATAAAAGCGGCCGCATCCGGGTTCGAGAGCCCAAGGTGCCAAACAATACTGCGGAATGGCACAAAGAGAAGGTCAAAGAGGATGCGATATTGCCATGGATTTCCTGCCACGCCATCCAGCATTTCCTGATGAAATTTGATCTGCTGCACGTTGATGAACCGGAACCCGACATCGGCTACCTGCCCATAGACGACTGCAACGCTTAGAATTACCACGAACACAGCCATGAGAGAAATGAAGCGTTTTTGGTCGCTCACGCCGATGTGTTCCGATCTATATCTGCGCCCGCCCACTCTTGCATGAACTGTTCGAGGAAACGCGTCATTACTGCGTGCCTCCCCTCGGCGATCCGCTTGGCGGTGGAGGTGTTCATCTTGTCTTTGAGCAAAAGCAATTTCTCGTGGAAGTGATTGACCGTCGAACTGTTGCTGTTCTTATACTGCTCAAAGGTCTGATGCAATTGCGAGGGGATGCCCGGCTCGTAGAGCAGACGGTTCTTGTACCCGCCGTAGGCGAAGGCGCGCGCGATGCCGATCGCGCCGATGGCGTCGAGTCGGTCGGCGTCCTGGACAATGAAGCCTTCGAGCGAGTCCATTTTGTTTTCGACATCCGCGCCCTTGAAGGAGATGTGCTTGATGATATTGCACACCGAGTCAATGGTGTGGGCGTCGAGGTTCAGCGACTCAAGCCAACCCTTGGCGCGAAGCGGGGTGTCATCTTCCGAATCGTTGAACTTCCAGTCGTCGAGGTCGTGGAGAAGCGCGGCGAGTTGCACAATGAACCCGTCTGCGTTTTCGCGTTCGCAGATGTGCAGCGCGGTCTGCCAGACGCGATAAATGTGCCACCAATCGTGTCCCGACGAATCGTTTGCAAATTCCTGTTTGATATAGTCGGCAGTTTTTTGGATGATCTCCTGCTGGTTCATCGTATTTGCTCGGCGAAAAGAATCGAGGCGATGATCGCGACGAAGGAAAGACCTGCGCCTGTAAGCGTGCCAGCCGGCACAGAGACCAGCACCGCAGGGAGGTTGCCCCAGTTCGATTTTATGGTGAAGCGGATCGTAAGCCGCCAGGCGATGATGACGGCAAGGATGTTGCCCACGCCCTGACAGATCAATGAGGTGACCAGCGATATGGAACCCACGCGTTCGCTCGCCCCATTGAGCAAGACCAACTGACCGAACGAGAGAATCACACTACTGATGATCAGCAGAATTAAGGTTATTACGGCCGAGATGATGGCGGGTGTTTTGTTGGGCATGACGACTCCGTTGAGTTGAGGTTTGCCCGATTATATCTTCTAAAAGTGGACTGTCACGCTATAGCGTGACAGTCCACTGAATTTCAAACGATGGAACTGGCAAGGCAGGTTATTTTGAAGTATATCCTGCCTTTTTCTCTGCGACTTGCCGCCCGCCTCTTTCAGGAATTAACTCGATTAAAGTCCTTAATGCATGATTGACACTTTTCGAATCGGGGAAATAAACTTTTACATCAGGGTCAAGCACAACAGTATTTTCTTTCAACACAAACTGCCTGACCATGACCGTTTTATCTTCATTGATCACGCGAATCGAATATCCCTGTTTCAAGGCTTCAGCATATTTCCCGCGAACGCCTTTTTTACCTTTGAAGTCGTATTCAGGGAGCATGTCGTCTTTGTGAGAATTATTCGCCTTTTTCATAGATCATTCTTTCGGAGGTCGTTGCTTTTCTACAACTGATAATGCGGATCACAACACGTTCGCCGAGTTCTTCCTGCTCGGTATGCACCACCAGCAGGAGTCGTTCATTTGCAGACAAGCCAATACTGATAAATCGTTCTTCGGTTTCAGAATGGAATTCATCAGGGAATGTGACGAGAAGCGGGTCAACAAAAATGGTCTGTGCTTCTTCAAAACCAACCTTGTGTTTTTCAAGGTTTGCTCTGGCTTTTCTCGCATCCCACTCAAAGATGATTTCCATGTGGAAATTATAGCATTATCTGCCAGCGAACTTTCTGCCCGTTTTGAAATTACGTTCCTCATCCATAAACTTCCAATAATTCCACGCTCGCCTCTGGTGCAATGACCATTACATATTCGCGCATATCTTGCAGATGTGACGTTATCAGCTGTTCTTCAATCCCTGCTGGCACATAGACCGTGAACACAACATTCCGCGTGGACTCGGTGATCTGTGTCCGCTGGTCGGGACCGTAGATGATGTTCGAGATGATTCCCGCTTGATCGCTGATCATCATATCGCTCGCTTTGACGGTCTGCTCCTCGCCGCGCATGACCGTGTAACGTTCGGTTCCTTGCGTGACGTCGAGAGTCAGCGGCGGTTGCAATTTGTCTAAATCGTGACCAGCCGTGAGAAGCATGTTCTTTACCTCCGCCATGAACATGCACTCGACCAGTGACGCCACGCTGGGAATGGACTTGCCCTTCAAGACGATGGATTCCAATTGCAGTTGAACCGGATAGGTCTTCTTGAAACGCTTGTAATACTCCCCATAGACTTGCAAAACGGGATGTCTCGCAATTGCGGCGCGATCTTGCCCTGCGAAATTAGCACGAAGTTGTTCTTCGAGTTCAGATTTTCGTTTTTCCAATTCGGCGTGATGCGCGGGATTGGATGCATTACGCATGACCAAAATCCCTGCGTGAGCGTTGGGGAAGATGGATTGCCATGAAGAAGATATTTCAAACATGTGGGATTCATCTTGGTCCCAAGAACTTATCACCATTGAGGTGAATCATATGAGAAGGCATCTCTGCAATCCATACTTCTGTTTCCCACGCAATGTCGTTTGCATACTTCTTGTATGTAGCAAAATCAAGAAAAGCTGTTACATAGATTTTTCCCGCTTTGCACTTTTCAAAGACATTCTCTAGTTCAAGATGTCTCTTCGGCGAGATGGGGCCATGAGTAGTCACTGCCTCAATCAAGAATAACCACTTCTTTTTTGAATAATGCAAAATCACATCTGGAAATTTTCCATGTTCTGAAACAGAAATGCCAAGTTTAGCAAACGCTGCTTCGTCAAGCATCAATATCTTTTTAGCAGTATCGCCAAGATATATCAGTTTTGCCCCAGGAGCAAATCGTGGGCCAAATTCCTCAACAATGGCCACTTCAAGCTCATTATGTTTGCCCGGCGACAACTTATAAACTTTTCCTTCGCCTATTTGCAACGGAATCTTTGTCTGCTCTCTAGCTTTTTGATATACATCCAGTAACCTGCTTTGTCTCTCAACAAAACTCTTTACTCTTGCATTCCACCTTGCGCTATCAAAAGCACGAATGAGATCTAAAGCTATTTCGGAAAGTATGTAATTCGTCAGCCCGCTATTTGTCGGTCGTGTTGGGTCATCAGCATTTCTAACAACAACGCCCGCCTGTTCAAATTGGTGTAAAACCTTGCGCCGTATTGTCTCACGGCTATTCTCAGCATACCCACGACCATATCTCTGTTTGATTTCGATCAAAATATCGTGGACACGCAACATCCGATTGGTTGCATTTTTCCATGCACTTCTTTCTGATAATTGAGCCAATGCTAACAAGGTCAAGGCTGAGATTTCATTTTGTTGGGCAGATGGTAACCCAATTGCTTCCAAGATTTCCTGTGCCTGTTCGATTTTTCCCATAGCAATTCTAGTCTCCTGTATCATTGGAAATTCCTTCGTTAGAAGGTTGGACTCCCAAAGCGTCGAAAAAATAATGCTATCAACTTTCTCTGGCTCATAGTCATCTGTCTTTTGAATTTCTATGCCGATGTTCCTTATTACTTCTAATGTCGGCAAGGGTAGTATTCTTAATTCAGCCGCATTGACCTGAGTATTACCGTTTACTATCCTGAAATAACGATCAACAAGTGCGCTGTTCAGGATGGCTGAAAGTCCAATTGTTTCAGATATTGAAAGTGTCCCTTTTCTTCTAAATATCACATTCAAATGATTTTCAAAACCTATTTGTTCGAACTCAAAATCTTCACCAATAAAAGGTGCGGAAACAAGACGCCGCTTATCTTCTTTGGCGCTAAAACGGCGTAACAAAACGTAATTTGCGTTAGGTACAAGTAACGACGAATCATTTGCAAGAATCGCTTGTGGCTTGTCGAACTTATCGAGCGGATATTTAGTTTGGTATGGCTTGATGTTTTGCATCCAAAGCAATGGAACAGTCCCGCCGTCAATTTTGACTTTTTCTCTCAACAATTCTTTTGCGCGAAAAGGTACTACGCGACCTGTTGACACTTGAAAATCATACTTTTCAAGTGAGCCATCCCATTTATCTACGGCGTCCAAAACCTGTTCATCAAGGATTCCCGTTGGGACACGAAATAAAAGTAACCCATCATAATCATTCAGAAAATGCTCGAATGAAACTTTGCGTGAAATGACTCCGCTATCCAAATTACCATCGTCGTTTGACGACGAAATATTTATGTTACCAGTCCAATATCGATGTGACTTTGGTTGAGACAATTTCTCAAAGGAAAAAATCACGTTCTCTTGAAGAACTGCATCCCCTTTGAAAACATCATTGCGAGATTGAAAAACATGAAGTGCAGATGGCGTAACGTCTTTGAGTAAATCACGTCGAAATTCAGAAAAATATACGCCAGAGCAAAAACTGCGGGGAACTATAAAACTAGCTTTCCCTTGTGGTGTGAGCAGTTTTGCTGACAAAGCCATAAACAATGAATATATGTTTGTGTGACCGTTTAATTTTCTATAGACAGTTTTTACACGTTTGTCTTCCACATTGAGTTTAAAGTAGGGGGGGTTACTGATAATATGAGTAAATATTCGTCGTTTTGGTTCATTAGACCCGAACAGGGAAGGTTGTTCACCTTCTGGCATGCATGCCAGTACAAAGTCTTCTTGATGTATGTGCCAGTTAATTTTTATTCCCTTTTTTTCTGCTACCCTAGCTGCTTCCTTCAAGACATCACGGTTTATTTCATATAACTCTTTATCTGTTTCGTACGCAATAATGGAAACTTCAAGAGGATGGTTTTCTGCAATTAGCCGCTCAATCACTGCACAAACCAAAACCCCTGAGCCAACTGCTGGGTCCAGCAATAGTGCACCATCTTGAATTTGACCTAATTGTTTTGCCATGTATCTAGCCACAGAGGGAGGCGTGAGAAATTGACCGTGTTTTTTGAGAGTGTTTATCTCCCGCTTTTCAAGAACACGTTTTCCCTGCTCATAACTGTAATTAACTAGATCTGGAACTTCCATTAGTATAATTATACCCTTCTGCCTCACATCAGACTTTCATTAACCTCCCCCTTCGTCCAGTTGCCAAATTAGTGTTCTGGTCTTATAGTCGCCTAGTCTGCGTAGGGGCGACCTTACAAAGCATATCAAGAAAATTATCCAGCAAGGATAAGTGTCTTATTTGTGGCATCCGTCAATCGCTGAACGGTTGCCCCTAATTCATAAGTAATCAGGAGACTAACACATGTTCCACGGCGGCGGATGGTGGATGGCAATGCGGCAGGGGGATGAAAAGCCCAAGGTAACTAGAGAACTTTTATTGCGCGTACTTTCCTACGCGCGCGGATACTGGTGGCATATCGCGGGGATGCTCCTCACGATCACCCTGACCACAGGCTTGTCCCTGCTCACGCCGCTCATTTTCCGTAACATGATTGACGTGGTGATTCCCGCCAAAGATACGACTCGTCTCATCTGGCTCGGTGTCGCTCTACTTGCCATCCCTGCGCTGACGGGTGTGATCAACGTTTTTCAACGCCGCTTGAACGCGACAGTAGGGGAGGGCGTGATCTACGATTTGCGCTCGACTCTCTTTGCGCGGCTGCAACGCATGTCACTGCGATTCTTTACCAATACCAAGGTCGGTGAGTTGATGTCGCGCCTAAACAATGACGTAGTCGGTGCGCAGAATGCCATCAGCAATACCATCGTCAACATCGTGACGAACCTCATCGAGGGGATTGCACTGCTTGCCGTCATGCTCACGCTCGAATGGCGTCTTACGCTCGTCAGTATCGTTATTCTTCCGCTCTTTATCATCGCCGCGCAACGGCTTGGGACCATCCTGCGTGACATCGCCCGCGAAGCCATGGAGACCAACGCGCAGATGAACGCGCACATGAACGAGACTCTCAATATCGGTGGGGCGCTTCTCGTCAAACTCTTCGGACGTTCGCTCGAAGAGGAGAAGCGTTTCCGCGAACGCGCCGCCAGCGTGCGCGATATCGGCGTCAGGCGCGCGGTGGTCGGCTCGACGTTCTTCGTCATCTTCGGTCTCGTCAGCGCAGTGGGTACGGCGCTGGTCTATGGTCTTGGCGGATATTTCGTCATCACCGATGTCTTCACCGTCGGAACCATCGTTGCCTTCGGTTCGTATCTCGGCAATCTCTACGGCACGCTTCAAGGACTCGCTGGCGCGCCCGTCGAGTTTTCGACCAGCATGGTCTCGTTCGAGCGCGTGTTCGAAGTGATCGATCTCCCGCAAGACATCATCGAAAAAGAAGATGCGATTCAACTGCACGATGTAAGAGGCGAACTCGAATTCGATAACGTCACGTTCAACTATCAAGTGGATGCATCCAAACTGCTAAAAGATGTCAAACGCTACGGACGACATGAAGACGTAGGCGCGGTCTTGTCGTTGGCGAAGCCGACCACGGACGATGGACAAAAGACCAAGGCAAAGGGTAGGAACGGTCAATCGTCCATGGTCAATCGTCGGGACGATGGGGCCGCTGCTGACTCATCTGAGCCTGACTCCACCTCCCAGGCGCGGGAGATCGCTTTAGACGGAATCTCCTTTATCGCCCGCCCTGGAAATTTGATCGCCCTCGTCGGACCCTCAGGCGCAGGCAAAACCACGATGACCTATCTCATCCCGCGCCTGTATGACCCCACTGACGGAGTCATCCGCATTGACGGACATGACCTGCGCGATGTAACGCTTGATTCGCTTTCGTCTGCCATCGGCATGGTCACGCAGGAGACGTATCTCTTTCACGATACCATCCGCACGAACCTGACATATGCGAAGACCGACGCGACGCAGGCTGAGATCGAAGCCGCGGCAGTAGCCGCCAACATCCACAATTTCATCATGGACTTGCCCGATGGCTACGACACGATCGTCGGCGAGCGCGGCTACCGACTCAGCGGCGGCGAAAAACAACGCATCGCACTGGCGCGCGTGATCCTCAAAGACCCGCGCATTCTGGTTCTCGATGAAGCGACAAGTCATCTTGATTCTGAATCTGAATCATTGATTCAAGAAGCGCTAAAACGCGTGATGGCAGGACGCACGAGTATTGTCATCGCGCATCGCTTGAGCACGATACTCGCGGCAGATATGATTCTAGTAATGGATAGGGGACAAATTGTAGAACGTGGCACACACGAGGAGTTGATCGCGTTGAATGGCTTGTATGCCCAGTCATATGAGACGCAGTTCAAGAGGGAGAAGGTATAACCCCTCCCAGCCTCCCCCAAATCCGACAAACTAAACTTTGAATCCGCATACAAAGTCTATATCGTTGGATTTGGAGGGCTTGACAACTTACTAACTAGTAAGTAAAATCTACTCAATGGTCAAGATCGAAAACTCCAAACGGACGATTTTGAATCTCGCCGAATCCCTGTTGCAGGACAAAGGCTTCAACGGTTTCAGTTATGCCGATATCGCATCAGAACTTGGCGTGAAGAACGCCGCCATCCATTATCACTTCGCGAGCAAGGAAGCGCTGGGGATTGCCGTTATTCAACGATATCGAGAGCGGTTCAGGTTGTGGGTCAACAACGCCCGTGTCAAAGATCTGTCTCCTGAAGAGAAACTGAACTGGTTCTTCAGTATTTATTCCGATTACCGCGCGGACAATGGCAAGGTCTGCTTGGTCGGTTCGTTGGAGGCAGAGTTCAATTCCATCCCCGATGGGTTGCGAAAGGAAGTCGAAAGCTTGAACAAGGAAATGCTTGCGTGGCTTGAATCAAGCCTCACCGAGGGCAGGGACGCGGGCGTGTTCGACTTCAACGGTTCCCCGGCGAGCAAAGCCGCGCTGATTTACTCCAGCGTGCAAGGCGCACTGCAAATGGCACGTGCATTAGGAACGAAAAAATTCCGCGACGTTGTGGAACAAAACAAACAGGATGTGCTCGCCTAAATTTTTTTGTCCTCAAAACTTACTATGTAGTAAGTTTATCATGTGTCACTCTGAGGGAGCGAACCTTGCGACCGAAGAGTCTGCTCTTGCGATGCTACGAGACCCTTCGCTACCGCTCAGGGTGACACGCTACAAAAGGAGCAAGAATGACAACTTTAGAATCTTCAGCCACCAAAGAGCAAGCCATCATAAAGAAAGTCTATCAGGCATTCTGTGGTCCTCCGCGCTACGAAGAAAAGGCAGCAGATCGAGAAGTGATCGACTGGGGCAACAATTATCGCATTCCATACGAGGGAGGCGAATTGGCTGTCACCACATGGGGAAGCAGTGGCCCGTCTGTTTTGCTCATGCACGGATGGGGCGGGGCTCGCGCGCAGATGACAGGCTTTGTTGACCCGCTATTATTTGCCGGATATCGCGTCGTGTCGTACGATCAGCCCGCCCACGGTGAATCGGATGGCAGAACGACAAACCTGCTCGAGATCGCTCCCACTATGGATTTGATCGCGAAGCATGAAGGAAATTTCGACGCCATCATCGCTCACTCGTTTGGGACTCTGATTACGTCCTATGCGTTGGTCAATCGCAATTTCCCGCCTCCTTCCCGACTTGTATATTTCGGCGCTTTCAATCGGCTAATGGATTCACTTCCGCGCTTTCAAGCCATCGCCGGCTTGTCTGATGAAATCATGGATGGCTTGCGGGCTATGATTTACGAAAACTTCGGAAAAGATGTGCTGGATACCATCGTGAACGAGTCGCTTGTGCAAAAAATAGACATCCCCGCTTTGATGTTCCACGATAAGTCAGATAACGTCACGCCCGTCGAAGACAGCCGCGCCGTTGCCCGCGCTTGGAAAAGTGCTCAGTACATTGAGACAGATGGTTTGGGTCATCGCGGCGCGTTGCAATCCAAAGAGATTCATGAGCAGGTGATAAGATTTTTGAAAAGTAATTAATTCTGGATCTGTTGACGAACAGCATAGGTGAAATGCTCAGGCGTGGGAATTGGATCTGTCACGATCTTCAGCCATACTTCGGTGTATCTCCGATGATCTCCCAACCGCGTTCGAGAGAGTGCGCTTTCAAATTTTTGTCAGGGTACACCGCTACAGGATGATTTGCGTGACTGAGAAGCGGAATATCCTGCTCGGTATCGCCGTAGGCAAAGTCCACGCGCTCCACGCCGAGGCGGCTCAACACCTGTTCGATCTTCTTCCGATTGGCAACCAGCTCTCCCGCGAGTTGGACGCGTCCGTTCACGATCTCCACCGGCGTGCCGATCACATCCGCACCGATCCGTTTTGCGAACGGCACAATGAACGGCTCAACCGAACTGCTGGCGATGTACACGCGCGCTCCGTCGGAGCGATGTTTGACCAGGCGCGCTACGACGTCTTCGCGGCGTTTCTTCCACAGGTTGTGTTCCACTACCCATTCGGAAGCGTGTTGTAGTTTTGCATCGTTGGCGTCTTTGATGTAGGCGAGGCTTTGTATCATCAGCTTCTGTCCCCACCCCTGCCAGTCAATCAGACCGTATTTTGCGAGCACGTACTCAGGCATGACCCGCGCTGTGTAAAACCTTGCGAGCCATTTGCTTTGGTTATGTTTCACCCAATCCACCAGACCCAAAAATGGCGAGCCTGTTGTGAGCGTGCCCATCATGTCTGATATGACGATCATGTTCTCTCCTCGAATGATTCCCGTCATTATAGCACTCGCACGATGATACAATCACCGCATGGGTACGCTGTATCTCGTTGCCACTCCCATCGGCAATCTCGAAGATATGTCGCCGCGCGCTATCCGCATCCTGCACGAATCGAGCCTGATCGCCGCGGAGGATACGCGTCATACGGGTCAACTGCTCAAGCACTTCGAGATCGAGACGCCCATCACCAGTTACTTCGAACATAACAAGATCAACAAACTCGATTTCATCCTCGATAATCTTGCCAGCGGTGACGTGGCGCTGGTATCGGATGCCGGGACGCCCGTGATCAACGACCCGGGCTACGAGCTCGTCCGCGCCGCGCTCGCTTCAGGCTTCGACGTGGTGCCTGTTCCCGGTCCCTCGGCTCCCCTCGCCGCTCTGACCGTTTCGGGCCTCCCCACAGACTCATTCCTGTATCTCGGTTATCTTCCTCACAAAAAGACGGAACGCCGCAAATTCATCACTCAGGTTGCGAATTTGCCATATACGTTGATTCTTCTCGAATCGCCGTATCGCATTCTCGAATCGCTGGAGGATCTCCTGTCCGCTCTTGGAGACCGGCGCATCTGCGTTGCGCGCGAGATGACCAAGATGTTCGAAGAATACTGGCGCGGCACGATCGGCGGCGCGTTGGATTATTTCAAGTCTCAACCGATTCGAGGGGAATTTACGTTGGTCATGGAAGGGAAGTTGAAGGACGAAAGTGTGAAATGGACCGAGGGCGAGTTGAAGAAGGCAATTACGAAAGAGTTGAAAAGTGGCAAGTCAGCGAAAGATATTTCGACCGAACTCTCGAAGCCGAGTGGCTGGAACAAAAAAGATGTGTATCGGCTTGTAAGCCGAAAAGGAAATTGACGTGACCTTTGAAGTGATGAACAACCCATCTGAACCGAACGGGCCCACAAATGACCAGTCGTTCCCAGTGCCCGGCTGGTGGAAGATCTTCTACGCGGTTTTTCTGATCGTAATACCCGCCTTCTCCTTTTGGGCAATTCAAGTGCTGAAACCCGAGTGGCAATCGGGCGATAGGGATTCATACATTACCTTACTTTTACAAGCGGAAGCATCTGCACTCTTTCTGCTGCTGATTGCCTATTCGATCGTTTGCTATCTCTTTCTCCTTTTTGCTGCAGATCGTTTTGCAAAGTTCTTTGCAGTTCGGCTCGGAATCTATACCGGTGTTTTGCTGGCACTGCAATATAGCATCCTCCTCGGGCTTTACCTGTTCAATAACGCCTACTCGCTTGCCATCCTGCTCGTGTGGTTCTTTCCACTCTATTTTCCAAAATTTTATCGTCGCGTACTGGCAAAGTGGGTGACTCGTTTCATTCGCCCATGGATGATCCTCGTCTTGTTGTTCGCCTACATCGTCATTGCATACTTCATCAGGGAAGATGCCTTGCTTCCCATAACGCTTGTGCTACTCGGTATGATTGCATCAGGACCCTTCTGGTGTTTCCTGATTGCGACTCAGGCTTCCGTTTGGTTGCTCCAATACCACGAATCGAACTTCACACTCCCGCGCGGACTTGGCGTCATAAGCTGGGTTGCGGCGTATATCGCCGCGTGGAGGTATGACATTCTGAAGATGTACGAAATGTATGCTGCGTTGCCGCCTGTGCCGCCGAATTGTTACATTGCGACCGCCGCCGCACACGGGCATCCCGCCTTCGTTGGCTCGCGCACGATACGGCTTGCAAGCGGAAGGTCCATGCAGGCGAATCGCCAGCTACAAGTCTTCAAATGCGCGGAACTTGCGTTGATGGCGGTTACTCCACAGATGCACAAGATGTTGAGGAAAACCTATGATACGTTAGGCAAGCCGCTTGCGAAGAGAATCCGACTTCCATTGTTGGCGGACGCGGCATACATATCCCTGAAACCGTTCGAGTGGACAGCCAGTCTTGCTCTACGGCTTATAATCGGGGAGGTGAACTTCTTGTCACACAGTGTGTATCCCAATTTCGGAAGGGACGATTAACATGGCAGAGGAGAAGAAGTCCGACGAGAAGAAGGAAGAGAGACCCAAAGCGGCTGATAACCTCGTAACGACGAAGCACTCGATTCGTATCGGCGGCAAGACGGTTAAGTACTCCGTCACGGCGGGGACGATGGTGCTGAAAGAGGAAACAGCCGACCGTGAGAAAGAAGCGGAGGGTGAGAAGCCTAGAGCGCAGATATTCTTTGTCGCGTACACCAAGGACGGAGTCGCTGATCCAGCGAAACGTCCTCTAACCTTTTCATTCAACGGCGGACCCGGCTCGTCGTCCGTGTGGCTGCATCTCGGCGTGCTGGGACCGCGCCGGGTGTTGATGAAGGACGACGGTGAACTGCCGAAGCCGCCATATCAATTGAAGGACAACGAATATTCGATCCTCGATGAGACCGACCTGGTCTTCATTGACCCGATGAACACCGGCTACAGCCGACCTGTGACGGGCGAGAAGCCGAAGGAGTGGCACGGGTTCAAAAAGGATATTGAGTCGGTCGGCGATTTTGTTCGGTTATACACCACGCGCTATAACCGCTGGCTTTCACCGAAATTCTTGATCGGCGAATCATACGGCACGACGCGCGCTTCCGGGCTTTCAGGCTATTTGCAGGAACGTCATGGCATGTACTTGAACGGGCTGATGCTGGTCTCTGCAGTGCTCGATTTCACCACGCTCGATTTCAACCTCAACAACGATCTGCCGTTCATTATGTTTTTGCCGGGCTACACCGCGACCGCGTGGTATCACGATGTCCTCAAACCGCACCGCCCGTTGCAAACATGGCTCAAGGAAGCGGAAGAGTTCGCGTCGGGCGACTACGCAAGAGCCTTGCTCCAAGGCGACGCGTTGACGAAGGAGGAGCGCGCCGATATCGTCAAGCGCACCTCATACTTTACAGGCATTTCGGAACAATTCATCGAACGTTCGAATCTGCGCATCAACGACCAGCATTACTTCAAGGAACTGCTGCGCGAACGCGGACTCACCGTCGGTCGGCTCGACTCGCGTTTGATCGGGCGCGACCGGCTGGGAATCACGGAACGCGCCGAGTACGATCCGTTGCTCGCGAACATCATGGGTCCCTACACTGCCGCGTTCTACGATTACATCCGCCGCGAGTTGAAATTTGAATCTGATTTGCCCTATGAAATTCTAAGCGGGTTTGTGCACCCGTGGTCATACAGGGAGTTTGAGAACGCATACGTCAACGTGGCTGAAACCCTGCGCGCCGCCATGACCTACAACCCCTATCTCAAAGTCTACGTGGCGAACGGCTACTACGATCTCGGTACGCCATACTTTGCCACGGAATACACCTTTAACCACCTCGGGTTGGATGAATCCCTGCGCGGCAACGTCACCATGGGTTATTATGAAGCCGGGCACATGATGTACATTCACATTCCGTCACTGAAGCAGATGAAGAAAGACCTGGCGCAATTCATAAAGGAATCGATGTAGATGAATCTTGACGATCTCGAACGCTTTAAAAAACTCGACACGCTCAACATGCTCGGCGAGATAGATGGGCTTCCCGATCAACTCGCATCCGCCTATCAACTTGGCATGAAGCACGATTTGCCCGACTGGAAGAATTTTCGACAAGTGGTGATCGCCGGCATGGGCGGATCCGCCATCGGCGCGGACTTGCTCGCTTCGTACTGCGCTTCTCTCGCCCCTCTGCCTGTTACAGTCCATCGTGATTATTCCCTGCCTCTCTTCGCCCGCGGTCAAGAGACTCTCGTCATTTGTTCCTCACATTCCGGCAACACGGAGGAGACCCTCGATGCTTTTGAAGCCGCGCGCAACGCGGGATGCCGCGTTATCGTTGTGTGTACGGACGGCGAGCTTGCGAAACGCGCAAGAGAAAAAAAAATTCCGTTGTGGACGTTTGAGCATACGGGTCAGCCGCGCGCTGCCGTAGGCTTTTCGTTCGGTTTGTTGCTTGCCATGTTCCAGCGACTCGGTTTCATCTCAGATCAATCAAAGGAAATGGAAGACGCGGTCGAGGCAATGAAGCGCATACAACAGCACCTGAAAGCCGACGTTCCCGCGGTGAAGAATCCCGCCAAGCGTTACGCCGGTCAACTGATGGGGAGGTGGGTGACGTTCATGGGTTCGGGTCTGCTCACCACTGTTGCGCGCCGATGGAAGGGACAGATCAACGAGATCGCCAAAGCAGGCGCGAACTTCGAGTTCCTTCCGGAAGCCGATCACAACACACTGGCTGGCACGATGAATCCGCAGGAAACGCTCAACGCGCACACGATGACCCTCTTCCTGCGCGCGCCCTCCGACCATCCGCGCAACCGGCTGAGGTCCGACCTGACGCGCAAAGCCTTCATGCTCGAAGGCATGAACACGGATTACGTCGACGCGCGCGGCAACACCCCGCTCGCTCACATGTGGACGTTGATCCTGTTCGGTGATTACATGGCGTATTATCTCGCCATGGGCTACGACGTTGACCCCACGCCGATCCAGGCATTGGTGGAATTCAAAGAAGCAATGAAACAAGCGAAATAGTATATTCGGCTTCCTTGTTTACTTCGGGTCCGCAATTCTTTATGTTCATTAAATCAACGGTTCGTCGGACGGTTTATCGATCTGAAAAATTAATTCAACGACTTCGTTTCTCGTCTCAGCCAACTGACCTTCCCGTTCTCCTAGGCATCTCGTTCCCAAAAAGCGGAACACATCTGCTCGATCAAATTTTGCTTGGCTTCTCCAACGTTGCGCCGTATGCGAAGCGTCTGCATTCATTCTACGCCGAATATGAAGGTGAGAGTGGAGCGAAGCGCGCGCCTGAGCAAGCCATCCGCTGGCTTGATTCGCTGCGCCCGCGTGACTTAGCATCTGCTCATCTCTTCGCTCGACCGGAAGCCGTTGCTCGCGTATGTTCTGCAAAGTTCATTCCTTATTTTATCTTTCGCGATCCGCGCGATGTGGTCGTCTCGCATGTTTTTTACGTCACCGAGATGGAAAAGAATCATGTGCATCACGCGTATTACCGGTCGTTGCCTGATTTCAACGCGCGGCTGAAAGTCAGTATTTTAGGCCGCCCGGATGCCGATGTTGAATTTCCAAACATCGCTGAGCGATTTGCTCCTTACGTGGATTGGTTGAATCATAGTGAAGTGCTACCCGTTCACTTTGAAGATCTGATCCGGAACCGCGCCGCCACGCTGAACCGCATCGCAGATCACTTTCTCGCCCGCGTTCCGCTTCAAACTTCCAGACAGTTGATTCTCGACTCTCTGGAATACGCGATCAATCCAGCTAGGTCACCCACATTCCGTTCGGGGAAGACCGGCGAATGGAAAGAATATTTCACCGACGAGCACAAAAAGATATTCAATGATGTGGCAGGCGATCTGTTGCCGAAATTAGGATATGAGTAGAGGCAAATGGCTATTTGCCCCTACCGAATGATTTATGAATTGTTCCATCGTCATCCGTGCCTATAATGAGGAGAATCACATTGGTCGCTTGTTGGAAGGGATTCGACAGCAGACTCTGAAAGATGTGGAAATCATCCTTGTCGATTCAGGTTCGACCGACAAAACGGTTTCGATCGCCGAGTCGTTCGGCGCGCGAATCGTGCGAATCGCCTCGGATGAGTTTACGTTTGGGCGTTCGCTCAACTTCGGGGTCCGCGCGGCGACGCGGGAATTCATTGTCATCGCCAGCGCGCACGTGTATCCTGTGTATCCTGATTGGCTAGAGAGTCTTCTACGTCCGTTCGAGGATGACAAGGTTGCACTGACCTACGGCAAACAACGCGGACCCGAGTCGGCAAAATACTCGGAGCAACAAGTATTCCATCAGTGGTATCCCGATGCGAGTAACTTGAATCAAACCACCGCGTTCTGCAACAATGCGAATGCCGCGATTCGAAAAAGCCTGTGGGAAAAACATCCCTACGACGAAACGCTGACGGGTCTCGAAGACCTGGCTTGGGGGAAGTGGGCGAAAGAACGGGGATACAAAATCGCTTACGTCGCCGAAGCGGAGATCGTTCACGTTCACAACGAATCCCCGCGAGGGGTGTATAACCGTTACCGCCGCGAAGCGATGGCGTTCAAGCGGATTTATCCCGAGTCGCATTTCA